>JAEHJW020007665.1_pt1 | contig 39790 bp, 64 predicted proteins | sample 9271431 | NCBI WGS metagenome assembly JAEHJW02 | reverse complement strand
AAGGAGGTGATAATATATGAACAACTCGTTTGATCTTCAATCCGAAGACCGATACGAAATAGTCCGGATGCTTCGTCGTCTCTATACAAAAGTGTCCGGCGGAAAAAGCTATAACTATATGGATAAAGACCAGAAAAAAGAGTGTACCGCAATCGGAAACATGGTAAGTAAACTCGGATACAATGCGTTTACAGAAGGAATGGATTTCTAAAAAACGTTCTGCCCCTCTTGGATCAATCAGGAGGGGCTTCGCCGTTTCTACCACAAAAAACACTCCTCTCTAAAACCCCGAACCCACAAGAGGCTATCTTTCTATCGTATCTCCACTTCCGTTAAAGGAGTGTATACCAGAGCGTCGGTGTATTAAAAACGGCGCGGGACTTGAAATTTGACAAGTAGATGATAGGAGTAGGGTTTGACCTACAGTAGTTTCCTTGACCCTTCTCCGATTTTACGGTTCTTCGGAAAAACTCCTAGCGGGTGCTAGCGAGCAGATCACTGTCTGCCTTCCTATCATTCACTTGTCAAAGTTCTCACCGGACACCGGATTGAATCCTTACTGTGTTTTTACGGGCGGGACGGCTTGTTGCTCCCAACACACAGTAGCTCTTGCCGCAGGTTGCCTTTACCGTAGGCTTCTTTCCCATTCTTTCGCCTTCACAACGAGAATCAATTTCGGATCTTCAACGAGGGTGTAGCCTTCCGGCTCAAGAAATTCTGTCAATACTATTTTGATTTTATCTGCCCGGGTAATATCCCGGTTGACGGTCGCATCACGAAACTCATTGAGTGCATCTTCTACTTCCCGCAATGTATCAAGAGATAGAGTCATAATGATTTGGGTAAAAGATAAGATAGAATATACATAAATGTCGCCACTAAGAAAATTATTCCAGCTATATCAAACAAAAACTCTCTGAAGGTAGGTTCACGCATATTATTTATCGTACTCCGTCTTTTGGATAACATCCGCCCATTGCTCATCGGTACACTTGGCAACAAACGCTACGATCCGTTCATTTCGTCCTTTTCTCTTTGGTCCGAGAGGTCGTTTCAATTTTGTAAGGCACCACTGTGCAATATGGGGGCGATCCATTTTTCTCCACCAAACATAATGACCACGGATAACATTTACATCAAGAGGTTCAAGACCGTATTTTTCGGCGAGGGTTTTATGAAGCTGAATAAAAAATTCTTTTCTGTCCATAAAAAAACCTGTTCTATAGTTTGCGAAGCATCAAAGATGCTTTTGCGAAGCTATTTTAGCTCCGCAAACTACAAAACAGGTTTGCATCTTTGTCGTATATTCGCCGCTTCGCGTAGGCGAGCCAGTTGCCCGGACGTAGTTACAATCTAAGCCTTTCTATCATCTCTTGTCAACTGTGAAGATAGAGCGAGTTGAATGCCCATAACCATTTTCGTAGCCTCGTCAAGCACCATGTATCAACTCCTCTAAATCCGCCGCGTCTTCATCTGTAGGAAGGAGAATAACTATATCATTTCCATTGTGTACTTCTGACAGTACCACCCCTGCGGTCATGAGGTCGTCTGCAAGGCCTCCGTGGTTCTCGTAGATGGTATGAAGAGCCTCGGTAGTTTGACTGCCTTCTGTAATACCCGTGGTGTCACCACCCATAACAGCAGAAGCGCCAGCGGGTAACTGATCGCTCACCGCTATAATGATTCTTCCTAATGGTTCCTCATGTTCTATTGTCATTCCTCTCCTGTTATATTCCCGTCACCGTCATATGTAAAGATAGTTCCTTTCGGCGGTATGTCATTTGGATGCTCTTTTTCATATCCTGTTGTCCAATGTTCTGATATTCTTTTGTGTCGCGGAGCATGAGGTCTCGGATCTTCTGGGTGTTCAGCACTATACTTTCCCATTATTTCCCTTGCTCTATCTGCAAGCCATTGTTGTACTCCCCAATCGGTATTTATTAACGGTTCTTCTCCATTCTCAAGCTCATTTTTAATATATTCTTTAATTTTATCCTCATTTCCATCCTCGTATGCCTTAGCTACTGCCCTTCCGAGGGCAGGATGAAATGAGTGTCCTTCTTCTCCTGCTTGTGCTGTTCGTCCTTTTCCGTTTTCTCCTTTCGTCCATCCCTGTCCAACGTGTTCTTTTTTGCCAAGCGGTAATGGTTCTGATGTGTTTGGATTTTCGCCATGATGAAGCGTATCTGATTCACCATAAATATGGTGTACCTGTTCTGCTTTCATCTGGGATCGTTTTATGCCACGTTCTTCTGATATTGTGTAGGCTCCTGATTGTCCTCCGAAGGCTCTCGTTATCCACTTTCTGAGGCTTTCGGGATATGCCATGTTAGGGTTTTGGAGCGGTAGAGTAGGTATATACGATAATTGAGTGATCGGGGAAAAGCGCGTTATGTGCCTCGGCTTTTTCTAAGACTTCTTCTGCTATGGGGTTAAACGGAGCGACGGTATAGTGATCTGGATCTTTGTTCATGTCCTCTACCTTGCCCGTTTCCATAGTACAGACTGCGGCGTAGCCTTCCTGTGATGCACCCTTGATGATTCTATGCTCTATGCTCATGTCAAGTATATGTTAAAACGTGTTAAAGTTTACATGTTCTCCATAAAATCTGTATGTAACAGCGTATATCCTACGAGAGTACCAATAACAAAACCTATTGCAAAAGTAAGAAGAGAAAATAAAAGTGTAAGTATCATAATCACTCTACTTTTTCGTATGTCATTTCAAATATATCTGATTTACAAGGATAGCGCTCTCCTTTAACTCCAGTAATTATCCAATCACCATCGGTCACCTCGTGTCGACCCTCTAAAGTATCAATATAATATTGCCCCTTACTTACCACTCCGTACCTTTTTGTAGGCACGTGTCTGAATGGACCGTCTTCGTAGACACCGAGTTTGTCTTTAACCCTGAATCCTAACGAAACTTCTGGCTCATGCCATTGCTCCGCTTCAATAACTACTGGTTTTTTTCTGTATTTCATATTCCTTCTATTCCGCCTTTGGCGATCCTGTAAATTTATATACAACTACTTCATGGTTTCCCTGCCATAGGTCATTATGGCGTACTGCAAGATATTCCGCATATCCGTTTTCTTCTAAAATACGCGATGCACTATCTCCTAAATAATATAATTTCCCGTCAGACGAAGGACACGTCCGACACGCGACTTTATATCCTGCCCTATCTCCACCCTCTACTGTCTCACGCGAGATGGTCATATCAATAATTCTTTACATCTTTACGAAAATAATTCCATACAAAACTTGCTACTCCAGACGGAATACCAACCATTAAAAGTATCTGTACAAGATTCTTTTGAACATAGTCAAATACCGCTTCTGGAACACCTGGAACAGCCCATACGGTCACGACTAATCCAACTAAAGAACCAACGACTGCCTGTAAAGCAGTTTTAATTCCTCTGCCAGTTGCTGAATCTTGCCCTGGAAGTAAACCTATAAATTTAGACATAGGAGAAGATTCAATAAATCTTAACGTACTTGGTGTTATGTACGAATTTACTACTGTTTTTCCTGATTTTCCCATAAACTCACCCGCCTTTCTTATTTTAATTGTATAGCTTGTTTTACCTTGTCTATAAGTGAAGGATCTTTTAGAATGACAGTATTTTTTTGTACATCTTGTTTTTTATCAAGTGTATCCCCAACATCATTTACTGATGTTTTCATTTCCTGTATCTCTGATTGTAATTGTTTAAACATACTGTCTTGATGCTCTCTATTGAGAACACTCATAGACTTATACTGACTCATTGAAATCATAATATCCTCAAGTATCTGTCGGTCTGCAAAGAGCATATCCTGAGATTTTTGAATGTTATTGACCACTCGTAATACCTGCTTCACAAGAGAAATAACCTCCTCAAACCGTACACCAAGTCCCTGTTGGTAAAGTTCTCTTTCATCGGGGGTTATACGTGACTTCAAAAAATGTTCTTTCTTTGGCTCATCCATACGATCCTCCTTACGAAACAATGGTTTTTATAGAATTTAATTTACCCTGAAGCACTTTCTTTTCATTGTTAATCTCAACAACAAGGTTTTGAGCTATTTGTAAATCTTTTTTCAGTTGTACTATTTGTGCATTTTGTGCCGCACATGGATCAACAGGTGGCGTAGGTGGCGTAGGAGGAATGGACGGGGTTGGTATAGGCTGTGACGTATAAACTAAACGCTTTATAATACGATCCCGCATATCTACGGGCCAACTTGACCCTGGACATCCTGTAGCGTCAAGATCTTTATGACCGACTAACTGATCCCACCCTTTTAATGTTGGTAGACTTGGTGCCTGAAAAAAGAAGAAATTGGCAAGATCATGTGCTGACCTGATTTGATCGTCACTTGGTAAATGCTTCGTAAAATCACCCACAAGGCAAACGCCGATTATCTGTTCGTTCATGTTCGTGACGTTGGCCCGGGCAGTAGAAATATCACCCACATAATATACCGTGCCATCTTTGGTAATGACAAAATGATAGCCTATCCCCGCCCATCCGCGCGCCTTATGGAGCAAGGCTATATCATCCGGGGTCGCTTCATGCTTGGTAACGGAATGGTGAATAACCACGTATTTTAGCTGACTCCACGGACGTACCCAATTCCAGTTATAGGAATCTCCCCAAATTTCATCCCGATAGTCATTCCATTTGCCGCGATCAATCAAACTTGGAATAGCGAGAGGAGTATCAGCCATTGTCGCCCCCTTTTTCTCGCGGCCTTGCAGGATCAACAGGGGGCTTTTCTGCCATTGTTTTGGTTATATGAGGATTGTCGCCATAGACATCACGAAGTCGTGCTTGTTCTTGAGGAGTCAATTTATCCCAATTCTTTAGTTCTTCAAGTTTCATATTACTTTATCGTCAATTTTAACACATTGGCAAAAAGAACGGAATTTTTTTCCTCTTGACCTAAGCGCGATTCAAATTGTATTTTCCACTCCTTTACTTCTTGAGTCAATTCTCTTTGATTATCTATTACCTGATTGAGTTTCGTTATAAAAATACCGGCAAAAAAAGCCCACGAAATGATGGTCATAAGAATAGGAATATAATTATCTACTCTCCATGATGGCAGTCCTTTAGCCATAGTGTATCTATTGTATCATCTGATCCAGAAATCCAATGCGTTAGGCATAAAGATTGATCCGACGATACAAAGCCAAAACCAAAACTCTAATCCCTCCTTGACGACTTTTATTATCCTGTTCATTGTTTCACCTTGAATATTACTTCCTTGGATATAAGTCCTTCCTTGGAAAGCGTATTTTCAAGATCCTGATACTCTTTTTCCGTAAGCGTCCCTTTCGCTTCCTTGAGTACCGCAATCTTTTCATCATTGCTAGTCGCTCCTATCACTGAATTTACGTAAGGATCCGCCTCGCCTTTTATGATTGCCGCCCTGAATTGCTTGATAATCAGTGTTTGGGACCTTTTTTTATCGGAATCAGTTATTTTCCCTACAACAGCTTCAACTAATTTCCGTTCTATGGCCGCTCGCCGGAAGATCCCCTGATCGCCGGACCGGTATTCTTTGACTGCATCGTTGATTTTTTGTCTTCGTTCGATGGTTTCTTTGGCCTTCCCGCTTGCTATCTCTCGTGTTATCTCCCTGTTTGATTCCGTAATTCCATAATTGCTAATTTTGATCCATCGGCCGATGATGTTACTGATTACCGGCATGCGGAGGAATTGTTCTACCGTACCGATATTGTCTTTCTTCTCTCCGATAAATCCGTTCATAAAGATACTACCGCCGGTTATCTGAAACGCCCACATTGCAAATATCTTGAGCGCCGGTAATCCTCCGGCTTTGTATTCTGTCTCCGGAATGACGGTACGATTCCTATAGATGTCGTATGGGTTCTGTCCGGTGACAAACTGGCTAGTGGCAAGCATCAACTGGATGATCGGGCTTGGATTGGGTATCTGACCGCCCCAGAATGACAGTAAATCCGCCGCATCGGAAAACTTCGGCGGTTGTTTATCGGTTATCAACCGCAACACCTTCCACAATGTCCCTCCGAGGAAGCGTCCGGTTTCATCCTGCGGTACGCGAAGTGCAATACCCTTGTTCTTCTCTATGCCAAGCGGTACGATCGTATAGTTGGTCTTGTCATACTCCGACTGCATATCCATAATCTTTTTCACTCCTGCACCAAACAATCCCATTGCCGCCATCCACATAAGAATTTTCGGGAGGAATGTCACTTTGGCCGTCTTCCACCACCACCCGGCGCGGGTCTTGGGATTGGTAGCAATCATGTAGTCCGTCCGGATACCTTCTTTGATAGCATTAGAGAATAAAAACACTTCATTGCTCCATGAGTACGAAGCGCTTTTACGGAGGAAAGCCGGCGATCCTACTGCGGTTCGGATGAACGATCCTAACTCATGTTCCGGTATCTTATCCTTGAGTTCAATATATCCGGCCACTTTGGGTATGTATTCAAATGACGCTCCCATGTGGGAAACAAAGTCCAGTACCGGCTCGAATATCTTTTTGTACCACTGCTTCTTTATCATCGGCGTAGCAAGTCCTACCTTTTGGAGCACATAATCAATCTGTTTCTCCTCATCCGTCAATCCGCCGACCATATCGCTCATAGTGATGCTTAGATATTTTTTCTCCTCCATTTCTGTAATGAGTTCATCCGTAAGGCCAAAGCCCCGACGGAACGCAGGACGCAATCCCTGGGCGTACCGTTTGACTGCCCGTGCAATACTCATGCCGGGAATGTTCTTGTAGAAGCGTAAGAAATCTCGGACCAGATTAAACATCTGAAAGCCGGTGTTGAAAGTGATAAAGAGTGGCCGGTATTGTTTGCTATTGAAAAACTTGATCGTCGAAAGGATAGCGTTTGTGTGTCCTACGTCGTCCCTCACAATAGACTTGGCAATGTAGGGGTCTACATAGACGCCCTTGAGCTTGCCGTCTTCCATGTACGTTACCAGTGCTTCGTCCGGATCTTTGGATTCTATCGGCTCGTGGCGTTTTCCGTTCCATTTTGTCTTTGCGTCTTTTATTCCCTCCGGATTATTCTGACGGACAAAATCCAATACCCCGCGTTTGGTGATATTAAACTCCGCCGCCCGAATCATGGAGATTGTCTTCATGACCGTACTTCCGGCCGGATTAGTAATCTCCTTGAGCGTTCCTACCTGATGCTTGATTGATGCGGCAAGGTAGGAATCCATGTAATCAATAACCTGATATGTGGCATAGGCGGGATTGGCCTTCATCTGTTTGATAAGATCCGGTGTGTAGAGTCCTGACTTTTCCAGTAAGGGAATAACGCTCTTAATGGTTTCCTTGAATTTGGATAGATTGCGGTCTATTATTTCCCATCTGCTCCCATACTGCTTCTTGAGATAGTCAAGTTGATCGTAGGCCGTCTTTGGATTAAATCCAAGCGGGTTAGCCAGTTCTCCCCGTTCATTGAGTACCCGTTCCAAAAAGAGCGTTTCCCCTAAGTCTTCCCACGGCACGTTGTTTGTTTGTAAGTCTTTATAGATCGGCTGAATGTTTTTCTCTACCCATGCTTTTACTTTGCCACCCAGATAATTATGCTCCTCAAGCATGTACTTTGGATTGGCGTCATCGGCTATAGTCTTTCCTTCTTTAACTGCTTTATCTACAAGGTCAATTGTCCGTTGGTTTTTATCTATAAAATCGTACTTGATACGGAAAAGGAAGTCTTCATTCTTCTTTTTCTTTTCCGCGAGCTTTATCTTAAATTGATCTTCGCCGCGATTGAACATATCCTTAATCGTATTGTGCCGACGTGCTCCTACGGCATCGGCACCATTATTGACAAGCTCCCATGCGTCAAAGAAAGACTTTTTAACTTCCGGTTTCTTATCAAGCCACGAGAAAAATCCGGCATGAAATTGCGGTGCGATAGTCTCTAACATCTCCGGCTTATTAAGAAGAACGGAGAGTGCATCGGCGTATAGTTCGCGCGCGCTATATCGGTATTTCCGATAATCCTCCGGCACCTTGTTTTTGTCAAAAGGTTTCCATGTATGAGTAAGTGTCTTGAGTTCACCCATAATGACTTTCTTTTCAAGAATCTTCCGGCGGATAATTTCTTCGCGGAGTAGGCGTTCGTATATTTCCTTCCAGTCTTCACTTACTGGCTTGAAGCTCACCCATTCCGGAATAACGCCTTTAATGGCGGCAACAAGTATTTCCTTCTTCTGTGCGGCGTCCAATTTGGCAATATAGCTTTCCAGATCCTTGTTTTTGACTTCAACGCTATTCCAGATAGCCAGAATATCAGCAGGGGTTAGATCCGCCGGAGCTTTACCCTTGATTGATTCCTTGGCCTTTTGGCGAAGTGCAGTCTTTTCTTTATCCGTAATCGGGTGTGCGTCTTTTGCCGGATCAAGAGACAGATAACCCTTGAGATAGCGGTTCATGGTGCCAATGCTTCCAAGAATGTTACCCCGCTTCATGGATAAATCCGGCAGGTAATCTACCAAGTGTCCTATTTCATGCGCCAGCACCTTTGCCGCGATGATGGGATCTTTGAAAATATCCGGACGCAATTTAATTGCGCCTTTTCCTTCCGCATAGAATACGCCGAGTTTTGTAGTAAATCGTCGAAGCGACGGAAAATCACCCATAAGATCACGAGCAATGGCGACCATCTCTGGAAATTCTATCCCCGTGGAGTCTCCGGCATAGTATCCGGCGTTATCTGATTCCGCGTATCCCCCTACATCGCCGTATCCGGATGGGGTTTTTTGTGTAGGTTTTACTGTTTGAGCCTTCGGCTTTGAAGGAGTGACAGGAGTTTCACTGCCGCCGTTTTGACTTGCGGGTTTCCCTTCTGTAGTGCTTGGAGGAACAGTTCCGCCACGCTTTGTACGGAAAGTGGCTCTTGTTTCGATTTGCTCTGCGAATCGTTGCTTGAAGGTTTCATAATCAGCATCGTCAATATCACCTTTTTCAATTTTATCACTTATGATTGATAAAGTCTTGTCAAACTTACGGGCAAGAATCTTGATATTTTTGGCGAATCCCTGCATGTCCGTCGTAAATATAAGATTGTCAAACGCCGCTATTGCATCCCCACCCACGGCAAGCCGCCCCTCTGGTGTTTGATATACTCTCCGGCGTCCTACAATCTTGTAAAGAGCGCCGGGACCCTTAAAGTGTTGTGCGAGTTCATCAGCTATAGCAATGATTTTATTAGCCGGATCATCCGGATTGGCGCTTTTTCGTTCCGCCTCTGCGTTTTTTTTCGCCTCGTTAATCATTCTCTCCTGATATTTTGCTACTTCATCCGCTACTTCATCCGCAATGTGGTCAAATTGCGGCAAGTCCGGATTTTCAACAAGCATATCCTTGTAGTATTGCCGCGCGCCTTCCATATCTCCGAAGCTAATCGCTTCCTTGATGCTGGTAATTGCCTCATTCCTAGCCCGCGTATTGACTTGTGACGACTTTTTGGGTGATGGTTGGACTGGTTGTACCTCTTTTGCTACTCCTCCTACAGTTTGATCGTAGAGGTCGGCATAGAATCGTTTTGTCTTTTCGAGAATGCTTTTATTTAGTTCACCCTCCCACGTCATTCCTTCTAAAGCAGCGTCCGGGTTTTTGCCATAAGAAAGGTTTATTATGTTTGGTTTTCCCTCTTTATCTGCGAAAAAATTGTAAACACTTTGTATTTTGTCTTCGTCTAGTTTCAATGGATAACTGGGCATATAATCTTTTGTTATTCCGATAAGATTAAGTAGATCAGAAGCGTCTTCTCCATAAATGTTTCTCATTTTTAATTGCAAGTTAGAAATAATAGCTTCAAAAGATTTTTTCCTTTCCTCTATTGCAAGATTATAAATTTTGTCCTTACCTAATAACTCAAAAGACAAATCTTTCTCTCTTTTGTTGGCAATAGATTCCCAATAGTCAAATCTTTCCTCCGCACCTTTATACTTTCTTGCTTCTTCTGCGAGGGGTTGGAGATTCTTTGATATTCCCTTTATTTCTTTTGGAATCTGGACCAATATTTCTTTTTCTGTCCCTCCAACAAAGACCTTTATATCCTCCGGTTTTATCGTTATCTCATTGACCGGACGGGCTTTTCCTGTAACACTTGCTTGTTCCGCGAAACTCTCTGCGGCGGATTTATCAAACGACACGCTGATAAGCCGATTGTCTTCCGGACGGACTGATCCTACCCGATATGCGGTAATCGTCCCATCTTCATTTGGTTTGATTTCTCCGGAGTCTATTGCTGTTTTTACCGCTTCTTTTGTAACTTGTTTCCCTTCTGGTGTGTTGGCAATATGAGTGAGCTCACGAAGCGACGGAGTAACTTCAAGCGATCCATCCGGTTTTCGGTATACTCCCTCATCGCTCACATAGGTACTGATTGCTTTTTGCAGTTTTGTTTTGAATGTAACAGGCTCTTGAGCCACTGTTGGCACCCCGGATTCTGATATGAGATTGATCTTTGTAGGCTCTACAAACTGTACCCGCATGATTGCGTCCGTACCTTCCCCAGTCTTAAACTTGATCTCTTGTGGTTTACCGGTCAACTGTTCAACTGTTCCCTTGCCGACGACCTTTGCCAGTTGGGAGGGTTTAGAGGTAATAACTTCAATCCGTGCGTTTTTTCCCTGTGCTTCTGCTCTAGCCGCCACTTCCATAAGGGACTTTCCCTGCGGCGTTCCGGAAATGTTTGTCCCCTCCACTTGTGTGCGAATCTGATCCGGTGTCATAACCGCTTCATTTTGCTTGAATTGTGCGCTGGTGAGTTGGTTTACTCCGATACTTGCCACATGGAATAATGTTTGGACCATTGCGGCCTTCGCCGCGTACTTTGCCGCTTCTTCCTTTGGTAATCCCTGAATGAGATAGCTAATGAAGTTTGTCCCGTAGGAAATAGGAGCGATGATTGCCGTACTCTTGAGTGCTTCTTTGCTGATAAGTTTATCCGCGCCCGGCACCTTGCCGAATAGATAGCCGGTCAATAGATCCACCGGAGCTTTAGCGATACGCTGTGCGACTGTGAGACTTGGCGGAGCGGATGATTGACCGATATAGGTAAAAAGGATCGGCAATGCCGCTCTCCCGGCGCCTACGGCTTTGAGTGCCGCACCACCGGCAAGAAAACCAACGACGCCGCCGACAAGTTCTCCTACGGCCATTCTCGCTTTCCCGAACGTATCCTTCGGGACCGGCACGTTAGTATTGAAATACTCATCAAATGACTTCATGCTTCCCATGTATTGCCCGGCCGCACCTTTGACGAATCCGAGCGTTTCCGGACGATTCTTGAAGTCTGCTTCTGCAAGACTCTGAACATTAGCAAGAGCCTGTGTAACTTTGGTATTATCCGGTTGTGCCAGCCAGTTTTGGATATGCTCGACGGCTACCTGTGCCGGAGGCTTTACTATGACACGCGCAAGGTTATCAAAAATACTAGATGAAGAAGAAGGAGCTATTGGTTGAGAAATAGCCGGAGTAGCCGTTGTAAGCGGGACTTGTGCGGCTTGCTCTTTTTTTTTTATATCTGTCTGAACCGGAGAAATGGGCTGTTGTTCCGGTACGGGAGATATAATCGGCTGTTGACCGAATAAACCGGAGATAGAAGAAAGAGCGGATTTGACGCCTGTAGATACCGCATCACTGATCTTTTGAACGATTCCGGTATCCTGGGGCTTCTGGATAGGGGTAGGCGCGGCCGCTTGTGTGGCCGGTTTATACCCGGAAGCCCACGAGACTAAATCGTCGGCGGGTTTATCCTTTTTATAAGTTTCTGGGACAATTCCTGTTGACGATTTTTTCTTTTTTTCTGCCTCATACTGGTCAAGTAGTTGAAAAGCATCCATACGTTATCTTGAATATCCTCCAACGCTCCATGCACGGGTAAACAAGCTATCTGCAATCGTCGGATCCTTCACAAGCGCCCGTATCCGTCCAAGTGCGTAGTTTGCTTCCTCCTGATTGAGCGTTTTATCTTCATCCGGATTGTAGATACCGGATTTTTTCTGAACATAGGTATCCGCATCTTTGAAAATAGCAAGTGCTTCATTGAGGTATTTATCTTCTGCTTTGGTCGTTGCATCTGTTCCAACGGTCTTTGTTCCGTAGGTCTGTAATGTCATGCCGCCACTTGTATTTCGCATAAGTACCTGAATCTGACCATTATCGGATGTTGTAGCCACAATATCCGCCTTTGGATCTTTCTTGATGGATGAAAAGAATCCGACCGGGAATCCTGCTTGTACTTCGAGCTTGTTAAGTTGTGCCTTCTGATCCGGACTCATGGACGCTAAGTCTATGTTTCCATCCTTGAGTGCATTGACGTATATCTGGGCGTTTGCCCGTGCGTTGTCCTGTGCGCGGTCTGCGGCGGACTTTTGATCCTGCTGGATTCCGCGAATAAGATTGAAGGTACTAATGGCCTGATCGAATTGTTTATTGTATGCCGCCGAAGCGTTGGAATAATCCGTCTGCTTCAAGTCCATGATTGTTTTTACATTTGTAAGAGCACTGTTAAGTTCGTCTGTCTTCCTCGATAATTGTCTTCCTACAAATTCGTATTGCTCTTGTGATTGTCTCTGTTGCTCGCTGATTCTACCTTCTATGACATTGGTAGCAACGGGTTTGTCTCGTTCTGCCGCAACATTGGTACGAAGTTGGGCGGCAAGGGTATCCTGTTGTGCCTTGAGATCAATGATAGATTTTTGAATGGCATCTACACCTTTTTCTGCCAATAGATCCGTATATGCCTTGGTAAGATCCGGAGTGGCCGGAGCCTGTCCGGTAGGAAGTAATCCACTACCCTTTACGTCAGTAAGTATCTCTGTTGCGGTTTGTACTTTAGGAGCGTCCGGAGCTGTATAGCCCTGGAATGTTTGATTCTGTACCTGATTGAGATTTTGTTGTACCTGATTGAGATTTGCCGCCGGTGCCGGTCCTGCTCCTCCTTTATCAGGAATAGAAAGAACCTCACCCGGATAGATCAGGTTGGGGTTTCCTGAACGATAGCCGGTGATTGACTTATAATCAACGCCATATTGTGCGCCGATTTTTGAAAGAGTATCTCCTGATTTGACGGTGTAGGTAGCCATAATATACAAAAAAGCCACAACCCCTTCGGGTTATGGCCTCGGTATTTCCGTGAGCACTTAAAATTATACTACAAAACTGGTCTATAATCTCTAAGAGTAGTATACTACATCTATGAAATTATACCGGATAGCTTCAATGCTCCTTCTTTTGCTTATCGTCGGGATTCTACTTTTCCGAAAAGAAAAACAAACAATCATGCTTGACTATTGGGAAAAAGACAATATCCTGGTGAGCGATATGAAGGGCATGGAGATTCTGTATTATCATGCGACTAATCCGAATACCTACTGTTTTACTCAAAAGACTTTCCAAGTTTGTTTCCGGAAGCATCGGTAATTTATTTTCCTAATACAACATACCAAAGAGTTTTAGGATTACTTGCGGTTAATCTAGCTGTCCCTCCACCACTTCTCATTGTTTGTAATTTTACAGTATGACTTCCTGCCGCTAAAGAAACAATAATAGAAGTCGCCGCCGTTGTATTTGCTATCCCTCCACTTGCATATATTCCTGGTGTAGTCATATACCCACCCACTTGAGTTGAATCGGCGAGAATTTGAGTAATTACCGAGTATGCGTTTGTTGTATCTGTATTATCATTTCTTCCCACAACTGATGCCCCAATAAGAACATTACTTGTTCTAGAAAGAGAAAATGTAAGCGTCATATTGGTAACATCAACAAAAGAATCGCTTGTCGTAGTGAAAGCGTTTGAATCTGTTACAAAGTTATTTGAAAAATTTGCCGTACTTACTAATCCCGTAGCATCTATGATCGTTGTTGCGGAACTATCTTTAATTGTTAATTTTCCATCATTGATCGTGATTCCTGCGTTATCTAAAATTACCTTGATTGCACCAGCCGCATCTTTAACATTCAATACGCCATTACCATTTCCTGATCCTCCAACATCTACAGTCCCAAGCAATGCTGATATGGCCGCGAGACTTGCCGTCGTAATCTTTCCGCCGGATATAACCGTGCCTATACCACTTTGTACGTCTATTGCACAGTTGGCTCCGGAGACAAGCGTTACAATGGCAATGAGGGTCTTTGTAGCTCCCGAAGCCGTCGCTGGATCCGTAGTTGTTTGTAATACCGTTGAAGAAACGGCCGTATCCAGATACACATACGTTGTTGCGGCAATGTTTCCGGTATTACCGGACGCTATGGAGTACGTGGTGCCATCCGCAAAGTAAAGCGTCCCCGCTCCCCATGAGGCCGTATCCGCGTCCGTAGAAGTCCATGCTATGTTGCTGGTAAAACTTTTGCGGTAGGCATTGATAACCGCGCTTGTAGCTACAAGGTTTCCGAGCATATCTACTCGGAACGGCGCACTAGCAAAACGATTGGCACCAAGCCACATACCGTCTCTATCTGCCTTAAATGATTTTGCTCCGGCTCCAATCTGAAACGCCGAAAGCATGTCAAGATAGGTTTGACCGTATAAATCGGCAGTATCAAGCGGTTTGTTTTCTACATCCAAAAACGGAGAGAGTATTTTATCTGCCATGTTAGACTTCCAATACCACTTCCTGTATCGCGGGAGCCGTATTCACGCTACTGACAGCCTCTACGCGAAGTTGAAGGGTACGGACCTCCATACGCTCGTTGTTGGTTTCTACTAAGTTTTCCTGTGTATTGTCCCGTACTGTGAGCGCACTTCCGAACGCCGCACCGTTCTTGCTGACCTTGAAAACGATAGATGTGCTTGCCGGAAGACTCTCATAGGTTGCCAGAATCCGGTTAAATACCGTATTGCCCCCCGGATCATTGGCAATGACGCGGGACTCCAACAGTGGCTTTGCGATCTTGTTAGACCAATCCAATTTATCTACCCCGTAGGTACTGTTATAGCTCCATGAAGCATATACATTTTGTCCGGAAACAATGATTGCTCCAATCTCAATCCCCGTGAGAATGTTATAACTTGATCCGTCCACGTTTGAAGTTGGAAACTCTAAATTGAAAACAATCGCATAGTTATTTGAATGTTTCCCAAGACTCCATATACCCTGATCGCATGGATTACCTGTTACGTTTGATACACCGAAGATAGGAAGAAATCCATTAAAGAGTCCTACTGCCCGGAGATGAACCTTTGCCTGTGCCGTCGGTGAATATGTACCGGGAATCTTCTTATAAAAGACGAGCTTTGCCCCGTCATACGAATACAAATTTCCTACCAATCCAGCATTAACGATTACATAGTTATCTGCCTCTAAAAACGCATTGATCCCGGGCTCCGGAACGGTATCCTGATTGGTAAACGATGTACTAAACGTATTCCACCGAAATATCTCACACTTGCTCACGTTGGAAGCAATAATCGTACCCACTAGAAGATCCGTCCCCATCTTGCCAAGCGCCGATATGCGGTATTGGCTCTCTACGTCAAGCGCATTGGCGGAAAATGTCCCGCTATCTACCTGTGCCACATAGTTTTTATCTCCGATATAAAGCACTAAATTGACTTCCTTCATCGGATGATAGCTTGCGTCGGTATTAGTAAACGTCGCCCAATTTGCCGCAACATTGGCGGTCCATGCGGCCGCTCCGTCCGCGCTTGCCGTTGCTATCCGATGAAGCCGTGATTCCGTTGCAAAGTAGATATACCCCTGATATTCCATTGCATCAAGGATATTGGCACCACCAGCGGCCGGTGCGACGGTATAAACAAGCGTATATGTACCGGCCTTGTCCTGCCAAATCTTGCCGCTTGTTGAAGAAAACCAGTACCGTATGCCACTAGAAGCATCAACGCAAGACTTACAAAGCTCTGTAATGACTGTCGAAGAATCCTTGGTCATTTTCTGATTCACTTGGAGAAGCCCCGGGGTGCCGTGAATATTCCATCCCACCATCCGCGCAAGGGAATTTTTCAGTCCCATATATTTACTGTCGGCAACACCGCCGGTATTCCATGCTTGAAGTACAATTTTTCCCATACGTTTATGTTACCTGCTTACTCCGCTTTACCCAACTATCAACGGATCGAACGACCTTTGACCATGTTCCGGTTCCCCGCGTTGCCTTTGTCCAAAGAACGCTGACACCGTTAAGAAGCCGCTTAAACCGTTCGCTCATCGTTATTGTATCACTAAATGTCTTCGTTAGTCCCCATCCTATCGTATCAGAAAGCGTGATAGTATCGGTAAGCGTCCGGAAATATCCAACGAATTTAGAAAGCGTATCCGTAACCGTTGCCGTATCGTCTAAAATCCGTGTCATGGCACGGGTAAATGCTCCTTCCGTAACCGTCATGGTATCGGAAAGAGAAAGCGTCAATATCGCCCCGTCAATAAGGGTGAGATTGGCGGCATTGCCCGCCGGTGGAGTAAATGCGTGAAGGGTCAAATTGACCACATTTCCTGATGGAGGTGAATACAACATATCAGTCTTGACTCCTCTCTGTCTTGGTCCATGCCGATGTACTTCTGGTTACTTTACTCCAAACGCCTCCGGCCGTCTTTGATACCTTGCTCCAAAGCGCGGATACGCCGTTCCATAGCTTAATAAATTCCTCACTTACCGAAACAGTCTCCGTGAATGTTTTAGTTATCGCTCTCGTAATACCAAGATCGGAAAGCGTGATTGTCTCGGTAAAACTCTTGACATAGCCCCGGATCATGGAAAACGTATCAGATAGTGTGATCGAAGCATCGGTAAATATCCGTGTTGTCGCTTTGACGATTGTATCCGTTGCTGTTGTCGTATCGTTCATAATTCTTGTTATGGCCTTGCTAAATACCTCTGAAAGGATAATTGTCTCGGCAAAGGATAGGAATTGCCCCTTGATGGTAGAAAACGTCTCTGACAGGGTTATGGAGGCGTCTGTAAGGGTTCTAGTTATCGCCTTGCTGATCGTATCCGATACGGTGATTATTTCGCTGAATGTACGGAATCTTGCCTGTACATAGCTGAATGTATCTGACAAAGTAATAGAAGCATCTGCCAGTGTGCGTGTTATTGCTTTGACAATGGTATCGCTCACGGTCGCGGTTTCCTGAAATACCCACGTCATAGCTCTTTCTAGGGTATCCGATACCGTAATCGTCTCTATAAACGTCCGGAAGCGACCGTACACAGTTGTAAGCACGTCTGATAAGACAATAGAGGCATCCGTAAGGGTTTTGATAACCGATTTACTGATGGTATCTGATATTGTGATCGTTTCTGCGAAAGACTGGAAATGGTTATGGATTGCTTGAAACGTATCAGAAAGCGTCGTTGCCGCCTCATTGAATGTTCTAGTTATCGCTCTGCCGATGGTGTCTGTAATCGTAATGGTTTCCGCAAATGATATAAAACGGCCATACACTTTTGAAAACACTTCGGAAAGCGTTATGGCGCTCTCCGTGAATATCCTAGTTATTGATTTACTGATTGTATCGGAAACAGTAACGGTATCCGTAAATGTTTGAAATCTGCCATATACCGTGGCAAATGTATCCGACAAGGTGATAGAAGCATCCGTAAGCGTTCTGGTGATTGCCTTCACGATGGTATCGGAAAGTGTGATGGAGGCGTCCGTAAACGCTTTTGCTGTAGACTTGATAAATTCCTCAGTCAATGAAGCTGTCTCACTTAAGGAACGCGTTATGGCCTTCGCTAATGTATCACTCACAGCAACAGTTTCCGCGAATGTTTTAGTATAAGCAATGCCGTCTTGTAAACTAAGATTGACTACCGTTCCTCCGGGGATGGTATAGGCATGGAGAGTCAATTCAACGGCGTTTCCTGCTGGGGGTGAATAAAGCATACCCCTTTATTATACCGCATTATCCGTTCTCGGCGGGAACGACGTAGGGTTGGCTGTAGGAATTATATTTTTGTGCTCCGCTATCGTATTTAGCGGTAACATGGTAGGTATGATTGCTTTGGATGGAATATCCGGAATCAAAGCTATAGAGTCCATTGGCATCCGTAAGTTTCCGTCCTACAAATGATTGGTCCGTTTCGTCTATAACGTCAACAATAGCGTCCTGTTGGGGAGTAGTACCACTCAAGAATACCGTTCCCGATATTTTGAGGCATCGGGGTGGCATGACACTTGCTTTATATAGAAAGAATAATCCGTAATATGCCATAGTTAATAACTAAAAACATTTATTTTTTTATGAAATTTTAGTTGTTGAATGGAAGCCGGATTCACATTAAATATATCATCTGCTGGAATTGTATAGGTAATAACTAATCTTGGTTTATTTACTCCTTCTGCTTGTTGTCCATCAAAAATATCATGTTGGTTTGCTCCTGTTGCTCCTGTAGGTTGAGAATTGTCTACGTCGTTTGAACACGTAAGACCAAGTTTCAGTATCCCTGTTTTTGCTCCATCTATTGATGTATCACCTGTAGTATTAAAAGTAAAAGTATTGTAGGCATTTGATCCACTCCATGAGGCACGAGCAATATCTGTTGCTTGTCGAGTATATACTTGACTTGTATAATCTGTTCCTGTAAGTGTTGTATTTGAAGAGGGAGTACATTTTATAAGAGACATTGCTCCTGCTACTGGCCCTGTTGAATCTTTGTTTGTCCCAAAAAATTCAACTGTATTTACTCCTGCTGTTATAGTTGCCGAAGCTCCAATCGATGATATGTCATACAAAAACTGAGACCACTGAAAAAAATCCCATGTCGGCGTTCCTGAATCTGTTTGAAATGCACAAAAACGCGTAGCATTTGTACTAGCTGAACCTGTACCTGTGCGAATTTGCGCCCATGTTTGAGCCGCGACGTTTCTCGATATTGCTCCATCACATGTTGTAACTTCGCTTCCTGATGGATCAGGATATTTCGTTAATGTAAGAAATCGAAGCATTTTTGCAGATGCAGGCATTCTCCCCCATGAAATAAGATCAAGTTGGCCTAACAGAATCTGCTTGGCTTCTTCAAAATCCTCAATCCATCTACTTAATCGTTCAATAGCAATAAGAGCGGGGTATAATTTGGGAGCATAACATGCGTGGGTTGTTACAACCAACTGCGCTTCTATTTTATCTTTTCCAATTGTCCCCAAACGGATATATCCATTAGGAAGCAATAACCCTATTTTTTCTTTGGGAATATAAAGATTTCCTTGTTTAAGATAATCCCGTCCTATCTGGATATTTGCAAACCACGTTACCAGTCTCGCATATTTGCGGAAAAGGGAATTAGGATTGTTAATATAACAAAGTTCATTCTTCATAGTCCTATCCGTATTATAGCAGGATACCGACTGGTTAGTTTGTTTATTATACTCTCATTCTTCGCCTGTAGTGCATCCGCAAAGTCTAGTTTCGCTTCAAAAGGAATACACTCCATGCACTTTTTTTTGCCGCATGTAACGCCGTTACAATGTGTACAGTACCCACGCGGCGTCCCTGATCCCCTCCGGATATAAAAATGGCGTCCGCAATGGACGCACATCGTAGTCGAATCAACGTGATGACCGTCTATAATAACTGCTCCGGATTCCCGCTTGTAGGTTCTTCCAAACATGAACCCATTATATCACTATTCTTCCCACTCTAAGGTAACGCCCTGATTGAAGGCAACGGCGGCCGTATTGACGAGGTAGCCAAGTCCTGCGGCATTAGTAACGGGAATGACAATGTCATGGCCTGGAGCGGCGTACCATTGAAAGGTTGATCTCTGATGTCCGAAGACTACAAGACAATCGGATCCTGCCGTGTAGGTAGGCTCCGCACTGTGAGCAACGCCGAATGTGGCCGAAGCCGCTCCATCTGCCGGATCGCGTGGAACGGGTGTAAATGTTGATCCGTCCGTACCATTGGCGGTAGTCCTCTTGAGACTTGCTTCATAAGCATTATCCGCCGATGCGTCGGATCCCACGAGTACCACGTTGACCTTGAGTCGCTTGAGAGCGGTTGCTGGTTGTCGTACCTGTACGACGGTTGTTGATGCGGTATTGGTGTCCTGGCCGAAGCCGAAATATGCTCCCATAGGTTACTCCTTATGCAAATTTGACGTTATGTGTGATCTGCAATGTATCTGTATTGACTACGTTGACTACGCTGAATGACTGGCTGGCAAGCATATTGCCGCCGGATGTGTTGTTATCGAATAATCCTTCTTCTGTGAGTGCAAGCGATCCTGTGAAGGTAAACGTCTTCACCCAGCGTTCCGTATCTCCTGTAGTCGTAGTTGTCTGATTGGACACGGTAGCCGCTCCACGAGCGCCACCATTAGTTGTTGCTTCAACTCCTAAAGCCGTTGCAGAAGGGGTACCTGTGCCGATTGCAATGGCCGTAACGGGTGCGGTTGTGGTCCCGCCGGTCTGTTGTGCGGCAATTTGTTTGCCGACATTGGTAATTGTATTGAATCGAAGTGATCGGGTGCTCCACATGCCGAACAATACCGGAATCTGTAGATCAAGTCCGAAATGCTTTTTAACAAACTTCCACAGGAAATTCGCATGGAACAATTTTTTCCGATTGCCGTTTTTATCAAACAAAGCAATATCCGTCCATCCGGTCATTTTGGAAGCGCTGGTAATTTTTTTGTTCATAGTATTATTCTTTGGCTTCTTTGACTGCCTCTAATTCGTCTTCAAGACAATTCTTGACACCGTGAATGACCTCTTTCTTTTCAATATCTACTTCTTTGGAAGATACGCTATAGCGGAATCCGGATTCAGAAGAATAGGAAAAAGCGACTATTGCGCCTACCTCTCCGTCCTGTTTGACTTTGACTTTTTGTCCGACTTCAAATTTTGCTTTCATATAAGATACAAAAGGAGCGCCCACCCGTGGGGCGCTCTGGATATTTTCCTCAAGCTACCATAATTGTAGACGCCGTATACCCCCTTGTCAATATACCCGCTTACTCCTGCAAGTGGCTATCGTCCGGAAGCGTGGCTACATTGGACCGATCCTGATTGGGATTGGTTACTGCTGAAATTGCTTTTGCAAAGTCTTTATCAAACAAAAGCTCCCGTTCGTTGAGTGGAATCGGCTTCTGACGGCTAGACTTCCAGATGATTGAGATACGCCGCGCCCACAGTTCATGAAACTGTCGGGGGAGTTGGGATGAGGTACTCGTCGGATCCAAGGAAAGATCAGTAGAGACAGAAAGATCCGCCGTTACGAGGTCTGCCGGATATGCAATATAGTAGAGAAGAAGTCCAGCAGTAACCGCGCTAATCGTTCCGGAGTATATCCATGCGGACTTTCTGAAAATATCATAAAAACAATCTCCCTCATTGTTGGAAAAGAGCGAAGTAATAGTCGTCTCATCTGTGGTTCTGGAGTATTGAGCAAGATTCAATTCAGTCATTTTGACCCAATTAGTCCCATCAAATTTCGCCTCCGCACGAATAAACTTGAGAAAATCATCAGGAAGGCTATATTCACGCGAGGTCGTCGAGGCAATGAGATTGCGTGTTGCCGGTACCCCGAATAGGTCTTCATCGGCCTTCATGATCTCTTTGGCGAAGTCGTCTTTGACCGTATTAGCAAGAAGAAGAAGATCGGCGTCCGGAAAAGTCGTCGAGTTGGTCAACGTATAAAAACGAACGAGGCTGGTAAAGTTAGCTCCTGTCATAAAAAAAGCCCTCTTGAGGGCTTGGGTACTACCGTCGGCTTATTGATAAGTATACCACACCTATTCGTCAAATCCGAGAGCTTTTTTCTTCTGCTCATTGGAGAGATCGAGGCGTTGCGGGATATTGGTTGCGGCTTCTGTTTGGTTGAGACTGTCCATGATAATCTGTGCTACCTGCTCCGGCACTTCACAATAGACACCCTTTGGAATGTTCATTCTATAGCCGTTCATGGTAACGGGAAGCTGTGTACCAGGCTTCTCTTTTCCTTCGAGAGGAACGAATATCTTGACCCGTGGCTGTTTTGCCAAATGTTCTTTCATTCTTCGTGATTTATCTTCGTGGACCTTTGCCACATGCAAAAGAGCTTTAGCTTGTTTTTCCGCCTCTTCAGGAGAAAGAGCAGGGAGGACAGGAGGAACAGCAAGCCGCTCATCCAGTTCTTTTTCCTTTTTTTCAATGCTTTCATTCAGTGCGCGGGTTTTTTTGAGTGCTTCTTCAAGTTCTGCAAGTTTTGAAGCGATCGCGGAATCTTCTGATACCGGCTCCGGGGTGGTTTGTTCTTTATCCTCTAATTGTTTTTTCGTGGGTATTGGCATAGTAAGTACCTAAAAAGCAGTATAAAACACTCAAAAAGAAAAAGCAAGAGGGGAAATAACAATCTTATGTCGTGGTCGTAAGTGCTCCGGCGGAAGCGTAATCGGTATCTGATACTCCACCATCGGAATTGAGTTTAGTAACAAGCGTATTGAATGCAGTTCGGACCGTCGTAAGATCAGTCAAAAGAGCCTCAAGAACATCTGCCAAGGCCTGATTGCCTGCGGTCGCATTGGAGTTAATCTCTGCCATATTATGTCGTTGTGGTTAATGCGGTGGGAGCAGTTGCCGTCTTTGCGGCCGCCGATGTGTAATCGGTATCTGATACTCCACCATCGGAATTGAGTTTAGTCTTGAGCACATTGAAATCAGAAACTCGGCTCTGCATATCTGTTACGAGAGCCACAACCGACGTTCGGATATTGGTTACATCTACCAAGAGTGCATCAAGGACTCCTTCTAATCCCGCTTGGTGCATTCCTGTTGTTGGGTTAATATCTGCCATATTCCTCCTATTATGATGTTACTCCGTGTTCTATCCTTACTGCGAACGCTTCATTTAATCTCTTTGCGACGAATGTTGCTTTCCAGCCAGACGTTGCCCTCTGATTCAACGGATCTTCTGTTCCGCCTGATCCAAGGGGTTTGATGATATTCTCAAGTGCTTTTCCGGCAACCCGGGTGATTCCGTAATAGTCGCGACCGATGATGAGTGTTCCGTGGACATCTACTCCACCTGATCCGCCTGCTGTATACACTTTGCCATTTTGTGAGAGTACAAAGCGTACATCGTCAACTGCTCCGACTTCATCCTCCATGACATTTGCCTGACTCGGATATTTCTGTACCGGCACAAACGCGCTGTCAGATTTCAAGTCAAAAAGAGATGAAGGGGTAACGATGCCTACATAACACTTCCCAAGCGGAACAGTGTTGTACGCATTGTTTGGATCAATCATCCGCATAACCGGCTTTGCTTTTGCTGTTTGAAGGGTCCGGACTGCTTCACGGACTTCTGCGGCTGTCAATTTCATTGCGGCAGTGATATCAGTCCGTGCGGATGCTGTAGAAGCATACTGAACAGTCGTACCGGCAATCATAACATCACGAGTCAATTGGTCAAGTGTATCCCCTGCCTGATCGCCCAAAACTTCAGAAGTTTCTGTCAAAATCGGATCAAGCGTTGTCATGGACACTATATCCGTAATGGTTACATAATCTCCATATTGAAGCACCTGCGCCGTAATATCCGTAACGGAAAGCTGGGAACCCGTCGGAGTAACACCTTCAGTCAATGCCGTAGTTGCGGCGGTAAGATTGCCGTATCTTCGGAATTTGATAGTATCTGTGCCGTTATTAGCAGGAATATCTCGAACTTGAGCCCATCGGGTATGAACGAAGTTTGCGACCGCACGTACTAAGAGCGAGCGATCATAGAAGTTATTGATCTCATTTGGAATCTGCGTCTTGGTTGTAGTTACGTCTGCCATGTTGTTTTCTATTCACCCATGAAAAAAGCACCCTCGTTGGGTGCCTCGGTATTACCGTGAGCGAATTTCAGTTTTAAGAATACACCTTAGAAAATCCTGTGTCAATAGGGAAATTTTACCCCATCTTGAATCTACCGGCTTTCACCTGCTCTGACATTTTCGTAAATTCCTCCGTACTCATCTTATTAAAGTCCGGAAGTTTCCCTGTTGCCGGAGTTGATGTTGCTCCGTCTACATTGTCCATACGTGCTTTATCATCTGCTTTCTTTGCTTTATCCGCTCCAATCTTTTGAAGATATGGAGATAGTGCTTCAATAACAACAGTCTTGACCGGAAGTCCCTGTTTGATAAGCCCTGCCCGGTTTGGATGCGTTACCCATCGCCGTATCCGCGCTTCATAGGGTTTGTACTCCGGATTCTGTGCAAGGATGGCGGCAAGCTCCGCTTCTGTTTTCTGGTTTTGAAGTTGTTGAGTGAAAGGGGAAAGTTTTTTATCGAGGACCTTACTGATGATTGCTTCATCATCTGGTACTATTTCATCGTCGTCTTTTTTTTCATCATCGGTCTTGGTTTCTGTCGTTGCCGTTCCTTCCGGCTCCTGTCCATCGTCGAAGTCTTTGGAAGTATCATTTACTTTCGTATCGGCCGCAGTATCATCCGCTTTGGTTTCTGCATCGCCTGGATTATCCTGATTATCTGTCGTGGTATCTTTTGTATCGTCGTCTGCCATAGGAGTGTATGTAACTAGGAAACACTATACTACACAATAAAACACATTGTCAAGCACAAATTTACTCGTACGGATCAAACTGTACCATCTTTCCTTCGGCTACTTGAAGCGCCTCAACGAGAATATCCGGAAGGTTTCTAAACTGGATAGCCATGTTCCGTCGCGCCCGGTAAAGCTCCAATTCTTCCATTGACTTGATAAGTGTCTTGCCCTCATCATCTCTCACATCTCCATTGATAACCGTCTCAAGCCATTTGATCTTCCGGTCGTAATACTCAACGAGGCGCGACCACCCAGGATGATTACGAAGCCCCTGTATCTCATCTATGACGTGGAGTTTCTCTTTTTCATTTTTGACTACAAACTTTGGTTCTTTGCTTGCCATATTATGCCGTAGGAGCACTCATCATTTGACCGGATTCTTGACTTGATCCCATTCCCATTGCCTTTTCCATGACTCCTTTTGCAGGGGCTACTCCTCCGATCGGTGGTTTTATCTCCTGACCGCCGGAAGCAGGAGTAGCTACTTGAGGAAAAAGCTCTGGTTGACGACGCTGATACGTCAATGCTTCAATATGAGCCGCTATATGAGCCGCCTTTGCCGCAGTTTCAGACGCCTTCCGATGTTCCATTAAATGCACATTGTGGTCGTCTAAGGGATGTACAGGCTCTAATTTGTTATCATCCAGCCGCTTATTCTCATCCCGTGCCCGTAATTCCTCACTGGTAGGCGGAAAAAGTATATCCACTTCATCTTTCTTGAATCCGTTGAGCCGGGCTAGCTTTTTCTCAAAGTATCGTTTGTTTGCTTCCTGATCCGCCAGTACCACAGTCCCGAACTGTTGAAGAAGGAGCCGTTCACGGATTCTCTTGGCTTCCGATATCGTCTTGCTTTCGATAAATACATCCGGATCAACGGCGGAAATGATATTCTCACGGGTTAATTTCCTCCATTCTGATCCGAACGATCCGGATATACGGATCACCTTTGCATCAATCCCATCATTGAAATGTTCTTTATATAATGAGTACCATGTACGCCAGAAGTCTCGTTCGCTCCATCCGAATATCTTAGCGGACAACGAGTAGCGTGTATCTACCTTTGACGAAACAAGGTTCAATTCCCCGAGTGTCCGTTTCTGATCCGATAGTTGTCCCTGTTGCATTTCCGGGGTCGCTGTAGCCCGTTGTGCTGAAGCATCAAGGGTATTGATAATGAAATCTACCATGTTCCATGCAATCGAGGGTTTATTGAGCGGTTGAGCGGCTCCACGAATATCTTTCCCATCGCCTCCGGAGACTGCAATAAATTTATTGAACGCAAACTTGAGGAGATCGCCCTTATTTTTGATACGTTCCTCATCATAAAGGTACATCGGGTAAAGATCCGCTTTCATCGCTTGCAATCCTAAATTGATAGCCACGGATCGCTGACGTTGTTTGTCTTCGATCAAATCCGGTATGGACGTTCCGGCCCAATCGTGAGAATGAGGATACATCGGCCGGTCAATAAGTGGATACCGGCGTTGGTTCGTCAATTCCCGATACTTGATAATCTTTGTTCTGTTCTGTGCCAATACCACCATAACGCGCTTGCCCTTCCAGTAAGTAAACCATTGCAATCCGCCAATCATTGAATTGTCGCCCATGTTGCTTTCCATGTCCTTATTGAACAGTGCTTGAAGATTCTGTGCGCTGTCCCGTTCCCGTTCTGCCGTTTGAAGCAAGTCCTTTATTTCATTGGTAGCCCGTAGATATTTTGTGTCAAAGTATCCATTCTCCCGTGTTAGGTTCATCCTGTTGAGCCACAATTCCCGTCCGCCAAATCGCATACCTCCCCGGCCCTTCACATCTCCATTGACGGATACGGCCTTTGGATCACGCAGAAACGTCATAGGATCCCAAATCTCCGGAATCGGACACATGAAATCTTTGTTTCGATCAAACTCCTGTAGCATCACTAATCCTCTGCCAAAAAAGAGCGTATCCCAATCCCACATATAATCCATAACGTCCTTCCCCATCTTCTCATAATCAAACAAAGCAAGCGCGTCAAGATTGTCTGCCGTGTCATTGTCGCCTTCCTCACGTCCCTCAAAGCTAACGGACAAGGAATCATCATAGAGGGAAGCAAGGATAGTCTGGTGAACGGTAAAAATGAGCGGATCGCCGACGGCATCTGGATCGCGCTTCTGATTGTTGTAGAGCTTGAGCCGGGAAAGGTTCTGTTGAATTTTGTCAAACTGATGAAGCCATGAGATATTGTACTCCGCATCTATCTGCTGAATGAGGCTATCGAAGTTTTTACCTTCGTATTTTTTCAATTCGCTTTCGATGTAGGAATCTTTGTCTGCCATATTTATTTTTTTCTGAAACTTAGTTTCTTGTACATCTTCATTTCTCCGGCATAGGACTTATCGCCCATAAAGCACACGTGCATGTACTGGGTCTTATTTACCCGCTTGGTCCGGACTCTCCCGCCTTTTGATACGCACATATCAAATCCTGCTGGCATAGTAAAAAATAGTATACCTCAATTTACCGTTGGATGCACTTTGTTTGCGTTCTCCAATACCTTTACGACTGCCGCGCCGGTAGCATTTTCCTCCAATAACTTTTCGGGATTATCTTTTGCAAGAAGCACATCAACAGTCGTCATGGCATAATCAAGCATCAAAGCACCGCACTTAACCAACGTGTCCGAATTATGCTTCTTTTTTCCTTTTTCCGGAGTGATGATATTGAATCCCTGATAGAATTTTCCGTCGGCGAAGGCTATAAACTGAAAGAAGTCTCCGTAATTTTGAATGAGGATATGATACCCTTTATATTCTGTGGTCTTAAGAACACGAAGTTTGCTTATCTTTTTCATGTTTCATGGTGAAAAGTGCTTTGCTTTTATTTTGCTTGCCTGTTTCATGTACTCGTCGTTGCCGTCTACATCGTTGAGAGATCCCAAATCCGGATCTTTCTCGGCGGCGATGATATTCTGGACCTCGAATGTACCGTTCATCGTCCCATCAGAATTTTGCGAAAGGCTCACCTGTTTGACATTCACGATCAAATCGTAGGATTCCCCGACTTTCCACTTTTTCAATTCCGGTAAATCCTTAGAAGAAATATACATGGATGGTTTTGACTGTGTTGGCATGTCGTACATAGTGTCTCCCGTTATTGTACTACATTTTCGGTCGGGTCAACTAGCGTCTCGTCTCCCTGGAATATAAAAGTCTGCTTTCGTTTTCCAGATTGCATCTCATAAATCTGGTAAATATCCTCAAACCACTTTTGATACTCCCATTTTACGTTATCCATGAGAAACCGCTCGCCGTGCTTCCTGACCGTCGCGTAGTCTATCGCACCCTCATTGACCTTTCGTGTGGCCTCTACAAAATCCGCGAAGGTATTGCAACGGTAGCCGGTTATTCCATTGATATTATACTCCGGAAACACACCGTAGTCTGTCGTGATGATCGGCGTCCCGGCAAGCATAGCTTCAACCGCCGCACCTCCAAACGGTTCAAGATAAATCGTGGCATAGAAAAACCCTCTCGCCCCGCCCATCCATTTATCTCGTTCTTTCGGCTCAAGATACCCAATAGTCGTTACCGCCGGATCTTCTATCTCAATGTTTCCCTGACCGGCAATGACAAGCCGTGTCCCGGCCGCCTTGCAGGATTCTATAGCTATGTTGAGTCCTTTATGCGGTATGATTCGGCCGACAAACAAGAAAAAATCTTCCTTCTTCGGATTGAAATGGTGCATGTGGGAATCAAAGTAATTAGGAATGACACGCCAATAGTAATTCCCATCCCGATACTTCCTTCCTGCCTTGGCTGATTCCTGCCCGTAGGTATAGTTAAGGATATGCTGACTCTCAAACGCACGGAACGGAGCAATGGACCCGGAGTAACCGACGCCAGGCTCACAAGTCAATACAAGTGGTATGCCTTCCATGATAGGACGATGATAATTTCCCATTGTAAGACAAAGGAAATCATCATCCTTTTTGACCTTATTGACCATCTCAATGACGTTTTTCCGCATCTTCTCTACGACAGGACTATATGGCTCAACCTCATCATACTTGTAGCTGATCCGCTCTTTGAAGTTATACCCTATATCGAAGCGATTATCCCCCTCGCCCCATGCGTCGCGTATATCCTTGAGCGTGTGAGTTTGATAAAACTTCGTACATACCGCATCGGATCCTTCCGCACCATAGATAAATACTTCGTGGCCTAGCGAAAGCATCATCTTAGAAAACTTGACCATTTTTTGCGTGAAAGCACACGACATATATCTTTCCGATACCGGCAAGTGTCCCATTGAAACAAGATGAAATCTAAATTTTTTCATATAAAGGTGTAGGGAATACTCCGTAGTATGCTTCCGTAAAATTGGTCCCGGCAAGGTGTTTTACTTTTCCTTCTCCGCCAAGCCATGCGTCGAGCTTCTCCCGCCGGAGTGTTTGCGGGTGTCCTGCATGAGGCGGCGTATCAATCCAATCAAATACCCTGATAATTTTTCCCATCTTCCGGGCGTTCTCTATAATAGTACGCGGACTTTGTGTATGTTGTAGTAAGTTATACATCCAAATCTCATCAAAAATAAAACTATAATCTAAACCCCTATTGATATGATCTACTTTTTCCGCTTGCTTCTGAAAATAATCTATATTTGCCGCATCATACCGCGCAAGTACCCATTGAGGAACCGGCAGGGGGTCTACAACCACACAGTAACCCTTATTGACACACTTGAGGAGAAGCGACACCGGACCTCCTCCTATATCTAATACGGACTTCCCCTTGAGATTAAAGTACGCTTTTCCATGAGCCATAGAAAGCGTCAATCCCATACAGGAAGCATAATTAAATTGTTTCTCTTCTTCGAGATAAGTAAGAAGGCAATTACCGTGCCATTCTGTTTCCCACTCATGCGCTTTGTGCCATTCTGAATCGTCTATCATAGATTATATTGCCCCATTTATCGGTACGGGGCAAACGATCAACTGACGCAAGGATCTATAAACCATACCTATTTCGCATCAGTTGTGAGCCTCCGAAGTGAATTGAACACCTATCGGATGTTTACAAAACAACTGCTCTACCGTTGAGCTACGGAGGCGGGACCTGTATTATTTTTTTGACTTTCTCCCTCCCTTTGACTTTCCGGCCGGTGCGACTGATTCTCCTACCATGACAACCGGTTTACTCTCATCCCCGTCGTATTCTCCCATTGCCACTTCCCGTTGTAATTTCTCAAGCTCCTGATCCGCCGCCATGTTCCGGTTTTCATCGGCTAAAAGCTCCGCGATTCGTTTTTCTTTCTCTGCTTTGGACATAATTTACTTCACCCCCTTTGGAAATTTCCCTCTCTCTTTATATCGTTTCTCTGCTTCTTCTGCCATTAAATCAGAATCGGTTTTACCAAAAAGAATTTTTTGTAAAGAATACTCTATCTGTAAATATATGACTCCTAAAAAATCATGAAGAGAATCCCTGTCAAAAGTACCACCACGGATCTTACTTCCGTAATCCACACCATCTATTTTTGCCGTCCATGAAAGCTCATCTAATTTTTTCATAATTAACCCCCTTTACTATGTTTTTACCACTTTCTCTAATATAGCAAGACTCTCCGTATTCTCAAAAAATACATACGAGGCTTCAATTACGTAGCGAATGGGAATACCGTCAAGAAGTTGGATGATGAACCGGCCGTGTTGATATTTTCTCATTTCGTTTATTGCCGCCGCTTCAAACGGTGATACATCCATCTTTATCCGTTCAGAAGCAAGCCGTCTCCTTTCTTCGTTAGATAATGTTCGCTGTTTCGCATACGGCAGTTCATCCATGTTAAAGACATTATAACACTATTGAAATGGATCAAGTGTAGGGATACTTTGGACATTTTGTCTTTCTTTCTTTGGAAGTGGTACAAAAGGCACTTCATCCAAAAACGCCCGGCCTAGGTTTTCCATCATGTGATCTTCCTTATCCTGCGGCTTCTCGCTTGGATCTTTCCGTTCCTTGGATTTTCCGGTCCACTCCTGATACTGCCAGTGTTCGAACTCCCATATCGTCCGGACACATGTATCAAAAACAAAAAGCATCGGCGGCTTGACCATCTCCTCCGTCTTACCAATCTGAACAACCTGAAAATCAAGAGCGTTTTGTACAAGCGTTGTCCCATGAGAACGATCTTTGGACGCCGGAATATAGGTTAATCCCCGCTCCTGTAGCATTTTAGAAAGCGTCATACTGGTATGCTGATCCTCTACCCATGCAATCGGATCTGCCCGGCGTTGAATAATGCGATACTGATCCGCCTTAGCCCGGATCTTCATTGCCATTTCATCTATGCCGCCAAACTTGAGGTAAATCTCATCAATAACAAATTTCCTGCCCTTCTCGTCAAACGCCACCCACATCACCGCGTCCGGATTCCTCGGGTGCGGGTCAAGAAGCTCAAGCACACAGTAGTCTCTCGGGTTAGGAATAAACGGCCGGATAACGTGGATCTTTCTATCAAACTTCTTGTAGACCAAACCGGTAAGGTGTTGGAACTTTCCATAGATACGAGCTTGCTTGTCTTCTTCTGAATACTCGGAGATCATGTTCATGATATTGTTATGCTTGAGAATCCCCCGGACGCCGTGTTCTATGCAGTTGCTCTCTATATCTGCCTCTATGACGCCGATCTTGCGCCGGTAGGCGGGCTGTTCATCGTCTTGTTGGGTTATACGATCTTCAACAACCATTTTCCCGACGTCGGGAAAATGATCGCCGGAAGGTATCGTAGCCTCAACTGATATTTTTTCCGGCAATGGCGTTTTCGTAGAAGCCTCTGTATTGACCTGTAGAGGGTTATTTAGAACAGTGATTAGGGATTGATCCTCCATAATTTAGTTTAGATTGTTTCTACAATATAATCTATATAATACGATCCGGCGATGTAATAAATTTATCGTACAACCAAGCACTACCGGTAAGCGGCGTTTCCGTAATAAAGATGATACCACCTCGACGCATACGGGATACCGTCGCCTTGTACTTTTCCTCCGGCGGCGGCTCATCACACCAACACCAACCTAAATCTACCGACTCAAATTCTTTCGTATCTTGCTCGTATGACATTAAATCAAACTCAAAGCCGGTCCTAGTCCGCCACTTGTATTCGTAATTTTTTCCTTCATTGCTCGGTGTATATTGCCCGGAAGGAAACCAAAACTTTAACTCCGGAACGATTTTCTGTACAAGTGTCGTCGGATCTGAAATGATACGGCCCTTCTTGAGATACGGAAATTTCTTAAAAAGAGGAAAATCAAACCAAGGGCAATCACAATCAAACATCATGTGTGCAAGGATATTGACCCCGCAAGCAGTCTTCCCTACACCATTTGCCGCAGAAAAAAGAGCAACAAATACATCGCCACTACCGACAAGGCGAATAAAATCAAATACCTTTCCATTGGGTACATAGAATCTATATTTTTCCTCACGCTCCCGCCGGGCAAGCTCATCTCTCGCTTGAGCCATCTCCACCGGCGAATCGCGCTGGGGGTATCCCTGTTTTTGCATAGCTTTCCAGTTCCTTATTCGTCCAACCCGCGAACGAACGAAATTCTATCTGTGTAGGTTTGTACTTCTGCTTGAGCTTGTAGGCCATATCTAACCCACGGGCTACAGCATCCGGATCAATCTCTCCGGTCATTAACACTTCACGTTCACCTTTCTTACCGATAGCTATAAATTCTTTTTTATCGAGAAGTTTTTTGTGAGATTCCATGAGCTTCTTATCCGGTATGAAATCTTCCATCAGCTCATTCCATCCTTTTGATCGAGTAAGTTGTTGAGGATTCTTCGCCGTTCCTTTTGCATATCCGGACTCTCTCATTGCCTTAGATACTGATTTTCCAGTATTTTCCAATAATTTTTTTAAGACTTTTTTTTGTTTCGTGGTAGCCATATTATTTTGTCAACCCTGCCGGTAGCCGTTGATCCGTCAAGGTAATCACGAGCGTAATTTCCTTACCGTTCTTGAAATCCTCCGTATGTCGTACCGTAAAGATATACGTTCCATTTCTGTAGTATTGTATGCCATCCTGATAATCGCCGTACTTCTCGCGCTTATACTCATCCATCTTCGGATTCTCCTCCTCTGAATGAAGAAGCATACCGACTACCTTCTCATAGGTCAATCCAAATTCTTCCATGCGGGCCCGCGCATGGTTAGTCAATCGCACCGGCTTTATATCAGTTCTCCCCGGAGGTTTTGGTATCATAGTTTTTCCGGTTTCGTTATGGTTAAAACCTTCCGAAATAAAAGAGCTCTAAATATATCCCACAAAGAAAGATTAACTTCATGAGTAATCGTCAGTGTGTCCCCTGGGGAAACTATCATAGGATACGATCCATGAACGTACATTTTTAACTGAATCTTCCTACGGTCACGAGAAAACTTTTTGAATCCAATAATATGATCGTATATTTTTATTTTCGTAGTGCCTCCTCTCTCGCTTTTCGCTCTAATGCCTTCGCATGAGCAATCGCTTCCTTCTTCAAGACTTCACGCCGGATGCTATCTTTTCTCCGGGCGTATGCCTCTGAATTATACCTCATTTTGTGCATGATTTTTCGCTCGGCCTTACGTTTCAATTCGTGCCGATGCTTTGGACATAGCTTTCTCATACGTCTTTTCCTTCACTTAATAAAAATGTCAAAATTGTCTCATCTTTAATGACCATTTTTCTTTTGAAAACCAATACCTCTTTTCCATCAATAAAAATTGAATCACCTGGCATTATATATAATGGGAAAAAGATTTTATCTCCGCCTTTATTGTACCAATTGCTCATTTTGTTCATAGATCCTTCTGTTTCCACAAATCATAAATAAAATAACAGGTAAGAAAAATAGCAATAACAACTCCCAAAACAGCAAGACTATCAATCGCGGTCATTTGACAATAAGGTTTCGTAAATGAGTTCATGTCAATAGTCTCCACAATTACTATGGAGATCCTCTCCGCCGATCCATTCGGCTAACCGGATACGCCACTGGTATATCTTGTATTTTAATTCTATCCACCCATGACGAAGCCAAGAACGCTTATACACTTTTTGAGCAATGCCGGTATAACTCAAACCCGGATATGCGCTTTCCAAAAATTTCCTTGCGTAATAATCTTGTGTAGCCGCCATTCCTCCGGAAATTTCTTCTGCCTTCTCTCGAAGAATATCTACCACCGGATCCTTGTCGGGATTGTATGGATAAAATTTTCCCTTCGTATCCTCAAGGGGAGCGAAACGCCTAAACTTTATTGTTTTCATTGTAGATTTTTTCATAGTCTTTTTAACGAAAACGGGTTATTCGGATCACCACCAACATTTCTAACAAATTTTATCCCCCTCTTTAATTCCAATTCTTATTCAATCGCCATAATATAGCCAATAAGATAATTGATCTTGCTATTGATCCTAACCGTTTCCCAATCTGTTTGTATGCCCTCCGGTACCTTCTTTGATTGAGAAGCACGTTGTAGCTTATCTGATTCCACGATCTGTAGCTCGTGGATCTCTTTTGCCAATGCTAACAATTTTTGTAGATATTTCGTGGTCATACCTTCTCTTTTCCTTTGAGAGCGTCAAGCAACACATCCAACTCCAGCAATACGACGTTGCCCGTCATGGGTTCTTCTTTGTGTTTTGCAAAAACTGCTTTCACTTCCTCTATCGCTTCCCTTCTTCCTTCTTTATACATCTTTTTCAATTTTGTTCCGTCAGCCACCATGCAGGAAACAAATCCTTTGGTATACCCCTTCTCGTAGGCTTGGGAACGGGTTTGAGCGATAAGTTTTGGCAATAAATCTAAAATATCTCCTAATTTTTGTTCAGCTATTATAGCTTGCCCAGTATCTCCAACCGCAGAACCATTGAGTATTCCAGATATTCCAGCTATTTTTAATTTAATTTTTTCTTCCCACTCCTCCGTCTTGGCTGGTGGGGTTGGTTCACTCGTCATGCTTTTTGGTGTAGTGGTCATAGGTTATTGATTATATTGATTGGCAGGTGGTCATGGACAAGAGACCCACACCTCCTTTTCCTTTTCTTACCAATCTATTTTTCCTCTCTTTTACAATCACACACTCTCCCCTAAAGGAAGGGTGTTAGATTAACTTCCAACTCCCTCTTAATAAATATATAGTGTGCCAATTTTGTGTACAGCCGTTACTATCAACAATTTTATCTATATATCCTTCTGGAACGACTAATAAATCATAGCCAGGCAGATCAACAATCTCTATCACCACACATTTTGTTCCTACTGGAACATGTTTTATTCCACGTTCTTTATCTTGTAAGTCTGTTGTTACTACTATATCTCCAAATTTCATATCCCTCCTCCTGCATAAAGCAGACTAAACTACTTCACCCTCAATCGCATCTCTTGATGATTGTCCTGTTTCAATTTTCGCTTCCAACAACTTATACCCATCCTGTTTCATAGACTCAAAAACGGTCAATCCACCCTTCATGATTGCGTAGGGCAAAAATATCTGCTCCATTTTGACCATCTGGGTTTCAAGAAGAGCCATCTGTGCTTCTACCCAATACTTGACAATACGCCATGCCACCCGTAGTGCCTGATCTTCATCAATAAAACTGCGAGATATTTTCCGATTAGCGACTTGCTGTTTCAATACTTCAAACACAGGCTTTGGATCACACGGTAACCGAATAGCCATCACCTTTTTATCCGGAGTCATAATCATAAACGAGAGGGCTTCAATCTTTCCGTGATCCGTATAGTTAGCCATGACGGACTTTGCCCCATGCGCAACGAGATTCTCCTGAATCTCTGCAATCGTTTTAGAAGCCTCAATTTTGGTAGTGTAGGTAAAAAGACCTTTTTGTTCTGCCATATTATTTTCCCTTTCGATCATCAACCATGCCACAATATAAACATACCGGCTGTATCTTTACCATTCCAAACTTAGGTAAAGAAACAGGTAAAATAGTGATAATTGGCTTACCCTTCTCGTACCAAGTACCAACACCTTTATCTTCCATACCAACAACCATCCACTTCTTATCTAACCACTCATGTTTACCTGTTATAGTTTTAGAACATCTTGGAATTTTCATACGCTTACTTCGGCAATACAATCTCCGGTCCCTTCACCGGCGGATCGTCTTTTAGTTCCATATCTTCCTTCTCATTCTGAAAGCAGGTCTCACATACCAACGCCGATGAAAGCGTGAGTGTCGCTTCATTCGCTCCACCCGGGCGTACCCCTTCTATCTTTGACAACACATGGCATTGACTTTGCAAAGCGTTCTGCCACTGATCGCAAAAAGCACATTTGTAAACCGTATTGAATAACTGAATATGTAACTTTATCTGTTCCATGATCCTCCTTTCATTCGAGCATTGATAATTGATTCTCATTCACTTCTTTTCTCCGGCACTTCCGGCATACGCCTTGCTTTACCCGACGGCGCTTGTAGCTTTGTCTATTCTGTCCGCCGCACCGCGAACACGTAAAAAAATATACATGACGTTCAATATACTGCCGGATGCTCATAATTTTCAGTAACTTTATAAAAACACTTCGGACACTCCCACCAACGCTCAACATAAACCGTCTCCGGCGTACTGCCGGGTTCACACTTTGTTTTTTTAATCATAACCGTTTCGCACTTTGTACATCGCTTTTCGTTTTTCTTCCTCTTGGATCGCTTCGGTATGGCGATACCGTCTGTAAAATCGTCTTCCGGAAGCTCAATAAACTCAAACGCAAATTTCTGCTCAAAGAACGGCTCGGTACCGATCACGTCTTTGATCGCTACAACGTCCGTATCGTGACCTATGACCCTATTGCGAAACGTCTTGACCCTGGCAGGTATCTGTATCTCTCCCCGTAGGAATTGACCGCCGCGTTTAGTGATAAGCCATTCTCCTTCTCTCCATGCGCCTTCAATCCGATGCTTGGCAATCAGTCCATGAAAACGGAGCTTCTGGAAGTTACCATACTCTGAATGAGTGAGCTCAAGTTCGTTTTTGTGAATGATATTCTCGTTCTTCGAGCATACCTTGACGTACACCTTTACAAGCGTACCAACAAGCCCCGGAGTAATACGGTGCCAAAACGCCTTCATGGAAGCTCCGCAATGCGGACAATGTGTTTCTGTTTCGTTCATATTGTTTTAGAAATTTTTTTATACAATGATTCTGTATCCGGAATTTTCTTTGGTAGAATAACCTCTTTATGCTTCGGACAATATCCGACTGGAAGCATAACCCATATCAATTTTTTACTGCACTTTTGACACCGGCTAGCCTTCTCAAGCTCTTGAATAACCTGTAGAACATCTTTTGCTGATATCATTTCGCTTGAAGTTATTTTTTTCATACAAATTTATTTTTTACCGACAACGCCCGCACCGACACTTCACATCTAGGACGATCCGGATCGTAGTCCTTGTATACGTCCAATTTCAACACTTGCCGGTCATTTTTAATAATCCTGGCCTTTTCAAGAAGATCAAGAACAATCTTTATGCCGGAATCTATATCCCGATCACGCTTGCAATACATATAAATTGCGACTTCTACGCCTCCTAGGATGGTCTTCAACTTACCAGAAGCCATAATGACCCCCCAAGCCAAACTCTCCCAGCTACGGGCAGTAGGCGCTTTGTACCACCTATTCCCTATCCCGCTTCGGTAAGTCGCGTTAATTGACGGTGGCATTGGTAAGGTATAAATCATAAATTTTCCAAATACTCAATAATTTCAGCCTGACAGTTTATACACACCTTTTTCTTATCTCCCATGAAGATAAACTCGTCGCCTTGCTCTACAGAATTTTTACAACAAGAACACGGAAACACATACATACTGTTGTTGAATATCTTTTTATATCCCAATTCTTCAACCAATAATTCTTTTATATATTCGTTTATCATATTTTCCCCTCACGCAGAGAGGCTTTGTTTCTCCCTGCGTCGGGGGAAAATCCCTCGACGACCCAAACCCTTTCGCGGTAGCGTCAAAATGGTATCTCGTCTGCCTCAACTTTTTCCTCTTTATCCTTCGATATTTCTGCTGGCTCTGATTCCGTTACCCTTATTGTCTTTATCGTTCGTACCTCCTCGTCTTCCTCAATCGCTTTTTTCTCAATAATCGAATCCATGATCGCTTCCATCTGCTCCACCATATCCTTCAAAAACTGAAACTCGCCCATATCTGTCACAATCACCGGCGACCCATCCTCATTCTTCATAATCTCAAAATCTATAATCCAGATAAGCCCACCGTTCGGATTCGGAATAGAATGATTCTTGAGTTTTACACGTAATGCAAACAATGGTATCCCTATTGGCTTTGCTCTGGTATACTTTGCCGCTTCTTTCCCAAACGCCCACATATTCTCCAACTTACTGCCGGTGACGTACGAAGTAAACGGAAGGTTTCTACCATCATTCAAAATCAACCCAGACATCAGTTGATTGAACTGTTTTTTCTGATCCGGCTTTGATTGTAAAGGTTCTGTCCTATAGCCCCGACTAATAGAAAGAATGTGACATTCCACTTCCTTAAATTGCTCACCGGTCGGTCCATAGTAAAACCAGCCATTTTTTGGATCGCTTCCATCAGCTATCTCAACACTACTCTTGCCAAGGTTTATAACCTTGAGTATCGGCGATACCCCACCCAAATTCTCTGCACCAACACGCGCATTGTCACCGTACATCTTCGCCAAGGCCGGATCATTTCTCACAATATCTAATTGGCTTTTAGCCAACGCCGCTTCCTTGACTTCTGATTCTTTCGTTTCCTCCGTATCTTTTTTTAATTTTTCTGCGGTTTCTCTAAATTTATCAATTCCTGTCATAATTTATTCACCACCTTTCAATAGTTCTGGGTTTTCCCAAACATTGCCGATAATTTCAAAACCATCAGGATTTTTTTCTTCTCGCAAATCAATATCTCCAAAACAGGACGCTTCCATGATATTTTCTATATTTACCAAATAAAAACACCCATGACTCCAATTAACTTTATAAATTTTTCCGTTATGCTTTAATAAATCCCCATTAAAAATATCTTTCTCATTTTTGTCAGTGAGGCCGATAAATTGCATAAGTTCACCATCTTCAATTTTCATTACAAAATGTGGCTCAAATATAATAAAACTGTTATAAAAATCCAGTTTGGCAACTGAAAACATTTTCTTTTCTTTTTTACTCCACGCTCTAAATTTTATTGTTCTCATAATGTAATCTCCACCCTACACAGATCCCCACATCCTATTGCCAGCTTCGTAGCCACCGAGAGGTCCGCGATCCTGCTATAACGCGAGAATCCGCCGGTGTCCGTGACCGTCGCCACGACGCTAGCGCCCGTCTTCCTGTTCCGGATAGTAACCTTTTTATTGAGGAGCTTGAACGTCCGGACGGCAGAAGGGGTCATGGCAAGGGTCAACTTCGTATCATCGAGACGTTGACCGTTTTTCATTGTGATGGTTTTGCTACATCCAAGACATCCGGATTCGGAGTAGTAACTTGCAGTCCCGGTCCATACCATGAGAAGAAGCGCCGGAAGGATTCGTGATAGATGGGTATAATATCGTGTGTTATTTCGCATGGATCATTTTTGCTGGCAACGCATCAAAGGAAACTTTGAGGATGCGCACCAGGCGTCCTATTTTGATTGCCTGTAATTCGCCGCGTTTAATCATAGCGTCTACTGCTCTGTCTCTAATTTGGAGCCGTACAGCTACTTCTTCGCGGGTCATGTATTCGTCAGTTTGTGTCATGTAAAGACAGTATAAAACACTTCAAGACACATTGTCAATAGGGAAAATTCCGGAAAGTAAAATATGGTATTTCTTATTTACTTTTCGCCGTTTTTGACACAACAAGCCCTCCTCTTTAATACCCCGGACCAACAAGAGGCTATCTATTCTACTATCTCTTTCTCCCTTCAAGGATTCTTAGTTCTCTACGCCCGGAAGCAGATTGTTAAAAATAAACGGCGACTGCGCTCTTTAGAATCCTTTAATAGTTCCAGAGTCTTTCCCAAGCCGTTCCAATCTTTGCGTAGTATGGGTCGGGATGGACGTTGTTTTCAACCCCTACGCGGCTTCCTGTCGTCCGGCAGTCATTACGATGACCTCTCTATCCCTTTGCCTTCACAACGAGAATCAATTTCGGATCTTCAACGAGGGTGTAGCCTTCCGGCTCAAGAAATTCTGTCAATACTATTTTGATTTTATCTGCCCGGGTAATATCCCGGTTGA
>JAEHJW020007868.1_pt1 | contig 39803 bp, 61 predicted proteins | sample 9271431 | NCBI WGS metagenome assembly JAEHJW02 | reverse complement strand
TTTCAATTATTCTACTGTTATCAAGCTGTAGCATGCGTCACGACCACTATTTGCATGTTAAGAACACCATTTCTGTGGAGGCTCTTTCGAGTCCAGTGAACCACGAGGCTAGCCTTAAAATGTAGATTCTGCTACCTCTGTGAATAGCGGAGGTGCATATGAAAAACATAGCATTAATGTTCGTTTTGGTGGTTTTGATGATCGCAATTCTTGCGGGTTGCGAAAAAATCATACCCTTTCTTACCTCTCCTGAGGCCGTGAAAATTGAGGAAGCAGTTGCGGAATTTGTTTTCGAAGAAATCGAAGATGAGTTAGAAGAGAATTGAGAGGGGCGAGTTGTCATAAAGTCCTCGCTTTTTTGGGTTGCTTGCCCCTCTCTTTTTCATCTCGTCATGATGTAGAAGTAGAATATAATCATGCCTGAGAATATAGCCAGAAGCACCCATAGTTGCCAATCGTATTGCATCATTTCCTTGAGATTTTTACTCGAAAGTTTAGCACTTCTGCGACGATAACCGCAATAAAAATTAGAGCAGGAATAAGCAAAAAAAAGAAGACGAAAGGAAATAGGAGGGGTGAGAACACCCACCACCATCCAAGGCCAATCAGACCACATAGCTTCAAAACTAGCAGAATCAGGAATAAAGTGCTAAAAAAACTTAACTTCACGTTTCTCCAGTTCAGGGTAATAGTCTCCAGTATAAGGCTTTTTCCGATTAAACTTGTATGCAAAAGGATCGCGGAGCGAGTAGAAATTTGGACGGATTATTTCTGCAGGATGAAGCAATTTATCGACGCGCAAGATTACTTTCTCGTACTTTTTCACAACTGACGAACCTCGATTCGGATGGCATAGATCCCAACACCCTGGTTTTCCTGCTCATAGATCCAACGTAGGCGCGAATCGGAGTCGGCCTGACCGGGAGCTAGCCCCGGTATCATCAAATCGCTCAAAACATCGCGGGTTTTTTTAAACGAGTAAATCAAATTATCATGATCCATCTTGCGCGGGCCAATGCGCGTGAGGATGAAAATACAGGGAAGCTTACATTCCTTGATCTCGGGCTTTAGGTGAAAACGAAGCATGCGCTCGATCCTCTTGTTCTTACTATGCCTCTGCCGCCAATGCATTGACTTGTTTGGGGAATCTAGGCGGATAGGAAGCACCCACTCAAATTTTTTCTCAGAACTCGACATCAGATATTCCTTGGAAAATTCCACGTATGGCTCAATTCCTTCACCAGATGATTTATAGGACGAGTAAGCCTTTACCTGAGACTTTGTAGGCTTGGAACATTCTAATCGCTCCAATTGAGCCTGTGGAAGCCGTAGACGCCTATATCCTTGCTCTTCATATGTCAGTCCCATGATTGAGCCTCTTTCTCGTCTTCTTCGCAATACTCCTCGCAATCTAATTCAATCTTGCACTCGGGGCAGTATGCTTTTCCGCTGTATCTTATCGAGCGGAAGCTAAATTTGCAAGCGTGGCATATGTAAGTGTATAAATAGTACATAACACTTTTTTAACACATATGCCACACAAGTTCAATACAAAATTAACATTCTTTTAATGTTTTCTTTATTTTCTCTCGCAACTCAATTCCCTCTTGAAATGTTTCGGCCAATCCGAGTATTTCCCAGTCGCCACTACCTGGTTCGTGATTCGTCAACCTGCTAAGGTTGTTTGTCACATGTGAACTCAGTAAATCTATATTCCAGAATCTATTATCATCATAGTTGTGTGAGTCATCATTATATTCTACTATCCATAAATCTTTCATAAACTTATCTCCATGCACCTTGCGGTGTCTTCTCTTCTTGTTTTCTCAGGCAACTCGAGGAAGAGATTTTCAAAAGTTGCCCGTTTTTCTCTATTTCGTATATTTTTCAACGCCGTGAAAACCCTACAAAAGAAAGGATGCTCAATTTTGGAAATATCGGCATGAGCCAAATATTTGTCTAAGTAACACTGAGACTCTAAACAATCTCTTAGTATTCTAGTAATCTGGGGGTGCATACGGCTTCCTTTCTTCATTGCATGAAACAACTGCGTTAGGCAATAAAGATTCAATCTTTGGGCTTTCATAATACCGACCCTTCTTGAATTCAAATTCAACTTTTCCAAGATCGCCTCTCAATCGGTTTTTTGCAACAAGTAGCTGGGTAACATCCTCTTTGACAGGTGCTAGATTTGTCGCATAATGGATCGGACGATGCAACAACATAACCACGTCTGCATCCTCTTCAATCGAACCCGACTCCCTTAAGTCAGCTAAAACAGGAGTTTTATCTTGTCGCGCATAAATTGCCCTATTGAGTTGAGACAGCGTCACGATCGGGATGTTAAGTTCTAGCGCGATAGACTGTAGCCCCTTAGAGATCTGATCGATTTCCTGGTGCTTATTCCCAGTCTTGTGATAAGCCTGCACGATAGAAAGGTAATCAAGGAAAACAATATTTAGCCCTTTCCTGACAATTTCGCGACGAATGTGTGATTTGAACTCGTTAATATTTATCCCCGAGTGGTCAAAAATTGTGAGATTCATCTCCTTTATGCCTTTAGCTTTAGATGCCAACTGACCCATTCCATCAACTGTAACTTTTCGGTCTTGTAAGTCCTTGAAGTTAACTCCAGCCATGCAACAGATGATCTTCTCCATGATACGAGATTTCTGCATCTCAAGCGAGAAAAAACCCATCCTTATGTCTGGTCGGTGCTCGTGTATATTCATGAAAATGTTTGACAGGAACGTGGTTTTTCCGCTAGAAGAACGGGCGCCAATTATATTGTTAGTCCCGTTTGCAAACCCACCAATCAGAGAATCTAAATGAGGATAGTAAGATCGTACGCCATCGAAAATATCCTCTCCGTTGGCTACGCGTATGCATTCCTCCCCAACAACAGTTAGAAAATCCTTATTATCTTTGTAATTATCAAAAATTTCTCTCATCTCAGTAAATTCATGCTTTGAATATGTACCAAGCATGGTTATTTTCTTGTTGAAATGACCGATCAATTCTTCCGCGGATTTCTCATGATCAAAAGCCATTTGTGTCATTTCTGTTGCTATTGAAAGCATCTGCCTTTTAACGCTTAGAGACTTAAGTTTCGATATATAATAGTCCGTGTCGGCACCTGAATAGTACTTTACGAGATCTTCAATCGTTGTCGGCCCCACAAATTCTATCTTTTTGATTTTTATCAGATAGTCGTTTGTGTTTCGCACGTCGATCGCTAAACCCTCTGATTTTAAAATCAAAAAACTTGAAAAGATGACTTTATGCTCATCTAAAAAGAAGTCGCCGGAAACAAGATTGTCTAGCGCCATGTATTGGGCGTAAGGATCGGTAAGAATCCCGCTTAATACCCACCTTTCAACGTCTACGTTGTAAATGCTTTCTTTATTCATTTTTTTACTCCAGTATAATGTTTTCTTATTTTTTTGCATTCACTGTCTAACAAACCAACAGGTGAAAGTATTTTACCATCATTTATCTCTTTTTGTAAATTTAAATGTTTTGTAAAAATAGCTTGAAGCGCCTTTGATAAAATCTTCCCGCCAAACCTTTCAAGAAACTCTATCCTTTCGGACTCTGGAAACCATGAAAGATTGGGGTCGTTTTTTATTCGCTCGAGAAACTCACGGTCACGCTCCTCATCTCGCTCTTGGTCATCTGATTTCTCTTCTTCCCGAGAAAAACCCTCCCCTTCTTCTTCTTCTTCTTTCTTTTTTTTATTCGGTATATATCCTTTATTAGTAGTGCCTCCTTCATCGGCACCCGCGTCATCGGCGCCCCCGTAACGGCTGTTCGGTACTTTTTCTTTTAATTTCTTGTGCTCCAAAACTACGTAGTCGGCTTTTGAAAAAAAACCTTTCTCTTTGCGACCTTGCTCGTATAAACAATATCCAGCGTCGATTAATTCTTTTAATATTCTATAAATCGCTTTTTCTCCATGCCCCTTTTCTCCAGGACAGAACGTTTTTGCTAGATGAGCCACAGAAACCTTCCAGTCGTCTGGACGAGATATGAGATAGGCCCAAAGACCTTTCGCGTCCCAGCTAAGATCGACTTCTTCAAGGGCTGTTTTGTTAAGCATTACATAAGGATTTTCTTTATTATGGCTAGTTCTGACAATGGACATAGCAAACCTCTTGCGTTAAATGTTAACGTTGAGGTAAGATTAAGGTAGCAAATACAGTCCTTCTATCTTACCCTGATCAAGACCCTCGCCCCGAGGGTCTTATCATTTCAACTTACGTCCACAGTATACCCCCAAATCTTTGAAATCAAGAACTTTCGGAATTCTTGCGGAAAAATATGATCTACGCTATAGTGAGAATGAATGTACCTTACGACGATTTGTACATTCTTCTCCGAGCGTGGACTTTATACACCCACGCTCAATTTTTCTTGATCTGATTGAGTGCTTAAGTTATGATGAGGATAACATAAATTTACTCCTTTATGTTTTTGTTTTGGCGATTTACTCGCTTTTTTAGGGGCGTTCTGTTGCAGGTAACGCCCCTTTTTCATTCCAGAAGCAACAAGAAAAACGTGAAAAAAATACAGAAAAGAATCACAACGGCGGCCGATAGCAAGTCGTTTAGATCAAAGTCATTTTTCAATTTCTACCATCCTTATAACAAAAAGCCGTCGGATTTTCGTAACCACTATTCCATCCTTTTCGCTTAAGTCGCACTCGTTGACAAGCGTCGATCTAAAAATCTTCACGCCGTCTACTCGATAAAATCCTCCACGTGCAATTTTGCTTCTCAGCGAAACGACAGCATCTAAGTAGTCAATCAAACTATCGCCTTGCTCTACTATCAGGCCGTCACATCCATTTGCTAATCCTGCTCTGCTAATCATGATCTGGCCTCCATGAAAACGAAAGTGATTTTAAATCAATAATATCTTCTTTTTCATTTGGAATTAATAAAAAACCGTTTGGCGGAACAACAAAAATATCTAAATACTTTCTTTTTGGTTTTTTAGGAATCAAACTAATGCATAGAGATAATTCTGAATAATTTTCAACTTTAATCCATCCATTCGCGTTTCCAGGAGTCATTTCAATTCGAAATTCATTTATCATTTTCCTTCTCCATGGCCATAAAAATTGATATAACTTGATGTTCATCCATTGAAAGCATGTACGCAATCCTTCCGGCTGAATAACATTGCTCATCTCGCATCCAAAGCATAGCTTTGTAGCGCGCTTTTAAAAACTCTTCCCAGGGATGTATCTCTTTTTTATCCATTACAAATATTCCTCTCTAAAATGTTAAGTCTCTCTTCAAGAGAAAGCATTCTCTACTTTAGCTCAGAGTTCTCAGCGAACAATTTGCGCCTGACTTTTCCAGTGGATTCTTTAGTCTCCGCAGCTTTGCTAATCATGATCTGGCCTCCATATGGGACTCAATCCACTCCGAAAAAAGATCGACGCGAATGTATAGCTTCTTGCCAATCTTTCGGATTGCTTTTGCCAAACCGTTTTCGTCACGGCTCATCAAAAAAGCGCGCATCTGGCCCCTAGTAAAAGGGTAATTCTTTCTTTTCAAAAGATCGTTAAGTGTCACATACTCAAATTCACTCATATAACTCCTGTACAAATATTTCTTTCTAAAATGTTTAACCTTTCCTCCAGAGAGGACATTCTTTTCTTAAGTTCGCTGTTCTCAGCAAAAAGTTTTCGTCTGACTTTATCGGCAGACTCCTTTGTCGCGGTAGCCTTTTGAGCTACCGTGTGCATATCATTGCGGAGAAAGCGATTCTCCCTCATCAGTTGCTCTTCGATCGACTCGAAGAAGTTCATTTGTAATGCCTGTGCCATCTAAAAGACCATATGCCTTATTTTTAAGTTCATCCAAAAAATCCTCGTGCTCTTTTATCTTTTTCTGACCCGCTACCATGATCGCATAAAAAGCGATCTCCTTTTCAACGAGCCTTGCAATATAGTCATCGTCGCGCGGAATGGCGACGAGTGTACCAGATCCATCTCTATAGCTCCAGTAAAATATCTCTTTAGCATCCGTAATAGCTAATATGTGTTGCAATTGAGGCATGTACTTCTCAGGAACTTGACCCTTCAAAGCCACGGCATGGTCTTTTGCACCAGGACACTTGATCTCAACAACGGTCTTACCATCCATGCTAATCCCATCCAGCGACGCCATCCGTGCCCCTAGAGGCGAGATCACCACCTTAGGGTACAAAGATATTCCTAAATGCTCCTCCAGCGCTCTACGGGCCTCTGGTTCGGTTTCTCGACCATATTTCATATAATCGTTGTCCTCTTGCTCGGGCCGTAGCCCAAGTTTGTAGTCTAAAAGTTGACCGATCGTCTGCCATTGATTGAATCCCATAATTACTCCAGCATCGGTTGCCGTGACGTGCTCCTTGCGCATAGCAAGCCAAGCGGGTGTACCCTGAATCAATTTTTGATTAATCATCTGGGATTTCACCATATTTTTTCTCCCAAAACAAGAGCCTTTCCTGGATCTTTTTGTATATCTGCAACCTCTGATCTGTTCGCCTCGGCCTCTTTTTGTATCTCAAGTTTCGCCGTCGCATATGCTATTGTAAATGGCTTTTCAACCTTCTTCTTCTCGGCTTCATTGACCTTTGCTCTTACATCTTTTCCAATCTTTACAAACTCATCATAAGTTAATTCTTTAAAACTGTGGACACCCATAGTTTCAAGTGTAAATGTTTCAACCTCTTCTCGAAGACCCGGAACTTTTTCGAAAAGCTCCATAAGCTGCGAAACCATTTTATCCGTGACAACTTTAGGCTCTTCTTTCGCAGGCTCAATGGGCTTTCCCAATAATTGATCTGATGCGTAAGATCCAACCTCAAGACGCACGTCATTCTTTTGTAATTCTAATACGGCTGGGGGAATTGGAGGAACTGGCATAGGTTCAATAGGATCTTTATCCTGAATCTCTCCCTCAACGTAACCAATTCCAATAACATCACTAAAAAGCTGTCTCGCCAATCTTGACATTGCCCTTGCAAAACACATGTCCTTGGGAAACTTAGTCCAACCACCTCCAGAGCGAACGAGGCCAGCTTTTTGTGCATCCTGTAATGTGTAAGAAGCGGTAAAGCGATTTCCATTATCAACTCTAACCCCTTCAACAACGCATATATCATCTGTAGATTCTTTTACCATAAGGCTATGACCTGCCTTTCTAATAAGGGCACTCATCATACGAGCCGAAATTTCAACTTTTCCTTGGATCAGATGAATCCCTCCATTAAGTGCTGCCATTGGCGGTATTCCAAGCTCCCGAGCTGCAAGCATAATCATAATAACTCCATGCTCATTACCTTTGTACATCCCTGAAGTTATAGCCCCTTTGGCCATAGTTCTGTAGACATCCATCTCGTGTTCTGATGGCAATCCATCATTTCTAATCGCCAACTCTTTACTCATATTTTCTCCTTTAATATTCTAACATTAAACATTTGTTACACCCAACATCACAATGCGGACAACCCTCGGTTTCTCTTAGTGCAAGCTCGTCATCGCTCCACTCATTATATTCACATTTATCGCAATACTCTGTTCCATCAGCATAACCGTTGTGTCCGTCGATCATCACATCGACTAGTCTATCACACCCAAAGCATTCGTACTTTGCCGAGGGCTTCTTAACCCCCGTGATTTCTCTCGTCAAATATTCTGCGTGTTTAATCATCTTTCCACTTCTCCATTAAATTCCCATCTTCATCGTGCAAATCTTCAAAGCACCCTTCGCAAATGTGCTCGTCTCCATAGGATTCAAGCCCATCATAGTCCGAATCATAATAATTTTCGCATCTATAGCATCTATAACAGCTCATATTATTCCTCTCTCTCTTTCTCCTGTTTTTGTTATTCTATGCAATCCAATCCCTAATTATTTCAATTGTAGCGACTTCGTCAAAATGATCTACACTCCAATTTTCTTCTTCTACACAATCCAATTTCACTGCATGTAAATAACGTTCATTCCAATATTTTCCACTTTCAATTTCACCGCTTTCGCAGTGCTGATACCAAGCATCATCTTTTAAGCCAAATTCATTAAATTTATTCATTTCCTTACTCCTAATTTTGTTTTGTTTCTATCATCCACGTAGCTCAATCCTACCCTTTAAGGGTCGATCGGAGAACTTTTCGCTTTTGATACCATCAATATAACACAAATCAACAAATTTAAGCAACAACAAAATCATTCCAACACAACAAAAATAATCTCTTGTCAAAAATAGCGTACATTTAGCATACTAATGTTATGACAAGACCAAGAACAACTTCATTCAGCGACGAAGAAATGATCGCACTCGGCGAAGAAATGATCGAGTACATTCGAACTCATGATATCGTTCACCTCAAAGAATGGTATTCAATCGAAAAATGCTTCTTGCACGAAGAATGGAAATGCTTTATTCAAATAAAATCTTTTCTTCCATATTATGAGAAAGCGATTTCAATGATTAGTATGAAATACATCCGCGAAGATACTGGCGTCGAACCCAGCCTAAAACACCGTTTCTTAAGGCTCTACTTCGGCGATGTACGAGAAAGCGAAGACAAAGACAAAGATGACGACACAGTGCGTAAAACGAAAGTCTCTCAGTCCGATAGTGAAACAGAAGTCAAAAAATTCAGAGAATTCCTAAATGAAACTAGAGCAGGTAATCAAGGACTTTCCGGAGCTAGCGGATCCGAACTGGAGACTAAACAACCTCTATTGGATCAAGGACAGCCAGGGAAAGAGGGTTAAGTTTAAGGTAAACTGGGCACAAGAAGAGCTAGCAAAGGATCCTCATCCATTCAAGCTTGTTCTTAAATGCCGTCAGATCGGAATCACTACATATTTCAGCCTCTATCTTCTCGATAGAGTCCTTTGGGAGAACAACGTCAACGCGGGGGTAATAGCCCAAACTTTTGATGATGGAAGCAGGATATTTAAAGACAAACTTAAGTATGCATTTGATAACCTCGATCCTCGTTTACGCCCTCTCTTTAGAATTATTGGAGATTCTGCAAAAGAATTGGCTTTCACACATGGTAGCGTTATCCGCGTCGGCACTTCTCTCCGTTCTTCTACATTACAATATCTTCTCATATCTGAGTTTGGCAAAATCTGCGCAAAAGACCCAGAAAGAGCGAGAGAAGTAATCACGGGGTCGCTACAGACTGTTCACCAGGGGCAAAGTATCTTTATCGAATCTACTGCCGAGGGATCAGAAGGGTACTTTTTCGACATGTGCCAGCGTGCTTTTGCGCAGCAGCGGGCAGGCGAACCATTTAACGCGATGGACTTCAAGCCCTACTTTTTCCCATTTTATAAAGAACCCTCGTATACGCTCGTTTCTCAAGCTAAGCCAAGCCAATACCTTACCGAATACTTTGATAAGCTAGAATGCGACGGAATCAAGCTTACAGAGGGACAAAAGAGCTGGTATGCAAAGAAGCATGAGATATTGCATGAGGACATGACTCGCGAGTTTCCAGCGACCCCAGACGAGGCATTCAGCGCCTCTCAAGATGGGTATTGGTATGCCTCGGTAATGAAAGAACTTATGGCAGGCGGGCACATAACTCATGTAAGCTACGATAAGGCTTTACCTGTGCATACTGCTTGGGACCTTGGTCAAGCCGACTTCCAGTGTATTTGGTTCTTCCAGATCAATAGGCATGGAGACATCAACATCATAGACTACCTCAAACGGTCTAACTGCGATCTAGCGCAGACCGATAGTATCCTCAAACAAAAAGGATACAACTATGAGACGCACATATGGCCTTCAGACGCAAATGCACGTGGCAGGGGAGGGATTACATTCGTACAGCAAGCATTTGACCTAAACCTAACAGGACTAGTCCTAGAGCAGGCAGGATTAATAGATGGTATACGCTTAGTTCGTACAACTCTTTCGCGGTGCTGGTTTGATAAGGACAAATGCAAGGAAGGACTACACGATCTTATGCACTATAAAAAGCGGTGGAACTCTACAATCGGCGGCTGGACATCTGAGCCTGTGCATGACGATGCAAGCCATGGGGCAGATGCCTTCAGGTATATGTGTCAGGGGCTTAGCAAGATAAGCAACAATTCCGATCTCAAGGATGATTTTAAAGCTTTGAAAGCATTTTGGGGTTGACCCTATTGTCCCTAAAGTGCTATAATATTGATCATGGGAGCAAGCATATTACCAAGAAAACGCAAGGATGAGATCGTGTTTAGGCTAAGGATACGAATCAAAGATTATCCGAGCTTTTCAGCTACCTTTTGCACTGCTGAAGACTGTAAAGATTGGCTTGATATGTATTACGAGAGATACCTCAAAGACCCCGTAAAGTTTATGCGAGATCACCGAAAATACACAATGTACATGAAGAAAAACCGCATTTGCGTTGATGAGAACGGAATGTTACAACCAAGGTTAAGACTATGAAAAAAATCGCAATACATACTTCATTTGGGGGGTTTAGATTAACTAAAGAGGCTATATCATATTTAAAAAAATTAGGTGTTAATTTAAAAAACGATTACGATTATGACAAACTGCCTAGAGACGATAAAAATCTTATAATTACTATTGAGGATCTTAAAGAAGATGCATCGGATGATGGTGATATTCGTATCATTGAAATTCCTGATGATGTTGATTGGTTTATTGAGGACTATGATGGAGCTGAATGGGTCTCAGAGGTTCATCAAACATGGCGATATGAAGAAGAAAAAATTTATTAAAGGATAAATATGAAAAAAATACTACCTATCATCATGACTATCATCATGATACCCCTTTCAGCTTGTCCGCCCCCAAAGAAATGCAAATGTCCGAAGATAATTTATGAAGTTGTGGACACATGCTATTTTGAGGCGACACTGAACGAGCAATTGAGTGTGCTATGCAAGCACAAGAAAAAGATCATAAACGTACAATACAACGAGCTTCATCATGGGGCATTGACTTCTTATATGATCACATACGCGGATGATTGATGAATTACAATATACATCATCAATGTTTTATAAAAAACGAGCTTAATCAAATAATGGATATTAGTAAAAAATTTATAGAAGATCCAATTTTTTCTAATTGTTTTGTATATGATTCTCGTGGTGAGTTCATTGTAGATTTTAGTGTGAATTATTGCCCGAATTGTGGAGTGAAATTATTGGAAGGTAGCAGAGAGGTAATTGCGCCACACTGTTAATGTGGAGGTCGTAGGTTCGATCCCTACCCTTCCAGATGTTCCCGACGGACAGGTAGGTACACCTTACGGCCCGCATGGTTCGAGTAACGGCCTCCGCGATAACCAGATTCACGGCTTTGAAAAAGTCGTGGGTCTTGATTCCGTTACGCTTTGGTAGTTGAAGCGGTCGCACCAAAACTACCATTTTTACAGGAGTAAAATGGAAAAAACAGAATTGCAAATCGGTGACGTCGTACAGTTAAGACCAGAACACAAATTCGGTGGATTTTTAGTAGTAGTAACAGAGCCGAAGGATTGGGGATGCCAAGGATATCTCATGAGTCAATATGAAGTCGAGGCAACGCGATTCAAAGGGGTAGCCTATTTACGACCGAGATTTGAGGAATTTGAGTTTGTAGGGAAACTGCACTGGATGCCCGCTGATGAGATAGCGCATGAAGAAAGACCTTGAGACGATTGCTATCGAGTTCATGCAGGATTGGAAAGAAGAAGACTGCAAGGATTTTCTCGAGGAAATCTGGCAAGTGTATCATTACCTCGGGGGAATGTTGCATGAAGAGTGGGGCGATAAGTATGACGATGAAGAGAAAGAGATCATAAGGCACATAAAATCGCTATACCTGATCAGTCGCTTTGCAAACCGTTTTGCAGGCAGACTGGTGACAGCAAAAATTAAGTATGGTAAATTTCCTGAAATAATCGAAAAGTCCGTAGCTTCCGCAGACGGCAAGGGGGTGGAATGTTTGGCACAAGCAAGTTAAGAGACAAAATTACAGAGCTTGAAGATGCAATAATGCATCTGCATACTGAGATAGAGTCTAACTCGAAAGTTATCAGTAGTTTTTCAGACCGCGGAAGCACGCTCATAAAGCATGCGATAGACTCTAAATCAGACATCAGCGCAATAAGGCACCAGATGCAATCTATGCAACACGAAATTGCTCACGTGCGAGAGACAACAGAGAAATACGAAGACATACTAGATGCTTTTTTAGAGAGTAGATATGAGAAAGATGAAGCGATGAAGCAGATTCTTCTCGAGTTCATCGAAAAGCAAAATATGATGTTTGACTTTGTTCAGGGTCTTGAAGAGCTACTCGAAACCACAGAGACGATCATGGAAGAGCTTAAGCCTGAGAAGAAGATACCCAAGCTCCCAAAATCAGAAACAGCCACCAATTGAACTGGATTAGAGAATTTTATACGTGAAAGGAAATTATGGAAATTAGAAAAGTGGAATGCGATCATTGCAAGCGCGATTTAACTAACACATCCAATAGCATAGATTGGTCAATAAGAGTAATAAATAGACAAATACCAGTTCAAGGAGGTTATGTTACTGATATGTATATAAAACGTGATTTGAAGCATGATCTTGATTTTTGTGGGCTAGGATGCCTTAAAAAATGGATGGAAAAAAATGACAATCAACCTAACCTCTAAGCTCTTCTGGCTCAGAACGGATCAGCAACTAGACACACGCAAGACAGAGAAGCCCAAAGAACCGCCTTGGATTAGCGAGGAACATAAAAAATACCTGCAAGAGATCGAAAAGAAAAAAGGGACAGGAGCTAATTAAATGGGTCGTTATTGTTGTTGCGGAGTAAAAATGAGGGATGGATGGACTTGTGAATGCGACTGGAAAGATTGGTTTCTATGTTGGAAGCAAAAAGACCCAGAACTTCATGCCATACCTATTGAAGTACCTATCAAAGAAATTCCTGATCAAGATGGCATATACTTAGTCAGAGTGTTTGATGGTGATGATTATAATGAAGAAGAAAGTGAGTTTTCGTTAACCAAAAAAAACTGGGGCGGAATTACAAATCAAGCAATTTCACACTGGAAGATAGCATATGACGATAATTGGACTGGATATGTCGGTGTATATGCTTGGAAGCAAAAAAAGGAGAATGAATGACCCCAATAATTAACTCAACCGTTGTTGTATCATCTGTATTTATATCAGAGCTAATCTTTAACCAAAAAAGGAACTACATGAAATACCTCATTATATTCTTACTGACCCTATGCGGAAGCTATGCAATCGAAGCTTGCGCATCGCATCAGTATGAGGAAGAGTCTGTCTATTCAGAGTCTATCGATGACCTTGATGATCCATGGGATATGTCAAATGATGTCAAATTACTCTCAAAGCTCCAAATTGTAAATCAATATACTCTTGCAAATGCGATCTACACGCATGATCTGCACGGCAATTTTTGCATAAGCATGATCGAAAATTTCAAGTGGTTTGAGTCTAATACCGATCGAGATAAAGCAAATCAACTATACGCAACGCTCATAGCTGGACTTGCACCAGGCGATCCAAAATCAAAGATTGCAGCAATGCTTATTGTAAATCTAGGTGCAATGGGATATGATTTAATCGAAAAATACCATGAGATGAACACTCTCCTATGCGAAGCAGACTATCATTACACAATGTATGTCTTCTATCAAGACATCTACCGGAAGCGTTACGGACACCCTTACGATTGCTCAGGTGATAGGCCAGAGGAATGGGATTTTGAAGATGAAAATTCCTAAACCTCCCATGCAGAATGAATAAGATAAATTAACCAAATCAGAGCTTATAGAGCACACAAGAAAATTTATTGAAGAAAATGATAGGATTATTGCTCAATTTAAACAAAAATTGGTAAAATTGAATTCATCGGAGAAATAATGATATGAAAATATGGTATGAATGCAGTATTATGAAACCACCTTCTTTTTTCGAAGTTTGGATTTCTGTAAATTCGAAGAAACATAAAGCTTATTGGGATGAGGCAAATGAGAGATGGGTTAAATCCTTAAAGGACAAACCATGGAATGACGAAAATACATACGAAAATGTCTTTATGTGGTCAGAAATATGTAGCAATCCAATTCAAAATCAGCGTTATAATGAAAAGTTGGATCAGGAAATCTTAAAAAAAAAGGATTTGTATGAAATACAAGATTGAATTTGATGATATAATGTCATTTGACAATATGATAGGTGAATGTGAATTTGGAAATGTCGAAGAATTCTTAAGGCAAACTATGCAAGAGGGAAACGTTTTCATTTTGCACTATCGTCCAAATAGCGATAGAGATTTTCAAATATATCAATTTAAAGAGAGATATGAAATACAAGATTGAATTTGAGGGTAATTATTACGAGGACTTTGATGAGCTTAGGCGCATTGTGGCTATCAAGGCAATGGATAGAGCAATCTATGAGGCTCTAAATATCATCCGAACTCGATTAAAGCACGGCGACCCTTCCAAAGAAGAAGAGCAGATTCTAGAGAGACTGAGAGATACGCTTTACATTCCAGAGATTGACTCATAAGCTTGCATTTAATATTTTTCTTCAGTACTCTGCAATTTACGCAGAGGAACAAGGTAAATGCCAAGATCAAGTGACCCAATTTTTTATCCATCAGGACAGACTGATTATAACCTGAGCACGCAGATGCGGCAAAACTACAGTGACAGCATCAACGTGCTTCAGACGCAGTGGTATCAAGCCGATCTTGATCAAAGATTTGCTATCGGAGATCAGGATTTGTGGGGAGTTCTTTTTCCAGGTATTAGTTCTAGGAGAAAAGTATTCAACTTCAACCTTATCAACCCCACTTTGCAAGTGATCTCTGGATATCAGAGGCGCAATCGTAAAAGCTCAATCTGTATCCCCGTAAAAAACGGCGCACAAAAGACCGCAGACCAATTCACCAAATGCTTATACTACGTACACAACAAGGCAGGCGCCTACCAAATCTACTCAGACGCATTTGAGCAAGGGGCACTGACTCAGGGAATCGGCCTTCTGGGCATCTATAATGACTTCACTGAGGATGCGGTCTCAGGCGACATTAAAATGCGCTACATAGACTTTAAATCAGTTTTGATTGACCCCTTCTTCCGTCGTCATGATCTATCCGATTGCAGATTCATATGGACACGTCAATTCTTTGATAAGCACGAAGCAGCATTGCTCTATCCGCAATTCCGCGAAGAGCTTATGGCATTGCCTCCAGGATCATATAAGGACGATAAATTCTACTACATGCCTGAGGTGTATCAAATACAGTTTCCTCATTTGGTTGCCATGGATGAGTACTGGTATCTATCGAGCCGTGAAGCAACGTATCTTCTGGACATTGAATCTAATGAGCAAAAGGAATTTGAGGGAGATGAGGAAGATTTAAGAATCATCATGAGCAAGTTTAGAGATCGTTTGAAGATAGTCAAGCGTCCTCGTCAAACAGTCCGTAGGGCTATCCTAGTAAACGACAAAGTCCTGATTGACGAGCCAAATCCTTACGGGCTGGATTGCTATCCTTTCGTGCCGTTCCTTGGGTATTTTACACCTGATACCGCATATTATGCCTACAAATTCCGTGGCGTGGTTCGTGATTTAAGAGATTGCCAATATCTATTCAACCGACGTAAAGCAAGTGATCTCGATATTCTTGAATCTCAGCAACAGGGCTTGATCATCGAGCAGGGGGCACTAGTAACTCCAGAGGATTCTTTAAACTCTGGTAATGGGCGCGTGCTTGTTCGTAAGAAAGGAACAGATGTCAACGCAATTACTCCAATGCAAATTATCCCCCCTTCTCCTGTTATGCTACAGATGGAAGACATGCTTAAGAACGTAATGCGTGAAATCTCAGGAGTAAACGAAGAGTTGATGGGATCAGCCACAGATGATAAAGCGGGCGTGCTCTCAATGCTACGTCAAGGAGCAGGACTTACATCTCTTCAACGCCTTTTTGACCAATTTGACGAATCGCAAAGACTGGTAGGCGATATAATTGTCAAAATGATACAGAAGAATTGGACTTATCTTAAGGTCAAAGAAGTGATTGGTGAAGAGCCAACACCAGAATTTGATGATAAGGCTTTTCTTAACTACTCATGCAAGGTCACTCCTGGAGTTCTTACAGAGACTCAGCATCAACTTGAACTTGGTCAATTGCTTCACCTTACGGAAGTTATGGCTACTAACCCTCCTCCTCCAGTCATGGAACGCATCTTGGAGACCATGTACATTCAGAACAAAGACGAACTCAAGCAGAAGATGCAGGAATACCAACAGGCGCAAGCGCAACAACAACAGCAGATGCAACAGCTCCAAATGCAACAAATTCAGGTCGACAACGCTACCAAGATCAGTTACGCTCACTCACAAGAAGGACTTGCACAAGAAAGAGTTGCAAAGATTCAAACCGATATGGCTATTGCGCAAGACAAACTCAAGAAGTCTCAACAAGAAGATACTGCATCTCTGCTTAATTTGGTAAAGATCATGAAAGAGCTCGAGACAATGGATACTGAGCACTTAATGCAGAAAGTAGAGATGCTTCACAGGATAAATGAACTCGAGTTTGATCCTAGGAAGGCAGCACAAGAAGATTTAAAACTAAAGACAAAGGAATAATTAATGGCAAAAACAACCAAACCTTTAAGGCAAAAACAAAGAAAAATTGCATCGGCTATGCGAGAGCATGGAAAAGCTTCAATTCCACAAGGTGGTGTAAGAAAAGCAAAAATAGATGCTGAAGTTAAATTTGCTAAAGAACGAGCTGGAGGAAAAACACTGGCTAAAAAAGTAAAAGAGCAAGGCGGAGGAGATTATCAAGGAATGTTGAAAATGAAACGATCTGAATCAAAATCAACGAAAAAATACCGTCTTTAAAACTTGCAAAAAATTCAATGACAAGTTAATTTTAAATCATCCTAACAAGAGGAAAAATCATGAGCATGGCAAAAAAAGGTTACTCACAAGGCGATATGAGCCCAGATGTGAAAGACTACCAACCTAAAGCATCTGAATACTTTATGAAAGATGCTAACAAAACAACTGAATACATCTCCAGAAAAGATGCTCAGATGTCAAAGCAAGCTTCGGGCATAAAGAAGCAAGAATACAAAGGTCGTTATGACTAAGCATAAAGTTGCGGTTCAAAAGGGAAGTATTGACCCTAACCCTATGACTATGAAGCAAATGACTCATAGGGAATGCTTATCCGAAAGATCAGAACAGCTCAGAATGCTTAAAGATGGCCAAACATTGAAATATCGAGAGCCTAAGAAGTGAATTTAAGCAAGTACGATCCTACCCGAAAAACGGTTGGCGCAATTTATTGCGACGCGCAAAAAAAAGGCGCTGATCCAGTTGAAAACGGTGATCTTACTCGTGAGCTCCAAAAGTCTTTGGTTGATGATCTTAACGAGACGATTAAGTCTAACCCCTTCGACGATCGTCCGTTTTACATCACTATTCATGAATCCAAAGACCTTCAGATGAATCGGATGATAAGGAGGCGCGTGCTGGTTTCTCTTTATCGTCCGTATCCTGAGGATGACACAGTTGTATTCTATACAGATCCAAAGCTTAACATGACAAAGTATTGCTGGTGCCTTCCGCATTGGTCCGAAATGGATAACATCTTAAACAATCAGCAAAGCTTCCACCCAGATCTTGTCGCTGATATATATGCTTGGAAGACTAATAATCTTAAGCATTTTGGCTTCGGAGAGCACGAGGGAAAGCCTTTCGACACACTCAAGAATCGCGATAGGATTGTAGGAAAAGAAAATCCTAGAGTCGTCCTTACCACTTAACCACATTGCAACTAATCTTTTTTGTCCAGTGTAGTGGTCGTTGAATGATATGACCCTTTATCGCACATTCTTTTGAGCAATACGTCCACCTAGAAGATGGTATGATTGACAAACAGATTTCGCATCTTCTCACTTTTTCTCGTTTCTTTTCATTCCAAACACATTTAAAGCATATATCTTTACCGAAAAAGTCCTCTTCTGGATGACTCCTATCGCATTTGGGGCATCTTTTTTCCATAAAATCCTTTATTTTTAAATTTTTCTCATGTAATGTGCAATTAAAAGGCATCCGGCCATTCCGGAACTGGTGACAAGCGCATTCACCACGCGCAAAGGAAAAAGCATGACAGACTCCGTTGAAGAAAACAGCGTTGATCAAGAGGTCGCACCTATCGAAACTGAAGTTGTTCATGAAACTCAAGAGCATAGTGAACCAAAGATAATTCAAGAGCAGGAATCTGCTCAAGAAAAGAATTGGAAAGCTATGCGCATACGCCAATCAGAACTGGAAAAAGAACTGCGTAAAAAGGAAGAAATGCTTGAGAAGTTCATGACGATGAGCCTTGAAAAGCAGAAACCCGCAGTGATTGAAGAGCCTGAAGAGCCTGATGACGAATTCATCCCAAAGGGCAAGGTTAAAAGCGTTGCAAAAAGAGCTGTCGAGCCTCTCGAGCAACGAATCAAAGACCTTGAAGCAAAGCTTGAATCCAAAAGGCAACAAGATCTTTTATCCTCATTGAAGAGCAAGTATGCTGATTTCGATGATGTCGTGAACCCAGAGTCTTTGGCGTTACTAGAACAAACGGAACCAGAATTAGCACAATCCATAGTAGCCTCTGGCGATCCCTACAAGATGGGGATTACCGCGTACAAATTTTTAAAAGCGACTCAAGACCCTGCTAAAATAGCACAGAAGAACCACTCCAAAGAGATTGACAAGAAGATCGCTAAAAACGAAAAAACGGTTCAATCTCCTATGGCATATGACAAAAGACCCATGGCACAAGCCTTTAAATTGACTCAGGCAGAGAAAGACAAGCTTTATGAAGAGATGACAGGTTACGCAAGGATGGCAAGTTCGGTTCCTGAAATGGGATAATTCCCGCTTTAGGAGACTATGACAGTTTCAATTGCAACGATGCCTCCGCAAATTCAGCAGAGGTATAATGCGAAACTATTGTCTACACCGGAAAGAAACTTGGTACACAACTTGTTTGCTGTACCAGTGGAACTCCCTGATAACAATGGTTTCATTGACCGACAGTCTAGATATGATCGTCTAGATCTGTTCCCCATCCCTATGGATGATGCGATGACCAACCCACCAGCTCAACAGCTGAATCGCGTTGACGTCGATTGCAGAGTCCGTGTGTACTCAACCTATATCGTTCTTACGAGACAGGTTACAATCACCAACGAAGACCCCGTTCTTAACTCCGCAGCAGCTCGTCTTGGACAAGCTCTCCGTGAAACTCAAGACGTTCTTCAGCGTGATAACCTTGAAGCAACAGCTTCTGTTATTAACTGTACTGGTGGTGGTAACGGTGACTTGCCTACCGAAATGGCCCTCAGCGACGTTGATGGTGTTGTGACTGCTCTCCAGAATAACTCTGGTGAATACATCACAAACATGATTCCTGGGGAAAACAAATTTGGTACATCACCAATAGGCGACTGCTACGGATGCATGCTAACATCACGCATGATCCCAGTCCTTAACGCTATTGATGGATACGTGCGTAAATTTCAATACCCTAACGTCTCAGAAACTTTGTCCTGCGAATGGGGGGGCGTGAATAACGTCAGATTCTTCATCTCAGAACAAGGTTCAGTAACTGCTAATGCTTCATTGCTTGGCAATGACGTTGCAAACTGCTTCGTATCAGCTAAAGAGGGTTACAAAGTGGTATGGCAAGCAGGCGGAAAGGCTAAATTTATTTACCTGCCTCCTGGATATAACAACGACCCCTGCATGTTACGCCACACGGCCGGTTGTTCGTTCTATCAAGGTCAGTGTATTACTAATGACTTGTGGGTGCAGAATTTAAGAAGTACTGGAATATAATGTGATTCCGTTGTATAAATGATATACCTATGGAGGTATACATGCAACGAGAATGTACAATATGCAAAGTACAAAAACCATTTGAAGAGTTTGCTAAAAGCAAGAAAGGTAAATATGGGATTGAAGCTCAATGTAAGAAGTGCAAATACGCAAGGTCTGGCAGAGAGTATTATCTCAAAAATAAAGATAAATGCCATAAAAATGCTTCAAAGTGGGTTAAGAAAAACCGTGAAGCAATTAACAAGAAAAATCGAGAAAGGTATGAAGAAAATCCCGAGAAAGTGTTGGAAAGAATGCGGAAATACCGTAAGTCTACAAAAACCTATCTCAAATCTTATCGGAAAAGACATCCCGAAAAGATTAGGGCTCAAAGCCAACTTCAAGATCATGTTAAACGCGGCAACATTATCAAACCTTCTAACTGTTCAATTTGCAACTCTGAGAAATGGATTGAGGCACATCATGCAGATTATAACAAACCATTGGTTGTGGTTTGGGTCTGTAAGAAATGTCACAATGCTATACACAAAAGACTTAAATTTTAAACTTATAGGAAATTAAAATATGCTACCATATCAAATGATTGCAGGCGGTAAGTTCACTTTGTCTACCGCGACTATAGCCTCAGGGCTAGATCTGTACGTAAACTCGGAGAATCCTCCTGATTACGTAGTTTTGAGATCACTAACTGGCTGGGGTGAATCATCAGATGCCCAAGCAATTGAGTGGTTCTGGGAAAGATCCATGTCACAAGGTGCTGCAAAGGGTATTCTTCAGTCTTCTGAAGGATCTACTCCACAGCTTCCCGCAATGACATCGTACTTTATCTCGTCTAACGGGATTTCATGCTACGATACAGCAAATCCTCCTACTTTTGCCGCTTTGGCAGGTACAGCGATTTCTGGTATTGCAGGAACATTCGTAGTAACTATGGCGGATACTGGCACAATCTCCGTTGGTGATTGGGTAAGACTCTATAACGTGGTCGGTGAACAGCAAATTGCTGGTTATTCATTCCAAGTTACAGCAGTTACAGCAAACACAAACATCACTCTTGGCTATATGGCCTCTAGTGGTATGACTTTTGCAGCCGATGCTACTGCGGTTCAGGTTGTAAAGTACATTCCTAGCCGTATGTATCCACGATGGACATATATCGCAAACGTTACTAGAGCATCACAAGCGGTTGTTTACTTCACCGGCAAAAACGATTACACACCTGGAGAGATTGTATCCTTCCGTGTGACATCTGATTTCGGCATGGATGAGTTGAACAATAAGCGTGCAAGAGTATTGAGCGTAACCAACAGCGCTACTGTATCTTCGATTACCCTTGATCTTGATACCAGTGGTTACACTGCATTTGCATTCCCAACAAGTGCTAATGCTGCTGATGGTTCTACTCCTGCAGTTTGCGTACCTTCTTCTTCTGGCGTAGTGCCTGATGCAGGAAGCGCAACAGTGCCTCAAGAACCTCCTGGCACCAATTTGAGAGACAGCGCAGATAATCGTAATAAGCGCGTTATTCACCTTGGTCCTGGACTGTTCAATGTTGCTTCTCATGGTTCAGATAATGGAGATGTGTGGTTGTGGCAGGCTTATCGCTACGATTCTTACGATTCTTTCTCTTAAAGAAATAATCGTGTTGTACACAAATTAACAAAATGATACCCTAGGGTAAAACCTAGGGTATTTATGAAAAAATGTAAGAAATGTGGTGAAGAAAAAAAAATAGAATTTTTTGTTAAATCTTCTAAATGTCGGGATGGTTATAGAAATTGTTGTAAAGAATGTTGGTCAAAAAAAAGCAAAAAATATTATTTAGAAAAACGTGACACTGTTTGGAAAGAAAGTAGGAAAAAAAACAGGGAAAAGAAGAAAGTTTGGGATAAAAAATATCGAGAAACGCACAAAGAAATTATAAAATCAGTTTGGAAAATTTGGTACAGAGACAGGAATCAAGATCAAATTCAAAAGACGAGAGAAATAGCAAGAAATTTTAGAAAAACCGAAAAAGCAAAAACATGGCAGATTCAATACAAAAAAAGAGAAGAAGTCCGAATATTGGCCAACACAACTTTAAACAATGCTGTTCGGGATGGGAAATTAGTAAGACCTAAAAATTGTTCGATTTGCGATAGAGAAGGAAAAATTGAAGGACACCACGCCAATTACGATAAGCCTCTTGAGGTGGTTTGGGTGTGCAAAGAATGCCACGTTATGATACATAAGAATTTAAAAAAGGAGACAAAATGAGAGTTACCGAAATACATGCAAAGAAGCCGATTAATACAGCTAACAAGCTTGAAGTCGAAGAGAAAATCAAGAAAATGCGCAAAGAGTATGAAAAACTTGTGAAAGGCAAGTTTGAATTTCTGGACGCACAAGGCGGATGGATTGATTTTAACTACAAAATGTTTCCAGGTGATCCTATTGTAAGATATCACCTAGAGCATGGAGAGATCTGCGAGCTACCGATGGGGATTGTAAAGCATCTCAATAACACAGTGAAAAAGGTCAGAAAGGCCAACATGCAAGAGATTAAAGAGGGAACAAGAGGTGTACCCGTGACATATGAGACAACCTCTCGCCTGAGCTTTAGACCGCTTGAATTTGTGTCATAGACCTTGAATTTTAAAATATGATCAAGCATTTTGGAGAATCATGAAAGCAAAGATGAAATCACCTTGCAAAAAGGTTATGAAACATCTGAAAGAAGATGTTAAAGAGAGTAAAGAGAGCATTGGCGAAGACAAAAAGCTAATGAAAAAGCTGAAAAAGAAAAGGTAAAAAGTAATGTCCATAGCTACTTTGCAGGATATCATAATAAAGGTCAGGAAGTTAGCTGGTTTAGGTAATTCCGATCAGATGCCAAATAATGTAATCATCGATTACATCAATTCATTTTACCTCTATGATTTCCCTGCTGAGTTTCGATCATTAAAACTTCAGGATAGGTACACTTTCAATACGCAGGCTGGAATTGATACCTATCCTTTTGATTCAGAGCATTACACAAGCGTTCAGAATCCATGCTATTGCGCAAAGCGTCCGATTGTTTTATTCTACAATCCAGCATCTTTCTATGCCTATTACCAGCAAAATATTAACTGGCAGTACATGCAGAACTTTGCAACAGGAAATGGAACAAATGGGGCCATCACAGGTGTCATCACAAATATTACACAAGCTGCCAATGGTGTTGTTACTAGTGCCGCTCACGGTCTATCGACAGGAAATGTCATAATTATCTCTGGTGTAGTTGGTATGACTGAGGTAAACGGAGAGACATTTACAATTACTGTAATTGATGCAAATTCGTTTTTTTTGAATGTTGATACACTGGCATTTACACCCTATATAAGCGATGGATCTTGGACATCAAGCGCGTATCAAGGTCAAATTAACGGTCTCACAGCTGCAAGCGCAGCGATCGTACGCAGTGTAAACAATAATCCAACGGTAAGCACACAGACAAGCTCAACAGCAAACTTCCTAACATCACCCTCGAAGCCCACATTTCCTCAAAGCAATATTGGCAGAATTCAGAATATCTTAATTACGGCAAATGTCGGTTTGGGAACGACCCTAAATGTCACTGATGACGGCGCTGGAAATTTGATTGGCGATTGCACAGCAGGCACGATTAATTACAAGACTGGAGTGATAGCCAACCTTACTTTCACTCAAGCGGTGCCTAGTGGGAACAATATCCAAATTCAGTATTTGCCAATCAATCTGAATATTCCTTTCAGCATCATGTTCTACCAAAATCAGTTCGTTTTGCGTCCTGTTCCAGATAAGGGTTATACGATTGAATTGCAAGCATACAGAGTGCCTTCTCAAGCTTTACTTGGTACAACGAATCCTAATAGCCCAAACTTCACGGGAACCCCTGAACTAAATGAATGGTGGGAATGTGTGGCGGTAGGTGCTGCAAAGAAAATCTATGAGGATAGGCTTGATTTTGAGGGAGTAGCCATGATGGACAAAATGCTACAGGAAAGATATCAAGTCTGTTACACAAGAACATATGCCCAACTAGGACAAAAACGAATTCAAACAATCTTTGCAGATCAGCTTTCGAACAGCACAATCGGTTCGGGTTGGGGCTGGGGATCAGCAGGAAATTAAGGAGCACCTATGACTTTTACACTTATCCCAAACTCAGGACAGAGCTTGGATGATACAAGAGATGGTATCAGGACAAATTTTAGCATCTTGAGAACTGCGCAAAATCTAAATCATGGCGATATTGATACTGGAGATCAAGGCAAGCACAAGTTTTTGCAGATGCCTCAACAGGGATCTGATCCAGCCACGGCGGCCAATGAATCGGCCTTTTATACTAAGGACTCTGGGGGATACCCAAACTTTTTTATCAGGAACGAATCGAATGGTCAAGTTTACAAACTTACCGCTATGGATGATGCTAATATAGCAACATTTGCTACAAATCCAGGATGGACTTTTCTACCTGGTGGACTTCTCCTTCAATACGGTGTAGTAGCCGTTACAGGCAGCCCTCAGACAATTACATTTTCGAAAGCTTTTAGCGCTAACCCGTATAGCATAATACTTACAGCTGCAAGATCGGATACCAAAGATAAAGTAGTAGCAGTTAAGACAGGAACTATAAGCACAACACAATTTCAAGCTTCATATTCTGGGAGCGATCAGCCAGATTTCATTGAATGGATGGCCATAGGAGCTTCATGAGCGTACAGCCTCTTTACATAACGGCTTACAATAGCGGACTTGTTCAGAATAAAAAGCCGTTTCTTATCCCCGATCAGGCTTTTCAGACTTTACAAAATGCTTACGTATGGAGAGATCGTTTAAAGAAGAGAGAGGGCTTACGATTTCTGGGTAGATTGCGTAGAGTTTTGACATTACAAGCCATGGGTAATATCTCATCTGGAGCAGCTGGAACATTTCAGTTTGATTTACTTACTGCTATGTCATTGGAAGCTAATGCAGAGTTTGAACCGGGAAATTTGACGAATATTTCGATTGCAATAGGTGCTCCGATAAACCAAACACTTACGGACACAACTGGAACGGGATTGCTAACTATCGCTCCGGCTGGGGTTATTACAAGTGCATCTTTAGACTATGCAACGATGGTATTGACTTTGACATTTTCAGGGGCAGTGGGGGCTTCCGCAGCCACTTTTACCGGAGCTTACTACCCTTCTTTGCCAGTAATGGGGATAGCGGAATACGAAATTGCCAACATTAACCTTGAAGATACAATCTACTTTGACACGAAATATGCCTACATTTGGAACGGCACTAACTTTACTGTTTTTGGAGCGGGAACTACATGGACAGGGACTGACTCGGACTTCTTTTGGACTACGAATTGGCGTGGAACAAATCCATATGACAGACTATTTTTCGCTACTAATTTCACAACAGGCGATCCTATTAGATATTATAACGGTGCCTGGAACTCATTTGCTCCAGCTGTGGACGCTGTTAACGTTATGGGACAAGCCAGGATACTGGTTCCGTATTATGGGCGCCTAGTTGCTCTAAACGTTTACGAAGGTGTTGCGCCTGGCGTGACCAACAACTATTTTAATCGTTGCAGATTTTCTCAGGTGGGAGACCCGTTACAAGCTGATGCGTGGAGATCAGACCAGTTTGGTAAAGGTGGCTTTATCGATGCGCCAGTCAATGAAGAAATTACAAGCGCTATTTTCTTCAAAAACACACTCATAGTATTTTTTGAAGAGACTTCATGGCAACTTAGATACGTTGGAGAGTATGGATTGCCTTTTGTATGGGAGAGAATATCAAGCGACTTCGGATGCGAAAGTACATTTTCAACTATCCTCTTTGACGACGGGGTTTTAGCTGTAGGAGACAAGGCTATTATACAATCCAATTCAGTCACATGTCAAAGAATTGATCAAGATATACCCGATCAGGTCTTTAGCATGAACAATGCAAATAATGGCCCCAAGCGAGTGCATGGGGTGCGGGATTTTTATAAAGAGCTCGTCACTTGGACATACAGCTCCTCGCAAAGTGATGACCACTATTTTCCAGACCAACAGTTAGTTTTTAACTATAAAAATAACACATGGGCAAAGTTTAGAGGAAACATCACAGCATTTGGCACACAAAGAGAAATTACCGGTGTAACATGGAATAGAGATGATATTTTTTGGAGTGACGATACTGTTTTTTGGGATAATACTGATGATGTCGTTGGGTTTCCTCAAGTGGTTTGCGGAAATCAACAGGGTTTTGTTCACTCTTATATGGACACGTCAATGGACGAGCAATCTTTGTCAATAACCTCTGTAGATTTAACCACAACACCTATTCGCATAGTTGTAAAAAATCATAACCTATACAACGGCGAAATTATATACATAACAGGAATGTTATTTTTGAACGCAACACAGACAGCAACATTGACAACAACGCTTAATAATAACTTTTACTCGGTCCAAAGAATCGATTCAGACACATTGGATTTATATAAATGGGATGTTTCTTCGGGAATTTACATCAGTAATTTTACTTTTACCCCTGTGACGACGGCCGTATATACTGGTGGTGGTAGACTCGCTTTAATACCAAGAATGTTTGCTCAAACAAAAGACTTTAATCCATTCCAGGCTCAGGGAAAGCAGATATTTTTATCGTATATCGATCTTTTAACAGACGCATCACCAAACGCCAAGGTTACACTCGAACTTTATGTCAGCACTAGCAGAGATTTTGTTTCCAACGCTACAGTAGGGAACAAAAATAATGAAACATCATTGACGATGTCTGGAAGTTTAACAGGTGTTTCCCTCACAAATCCATGTGTAATAACAGCTCCTAACCACAGCTTGCTTACAGGCGATGAAATAACAATCTATGATGTTGTCGGAACGACCGAACTTAACGGAAATTTTTACACGGTAACATCCCTTACAGAAAATACATTTTCTTTAGATGGAATAGATGCTACAGGTTTTACGGCATATGTTCAAGGTGGAGTGTGGCAACAAACAAATTACCGATACTACGTACCTGGTCAGCAATACTGCTGGCATAGATTTTACGCAACTTCAACAGGGCAGTTTATTAATATAGCACTGACATATGGAGATGATTTGATGAATCAGAGGCAAAATCATCAATCTGAATTTGTCATGAACGCGATGGTGCCATATGTACGTGGCGCCTCAAGGAATGTATTCTAATGGGAGCTTCAAGCGACAATCCACTTGTAACAAACCAGCTTCCAATATCTATTGATTTTCCCCGTGAAGATGATCAATTTTTTCCTTTGTTGACCGATCTATATAAGCGGATTGCATATTCGACGAATTCCAAGGAAAATGCTTTGTACTACTTGCAAGAGACGGCAACTTTTAAACAGTATTTTACGGTAGACAACCCTCAAAAAACACGAAATGTATACCGATTTACCTACGATCTCATTGATCTAAATGGCGGAAATATTGCCGGAGGTGCTACAGTGGCATTTCCTCATGGCATAACAGGGATATCTGATACCGCGATTATTTACTGTGGGTGTGTCTCGACCGATCCGCTATATTTTTCAGTAATGTATCCCAATATTTATTTGGATTCTGTTAACATAAACTTTACGAACCCTTTGGGTACAGCGCTTACGAAAGCCAATGCGGTGTGTGAATATTTAAAAAATTGAGGTAATTATGGCTCTATTTGATTTTTTGTTTGGTGAAAAGGATAAGTTTAAGAAGCTTCCCACAATGGCTCCGGAGCAACAGCAGGCATTTCAACAGCTAATGCAGATGCTGAGCGGTGGTGGCCAAGGGGGAGCCGGTGGACAGGCTTTGGGTCACCTTCAGCAGCTACTTGATCCATCCTCAGAGGCATATGAGAAATTCCAACAACCATACATGCAACAATTTGAGCAACAAACCGTACCAATGCTTGCAGAGAGATTTGCTGGTGCAGGCGGCGGAATGGGGGGAGCTTTAAGTTCTTCTGGATTTGGTCAGTCATTAAGTAGTGCAGGAGCTAATCTGCAAAGCCAATTGGCTGCGATGAAAACAGGCATGCAAGGACAGGCGGCGAATAGCATATTAAATCAACTTATGGGCATGTTCCAGGTTCAGCCTTTTGCTTATGGACATCAACAAGCAAGCTCGGGATTTATCCCTCAGATTATGGGACAAGCGGCTAAAGGTTTTGGTCAAGCAATGGGAGGGGGTTTCTGATGCCAGGAGTACAGATCTTTGAAAGGGGTCCGACAAGGTCTTCTTTAATAAGTCAACAACTTGCCAATGCACTTGGAATGGGAATCGAAGGATATCAGCAGGGGAAGCAAATGTCACAACAGAGAGCGCAACAAGGGCAGCTTGCTCAAGCTTTATTTGGAAACAACCCGGAAATGATGCAACAATTTCAATCTCTTCCTCCTGAGCAACAATTAAAAGCATATGAATTGATGAATAAACCTCCCCCTGGAGGTATTTCGGCTCAGTCAGTGCCACCAGAAGTATCTCAAGCCATTCCAGAAATCATTAATGCCAATAAAGAAGCCAATGCTGATGAACTTGCTATCGCGTTTGATAAAGCAGGAATTCCAAGAGCGTACAGCAATAGCTATATTGAAAACAGAAGAAGGCAAGATGAAGCAAAATCAAAAAAAGAAACAAAAGCCTCAGAAGTTGGTAGAAAAGAACAACTTGAATTTCATAAAGAGTCACAGAAATATGATGAAAAATTGACAACCGAGGCCGATGCTGGAAATAAGCAGTTAAAATCTATTCAAAGACAAAGAGAATTGATCCCTCAAATAAAGAAAAAAGACAGGATAATAAGTGCCCTTTTTGCAGGAACGAAAATGGAAAACCTAGTGAAATCAAAGGATGCTCAGGAGTTTGACAGTCTTGTGCTTCCTATGATAGAAGGTAAAAAAGAAACATTCGGTGTAAGGCTTTCTGATGCTGACTTACGGCTTGTTCTTCAGAAAATAGCCACTTCAGAGAAAGATCCTGAAGCAAACAAAGCCATTTTGGATTGGCAAGAACTTGAGGCGAAAATGGCTATTGATAAACGGAAAATAGCTGATGAAATAAGAAAGGATAATGAAGGATTAAGACCTTTAGATTTTCAAAGTCAAATACGTGATAGATTGGAAAAAAAATATGGGGACGAAATTCAAGAAAAAACAGATGCTATTATGTCTCTTAAGGATGACCCTGAATCAGAAGCAAGAATTGTAGAGAGAAAAAAAGTTCCATCAGGAACACCTTTGGACACAAAATCAATTGATAGATATTTAAAGCTTTCAAATAACGATCCTAATAAAGCTGCTGAAATGGCCCGCGAGGATGGCTATGAATTCTAATCCTTTTTCAATGCGATTGCAGGAAATGTCACCACCAAAAGAAGTTGTCCCCCCAAACCCTTTTGAACAAAGGAAACAGAAGAAAGAAGAGGCTGGTGAGAGTTTATGGAATGGATTTTATGATTTGCTTTTTTCCAAAGATGAAACTCCGTTTGAACAAGGAATTGGTCAAGTTTTAAGAGGCATGGGAACTTCAATTCTTGGAACACCAGGAAACATAATACAAACATCTAAAGCTATTGGAGAAGCCCTTCCAGAAGCACCAAGTATTTTCCAGAGAGAGCCTAATTTTGTACAGGAATATGGATCAAAGGCATTGAGTAAAGTCCCTACAACAGAAGATTTAATATCGAAGTTTGATCAATTAACGGAAAATCAATATCAACCGGGATCAAATGCGGAACAACTTGTCCAAGATATTGCTGGAGACATAGGCACATTATTGTTGCCTGTTAAAACTGTTGGACAAGCAGGTAAGGCAATTGCTGGAGGAATTTTAGGGAACTTGGCTTCTGAGGGAATGAAAGAGTTAGAATATGGTGAGGGATCACAGGCGGCGGCAAAAATAGGCACTATTATGCTTGTATCGCTGATAAATCCAGGTGGAGCAAATAAATATGTGCAAAGTCTATATAATCAAGCAGAAGCGAGTTTACCTGAAAATGCATTTGTTGCATCAAAAAATTTTACAATGAAGTTAGATGGACTAAAAAAAGAGCTGCAGAAAGGGTTAACAGACGTAGAATCAAAAAAACCTGTTTTAGGTGCCATCAAAGATGTTTCCAGAAATGCAAAAGATGGAAAGGTAAGCATAAGAGATTTAATGGAAGCCAAAAGAAATTTGAATGAGCAAAGAGCAGCTAAAATCTATGATCCAGAATTTAAGGGTGGGAAAAAGGCAAGAACGAATCTTAAAAAAAACTACGGTAAACTAGCGGAAATATTGGATGACAGCATAGAAGAATATGGAAAGACAAATAAAGACTTTTTCAACCCATATAAAGAAGCTAATCAAGCTTGGGGTGGCATTGAACAGAGTAAAAACGCAGGATATACAATTAAAAAAATATTGAAGAATTATAAACTGTTTTCTTCACTAGGCGCCATTGCTGGATTATTTTCTAAGCCATTGGCAAGCACTGGTGCGATAGGGGCTGGGTATACGGCGCTAAAATCTTATGAAATGATGCACAGGATTATGATGAATCCACAATTAAGAAAATATTATATAGGAATGATAAAAGAAGCGTCTAAAAACAATGCTGCTGGTGTAATAAAAAACGCGCAGAATCTAAACAAAGATCTTAAAGATTAAAACGGCGGGAAATGTTCATGTTCCCCGCTACAAATAAATTCCACAAGAAATATTCCTAAAAAGACTGCTAAGAATAGTGGCATTTTTCTCCTTACTCAAATGCTTGTGTTTTTAACCTCAAGACCTCTTCGTAGGGAATTCTATATTTCCCTCTGCCAAACCTTGCAGCCTTGATGATTTTGTTTTTAATTAATCTGCGTACAGTTTGTGGTGACAAACCTAACGTTTCTGCAAACTCAGTAATACCCCAATCTGGGTAAAAATTATTTTGTTCCTCTTGGTTCATTTTAATCTCTTTGTTGCATTTTGTCTTAATTTAACACATTTGCGAATTTCTTGCAAGTTTTTCTTGCTTTCTAAATTTCTCCCCTTTACAGATAGGGTATAAGAAAAATTTAACCAGAGGTTTTTATGTCAGCATCTCAAAGAATTAGAAGTGTATATGGAGTAGGCGGGCCCGCAGTGAAAGTACTTGAAGCCCCATTCCTAGCAAATGGCGCACCTGCTTCAGATCAAACTAATTTCCCGCTTGGCGCACTTTGGATTGATCAAAGCACATCACCCGCTACAATTTACCAGTACGTTGGGGGTGGAACATGGCAAAGTGGTGGAAACGCCCATGCTTCTACAACCGAGTACGGAATTGTAATTCTTAACGACAGCGTAACTATGGCCGGCGCAACCGATGATCAAGTTCCTACAGCTCTAGCGATTAAAACCTACGTAGACAACACAGCAATAGCAGGCGCTCCTCTTGCTTCCGAAGGCTCACCCGGTATTGCAGAACTAGCAACCCAAGGAGAGACAAACACTGGAATTGACGACGCTCGCATCGTAACACCTTTAAAGCTAAAGACAGCGATTGGTAATGCAAGCTATCCAGCTTCTTTCACCACTCTAGCAGCTTCTGGAGCGGTAACGTTCTCCTCAACGGGCGCAATAGCCATGACATCCGACACCGCTAGCTCGTTAGGGGTTACAGGCGCGGGGATTGACCTCACTCTTTCAAGCGCAGCCGGTCGCGTTGTAATGAATGGTGAAGAAGCAGCAGCAGACGCATTGCGCCTTCTTTCAGCAGCAGGCGGACTTGACGTTGATGTTGCTCTTCAGATGAACCTAACATCGTCTCAAAACGCAGCTGACGCGGTCAGAATCCTTGCCTCAGCCGGTGGTATTGACGTAGACGCAGTTGGAGCAGCTGGTGAAGACATTAGCATCGTTAACACTGGCGGATCGGTGATCATATCCGCAACAGAATCAGCAGCCGATTCAATTAAAGTAGAGTCAACCGCTGGAGGTATTGATATCCTTGCAAGTGGCGCAGCAGCTGGTGAAGATATCGATATCGTAGCAACTGGATCAAGCGTAAACATCCGTTCAACTGAAAACGTCGGTGATGCAGTTGTGATCGAATCTACAGTCGGTGGTATCCAAATCCTTGCGTCTGGAGCTGCTGCGACAGAAGACATCGTTATCACATCTACAGGGTCTTCAATCCGATTGACTGCGACAGAGAACGTAACTGATGCAATCAATATTGAAGCAACAGTGGGCGGTCTTAACATACTTGCAAGCGGTGCTTCAGCAGGCGAAGATATCAACATCACAGCAACAGGAAGTTCTGTAAACGTTACTTCAACTGAAAACGCTGCTCTTGCAGTTTATCTCCATGCAAATGGAGGCGTATCTGAAACTGTAAAAATTCACGCTGACCAAGGTACAGGAGCCGCTTCTATTGACATCCTTTCAGATGTCGGTGGTGTTACTATGTCTGGTGGTCTTGCTACAGCCGATGCAATTAACATCGTTGCATCTAATGCCGGTGGTGGTATCGACGTAGATGCAGGAACAGCAGGTATAGCTATCGATACGACAGGAGCTTTATCACTTGATTCAGCAGCAACATCCAACTTTACTGTTACTGGTGCAGGAGCTGATCTAAACCTCCTTTCTGTCGGTGGATCTGTGCTTGTAGATTCTACAGAAAATGCTGCGTTGGCTATTAGGCTACATGCTAACGGTGGTATTAGCGAAACTATATCGATCCATTCAGATCAAGGTACAGGCGTAGGTTCTGTTCAGCTACTTTCAGATGTCGGTGGTATCACACTTACAGCAACCGGACTTGCCTCAGCAGATGCAATCAACTTAGAAGCTGTAGCTGGAGGTATCGACGTCGATGCAGCATTGCAAATCAACGTCACATCAAGCCAAGATGCTGCCGATGCTGTTAGGATATTAGCGTCAGCAGGTGGTATCGACATAGATGCCGTAGGTGCAGCAGGCGAAGACATCAGCATCCTCAATACTGGAGGTTCTGTTTATATCGGAGCAACCGAATCAGCAGCGGACTCTGTGAAAATTGAGTCCACAGCAGGTGGTATCGACATCTTCGCTTCAGGAGCAGCTGCCGGAGAAGATATTGACATTGTTGCAACAGGTTCAAGCATCAATATCACAGCAACAGAAGCTGCAGCAAACGCAATCGTTTTGAGTGCTTCCGATGCAGCGGGTGGCATTGACATTAGCACTGGCGGTGGATCTGTAGACATCAGCTCAGCGGGTTTTGTAACAATGGTTGCAGGGACAAGCAGCTCGGCCACTGCTTCTAATACAATTAATGCTAACGTCTTTGCGGCAACCTACACAGGTTTTACAACAGCATCAGCAGGTACCCAGACATTCACAATCGTTAACAGCAAGATTTCGACAACTTCACAGTTGTTATTGACACTCTGTAACGAAGGTGTTAACGATGCTCAAATGACAATACAGCGTGTGAAACGTCTTGCTGGAAGTGTTGAAGTATACACAAAAAACAACGGTGCTGCTGCCTTAAATGGTGATGTAACAATCACTGGATGGGTCTTGGCCTAGTAGTTGACAAAAATCAACCGTAGCCATATATTCTCCAATAAATAGGAGGCTATATGGCTACAGGTATAAGCATATGTAAAAAATGCAAAATTGAATTTAAATGGTATAGGAATAAGGAGCAGGGACCAGCAAAATACTGTTCTAAGAAGTGTAAGGATGAAAGTCATAAAGAGTGGGAGCATCGGAGTAAAAGAAGAAATGATTTTACATGTGAAAATTGTGGTAAAGAATTTGTAAGAAGACATACCGAAACACGCATACCGAGATTTTGTTGCAAGAATTGTATGAACCAAAAGGTGGGTTCATGGTGTAACAAGGGAAAATACCGAATAAAAAACGCTACAGAAGATGAAAAATTCCAAAAAATGGAAGAATCATATAATAAATTTGTAGTAAAGCAAGAAGGGTGCTGGAATTGGAAAGGTTGCACAAGTCGTGGCTATGGAAAAATAAATTTCGGTAAAAAGCAGTTAGGTGCTCATCAAGCATCTTGGATGATACATAATGGGGAAATACCCAAAGGCAAGCATATATTACACAAATGCGATAACAGAAAGTGTACGAATCCAGAATGTTTATGGTTAGGAACGCACAAAGAGAATATGGAAGACAGAAACCTAAAAAACAGAGCGGGACAAAAATTGAATGTTGAGATGGTAAAAAATATCAAAGAAATGTTATCCATAGGTGTGACAAGTGCCTATTTGGCAAAAAAATATAGCGTTTCAACGAATGCAATATGGAAGATAAAAACTGAACGATCTTGGAAACATGTAGAAATATAGATTCTCCTTGTTAAAAATTCGATTAACAGGGAGAATCGGTTTTCCAAAACGGAGGATCACATGGAAATCAAAAATCAAATCAGCCTATGTAAAGAAATCAACGCAAAAATTCACTCATACCATCTTCCCGAAGGTGCACAGTTGCAAGATATGTATGAATTTGCTCATGCTATTCTTGCTTTTGTCATGCCAAAAATGATGGAAGCAAATGATAAGATGAAGATGCAAGAAAAACCCGCTGAAGCACCTGCTGAAGCACCAAAAGAAGGTTAATAATGTCAAGAAACACTGCTGTTTTTGATAGTTTAAGAAGTTTGGGATTTGCTGGAATTTCCGGCACATATGCCCCTGTAGGATCTGCCTTCCAGCATATTACAAGGGTAATTTGTTTTACAAATCTTACCGATGCTGACATACTAGTTTCCAATTACAACCTCGTAGACAACTTGATTATTCCAGCTGGTGGATTTAAACTCTTTGACCTAAACACAAACAGATCGGAAAACAATACGTTTTGGTCTTTACCAATTGGTACGCACATTTATATAAAGACAGATGGAACAGCTACAAGCGGCAGTTTCTATGTTGAATGCTTATACGCACAAGGGGATTAATACATGTCGCAGGCGGGTAGCTTTTCAAGTGGCGGAGGAAATATAACGGTGCCCGTTACGGTACCAAATGGTGGAACCGGTCAAGTCAGCTTTCCAGCGCATACAGTGCTTTTAGGCGAAGGAACAAGTGCGATAGGAAATGCGGGGCCTGGTGCTGTTGGTTATGTGCTAACCGGTCAGGGGGCGGGTGCCGATCCTATCTTTTCTCAGATTGTAGCTGGTTCAAACATGACCATCACAAATACAGGAAACGGAGTTATTACTTTTGCATCTACGGGTGGCGGTGGTGGCGGCGACATTACTTTCAATGGTGACTCTGGAACTGCAACATCGAATGCCGGTCAGGTAAACATCTTTGGCAATAGCACGCAGGGTGTGTCCACCTCTGGTGATGCCATGGAAACGCTCACAATCACGGTCGCAGACGCTTCAACTACGCAAAAAGGGGTGTTAGAGTTAGCGACTAATGCCGAAACTCTACTCGGAGCCTCTACGATTTTGGCTGTCACTCCGGATGATTTAAACGTAAAGCTTGGAACTCAAACGCAATATGGAGTGGCAATTGGGGGAGGGCCTACGGCCGCACTTCAGTATACCGGAACAGGGTCTGCCGGCCAAATTCTACAGTCAGGCGGCAATAGTGCAAATCCCACATACAGCACAGCTACCTACCCAAGCACCGCCGGGGCGGTTGGCAACATATTGGTCAGTGACGGAACAAATTTCGTAAGTTCTGCCAGCACATTTGGAGCTTTACTTATTTTTGAGAGCAACAATTTTAACCCAAACGACTCTACAATATATTATTTAAACGGAAGTGGATGGTCAGTTAGTAATGTGGCTCAAGGTAGACATTATATGCCAAGAAATGGAACCATTACAGGTTTAATTGGATATATGACTAGTATTGCAGGAAGTTCAGAAAATGCTACTCTTTATATTAGAGTAAATGACACAACAGACTACACAGTTTCAAACACCCTAGATTTTTCACTTCCTTTTAACAATATAAATGCATCGTTAAGCATATCTTTATCTCAGGGTGATTATTTTAAAATTAAATTCCTATCTCCAGCATGGGTTACAAACCCAACGCAAGCATCACTTAACTGCACAATAAATATAATATAGGTTTGAAAATGGACGAAGAAAAATTTTACAAAAGAATATCAGATTGTGAAGTTCTTATGAGCAAGTACCACGATCAACTTATGATGTACGTTGCTCAAGTTGTAAACTACAACAACCAGATTGTGCAACGTGAAATATTTGATTCCGAAATCCTGAAGGTTGACAAGGGTTTAGAAAAGTTATATGCCGAAATCGCCGATATAAAGACCATGTGTCAAGCTGCTTACAGAAAATCTGATGCAGTAAAGTCAGAAATGGAGTCGTATATCGAGTCAAAAGTTAAAAGACTTCCTGAGGTGCATGAAAACTTGATTAGGCTGAATAATCAAGTAACATCGTTGCTTGAGATGATGAATATCCATTCTCTAAAACTGTCAAATCTAGAGCCAGTCTCATTGGACATCGTAAAAATCAAAGCCGAAATTCAGAAAATGGTCATGGCTCATAGTGAATTTGAGTCTAACGTTTTTAAGCACATAGATCTACACTCTCACATGCTTCATGAGTTTAAAATTTCCAAAAATCACGAATCTGAAAAAGTCAACCTTGTACAGAAAGAACTGGAAGATTTGCGAAAAGAACTGCAAAGATCATCTCAAGGGCACAGAGACTTGTGTGAAAGCGTGCGAAAGTCATATCAAGGGGAGATGCAATCTCTAGAAAGTCGCATACAATCCAAAATATGCACACCAAAGGAGCCGACGGCACCTGCACTTTCCGGCGAACAAGTGCAGAAAATATGCGAGAGCGTTGTAGAAAAAGCTTTTTCAGACATGCGCGGCAAACTTCTTGATTTAGAAAATGCAGTTTTAAGATCAGCTAACAACGAGATGCACCTTAAGTTACTAGAAAAGAAACTAGAAAACTTGAGTCTTCAATTTAAGAATCGTATGGGGTAATTCTTGAGCCAAGCTGGATCGTTTTCAAATTCAAATATTGGGCCTACAATTCCTACTAGTTTCGTAACTGATTCGGGAACTGCGATACCATCTTTAAACATTTTAAACGTATTCGGCGGAACCGACATATCGACATCTGCCGCTGGGAACACAATAACAATAGATTTTACAGGATCTCCAGGTGGGGTGCTTACCGTATCAGGAACCGCCGATAGGATTACGAGTTCAGGTGGTGCAAATCCTGTCATTGACATCGCTGCAACATATGTAGGACAAACATCTCTTACAACATTGGGGACTGTAACAACTGGAACATGGCAAGCTACGCCAGTAGATTTAGCTAGCTTTGTAAGTGGTAACTTAGCTGTGACACATCTGAATAGTGGTACAAGTGCAGGTGCTACTACTTTTTGGCGTGGTGATGGTACATGGGCAACACCCGCCGGAACTGGTGTCACAAGCGTATCGGGAACTTTGAATAGAATAAGCTCAACAGGTGGCACAACTCCAGTTATTGATATCGACGCCGCTTATGTCGGACAAACATCCATTACAACACTTGGAACCATAACTACAGGAGTTTGGAACGCAGGATCTGTGACTTCTGCCACCACAGTTACGGCGACATCGGGAAACATTACCGCTACAGCAGGAAACGTCGTTTTAACTGCAGGTAACGTCACGTTAGCAAACACAAATGCTGGATTGACTCAAGGGGTCATTTCGTGGACAGCTGGTCAGCGCATGCACAACTACGCTGGAAGCAATATTTTCTGGGGCATTACAGCAGGGAATGGAACACTTACAGGAGCAAACAACTCTTGCATAGGACTAAACGGTGGTAATGGATTGACTAGTGGTTCTTCCAACGTATCGCTGGGTGATAACGCGCTAAGAACAGTGTCTAGCGCCTCAGGGAACAACGCATTCGGAGTTTCGACACTAAGAAACATTAGCACCTCGGCAAATAACTCGGGATTCGGAACAAACGCTTTGCTAGCGCTTCAAACTGGTTCAGGCGGTAACTCAGCTTTTGGATACCAATCTTTCAATCAAATCACGACAGGATCTTTTAACACTGGTTTGGGGTATCAAGCAGGAAACGCATATACGACATCGGAATCTAACAATATTTGCATCGGAAACGCCGTTCTAGGGACCGTCGGAGAATCAAACGTAACGCGGATAGGATCAAGCCAGAACTCTTGTTACATTGACGGTATCGACGGAGTAAACGTGGGTAGCGTAGCAAAAGTAGTGACGATGGCATCTGATCAGCTAGGAACAGCAACGATTACGGCTGGAACGAATATTACGATAACCCCGGGAGCAAACACAATTACTATCGCCGCTTCTTCGGGTGGAATGACTTGGAGCGTAATTACAGCAGACCAAAACGTTACAGTTGGAAATGGCTATATATGCAACAAAGCAGGACTATTAACGCTTACACTTCCTGCGTCGCCAACAGCGGGTGATAGTTTTGCAGTAACTGGTATTAATACTGCTGTAGGTTGGCGAATTGCCCAAAATGCTAACCAGAGGATTCACTTAGGAACAAGTTCATCCACAGTAGGCATTGGAGGATATATTGAGGCGACAAATATCAGAGACTCTGTGACTCTAATATGCGTAGTTTCTGGGGCATCAGCAGAATGGAACGTAATATCTTCAATGGGTAATATAACGGTAGCTTAAGAGGAAAAATGGCAACAAATGGTAGTCAAAATATATCAACGGCAGCAGCAGGAAAAGTACTTCAAGGTGCAGGAGTAGGAACGTCTCTTGCTTTTAGTACACCTACTTATCCTTCAATCTCAGGTACATCTCGTAAAATATTAGTATCAGATGGAACAAATATTGTGTATTCTACAGAAACATGGGCTGTGCCTGGGACTGCTGGGAAAATTTTACGATCAGATGGGACTAACTGGGCAGCAAGCACCCCAACATATCCCAACGCTGCTTCCACCGCTGGAAAAGTTTTAGTAAGTGATGGCACAAACTTGATTATGTCGACCCCGACATTTCCGAACGCTTCTGCAACATCAGGAAAATTTATACAATCAGATGGGACAAACTGGATAGCATCAACACCCACGCTTCCAACTTCAGCAGGAACGGCGAATAAAATCCTAAGATCTGACGGTACAAATTACGTCGAATCTACTCCAACATTCCCCGCTTCAGCATCCGCTACAAGTAGGAAAATCATCGTGTCGGACGGAACGAACTGGGTCGCTTCTACTGAAACATACGCCACGCCCTCGACTAGTGGGAACGTCATGACCTCAGATGGTACGAATTGGACAAGTGCAGCAGCTCCGGGAGCAGGATTACAATTAGCAAGCATTGTGCTAACGTCATTACAAGTTAAAGCTCTTAGGGCGACTCCTATACAAATTGTAGCTGCGCAAGGGGCTGGAACCGTAATAGTCGTAGTTGGTGCAGTATTTTCTAAAAAGTTTTACGGCGGTACAAACGTGTGGGTGACAGGAGCAAGCCAAGCAATCGACATTACTTATGGTTCAACCGGTACTGTTGCAATTACTGATCAATGCGTCTCAAGTACAGGTCTAGCCAACACAAGTACTTCATACTACTATGCAGATAATGCATCACCTCGCACTTACGTTAATACAGAAGCGGAAAATTTGGGGATATATGCAATAAATTTAGCAGGTTCCGAAGTGACGGGTAACGCAGCGAACGACAATACAGTTACAGTTACATTCGTATACCGAGTTGTTACGATTTAAGATGAGATTACCTATGAAATACCTTTCAATTATTCTACTGTTATCAAGCTGTAGCATGCGTCACGACCACTATTTGCATGTTAAGAACACCATTTCTGTGGAGGCTCTTTCGAGTCCAGTGAACCACGAGGCTAGCCTTAAAATGTAGAAGATCGGAA
>JAEHJW020008892.1_pt1 | contig 39814 bp, 40 predicted proteins | sample 9271431 | NCBI WGS metagenome assembly JAEHJW02 | reverse complement strand
AACTGCGGAGCAGTACAATGCGCCGTTTACGTAGATTTCGAGAAGCCCCTTTTGGCCGACCATAGCCACGACGCTTACGGTCTCGTTGAGCGCAGTGGCATTCTGGGACTGGTATTGAGTCCCAATACTGGTCCAGGTGCCGTTATCCATCCGCAGGATCTGGCCGAGATAGACTCCGCTGCGGCCATCGACACGGAACAGGTACCCGTTGCCCCAGACCTGCGCTTCCTGACACAGAACCTCGACGATGCCGCCATTCACAGTCGCATTGAAGGCGAACGTAAAGGGAATGGACGGTTGGCGCGTCGTACCGTTTATTGGAGACTGTTGATAGCTCCCCTGCGGCGGATTGGTGACGAACTCCCCGGTGACGACGGTAGGAACATCTACCGGAGATAACCACGCGCGCCCCGTGGACTGATTGACATTCGTGACCTGGGAGGTGGAAAGGTCAACGTTGTTCGCCGTGGCGAGGGCGCCCTGATTGGCGATGCCTGCTGCCGTGTGGTTCGCGGTGACATCGGCCCCCGCTTCGGCAGCCGCGAAGCGTGTAGTGCCATCGGCGATATTGTTCAGATTCTTGTTGAGATGCCCCGCTTGGCTGAAGTCAATCAAGCCGCGCCGGTTGCCGTCCATGTTGGCAAAGGGCATACGGCCGTAGGTGGTGCCGTCCGAGACCTCGGAGTCGAGATTTGAGATGCGAACGAGCTGCACCGCTCCGAACGTGACGGACGTTCCGGAAGCTACTGTGGAATAGAGCAACAGCCACCCTTGGGTCGCCCCAGCCGGAACAGTCTTGCTGCCCGTGAGCACCGTCCATGAGGTTGAGGAGAACACAAGATAGATACTATCGAGATAATTTCCGGAATCGTCGCCCCACCAGAAAGCGGCGGCGCCCGCGCCCCCGGGACTTACCTGAGCGGCCACCGTTAGCTTGTATTGATCGCCAGGCGTGACCCCATAGATCCGCTGGCTCGATACCCCGGCACTGGCGCCCCCTCCGACCACCAAGCTCTGGGTACCGGTATATGGCGACGTGGCGTTGTATGCTAAGGTCGCGCCGTTGAGGCCGTGAACAAACCCATTGAGCCACCCCGCGGGCGGCAGCGCGCTATTGGCGGAAAAAGTGGGGTTGTCCACCACGACGTTGAACTGCCGCAGCGGCGCAATGCCGTAGGTCGTGCCCGCCGGCACCCCATCCGCATTGTTCGCCGTGGCGAGGGCGCCTTTGTTGAGATGCCCCGCTTGGCTGAAGTCAATCAGCGCGCGGTTGTTGCCGTCCACGAAAGAGACGGCATTCCCGCTTGCCATGTTCGTGACCGCGTAACGGCCGGTGGCGTCGGGCACATTCGCGAGCGACTTGCCGATGTGATAGGTACCGGTGAAGTCGATGCGCGGGTTGTTGTTGGCGTCCCAGTACGACACGCCGCCCATGCCGGAGGCGTTCACGACGGCGAAGCGGGAGGGGCCGTCTACGGTGTAGCCGAGATTCCAGTTGCGATTGGTGGCGTTGTCGAAGTGCGACAGCGGCACGCGGTAATAGGTCGTCGGTCCATCCGCGATGTTATCCAGCGCCTGCGGGCCTGCCATGACCCAATTGGCGTTGCTCGTGGTTGGCGCGGAGTTCGTGTTGCCGGTTACGCAGATCCAATAGTTGCCGCCGTCCGTGACTTCGGCGCCGGGCACATAGACGGTCGTCGCGTTCCACGCGCCCTGGTACGCCGCGTAGCTGCCCACCGCCTGCCAATTCGCGCTCCCCGTGGCCGGCGCTGAGTTCGTGTTCGCCGCAGTGGCGACCCAGTAAGTCTGCCCCTCGACAACCTCGTCGCCCGTAAGGTACGCGACGGTGGAGGACCAGAGGCCACGAAAGTTGTACGCGACGTTATTGACTGCGCGGCTAGCCAGGAGGCGCACGAACGAGCTTCCATCGGCGCCATAATCCACCGAGCCGCCAGTCGCGGAAACCGTGGATGTGTAGGCGCTCCAGGTAAAAGCGCTACTGCGCGCTCGGATGCGGTAATACCACGTCGCATTGCCAGAGAAAACGTGCGCGTAATGCGTGCCCTGCACTTGACCCAGCACGGACCAGGTTGTGCCGTTCGTTGACGCTTCGACAGACGTTATAGCGACTGCTGCAGGGTTCGGGTTGTCCCAAGTGAGCAGCACGCCGTTGACCGCCCCGGATGCGGTCAGACTGAGCGGTGTCGGCGGCGTGTCCGGGATCTCCTCGGCGGTCCCTACCACGTAGGAGGTGGGAGTCAGGGTAGAAAGCTGCTGCAGACCTCCTCCATACAAGTTCCACGCTTGCAGGATAATGTACAGCGTCTGTCCTACCCAGGATGGGTCAATCTCAAGAGGGAACACGCTGTCATCGAGCCGAATCCATGGAGCTCCAACGACGTGCTGCGCGATCCCTGTCTCATAGCACCCTCGACGCATGTACCCATTGCCGATCGAGTACGTGCCGTCTGGGTTGAGAACTGTGCTACTGTACGAGATCAACTCTGTATCAACGAGCATCAGATCCAGCAAGTTGTCCGCGTCCGCTTGCGTTCCTCCGCTGAGCTGCCCCTCTCCGTACAAGGACACGTTGAAGGAGTTCGTCGTGTCTGGATCTGACGCACTGGTCGCACACTGGGTAGTCAACACTCCGTATCGGCATCCCGGAGCGATGTGACCCATCTTGGTGTACGTGACGTTATCGGTGGAAATCAGTACGTTGCAACCACCCCAGTTCGGACCTGACCCTGCAGCGGCGATCCAGATCTCTGGCTTCCCGTCCGTCAAGAATTGCGGGGCTCGCACAATCACAGGAGGCTGGGTGGCATCCGGAGCCCCTGTGACATTCGGAACGAATCCCGCTGCAGACTCTACGGTCTGCGTGGCCCCTACACTCACCCCTGCAGGGAACTCCTCACAGGTGAACTCCAGCTCGTCGTTGTTCTGCTCAGCGATGCGAACAATCCGAACTGGCTCTTGATTGAGCTTGAGCTTGCTGTCCGTGAGCGCTATCACGTCTCCCGCTTCGAGAGCCACATTCTCAATCGTGGTAGTGAATGTGTACTCGTTGCGGATGTACAAGTTTCGCTGCAAGATCGTCTGAGCGATCCACTGCGCCAGAGTGCCGTTTGTGACTCCATTGCCCTGGACGGTCTCCATCTGACGAATCCCAGACGCATCGATGTCCGCTTGATCCTTGGCTTCAGCTACCGAGGGCGTGTAGTTGTTGTTGGGATCCGTCCACTGCAACCGTACAGTGTTGTACCGATCATTCAAAGGTTTCCGGGTTATCTGAACGCCGGACTTGATGTAGTCCTGCTCGGTGAAGTACTTCTGAATGGTGGTCGGGGGAGTGTACGTAACCCCGTTTGCAGTTACACTCTCGTCTCCGTAAGGGATGACAATGAGCTTCCCGTTCGACCAGCCCGTCGTTGAATTCGTGATCTTCAATAACCGGTTCAGAATGCTCGACATCGACTCTTCTTGCTTGATCACAGGGCTCAAGAAGATGTTGTTCGCTACGCAGTAGTCCTTGAATAGGGTCAGATCACCCAGGTACTGGAACCCTAGCCCGTGCGTCGTTGAGGTCAAAAGATCAGTGATAATCGCTGACGGCTCTGCATCGTAGATCGGGGGGCTAGCTGTCGGTGCGTACTGTAGCAGCCCGTTGAGTTCAAAGTTGAAGTTAGGCACCGTAGGAGTGCTGCCCAGCTTCAGATTCAAGCACCCGATCCACGCAGTGTACGGGTACTGAAGATTGTACGGAGAGCCCAGGTGAGACCAAGCTGCTTGGGTAGCCGCTCCTCCTGAGAACGTACCGTTGATGTCGCTCAGCGATACAAGGCCGCTGTCTTGCCAGATTTGCCCTACAGTGATCCCAGGACCTTCACAGAGCGCCAACTGAAATGAAGACGAGTAGGTGTACGAGACATTCTGACCACCGCCGCCCTTGCCTACGTTCTGTACGTGCTTGACAGCCTGGAAATCACCGTACCAGATCAGATTCCCGGCAACCCGATTTCGACCATAGACGATAGGCAGTCCAAGCCCGTACTGAGAGGATTGGACTTGCATGCCCTGGGCCAAGACTGCCTGTGTAGAGACAGTCTTCCCCGAACCCGATCCAAAGAGTTGTGCCACCTCAGAGCCCCCTTACTCTCCAGTATCCCTCAAGCGCATCTTCCATGGACACGCGTGAGGTTCGTTCTACTCTCCCTGCCACTGCGTAAGCGTGAACAATGAACTCATCATCCACAATCAGCGCTCCGTGAGCTGCACACCGTCCATATCGGTACAAGGCGATGTCTGCTGGAAGAACGCGGGCCTTCTCGGGCAGCTTGTCTGCGTACTCCTCGATGATCTTGAGGAACTTCTCCTCTCCTTGATGCAGGAACCACGTTGCGGAGTATGGACGGGGATCAAACTTCTTGATCACTCCCTGAGAGCTGAACCACTCGATCAAGGACATCGCACAATCCACTCCTCGTCCCTTCACCGCCTGCGCGTGATGGAACGGGGTACCTATCCACGTCAGCGCCTCAGCAACTACCGCTGCGCGTAGATCAGAATTGATTGATGCGACCACGGATGCCTCGAGGTCCAATGCGACTGATGATCCGACCACCTCGTCCTCCGCCAGGATTGGTCGATTCAGGAGCTCCTGATCCTGCTCCCGACCACTGTGTAGAAGGATCTGGAACGTACGGGAACCCGCGGAAGTGAGGAAGATTCCCGTGAGCGGTGCACGCAGCTTGCGTCTTCAAGCACCCTTCCAGAGCATTCACTGTGTCCCCGGCCGCAGGTACTTGGTAGAGCGGGAAAACCAGTGTGATCACTCCTCCCACATAGCTACGCACTGTACGAATTTGACCTGCGTTGGCTCCTGAGGTGAAGGTGATCTTCCCGGCCTGGAACGTACCGTCCGCCAGGTTGCCCCCTGAAAGCGTCAGAGGGAATGAGGAGGCAGTCGCTCCCGTACCTACTGATCCTGCATGCGTGAAGTTTGCTTCTAGCAGCCCGCAAACCGCATCGCAGAATGTGTTCGAGCACGACGGCATGACGTACGTGCGGGGGAACGTAGACCGGAACTGAGCAAGAGGAGACTCGATGTCGAGTGTGATCTTCTTGCCTTCCAGAGTGACTTGGCCCACCTCCCCGATGAACCACGGGACTGCTCCTACAGCGGTGTTGGTCCACGAATCGGAGATGAATCGCTGAATGCTGACTTGAGCGAGATCGTAGAGGTTCTGCCATCCCGCTTCGACCAACGCCACTCCGTTGATGGTAGTGCTGTCATCATCGTCAATGGTCAGAACAATCTTGTCCACTGCAAGCCCGGTCTTCCAGCTCGCCTTTCCACGGGTGAGTGGGGGCCCTTTGACGTACGTGGTCCCTCCAACAGTCAAGGAGGTCTCTCCAGTAGTCCAATTGAGAACTGTTCCGTTCGCCAATGTGGTGGTGACTAGATCCGCTTTCACGAAGGGACCGCCGCTGGCCAGGACTGTCTGCAACGCTGAGGAGAGTGTTCTCATGTTAGTTGTAGGTCTCCATCTGCAGCGTCTTGGTCATCCACAGCAGAGACGCGAACTGCTGAATCTCCATGTTCCCTTTGGAGAACGCACACTGGAAGTAGTAGTTCCCTGTCCACGTCAACACATCCCCGTTGGCCGGGGCAGTGTTGAATGTGATCTGATTGCCTGAGATGGTATACCCGCTGCTCGCTTGAAGCGTTCCAGCCACGTAGATCTCAGGAGACCCATTCACTCCACCGACAGGCTCCACCTGACCTCCGTACGAGCGTAGCAGGGTGAAGGTCGTCGTGGTCCCGTCCCCTGTCCCAAAGGCCTGCGTGGTGACTGAGTTTTGCCCGCTGCCCGCGTCAAAGTAGAACCCTGTCAGCGTTCCACCTTGTGTGTTGATGAACCCCATCAGTGTGTTGAAGTCCGACTCATCGAGGAACTCAAACTCGACTTTGATGGCGAACAGCGGGTACTGCTGATAAGTAGAGGCCACTCGACGACCTGTCACAGTCTTCTGGACGTCGTTGTTCCAGATGGGCGAGATAGAAACAGGCCACTTGATACCCTTCAGCGAAGGAAAGACGTTCACGCTCCGCCTCCTGCACGCACAGCTTGACGAAGTGACTCAGCCACCGCGTCTGAGTTGTCCAAGAGAAACCGGCGCGCTGAACCGCCGTCAATGTTGGGGCCCAGATGGAGGTGCACATCCCCTCCTGGTGAGCCCCCGCCAGCGAGCATGTTTCGCAGGCCCTGGGCTCCCCAAGCCGGAAGGACCATCTCCTGCTTGTGAATCATCGCCATCTGATCATGAGGAACTTCCCAGTAGCCCCCCGCCGCTGATGCCACGTGAGCAGCGTAGCCTGCAATCGTCGCACCTGCTGCGACAGCCATCGCAGGAGCCAAGAAGGGGCCGACGTAGGGAATGGCTGCGATAGCAGAGTACACACCTGCCATCACGTTCCACATCTTCATCAGAATCTCTTTCCCAATCGTCAATGCAGATTCCATCAGAGAGGTGGTGTTCGCTGCGGACTTGATGCCTAGTCGAGCGCTCTCACCAGCCATGGTAGCTGCAGTCTTCGCTGCTTCACCAGCGATCCACTTCTCCACCAGCTTGAGGGTCATGCTGATGAACTCACCTACGATGCTCTGGAACATGTTCCGCATCGCACCCTGAAGGGTTTGAGTTCCTCGAATCATGCCCTCGATGGACCCTGAGAACGCCTGCACGACCGGATCCATCATGTGAGTCCAGCGCTGGCGAGTGTCCTCTGCTACGTTTTTCTGGTACTCATCAATCCGACGCATTTGGTCATGCATCTGCTGGAAGGGCGCACTGAGCCCTTGCAGATGCAACGTCGGAACAGATTGATATGTGATATGGTTCAACGACCGGGCGATTTCATCAGAGAGGGAAGAGGATTGCCTCCCTCCTCCTACTGCTGCAGCCGCAGATGTCAGATTGGTAGGCGCTTGCCCAGTGACCTTCGGAATCGCTGCCTCCTTGGACGCACTCGTCGAAGCACTGGAGACTTCAGCGATTTGCTGGGAAGTGGTACTCCACTCTGAAGCGATGTCGTGAGCTGCTCCCACCCACGCCTCTTTGAGGTTCCCTGCTTGAGTACGGCCTAGCTCTGCGATGTAGTTCAGATGAGCAGCGATCTTCTGGCTGAACTCACTCAGATGGAACCCGCTCGTGAAGGCTTGACCGATCCCTTCAGCTGCCGCTTTCGCAGAGTCGAACTGCCCTTTGAACACATCCTCCAGGGCAGTGACGATCTGACGAATCACATTCGTCATCCCGGCCCCTACACCCTCTACCACTCGAAGGAGCAGCATGAAGGCGTCCCCGAGAGTCTGTACTCCCAGAATGGCCATTCTGAAGTTGGTGATGATCTGACTCACCACAGTGTCAATCACAGCTTTGACGATGTCGAATACTGTGACCACAGCGGCCTTGATCCCCAGGAAGCCCTCAACTAGACCGTTGACTGTCTCACGAAGAGAGGTGAAATGGGCTTTGGACTCATCCATCTTCGTGTTCATCGGATCCATCGAGTGCAGGATCTTCGTGGCCTGATCGACCACAGCGTTCATCGCAGGTGCCATCTTCTGTGAAAGATTGGCCTCCAGCTCAAATACCGCTGTGTGGAAGCGATTCAAGGTCGCGTTAGTACCGTGAATCGCGTCCTGCAAGGCAGTTCCTTTGTCTGCTGCGTCATTCAGGGCTTTGGCCACTGCCGGGATGACTTCCTGAGCTGTGATCTCTCCCTTGTTGAGCAGTACGTTGAACTGCTCTGTGGTCAATCCCAGCTCTTTCGCAGCCATGCCTACGAAGTTGACGCCGGGAAGGTCACGCCCAAGCATCATGCGGAACTGTTGAGCATGGACAGTGCCCATGGTCAACATCTCCGAGAAGGTCTGCATCACGCGCTGCTGCTGGTACGTCGATGCGTGCAGAATGTCAAAGGTCTTCGCCAGTCCTAGATACAAGGACTGGAGTGTGGCCACAGAGATGTTCTGGCCTTGAGCTGACGCAAGGATGCGGGCGAATTGCATCCCCGCTTCCTGCAGATTGATGCCTAGAGCGCTGGACACCTGACCAAGGAAGGCGAGCTGCTGGCTCGCCCCCTTTGCAGATCCAGTCGCGTACTCCAGCGTGTACTGAATCTGCTGCATGTGGATGTTGGCTTCCACTAGCGCATGGGCAGCTTCTTCAAACTTCCAAGCACCCCAGAAGGCCAGCACGCTCTCCATCCCAGCCTTCAAGGAAGCTGAGAGCGATTCAGTGCTGGACTGGATTTCTCTGTTGTCTGCTGATACCTGAGTGGCGACCTCCTCCATCCTTGCTTGGAGGTTCGCCACATCAGCTGAGAGTCGGACAACGAGTTGTTCTACTACCTCAGACAAAGCCTACTCCCGGCAGCGTTGCAAAGTCCTCATCCGTGAAACCTTCCTTCTCTACTGGAGCCTCCCATCCTACAAGCCCTTCCATCAGTATGTAGAGTGGAGGGTGCCGCTCCCAGTGCTTGTTCAGAATCCGCAGGTCGTGAAGTGTGACTTCGTCCTCAATGTGACGAATCGTCCACCCAGTCGCTGCTACGAGTTGCCCGATGATGGCTTCCCAGTCGACGGGCTTGCCTGGACCTGGACGCTTTCGGGCACCTCCAAAGGGCGGCGGCCTCCTTCAAACCCGCTGACCCTGAACATGGCACGAACCACCTCAGCTACGTCCGAGACCGGAAGTCGATCTTCCAGCTCGTCCAACGTCATGTCAGGGTAGTTCCGCTTCAAGTTCGCGTGAATGACAGGAATCGCCTTCAGAGCGAACCCTGTCACCCCCAACTCCTTCACAGCTTCCGGGTTGGTGAGCGTGTCCAGGTCAGCCTGGAACTGCTTCAGCAACTTCACGTTCAGAGGAGGCATGGTGAACTCTCCCCCTCCGATCGTCACCTTCTGACCGTCAATCAAAATCATCGTCGTCGCCTCCTCAGTGATTAGGTCAGGACAGAGAGGTAGGCAATGTTGCCACTCCCATCATCCTGCGCCTCGAACTCGAACTGGTCCAAGTTCCAATCCGCCATCTTGGACGGCAAGGAGAGCTTGGATGCGGTGCAGGCCGGCAGCTTGAACATCGCCTGCTGGTTGTTGTACGTGGTCGCGAACCAGATGGAGAACGTCGGGGCCTGGCCCTGCAGCTGGTTCTTGATGTTAATCGTCATGCCAGTGGTGTTGGTGTAGGTGTAGCTGATCAACACCTGCGCATTGGCGTCAGCGGCCGCGAATGTGTACACACCGGCCGACACACTGTACTCTCCCTGAGTAGGGGTGGTCGACACCTTGGTCAACGGGTTGCCGCCGACCAGGTACGCAACACCCAAGTCGTCCTGGAAGTTGGCCGAATTGGCCACTGTAACGGTGTAGGGCGTCGCAGCGGGAACAGTGCCAGCTTCCTGCACTGCCACCGAGATGCCCTGGTTCTGCGTGAGCACTCCGTTGAAGAAGAGGTCGTTGTAGATCTCTCCGTTCACCTGGGCCCACTCAGCCTTACCAGTGACCTTGCCCTCACCCTGAGCATTCGCCAGAGCGAAGAGCTTCTGTCCCCTGAGGGGCTTCACCGTGAAGGCGAAATCCACGCTCGCATTCTGGAGCGCCCCGAATTCACGCGGGGTATTCACTGTGCCACCGTTGGTCATCCCGAAAAGAGACCCGGTGCCGAATTTGTACGTCTGCTTGGGCATGATGCTATCCTCGAGTAGTACTAGCCCGGTACCAAGATGGTTACGGGAATCATCGCCACCGCTTGGTCTCCCAGGAGACCCTCGTCATCTTCAATTTTACCGGAAATCTGACACGCAGTCACCAGTCCTCCTAGAGTTTGTGATCCTCCGTTCGGACTGATCGCATCTCTCACAGCGTCGACCAGCGGATTGAGCACAGAAGAGGGTACTTGGTCGGGATCAGCGCTCCACGCATAGATCCAGACCTGAACCTCAAGGTGCCAGATGCCTGGTAGGTTGGTCCGCTTGGACTCAACGTCACGCTCTTTCTGGCACACGAATAGGGCGGGCTGCTCTTCGGGGGGCACATCGCTCCAGTGCTTCAGGCGACGAGATGAAGTCTGGAATGAGGCCGATCCCGAGAGCAGCCCAAAGAAAGCCTGGTAGATCGCTTCACTGTTCATGGCACTACCTCACGCACTGCCATTCTGACAGCGGCTGCCAGTGCAGCTTGGATGTGCCCCCGATTGCGAATCAGCGCAGGGCGCATGAAGGGGCGAGCAGGGACCAGAACCTGCTTCTTCTGCACCCACTTGCCTCCCACTTGGAACTTCAAGAAGGGGGCGTTCTTCGCTCGAATGACCGCTCCGAACTCGTGAACGCGCGCATAGACCACATTGGTCCCTACATCCACGAATCCCTGACTTCGATGAGGCGTCATCGCAATGGATCTGCGAAGGGTGCCTGTCCTGTTGTGCAGGATCTGGCCGCTGAGCTCCTCAGTCTTGATGTACTGCGCTAGATCGAATCCCTGCCGCTCCAGAGCATCCAGGAAACGCGCAACGATGGTGGGCCCCGCGAGGTGGAGAGCCCTCTCTACTTCAGCACGACCAAGGAGCTCTACAGAGGGCACTAGTCGTACACCTTCACTCTGTATCGCTGGACGATGTCCTTGATGAAATCGTTGCGCTTCTTGCTGAAGTTGTAGTGGACTGTTTCGCCAGCAAGCGTCTTCCCGTCCTCACCGATATGGGAACGGGCTTTGAATCGCAAGGCAGCGAGCTCGAGCACTGCCTGGTAGAAGTCTGCGGGGACAACGCTGAATCCCCCTGTGTAGGAGATCGTCACCTTCAACCCTACAGGAACTGCCCAGGGAAGGTGAAGCTGGTTGTCCAAGATGTACGCGTACGCTTCGTTGGGAGTTGCGGACACGTTGATGGGCTGCGTGTTGAGCGTCGGATACGTCCCTGACGGGACCAAGGCGACGCTTGTCAACGACTCTACGGGAGGATTTCGTAGTGAGATGATCCGGGAGGCAGGGACCACTCGCGTCTCTGAGTAGTCGACGATCCCTGCCATCTGCCGGCCCACATCGCTCTGCAGGTCCTGGCTCGCAGCGTCCAGCAGTCGCTGCAAGAGCCCCTCAGCGTTCGAAGTGGAGGACCCTAGGTACTCCTCAAGATCGGAGACCTGCCCGAGCGATGGGTAGACGCTCTCGCCCATTCACTTCTAGTCCTTCTTCTCCGCGCCGCCGCTGGGGCCGGAGGGAGCGCCTGGCGCACCGGCGGGAGCGCCGCTGGTCTGCTCCGTCCCGGTATTGGCGCCGGTGGCGACACCGCGCCGTGAGATTCCGACGCTCTCTTCGAACACTTTGAAGCCGTGCGACAGGAGCACACCGATGTGCTTGAATCCGTCCTCGACGTCCAGAACAAAGCCCTCCGCGACCCTCTCGGTCTTCAAGAGGACGCCTCCGATGGAGATGGAGGTCACATTCGTGCTGATGAACTTCATACTCGTCACCTCAGAAAAGAGCCTGTCCCTGTAAGAAAAGAGGGAGGGGACAGAACGCCCCCTCCCGATCCCTCATGCTCTCAACACCCGAACAGCTTACGCGTTGGCGATGTTGCGGATCACGCCGAACGCCGGCGGGAAGTAGTTCTGAAGCACTTCGTCGCTGTAGACGCCGTACTCGTACTTCCGACTGCGGAGCGGCCACTCCAGCTGGTAGTAGCCCTTACGCATCTTCACCTGGGTGACGTTCCGCACATTGCTGAGCGGGTACGGCAGCTTGTTGGTGGTGAAGAGGATCGTTCCCGGCGGCATGTTCGGATGCAGCTTGATCGGGAGCTCCGTGGCGCCGTCCATCGCGAACTTGTTCAGGTAGCTGGTGACCTTGAACCCGCCGGCGACCAGGCCGTCCTTGACCTCCACCATGTACCGCTGAGCAGCGTTGCTGCCGCCCTGCAGGATCTTCTTGGTCATGTTCTCCTGTTCCTGAGAGCTGACCCAGATGGTGTCCGGAGAGAGCCGGTAGTTGTCCCAGAAGGACCGGAGGGCGACGTCGACTTCCACGATGCCGCCGCTGCCGTCGGCAGTCAGACCGCTTCCCGTGCCGGGCGTGCCCGTCGGCATGGTGTAGACGTAGGAGTTGGACCCCGTCTTCACCACCTGGGCGATCAGACCATCAAACACCAGGCTGTTGGTGCTGTAGTCCGCTGCCCAGCTCACACCCGAGGAGCTGGAGGTCTGCGTGCCGGTGCCAGCCGCGGTGGTGATCAGGACCGAGTTGATGGTCGTGATCGCACCCAAGGTGGCTGCCGCTGCGCTCGCACCCCAGAACCAGGCGTAGCCCGCTGCACCGTTGACTGCAGTGACGCTCGCCTGAACCGACGAGCTGGCCGCTGCGGTGGTCACATTGGCCGCTGCGGACATCTGTGCAGTGCCGCCGCCGTACACATCCGTGGAGCCATCCGCGTTGGTACGCGTCAGCTGACCTGTCGGGATGCCGCCGGCGAGCGTGGAGTTCAGGAAGCCCTCCAGCGTCAGTGCCACGCAGAACACGTACACCGCCGTGGCGTTGGGAATGGATCCGCCCGAACCCACCGCCGAAAGCGTCGGAGTCGGGGTCGTTCCCAGCCCCTGGCTGGAGTTGCCGCCCAGGTAGATCTTCTCCTGCTGAATCATCAGCGAGCGGAGCAGACCTTCCACTGCACGTGCGCGGACATCGTCGAACCCTTCACCAGCGCTCTCCGCCTCGAAGGTGACGTTGTCTTCCAGGCCCAGCGTCCGGAACGCAGCGAAGTAGTCCGCCGTGCTCGTGGCGATCACTCCACCGCGATTTCCCTCACCAACACCAGCGCTCATGCCGTTGATGTTGATGCCGGTGATCGCACGCCAGTTGGCCTGGATGCCCTTTCCACCGCCGACGCGGGGAATGCTGTTCCGAAGCGGGGTGATGACCGGGTAGAGCGTCTTGGCAGGCGCTTCCAGGTCATACTCCGTCAGACCGGAGGTGGCAGAAGTGGCCTGGGTCCAGGCTTTCTGCAGCTTGTTCGCTTCGGCGCTCTTGGCCAGGCCCAGCGCGCGAAGGGTATCTTCGACTACGGACATGTTGATTCTCCTCGGTCGCTAGACCTGATTACTCGCCGCGAGCGCCCTGGTAGATGCCCTTCAGCGCATCCGCGAAGGACTCACCCGAACCACTCCCGGAACCACTGACGGCCTTCTGATACTGCTCCATGAAGCGGCCGTCACTCAGCGGGGCCAAGGGAGCGCGCTTGCGCACCATCGCCTCCCGCAGATTCTGGATCTCCTCGGCCTGCATGAGGATGACCCCCTTCAGGACCTTGATCTCTTTCTGCGTGGACTCCACGAAGGGAGTCACTGCCTCGGTCAGATCGTTGACCGCCTTGACTACGTCCAGGATGGCAGTCTTCTCCAGATCACCGCCGGCAGCCGCCGTCTCCTTGCGCTTCTTCTCCTCCTCCTCCTTCTTGGCCTTCTCCTCGGCCGCTTTGCGCTCCTTGCGGGCCTTCTCACGCTTCTCGTTGCGCTCCTTGCGAGCCTTGCGCTCGTGATCGGAGATGCCCTTCTCGTGCTCGTCCTCGTCCTCATCGGACTCGCGAGCCTTGCGGGCCTTCTCCTTGCGCTTCATGTTGCGCTCTTTGCGCGCCTTGGACTCGTCGTCGGAGATGCCCTTCTCAGCCTCGTCCTCGTCTTCACGAGCCTTGCGAGCCTTCTCCTCGTCGTCGTCCTCTCTGGCCCCCTTCAGCAGGCCCACGAGATCCTGGACCCCCTTGGTGACCGCATCGAATCGGGAGAGGGCCTCCCCCGTGGAACCTGCATTGCCGCTCATCTTGGCTGCCTCCGGTGATGTGGCCGACGCCACAGAAGTAAGAAGCTCCTGGCTCTCCTCCTCAATATACTGAGAGAGGATTGGAACGAGCTCTTTGATGGAATTGTAGACTTTCTTCGGGACCTTGGAGGGTTTTTCTTGACCCTCTAGCTTGTCCTCGATGACCTGGCTCTGAGCGAACTCTGCCAGCTGCGAAATGCAGAAGGCGAGCTCCCCTGCTCGCATCAAGCCCTTGGCCATCTCCGGGTCCACGAACTTGCGCCCTTCTCGGGCTGAAGGAGGTCCCTTGGCATCGATCTTGCGCTTCCATGCAGCGATGATGCGGGACTTGATCTCGGACACCTCCTCGGGCGAGTACTTGCTGGCGTCCTTCTCTTTGTTGATGTAGTTCCAGGCCGCCCGAATGTGCTCTTCGGTGTCGATGGGGTACTTCTTGTTCGTGGGGTCAGCAAACTCCACGTTACCGTACTGATGAAGGCCCTCCTCGGGCTTCACATCTCCACGGCGGGAGATGCGCTTGATCAACACTTCATCACCTTCCCCCAGACCTTTCACGACGATGTCCGAAGAGGCGGGAGAGTTCTGCATCTGGTTGAGGTCGCTCAAGGAAATGTCCTCTTCGGTGCCGTCCGGCTTCACCATCTTGATCATCTTCACCCCAGTGAAGAGAGCAGAAGGTACGGAAGGGCGATCCACCAGCGACGCCTCATAGGGGTCTGCTGTGAATCTCACCGCCTTCTTGCCGGACGACAGAACGCGGCCATCTTCCCACTTGTCGACGTAGCTCCCTCCGACGGAGTAGCCCGTGTACTCTCCATTGAGGACTTTCTTCCAATCATCATCGTCAGACACCTTGGAGGTGATCTGGATGCGCTTCAACGCATCGTCGAACTGGATATCAGTGAGCTTGCCGATCACTGTCGGCTGATGCATCCGACGCAGGTTCCCCAGGCTCTTGCCCTGGGAGTCCTGATGGACCATCGCACTCCAGGCCATGAAGTAGGGCTTGGACGTCTCATAGTCCATGATCTCGCCGTCGTGATCGGGCATCTCCTGCGTCAGGATGCCTGTGACTTCGCGCTTGTGAGGTGCGACCTTGGCGAGTGGAACGAACGATTGAAAGTCCATGTCCGGTATTTTAGGGGTTCTGAGAGGAAGTCAATGGCCTCATTTACTCAATGCTTGACTTTGTTCGCGGTACTATATATAATCCATAGCATGAACACCATACCAACGACCCACATCTCTCAGAAAGAGTACGAGGCTAGCCCGTGGGACACGACTGTCGCCCTCAGAGGTGGCCTGAAGGTGTTCCGTCATCCGCTGAATTGCGACCTGGCTCTGGGCTCAAAAGAGAATGAGCCCCTTCTCCCAGGGATGCCAACTGTGGACGAGCGCAAGGATCAGATGCTCCAGCGCCTGAAAGAGGCCTACGATCGGAAGTCCTTCCATCGGTACGTCTTCTTCCACGCCCGTCCATTTCGCTTCCAGGCAGGTCTGGATACGAGGGAGTGGATGCCGGAAGACGAGTGGTACACCTTGATGGGTGAGATCTGGACGGATGCAGAGGGACCTGGGATCAACAAAGACATCTGGGAAATGATGGTCTTCAACCCAACCCACGGGCGCAAGACCATGCTGGAGGAAGAGATGGCCTATCTCAACGCTCTACCAGATGTGATCACTGCCTACCGGGGCAGTCACACGATGGCAGGGGCTGTGAAAGGGCTCTCCTGGACTGTGGACAAGGAGAAGGCGGTCTGGTTCGCCAAACGCTTCCAACCGAAGAAGTCGTGGCTGGCTACTATCGAGGTTCCCAAGGAGGAAGTGCTGGCCGCTTTCACCCGTCGGGGTGAGTCGGAGCTCATCATCTCAACCAGCCGTGGCAGGTCCCATAAAGTACACACTGCTGTCCTCCCCTAGGTTGTAGACCACGAGACTATCGTGGTCCTTCAACCCATCCAGTGAAGCGTGAGGAAGGAGTACTGTCTTTACTCGGATGGTCCCTTCCTCATCCTTTGACACGTCCATCACTCTCTGTACCCGATCCGGGGCCACCATGTAGATAGGTGACCCTGGGACCTGGATGACTGGGGTACCCCTCGTCAGCACTGTTCTCACTACAAAAGTTCGGTACCTACCTTCCTGAGAGCGGTCTTTCCCTGCCACTAACGGCATCCCGATGCCCGGTCTCTTGTTGGACACAACCAACGCCTCTCCCTGCTCTTTCAATCGATGGGAGCCGCTAGCGAAAAGCATGGGGGCTCCCATGTAGAGGGGACGCTGTACCAGGTTGGCCGGGTCGTCGATGTACTCCTCAAGCACCTTGAGCGTCTCGGGAGATTCTCTGTCTGTGTGGGCTGACCACCAAGCCACAGCAGAATCACTCAACTCATTACTGGCCAGAAGCTCTTTCAACAGAGCAGGGAGTACCCCCGTCTCCAGAAAGATTCGAATCAGCTCCTTCTCCTCAGATGCCTGGGAGGCCTCTTCCTGTTCCAACGTCTCTGCGGGCTGCTCTTGGTTCTGTTCCCGACGACGCTTGATTCTCTCCTTGGCGCGCTCCTTCTCCTTCTCTGTGAACTTGTCAGTGTAGTGCTCAATGCGTTCCCTGGCGGTCAGCAGTATCTCCCTGAACTCAAGGTAGGTGGACGCTCTTTCGATGTACTGCTGCATCTCCTCTGGAGTAGTGGGGGTGTACTTCGGAGAGGCCATACTCTGGACCTCTTTCGCCACGTCAGCATCCGTCTGCTGAGCCACCACCTGCTCCGCTCTCTCCGTTTCCTCAGGTCCCTCCTTGGTCTTGTACGCCACGTCACACACGCAATTGGGATGGTAGGGGGAGATCTCGTCTCCAGAAGGGAAGGGCTGGTCAATGGGGATGTACCCTACTGCTGCATTCTGGTCACACTCATCAGTCTGCTTGTGGAGTGATCCCAGAAGCGATGCTTTGAGGTGATAGCCCATTCTGTGAGCTTGGTCATGATGCCCTGCGTTGTACGCAAAGGCTAGCTCAGTCCTAGCGATCGTCCTTGCGCGGGGAGGCTGGAATCCCGCCAGGTGCTCTATTTCCTTAGACAGGTCTCCGGGCGTTGGTCCTTCTTCAAGGGCAGCTTGGACAGTTTTTCGGATGTCCTCTCGGAGTCCTGGGGTGACTGCCCAGTGGGGGTCGGGATTGTCGACAATGGTCCCATCTTCAAGGATTCTCTTCCCGACAAGTTCCGCTGATCGTCGCTGTGCATACTTCACCGCTGAGGGGTCTGGATTGACGAAGTTCAGATCAAGAGGCCTGTAGGCCTGCGTGGAGGGCACATCCTTCCCTGTTTGATAGACCTTCGCCATGTAGTCAAACAGAGGGGTGAACATCTCCGGCCAGTCAAGAGAGTCCAGGACTTTGTCCACTGATTCCTGGGCTGCTTTGACCTCCTCCGCCGTGGCCTTCTGCACGAGCTGGATCGGAGGGTTGTAGTGGTTGGCAGCGTACCACTTCCTGATCCTACGGGAGGCCTCTACGATCAGCTTCCTCATCCCTTTGTGGATCTCTACGGCCAGGCCATCGACCAGAGGAAGAGTTCGGATGTTGACGAATGTTACTACAGGCTGGACCACTTACTTCTAGGGGAAGTTGTAGAGAGTGAAGGTATAGCGAGTCACAGCGTTCTCTGTGCCCATGGGGTCTCTGAGCACTCCCCAGCTGTGCAGCAGGTTGGGCGACCGCACCAAGTCAGCGAGCACGCAGTTCACCATCTCTGTGGCCATTGCTTGGTCTTGTGTCATTGTGGAAGGACCGCCTCCTTTAGCGAACGCGAGTGGCCTTCCACACCGGTCACAGAACCCTGCACCGGAGTGGCTCTCGATCTTGGGGTAGACACACTCACACAGCTTGCCCAGAGAGCTCACATTGCGCTGCTGACGCTCTCTAATCAACGTGGTTCTGAGATTCTCCAACTCCTCCTTGAGAAAAGAGATTTCACCCCGAAGCACCTCGGCCTCCCTCACATTCGCCTTACAGTCCCCGTCCTCATCCCGGGGGCGCTTGAAGTAGAAGACACGGCCACTAGGAAGATATCGAATGGCGATCATCTCCCACCCGTGTTTCCCACGCTCCTTGAGTAGGGTGTCTTCAGCCGCCGAGATCCCCTCCACCTGAATGGGAATCGAGTCTCTGAAGAAGACCTGAAGGTACTCCCACTGCTTGCTCATTCTCCGCTCTCCTCACGATCCAGTCCAAGGAGACTGGCTACGTCATCACTATACGAGCGGTGATCCGGTCTGGCGTACCCAGCCGCCTTCTTGGCAGCACTCCCTTCTCCTCTCAAGGGAACGACCTTGTTTTTGGGCTGCGCTGCCTGACGCGGTGCTCCTTGAGGAACGCGAGTCTTCGCATCCAGGATCGGGTTCTTCCCTGCGATGAACGCTGTGACAGGGATGGGGCCTTGCGGGGTGTAGACCATATTCGGGACGTTCAGCGGCGGGTACCCTCTCTTCTTCCGCACCTCATCGATGCTGAGAATCCCGAGCTTGCAGTCGTCCTGATCCACCTTGGACTGCTGCTCTGGGGACATCTGGGATTTGGACTCCCAGGAGAAGCGGACACTCAGACCGTGGCGGTCAAAAATGTCGTTGATCAGAGAGGAGATCCACTCAAACAAAGGGAGTACTGCTGCTTCATGGGAGGCATTGTGCTGCTCCTCCGACTGGGCTCGATTCATCATGGAGACCAGGAACATTGGGTCCACACCGAACGCGAAGCAGATGATGCGGGCGAACCACTCATCCTGCTTGTCCACCAGATCTTTCTTGTCCAGCGTCTTGACCTTGCTGGCGTCGATGGGAAGGAAGCGCAGTTTGTGGCGCTGACCATCATTCCCGTCCAGCAGTCCATTGAACCAGTTCTGGAATTCCCTGATGTCGTTCGCTGACCAGGAATCGGGAACAGAGGCCAGGGCGTCGGGGATGTTCCCTTCCGTGTAGTTGGATAGCTGGAAGGCCTGGCGACGCAAGGCGATGAGTGTAGTCATCACCACCTGCTCCACTGGCGAAAACCCGTAGAGTTTGTGTACTCGGGGGTTCATGTGACGCATCAGCATCTGGTCCACAGTGAAGTCCCGCATCGGCAGACCTTTGATGATCTGCTGATAGGCGGGCTGGGGAGGAACTGGAGTCTCACCTGTGTCGGAGATGACTTTCTTCAAGGTTCCCGCATCCACAAGGCGAAGCTCATTCAGCTCTCCATTCACTGTCAGCGGGTAGACCGCCACAGAGTCCACGACCAGGATCTCCTCCATCACTTTCTTGATCCAGGTCTGCCACGTGTCCGTGGGAGTGGGATGTCGGAGCAAGTTCGTGGCGAACTTCTCCTCCTCGGTCTGGGGAGCTGATGGGTCCTTGTCAGGGCTCAGCACGTTCCACGTGGCCCCAGCGATCTGACCTTTCCGGTACTCAATCACTGCACGGAGAAGGTCATAGTTGTCCGCTAGGTTGCGGAGATTGTCGTAGGAGAGTTCTCCCTGTCGCCCTCGCTGACGAGAGGACGGGGTAATGGTCGTGTTCCAGGCCACTTCGTAGTCGAAGCGGCGGGTTGGCAGTTCCTGATGGGAGGGAGGAAGAGGCTGACCTGGCCCCATCCATCCTTCAGCCCCCTGAACCAGGTAGCGCACCGCCTTCCCAAAACGTGAAAAGATGTTCTCAGACATGGGGTTCTCCCGGTTCACTCTCTTTGCTGGGAGTCCATCGCTTCAACTCCTGAGGACTCGGATTTCGTAACCAGTACGGAACGTCACAGTTGCATCCGAGCATGTGCTGACACCCTGGGGCCGTCTTACGGGCTCGGGAGTACGCATTCAACTCACTCAACGGAGTCTTCTTCAAGAGATCAGCCCTTCATCATGGACCCGAACTTCTCCATCAGCTCTCTTGCTGAAGGAGGAGCTTTGGGCTCTTCAGGTTCAGGCTCGTCACTCACCTTACCTGCTGCCCTCTCAGCTTCCCTTCGCTTCTTCTCCCTTTCTGCGAGTTCCTCCTTGGCGAACTCCAGAAGTCCTCTCCAGTCCGTTGCGTTGAGGTTGACGCAGGCCATCATGGCTGCATCTCCGTAGTCCGGTGACCGTCCTAGGCGCTCCTTGATCGCGTCCTTGTCCTCCACCTTCACCCCTCGAGGGGTCAGCTCCCATCTTGGAGAGAGGAGGTCTGCCTTCAGCTTGGGGTGCCTTGGCAAGTATAGGGGATCCGTCGGATCGTCTAACCACTCCCTGAAGTTCCAATGCATCTCTGCTCGGTTATTCACCATCTTGAGCTTCTTCGTCCTGTCCAGGAACTTGCTGGCCTCTGCAGCATTGAACCCGTACACTCGAGGAAGCAGCCCTTTCAGGGCATCGTAGACCGCCGCTCCTACTCCGATGATGTCCACCACTACTGCTGCATCAGTTGCACCCCGCTTCTTCAACTCCTCGTAGATGAGCCCAGCAGTCTTGGGACCATTCTCCGTTGCCTTGCCTGGCCAGGAGATTGGTGGAAGCAAAAGAGAGCCGCTTCGCAGGAAGATCACCGTCTCATCCCTGCCGCCCCTGGCGCAATCCACCCCAACCTGTTCAATCCGCTGAGAGCCAGAATAACTCAAGTCCACAAGGCATCTCGGCTCCAGGAGGGCCTCAGGAATCAGCTGCCAAGGATCAAGCTCTGCTTCAACCTGCATGTCCCCGTACAACAGCTGACTTCTCAGCGGTTCGGGCATCGCTTGAAGCTGGGCTCGGTACTCTGGGTTGATGAACTTGTTGTCGTCCAGCTTGGCCGGGATGAACGTCCTGCTCAAGGGAATCAGGAACTCCCCCTCCATCTCCAGACGCATATCCCTGTGGCCATGCTCTACCCAGAAGTCCTCACCCTTCAGGGTTGTGTACCAGAGAAGCTCTCCGGGCTGGGCGCCAGGGCTGTGACCAGGAACGAGCCACGGGGACCAGTACCTCTTCACCCACTGCCCATCGAGGCTGGACGGGGGATTCCCTGCTGCGGCTACTCTCGTCCTCTGCCCACGCTTCGTCGTACGTACCCACCCACAGAGATAACGGAATTGAGTCTCGAGAAAGTGAGTAATCTCATCGAAGCCCTTGAAGTCGTGTGGTCGGCCCTGCCACTTCTGCTCATCACCAGGACGCTGGACAGCACCGAACTCAAGGGTGTTGCCTCTTTCGTGAAATCGCCAGATGTGGTGGGGGTTGTCTCGGTACTCTCCCTTACCTTCGAAGATCTCCTTGCTACGCTCTATCAGGGCTTCTAGCTGAGCGTACTCTCTACGAAATATCACTGCTCGGGAGTGCTGATTGTACGCTGTCCCGAGTAGTAGGTCTGTCTTACCGCCCCCCGCTGCTCCCCCGTAGAATAAGTGGTCGGCGTGGGATAGATACGCTTGGGTCTGGGGTCCCGGTTGGGGGATCCACACTGTCTGCGAGAGTAAATTCAGTAGCTCCCGCTGCTCGTGTAAACTCAAGGAGTCTACCCAGCTTTTCACCCTGCTGGAGGAGAAGGTCTCCGATGCTCTGTCCTGGGGCTGCATTGACAACACCTATCACACCTCTCACATTCACGTTGTCGCCGACGCCGAATGCGCTCGTCGCTCTATTCTTCAGCCAGAACTTTGCTGCTTCCAGTCCGACCATCCCTTTGGTGTGTAGGGCATCGTGGAGTACTCGTCGGGCTACGGATACGTGGGAGTCCAGTGTTCCCCGATCGAAGGCATCCTGGTAGAACTCCTGGATGACTTTGATCGAGAGTTGGAGGTACTGGGAGACTTCCGAGATCGTCAGCCCGTAGGTGGCAAGTTTAGTGATCTCCTCTGCCCACTCTCTGCTGGGGTGGGGGAACTCGTACTTGTGGGTGAGGACCCTTCGAGGTGGTACTCGATTCCTTGGGAGGCGGCCCAGTCGAGCACGAGTTTCTTCGGAAACACCACCCGCTTGGGACCCAGCTGTATGTGTGGTAGATTGCGCTTGGTCTTCCATACGTAGATGGTCATGTAAGAGCGGCTAAAGAGCTTCATCAGGTCCTGGTAGGTCCAGAAACCCATGGGCTCGCGTTGGATGACAGCATTCATTTGGATAGTATAAGACCTAGGCCTTGTCCTGCCTAGCGGCAGCCTTCCTTTGCGCATCCAGATGCAAGTCAATGCAGATCAGCTCGTACAGAATGAACACCAGCAGCGCTTGTGTGAGATTGGGACGAGTTGCGGCGTGTGCCATGGTCCCTGCAGCGACCAGGAATATGATCCACACTAGTAGAGCTAGGAATCTCATCACTCACCTCACATCAGGGAGTCGGGGAGTCTTCCCTGCAGCGATATCAGCTCTCGCCTTCTTCAAGAAGTGATGGAGCTGGTAAGAGAGCATCCGTACTTTCTTGCTGGGATCAGCAGTCAACCAGATCTCCTTCTTCCCGTACGGGGCATCAGTGATGCTGTAGGGACCTATTGTGATCACAGCCCCGTCTTCTTTGAACTCAGCCATTGGGCATCTTCCTCGCGTACTTGAACACCAGCGTTGTAGTCTGAAACTCGTTGAGGGGAGCAGACGAATTCAGGTCAATCTGCTGAGGAATGATGTCCCCGGCCTCCACCTGAAGGGCGAGATCTCGTAGAGATCCCGCAATCCTCTCTGGAGCGAAGGAGAAGGCCACGAGCCCTACAGGTCGTGCAAAGTGCTCCAACTGCACTACTTGCAGACCTCCGGGGAAGGGCTTGGTGGGCTTCCACAGCTGCTTCCATGCGTTCTCAAATCCCGCACGGTAGATATTCTCCGCAGCCGTCGATCGAAGGAGCTTGGGGCGAGCATTGAAGTACTCGTCCTCCGCTGCGTTTCGAGCTGCCTCCATCTCAGCACGATCAGACTCATTCATCGTCGCTCTCCTCAATTCCGTCTACAACAGCTTTGTGAAGATCAATGCCCTGGTACACCCGAGAGAAGACTTTCTCCTCAACAGTGTGAGGGAAGAAGAGGTCGTACAGGAAGCACGCCCGCTCCTGACCCAACCTCCAGATACGGGACTCTGCCTGGCTTCGAATGATCGCTGAGGTAGGGCACTCATAGAAGACCTGACGTCGAGATCGCTGCAGATTGAGACCTGCTGCTCCTACAGTGTTCTGGATCACAAGGATGTCTACAGATCCCCTCTTCCAGAGCTCCATGACCTTCTGCTTGTCCTTGGTCCCGCTCCACAGCCAGCCTACTCTATCACTCCCTACAATCTCCGACATATGCTGATTGATCTGCTGACCCGTCGCTGTGAACTCGTAGAAGAGTACAACAGGCTCGTTCCACTGTCTCACCTTCTGCTTCAACCACTCCATCTTTGGAGAGATGGACATGGGAATGTACTCACTCTCATAGGGGATGAACCCAGACATCACCCTTCGAAGCTTCTGCCATGCATTCACCCGGGCTTCAGGATCCTTCTTCTTGGCATCCCGAACTTCTTGCAGAACTTGTCGATAGACAATTCGCTGCTCTGTGGACATCTCCAACTCAGGTCTCACCCTACGGAGATTCGGGAGATCTACACACTCGTTGATCAAGTAGCGAATCGACATCCCTCGAAGCCACTCATTGAACAGATCCCGCTTGTCCTCATCGAACACAGAAACCCGATTGTTTCGAGCGAATGGATCGTACTTGTCCTTGCAGAAGAAGTGACGGAACGCTGTAGGGGTAGTCCCGAAGGTCACTCCTCCATCCAGCAGATACGCTTGAGCCCAGGTATCAAAGGGGTCTTGATTGAAGATGGTCGCCGTCGCGCCGTACCGATAGTGAATGGGCGCCATCAGTTCCAAGAGGATCTCAAATCGCAGGGTTTTGCGATCCTTCACTCCGTGGATCTCATCCAGCACCGCGAATTGGAACTTCCTTCCGAGCTGCTCACAGAGCTCGGGGACAAGTACAGGCTTCTTCCCAACCCGCTTGCACAACATGGTCTGGAGAGACGGGTAATCAATCACTACAAGCTGATGGTCTTCATCGTCGAGTACTTTGCGCATGAACTCACGCTTCACCTCCCCGGCCTTGTCCAAGGATGCTGGGCAGAGCATGTAGTTCGCCCAGGGAGCGTGAGTCTCGATCTGCTCGCCCCATCCCTCAATCAACGTCTGATTGGGACACAAAATCAATCCCTTGTTGACGTGATTGAACTCAAGCCGCAAGCGACGTTCCCATAGGTACGAGAAAACGTCGAGAAGCACCTTGGACTTCCCCAATCCCTTGTCGAGCAGTAGCAGATAGGATGCGTGCTCCAGACACGCTAGGGTAGCGATTCGCTGATGAAGGAGGGGGCGTGGACCCCAATAGCGAAGACTCATTCCCTCCACAGCCCTGAGGACTTGATCCCGCGTCAACTCCTTGTAGACGTGGGAATCTCCTCGTAGAAGCTTGTCTAGTCGAGCGATATCCTCACTTACCCTCATCACCCTTGACCTCTATCGCCCTCAAGTGAAAACGCTGGAACTCCTTCAGCTCCTCAGTCATCGCGTTGATGTACTTGGCCTTCTGCTCTGAGTCACTGAGATGAAGAAGGGCTGCGTACACATGCTGCGCGCCCAGCATCCAAGCTGTTCGCATCGCTTGAATCTGCTCAGGAGGTGCGTCCTTGAGGTTTCGAGTAGCATAGGCCTCCCATCCGCCCTCTACAAGCTTCCCTTCCTTCAGCCAGTGCTCCAAGAGAGCGTCGGTGGCGATGTCGTTACTGTGCTTCATCCGCATCTCCGGAAGTGTGAGGGGCCAGCAAATTCTCCCAGTCATCAGGTAATACGGCGGAGTCCAAGCAAAACTGGCCCAGTCCAAAATTCTGTGAGATGACCACCATGCGACCATCCTGCTCGTCACGGCCTGTAGCTTGAATTCGCGCTACCCCGAGCCGCTTCTCTGCTTCTGTTTGAGACAGCGTCAAGATCCAGTCCGCTGTCATCACTTTCGAGAAGTCCTCTGCTGCAGCATCCGCGCCGACTTTCCGGGCCTTGAATCCCTCTCTGTTGGTCTGTGTAGCTGTCACAAGCGCGAGATTGCGCTCCTGTGCAACGCGTCGAAGTCCTTCAAAGTTCGCCCTCAGGTCCAGACGGTAGTACTCTGGTCGAGTCTTCAAGAGATCACCGTAGTCTACAACCAGCATGTCCGGGATGAACCGATCCACTCGCTCCCAGTGATCTAGCACAGCTTCCAGTTGAGTGATTGTCAGCGTTCCGTTCGGAAACTCCTCGATCTTGAGATCCATCCTGCTGGAGAGCTTGATGATCTTGCTCGTGATCTCAGGATTCAGCTTCCCTGTTGGGAGTATCAATCCAGGCCTTCCTCCAATGGTCTCCCAATCCAGCCCTCGAACTTGACCACTCTCGTTCTTCCTGAGCTCAGCCATCCTCAATCCATGAGGCTGCGGACGCTTGGTAGCTCCTGACAGGGCTTGGATGTAGCGCTGGAGGCACTGCTCCTTCGGCATCTCAAGGGTGATGTGCCCTACTCGAGCCCTCGCCATCAGCCCAAACTTCCCGATGTGCGTCAGCCACCAGGACTTGCCTCGTTTCGCAGGAGCCATCACAAGGTAGAGACTCTTCCTGGAGGGTCGAATGAACCAGCGATCTAGATCAGGGACTCCTGCAAGGAACTGGTCTTCTTCCTTTCGAGCAAGGTACTGCTCCAGGAGTCCAACGTCTGCTAGCGTGAGCGAAGATCCTCGCTCCTCTACCCGAGCCCTCTGCAGAAGTACACTCTCAGCCTCGTCTACCTCTCCGGCCTGGATTTTTTGGAGAGCTTGGTAGATTCGGCCTTTGAGGTCGGCTTGGTGCAGGTAGTGACGCAGGCGGTCTGTAACGTACCCGAGATTGAGGCGTGGGGCCAGATCTCGAAGGGCTTGCAGAACCTGCATCCATTCGCCGCGGCTCTTCTCGGGAACCTCTTGTAGAACGAGATCGTAGAGGTGGTCCCGAGGTGGCGCAGAGAACTGCTGCCAGAATTGCAGAGACAGTCGCCCTATCAGCTGGTAGTCGACAGATCCTACATTCGGTTGGGTGAAATGTTCGGGCTTTAACCATGCAACAGCCTCCTGTGCCTCCTCACGCCACCCAATGAGGCTAAGTACGTCCTCCTGAGTAAACGGAGGAAGCGCGAGTACAGGAGCGGCGCTCACAAACCAGCGTTGCTAGCAAGCGCTGAGCACTTCCGCGTCTCTTCAACCCGGACCTGTACTAGCCGCACTCCGGTACCGATTAGCACATCCGGGCCCACCACCTCCAAGAGGTACTGAGCCATGTTCTCTGCTGTGGGGTTGAAGGGAACAGTCACTACTCCATCCGGATCCATCCCCTTGAGGTGAGTGGCAATAGGGTCGTCAGAACTCACTAGGAACTTGTGGTCCCATTCACGCTCCACCCACATGCAGAGTCGATCCTTGATCGCAGAGAAGTCCATCACACGACCCACAGCATCAAGAGGGATCAAATGCTCCTTGGACCTCACTGTGAAGTGCACCCGCCCGTTGTGACCATGCAGGTGCGCACACTTGGACTCATGCCCGTGCACTCTGTGCCCGTAAGAAAAATCGTGATACCGCTGAGCGTGAATTAGGGTGTCCATTGCGCTGTAACCTCGTTCTGTTTCTTGATGAGAGTCAGCACTCCATCGAATGCGAACTCTGGAACATTGTGATCGACCAGGAAGATGACCTTTCGCTCTGATTGAGCCCGCTGGGCCAGAACCTCCAACAGATCCTCGAGACCAGATCCGCTGAGATAGGCGGAAGGCTCATCCCAAATCTCAAATCCAAACTGCTGAGACTCAACAGTACTGGCTGCTAGGGCCATTTGCACGGCCAGCCGCAAACGCGTGCGCTCGCCTCCGCTGCACCCTCCTAGCGCAATACTGTCCTCGTCTCCTGGACGAAAGATCTCAATCTCCAACTTCTGCTGCATGCTTCCAGAAGCGCTGGCTTGCTGCGTGGAGAAGTCCAGCCGCCACCCCTCTAGGCCCAATTGCTCCAAGTACGGCGCTGAGAGCAAGGATAGCTCAGCGAGAGCCTGCTCCATCAGCCGTAAGCGCAGCTTCAGAAAATGGTTTCCCCAGAACTTGTAGCTCTCCACACGCTCTTCCAGCGCCTTGACTCCTTCTGCGAGCTCTTCAACGGCCTGCTTCGCTCCTTCGAAATAGTTCTCAGCGGTCTGCAACTTCGCCTCAAGATCAGCTCCGTGCTCAAGGACGGCGTCTTGTCCGGCGCGCAGTACCTCCAAGTCGCTCTTCAACGCGTTGAGTGTGGACTCTGTGGACTGGGCTGCATCTGAAGCTCGACGCCATTCAAGTGAAAGCTCTCTATGAGCTTCCTTTGCTTCCCTGGTAGCCCTGTGAGCTGCAGAAGCAGTCTCATTGGTCTTGGCAACACCCTCCAAGCTAGAATCACGCTCCTTTTCTTGAACACTGCGCAGCATCCCAACAGACTCTTCCATCAGTCTGTGACCGTCGTTAGCGTGTCGCCAATCCTCTGTGACTCGATCCAGCTCCTGATTGAGCTCTACGAAGTGCCGATCCTTGAATTCCCCTGAGATTGACTGCTTGCAAGTAGGGCAAGTCGCACCCAAATCATGGTACTCACGAATGTGCCTCTTTACCTCGTCTACACGGTCCTGCGCACGAACAAGCGCAAGATGCAGAGATGCTAGCCGCTGCTCCTCAACCTTGAGCACTGCAGCATGGCTCTCCACAAGCGCTCGATGCTGCGCTTGAACAGAATTCGCTTCCCGTAGGTGTGCTGCTGCTTCCTCTTCCAGGAACTTCTCCCGTGACTCTGCACGCTTCAGTCGTAGCTCAAGTGCTCCCTTGTTCTTCTGAGCGTCGTTGTACGCCTTCTCAGCCTCGGTGATCTGGTTGAGGAGATCACCTTGTCGACGCTCGAACTCAGCAGCCGCCCGAGTTCTCCATGAATCTCGTTCTGCAATCTCTCGACGCAGGCCTTCAACAACCCTGAGTTGCGATTCGAGGATCCCATCAGCACGCGACTTCTTGTTCTCTTCTTCCCGGAGGAGTCGGTCTGCGTCACGAGCAGTCGCTCGAGCATCAGTTGAGAGCTGTTCCCAGAGGGAGAGATTGAGAAGGTCAGATAGTACTTGCGCTCGCTCTCCAGGACCAAGGTCAAGGAACAATCGAGCATCCTGAGCGTGATGGACGGTTTGGGTCCAGACTTCCCACGTGCACCCGAAGGCTTTGTGGAACTCTTTCGGGTCATACGCTTTATCTCCTGTGCTATCCCACATCCTGAGAGAGTTGGGGGATTGGGTACGGTTGATCACTCGACCGTCAGAAAAGGTGGCGTCAACTGCAGCCTTCTTCAGCCCTGTGTTGACGACTTTGGGGCCGGAAACTCCATCTCCGGTAGATCCCGTGCATGCCCACGTCAGAGCATTGAGGAGTGAGGACTTACCCACCCCATTCGCCCCCAAGCGCGGTTCGTCTTCGTTGCGGCCAGTGATCCAGTAAAGCCCGGGCTGTGAGGGCAGCTCAAGATCGAGCTCTACTAGCCCTCCGAATCCGCGTAGATCAAGTTTTCGACAGACGATGCCGGAGGAGCTCGGAGCCGACGGCTTGGAGGGGGTCGGGGACAGTTGTCGCCTTGCAATACTCACTGAGCGCATCCTCTGGTCTGGTATTGAGCCCTACACCTTGCTTCGAGGGCTCATCGAGTTTCACTTGCTTGTCCACAAGCGGAACAAGGGAGATGTTGACGTCTTTGCACGACTTCAGCACCTCCTCCTTGAACTCTTTCCACTGGGAAGGAGAAAGGTGTGCTCCCACTTTCACTGATACTCGAATCTCATCTTCAGGAGTCACGTCCCCTACAGCTCCCCAAACAGGGTCATCCTCATTCTTGAGAAGATCGTCCAGACTAGTGACGAGGGCGATCTTGCGTTTCAACCCTGTGTAGATGCTGGTGACCTTGGGGTTGAATGTCGTCTCATCGTCCCACTCCAGCAACAATACTCGAGGATGGTAGTGAGGAGAGTAGCGGGTACTGTAAGGAGTCCCGACGTAGATGAAGTCAGGGCCTAGGTGTTGGGGTTTGTGAATGTCGCCACTCAAGATGAGGGCTCTGGAACCGGGGATCTGCGTTCGGCTGATTCCCGGGAGCACTTGTCCCATCTCTGATTGACACCCGTCCACAGTGATATGGGTGAGAACTAGTTGAATCTTCTCATCCTGCTCCCGGTACTCCTTCCACTCCTCCACAGGGTTGTTAGTGTGAGGGAGCACCAAGATTCCTTGCTCGTATGACGCGAACTCTGGCTCAGAGTAGTACCTGATTCCATACCCTCCCCAATCCAGCTCTCCTAGCCAGTCGAAAAACGGCTCACCCTCATCGATGTAGTCGTGATTCCCTTTGACTACATGCTTGCTGAGCCCGGGAGCCGTCTCAAGTTCCTTCACAATTCGATGTAGTAGACGAGAGCTGTGGTGATCCTTGAACTCCGTCAAATCACCAAGGCACCAAAGATCATCGATAGCACCGTACTGATCCTCCACTTTCCTCAGAAAGGGGAAGATCTTCCACCGGTACGCGTCCTGCTCACGATCGGTGAAATGCGGATCCGTGAAGAAGAGGTGTCTCACTAAGCTCATCTGTGCCTCCTATACGGCCGCTTTCGGAACATACGAGAGCTGATACCAAGCCCACGCGTCCTCGATGGTTTTCGCTTCCCACCGATAGATGTCCCCTCGATAACGAGAAACTCCCCACATTCCTTTGTAGAACCAGATATGAGGCTTCACAGCGGCAGCGGCCTACGCACAACCTGAGGTTCTTCCCTCCAAGTCTCCATCATGTCCTTGACGAACTCACGTCGCAGCTTCTGAGTCACAGCCATCTCCCTCTGACCCTTGTGCATAAGAAACTGCTCCAGCTCCTCCAGGCGCTTGAGGTAATTGTTGATCCACGCAACAGGAATGCCCTCCTCACTCACTTGTGCACACTCGAGAAATCAACTCCACCATCCTCCTCACTACGCGCATTGTGAGGGTAGATGATCTTGTGAAGCTGCAGATTCAGCCCGATGTCCAGCGAGGAGAGACGATCGCGCTTCATCTTCTCCACCCACTCCTCAAGAGTGCACACTGAATCGTGAATGTGCTTCCCTGCCACGACTCGGTTGAGGGGAGACATGACAAAGCGCGCTTCACAGCGCTGGTCCCGACGAAGGATACGGGCTACTGAGATCATGCTCTGATAGTCATCCTCGTCGGCCACTACAAACTTGACCACATGGCGCTCGTCCAGCCCTGTGAAGTTGTCCAAGATCATGTGCTTCTTGACCTTGGAGGAGGGTAGCTTGAAATCCAGAACCAGCGCTACATCAGGGCTGAGCTGCTTCAACCACCCCACCGGCTCTGTTCCTGCCGTCTCGATGGTGATCTTGTACTTGCGGTAGAGCAGGTACTGCAACAGCTGCATCACCGCATCATGAGGCTGCTCCAGAGGCTCGCCACCAGTGAGTGTGATCTTCTTCGCGGCGCCTACTTGGGCAATCACCCCAACCAACTCTTGAGGGGTGTACTCTTTCCCCCTCTTGAACGACCAGGAGTACATGGTATCACACCACTGGCACCCTACTGAGCACCCTGCAGTGCGGACAAACACAGTCCAGCTGCCCTGGTGAAACGCATTCGCTTCTCCATCCAGAGCTTCGTAGACAGACAAAATTCTCAGCTTGGACGTCTCCATGGACCCTCTCAGTGTTGAAGGAGGAGTATGCCCCTCTCAGAACACAATACCGTCAGGCTGCTGATTTGGCCGAACTAGGCGTGTTTTGCCAATCCCGCTTGGAACTCCTGTCGACGCTTCAAGGCCATCTGCCCTCCTGTGGACTGCAAGGGAACGAAACGCGTCCCGCCGCATCCCCGACAGACCTGCTTCGCAGAGGCCATTCTCCAGAGTGAGTAGAACAACCCTGGAAGTATCATGAAGCACCAGAGAACCATCTCCAGAAAGATGTTCCCAGGGACGTACCTCTTCGTGGTGCCCACGTACCCGCAGTCCAAACAGATCTTCTCCGATTTCATGACAGTTCTCCCGATGTAGTATACAACTACAATACGCTAGGGATCGCCATTCTGGGCTCTACGCACGCGCACGCACGTGATTTCACACAACCCACGTGATATTACTACGTAATTCACGTTGTGGGTTGAATGTGTTCTCCCGTATTGTAAAAGATCCTACAGACACTCCTTGTGGATTCAACCTCTCGTGAGCCTCCCCCCCCCCTCCTACCCCAAAATTCTTCTGTGAGCGGTATTGACTTCTACTTTATACTATCTATAATGTACAACATAGGTAGTCCAACACTGAGGTAGAGAAGAATGCGTTCACACATCACTGTTCAAGGGCAGATCTGCAAGGTGCGAAAAACTGCTTTCCAGTTCAACCCTGAGACTGCCTATCTGTTTGAAGTGGTAGCTCCTGAAGGCTTCACCTTTCGAGACGGATCCACCTTCTTTGCGGTTGACTGTGAAGGTGATCTGTTGAATGCAGAGAAGAACGAGGAGCTCGTGGCCATCAAAACGGAGCCTGCTGCTGACAAGGTCGCTGACGACCAGATCTATGACAAGGTCACTGATCTGGTCAACGACACCAGTCTCGAACAGGTTCTTGCTGCACTTGTCCGCTACACAGAGGACTATCGAGACGACGATCTGGGTAGCCCTTCTGCTGCGGAGAAGGAGTGTGCTAACAAGCTGGTCACTCAACTCAAGGAGGCCACAGACACAGCCGAGGAGCTCAGCGCTTTGTTCTACGCCGACTGCCACACAGAGCCCTGATCATGTACACACTTGTCGGAACAGTTATCATCGACGGCCACGGATGCGATATCTTCAACTCTCCAGAGACTGAGATTCTGGGGAAACGAGTAAGCCGCCGACGAGGTAGAAGATCATGACACAGCAAGAACTTCAGAAGCTACAAGATCTTGCCAAAAAATGGGACGAGCCTGTGAGAAGCACGGACGACGATCCTGAGTATGATGCAGGGCGGGAAGTGGGACGTGGTGGATGCGCTGACGAGCTACGAGAGCTTCTCACAGAGCTGCGTCGAAACCCGGCTTGACTTTTTTCCTATGGGTAATATAATGTCCTCTGTGGCGACAGCAGCTCATGACTTGGACTGGGAATCCGTACTCCAGACAGAGGGTATTGAGTATGTTGAGCGGGGTCCCAACGTTGCTCGCAACCACATCAATATCCACTGCCCCTGGTGTGGGATTTCAGACCCGTCTCACCATCTTGGCATCTCCCTTGATGGGAAGGGGTGGGGGTGTTGGAGGGATCGTACTCATCGAGGTCGATCCCCTAAACGTCTTCTCTACAAGCTTCTCGGATCTCGGGCTGAGCGGTATCTGCCTCGTGAGGAACCTGAAGCTCTCTTGCAATCCTCCGGACTGGGTTCGAGATTTACTCTCACTCCCACTGAGTCCGAAGATTTCATAGATTCTGCTCAGTGGGATCGAGGGTTCAAGTTCACCCATCGACTCACTCGAAGCGATGATACATTCCTCCAGTACCTCGTTGAAACACGACTGCTGTCAGCTGACACTGTGATCCGCAAGGGGTTGCGGGTCGCTCAGTACGGACCGATGAGCTGGAGAGTGTTCTGTCCTATCCACTGGGAGCACAAGCTCGTGGGATGGACAGCTCGATCCATTGGCAATGCCTCACCACGGTATTTGGTAGGACCGGGCCGTATAGATACACTGAATGTGATTCGGGAACCCTTTCTCGACTCACCGGTGATTCTCCTTGAAGGTTACTTTGATGCACTCCGCTTGTGGGAGTGCTCCATAGGGAAAGAATTTGGCATCATTGTCACCCACGGAACGGCACTGTCGCAGATCAAGACCTCTCAGCTCAAGAAACTATCACAAACACACCCGCTGATCTTCGCGCTTGATGATGACGCACAGCACATCGCAATGGAGTACAGCCTGGCCTTCGATGGCTGGGCAGTACCTCCTCCTCGAGGGCGAAAGGATCTGGGGGAAGCGACCACTGGAGAGATTCAATCGTGGATACAACAACTCTGAATCAATTCATCAACGATCTCCACTCATGGGGAGGATCGCTCTATGTAACCCACGGATGGAGGTTACCGTACTGGGAAGAAGAAGACTGGAGACAGTACGCTGTCGAATGGGGGCTTGTCATTCTTCAGAAGTACGGCAAGGAGATCACTCCTGCCCATGCATTCTCACTCGTTCGCACATCCCTGTACCGGGATGTTGTAGACTCCACTCGCAGCATTGTGACCGCTCCTGAAGAGGAAATCCTTGGTCACGAGCCTGTCCAGGCTGATGTAGCCTGGTTGTACTGTATCCCCTCTCAGGCACAAGAGTTCTTGCGTCGCCTGCTGTATCTCCCCTTGGAGATGTGGGAGCGGGCTGAGGCCGCATGGAGTTCGATGGGCAAGAAGAAGCTCACATCCTCCGTGGCCGGTTTGAGTTTTTTGACCGGCCTCCCGCAGAATGAGGTTCAGGCCAGTATTGTCCTCTTGGAACAGCATTTTTCTACCACTTGATCACTTGAGGTGACGAGCTATGTCTCACACAGAGAAGCGGCTGGCACCGGGATTTCAGTCCCTGTGCGAGGCCGTCAACGTCAGTGCCCTTCCCTTCTTGTCGATGGATCACCACACCATCCAGAAGGAGACGGTCACTGTACTGACCAAGATTTCGGAGCTCTCCGACGCCCAATGGGCTGCCCTGCCGCCCGACGCGCAAGCGTTGTTCGACAAAGCAGCGGAGGCTACCAACAGTGGCCAGGACCCTTCGTCGCTGGTGATCCACACAACCACAGTCGAAGACGAGCCGGCGGCGGCTGCTCCTACTGGTGAAGCGAAGACCTCGGCCAGCGAGTCGAAGACCCCGGAGGTTCCGACTCGGAAGCCGATGGGCACCCAGACGGTCAAGTCTGAGTCCACTGGTGAGACCAAGACAGCCCAGGAGGCCCCAAAGGGTCGGTTCGGTGGTGGCCAGCGCAAGAACCCGGCAACGGACTGGGCTCGCAAATACGTCATCGAGCATCCCGAAGCTCCGCCGGCGGAAGTTCTCAAGGCCACTCTGGAGCAGAACTTCCCCCATCCCATCTCCAAGGGAACGGTGGATGCGATGGTCTACGAGGTTCGCTCCACTCTGCGCATCATCAGCGAGAGCGGGTACAAGCTCGTCAAGTCCTGATTTCTGCGGCCCGTAGAATGAACAGCGTAGTAGCCGGCGCCGGTGAACTGCCTAGTAGGTCGATAGCGGTTAATGAGGGTTCGACACCCTTCGGGCTGCGCCAGTTGTGGTAGGTCGCCCCTAGCTGCAATTGTGACCGAGCACAATTTGCAGCGAGGGCGATCTGCCGCTCCTTCTGAGGGGGACATTCCGGAGATCACACAATGACTGATCTTTTCTACGACTTGAGCACACATGCTGGAGTCCTGACCCACGCTCGAGCATGCCTTTCAGGGAAGCGTGTAGTGCTGTCTCTGTCAGGGGGCCAGGACTCCACGACTTGCTTGTACCTTGCTCGTGAGGCGGGCGCTGAGGTTCACGCACTCACAGTTCACTATGGACAGCGCCACGCGCTGGAGATCGGTGCCGCCAAGAGAGTGGCAGCAATGGCGGATGCGTGCAGTCACGAGCTGCTCCATCTCACCAACATTCTCAAGGGAACATCGCCGCTCGTCAGCACCTCACCTCTGGAGCAGTATGCAGGTCACCAACACCTGCCGGGAGGGATCGAAAAGACGTTCGTTCCCATGCGCAACGCCTTCTTTCTCACACTCGCTGCCAACCGCGCAGTGGTTCTGAAAGCGGACTACATCATCGTCGGGGTGAGCGAAGAAGACTACGGGGGCTACCCCGACTGCCGTGAAGCCTTCTTGGGTTCAGCAGAGGCGATGATCGGGGAGGCGCTGGGAGAGTCAGTTGAAAGTTATCCTCGCATCTACGCACCCCTCTTGCACTTGAACAAGTGCGAGACAGTGAGGCTCGCCAAAGAGCTTCCGGGGTGCTTGTATGCCACTGAGTCGATGAAGGCAGCGGGGCTGTCGTACGGAGCGATGGCGTACACCCATACCGCTTACGATGGACAGTACCCACCTACTGGACACGACCACGCTACCCTCCTTCGAGCCAAGGGATTCGAAGAAGCGGGGGAGCCAGATCCGCTTGTTCTTCGAGCTCACGCTGAAGGGCTGATGCCCCTTCCCAATACGCTCAACTACGCCCCTCAAGGGGCTTGATCTTTTCTCTCCATTTCAGGGGAGGGGACGCTCTCCCCCTCTTTTTCAGGGTGTTCGAATGCACAGAACAAAGCTTCGCTCCCAGAAGTTACGCTACTTGAAGAGAGTAGCGAATCTTCGAAAGAGACCTCTTCCGCGGACTCGTCCCCATCTCAGTCGTAGCCCTGTAGGGAGCTGCCAGTACTGGCTGAGTGCCAACTTCACCAAGTACGCGAGGACCGCGTCCTACATCCAGCTCTACGGCCAAGTGAACGGCAAGAGCTATCAACTACGTCGGAGACCGATGCATGTCAAGTGACACCATGCCTGCCCACGAGGAGTTCAAGCAACTACGTCCTTCGAAGAGTGAGGTCGAAGCGGCGATTCGAACTCTGATCGCTTACATCGATCCTGATCCTCGTCGAGAAGGTCTTCAGGACACTCCGGGTAGGGTTCTGAGAGCGTGGGATCAGTTCTGGGCCAGCGGGTGGACACAACCTACTCCCCACATCAAAACCTTCTCAGACGGAGCGTCGGGATACAACGAAATGCTCGTAGTGAGGGGGATTCCCATCTACTCTCACTGTGAGCACCATCTCGCCCCCTTCTTTGGAGAGGCGGTGATCGGGTACATTCCCTCACAGGTGAAACCAGAGATTCTGGGACTGAGCAAGTTCACTCGAGTAGCCAACTTCTTTGCTCGCAGACTGCAAGTGCAGGAACGCCTCACCACCCAAATCGGGAACTACCTCTCCGGCCTGCTTCATCCTGTCGGGCTGGGCGTCGTCATTCGGTGCCGTCACATGTGCATGGAGTCTCGCGGTGTGGAGCGGCAAGGTGAAGTGACAGTCACTTCGTGGCTGGACGGAGCGATCAAAGAAGAGGATTCTGCTCGAGCAGAGTTCTTCTCTCTAGCACGGGAGACACGCTGATGGCCATGGTCGACTCGATGGACAAAGTGGTGGGCACCTACTTCACTGCAGTCACTCGCCAGCCCTTCACGTACAAGAATCGGGTCTACGCACCGAAACCGCTCTACGTTGCCCCATCCTTCTTTCACGACTATCGCTGCGTCCTCAATTGCGGAGGATGCTGCCCCCGCTTTTCTTTGGACTACCTACCCACTGACCCGCGACCGGAGAGCTTGACCGCTCGCCGCTCTGTGATCGTCAACGGGAAGGAGATTCAGATCTTCTCCCACGTACAGAAGCCTGAGGCGAGCTCCACTCACTGCGATCACTATCGAGAAGGGGTCTGCAAGATCCACGGACTGCAACCCTTCTCTTGTGACTTCGAGACGCTTCGATTCGTGCACTTCAAAGACAAGACGTGGTTGGGTGTACGGCCCTTCGGTCGAGGCTGGAACATGCTTCGAGGTGACGGAAAACGAGGTGCCTTGTGTGAATTCCCGCGCGTGCCCACTGAGTTCGCAAAACAGGAGGGCATACGCAAACTCAAGCGTCTCAAAGAGTGGACTGATGCTTTCGAGCTGCCTACCTATCTACCCGAAGTGATTACGTGGGCCTCCAGTATTGTTCCTGGTGAGACATCCATTCCCCAAATCTTCACGGTGATCAAATGACCTCCAATGCCAGCGATCTGAAAGCCCTCGGCGCTTCTGCTCACAACAAGGAACGCTATGTCACGGATGCACCGGACCCAGAGGTGTTGGAGACGTTCGACTCCCCCTTCCAGGACATGGACGCCTCCTGCAGCGTTCACATCGAGATTCCTGAGTTCACCTCTCTCTGCCCCATCACAGGGCAGCCCGACTTCGCCAAGATCGTCATCGACTACACTCCGTACAAGCACTGTGTGGAATCTAAGTCGCTGAAGATCTACGTCCTGGGCTATCGGAATCACGGATCCTTCCACGAGGAGATTGTGGCGAGGATTGCCCGGGACCTGATCGACAAGCTCGATCCTCTCATGCTCCACGTGGAAGGCCAGTTCACACCTCGGGGTGGGATCCCCTTCTGGCCGAAAGTCAGCTACATGCGCAACTGCATGTCCGTGAAGGAGTAGTGAAGTGGCAATTGCTCGGCGCGCTGTGACCCACAAAGAGGGTCTGGGATGGATCCTGGACTCAGGGGCCTACAGCGCTTGGAGACAGAGGAAGTCGGTGGATCCTGTGCAGTACTGCGGGTTCATCCGACAGTACCAGCATGTGTTCGACTACATCGTCTGCCTTGACACGATTCCAGGAGAGTTCGGGAAGGTCCCCTCTCCTCGTCAAGTGGAGGAGGCGGCTGAGCTCTCTTTTCAGAACTTCTGCTTCATGCGGGATGAGCTTCGAGGTACCATCACTGTTGACCGTCTCATTCCTGTGTACCATCAAGGAGAGCAACTCCACCATCTCGAGCGATTGATTGAAGCGGGGGCTACCTACATAGGGATCTCTCCCACCAACGGACTCCCCTTGCCAGAACGCATGCGGTGGGTACGGGAGGTGATGAAGATTGTCCCAGATCACATCAAGACTCACGGGTTTGGCATCACTACGCGAGATCCTGATGAGTGTCTCTTTTTCTCCATGGACTCAACGTCCTGGTCCATGGGGGCGGGATACGGGTACATGCTCGCTCCTTCAGCCCGGGGGTGGAAGTGGGCGTCAATCACTCACCTTTTCGACGCTGAAGCTGAGAACCGCATCCAGGATACTGTGCGAAGAACCCGTGAAAAGGTTTCCGGTCTCCCTGAATGCCTCGATGCTGTTTTGTTGAAGCGATCTGCCTACGCCCGCGCAGTGTGGAACATGATTGTCCAGCGAGCAGCAATCACTCCGCATCGCTGTTACGCTCCAGTACTGATGGATCAAGTCATCCCTGCAATGCGCTTCTGGGCTCCTGAGTGGTTTCTCGCATCGTACTGGTTCCTGGCAGGGAAGGGAAAGCTGCTCGAATCTCTCATCGGACCTCCTCCTACAGAGCAGGAGGCCATCGAATGTCTGAACGTGAGGAAAGAATACCGTGCCACTTCTAAGCGTCGAGGAAAGCAAGCTGGTCCGATCCTGCCTGGGCTCGCGTGAGCCTTACGATCGAATCTGGGCAGGAGGGGGTCATGTCGCTGCCGCTAGCGATGAGCTGATGCTCGTCGTAGAGGGAGCGGCCAACTGGGAAGGAGGTTTGCTGGGAACACCCTTCACCGACTTCCTGAGACTGGCGGGCGATGAAGCCCGTATCGATCCCCAAGAGAATGGAGTCAAGCTGTCACGAGGCAAAGTGACACTCACCCTGCCCTTGGCGCCGCTGAAGGATTTCGCTTGGCCGAAAACGCCGATGGCCTTCCAGTCCTTGCGCTTGGAAACGGAGGCCATCGAGGAAATGCACAAGGTGGTCGCTGCAAACGGTGAGACCGGACTGCAAGTCACCCGCTTCGAGATGCTAGGGTTCGCAATCTCGAAGGGGGTGGGCTACTCTCTTTCACTGGAAGCGCTGATCAAGAGCAAGCGCAAGTTCCCGGAGGGAATCAGTCTGCTGCTTCCTTCTCCCTTCCTGTCCGTGCTGCTTAGCGCGCTGAAGTTGTACAAGCACCAGGAGGTCGAGATCAGCTTCAACGACCGGATGGTTTTCTCTACGTTCCGGCGTGGAGATGGCGCTGACAAAGTCACGCTCGGGGCAGCTGTACCAGCGATTGCCTCCTGGTTGGAGGTGGACAAGATCTCAGCTCCCCTGCAGGACGCCGCGCCTGTCAACGTGGACCTCTCCTACCTTGAGAAGGACCTCAGCTTGCTGCAATCCCTTTCACGGACCATCGCCCTATCCAAGGCGGGGGTCCGCTGTGGCGCTGCGCACGCTTGGTATGAGGCGGAGAGTGTTGTCGATCTGCCGTCAGATTGCAGTCTGTCGACATCTCGACTCGCTTCTATTCTTCCGCTTGCGCCCAGGCTGACGCGTGTAGGAACCCAGGTCGTTGAGATGGAGGGAGAAAGCTTCACTGCTTACCTCGCCACTGCTGGAGCTTGAGGATGAGCCTTCTTTCAGTGATGGGGTACAACGGATGTGACGTTTGCTCGCTAGACAAGGAGCATCGAAGTCTGCGATCTCCGAAAATGCGCCCCACAGGCGATGATCGACCTGAACTTTACATTCTAGGAGAGCGCCCCGATGAAGCCGACGACCAGTGTGGACGTCAGTTTGCAGGTGAAAGTGGAGAGCTGTTCCGATCTGTCTTGGCTCGTGTCCTCCCTCCGAAAACGAGGGTACGTTGGTCACACGCTGTACGATGCAAAACACCGTCCGGTCGTAGTCCTGTTCAATCGGAAGTCGACGCTTGTTCGATCTATGCTCAAGAAGACTTCATCTCCCACCCCCCGAAAGTCATTGTCCTCACCGGGCCGACAGCCTTACGCTGGGCAACCCAAGAAGCGCGAATAGGCGTCTGGAGGGGCCTGAAAATCCCTCTCTACATCGGTCAGCGAGCTGTTTGGGGTGTTCCTGTTCTGAGTCCTGTGCAGGTGGCGAGAGGGGGAGGAGATGATCCTCGAAACTCCTCGTACATGCTACTTGAGCACGACCTTCGATTGGCGTGTCACACTCTGAGAGATGAGCCTCCTCCTCCGGCCTGGAATCCGGCGGCTGTTGCTTCCAGGGTTGAGGTAATCCCGAACTTGGGAGCGGAGCTGTCACACTTCCTGAGTGCTCCTGCCATCGGGATTGATCTTGAAACGGACAGTC
>JAEHJW020000310.1_pt1 | contig 39847 bp, 61 predicted proteins | sample 9271431 | NCBI WGS metagenome assembly JAEHJW02 | reverse complement strand
CCGTAGGCAGCGGGGCGCCGGGGGCGCTCCCGAAGGGGTATCACGCGGCATTCGCCTTTCCGATCGCAGGGCTCGCGGTTGCCATCGTCCTGACAAGCGCGGCGCGATAACTTCAGCGCCAAAAACGCGATAAACAGCCGCCAGAAATCTCTTGATAATATCAAAATACTTTTGACGGCTGTTGTTGTCTACCAGTTTCTGTAGATCAATTCCTGCCTATTTTTACCTTTACCTGCTCCGCCCATTGTATAGTCGATTTTGACCTTATCAAATTCAAACCCATCAAATACCCTTCGCATCTCTGGATGATCGTTTATAGTCAAAATAGCGCTGCCTTTTATGGTGCGCATGGTATCCGCCAACTTCACGTATTCAGTCAATTCAAATGGCACACCGTAGCCTTCTGTCTCCCAATACGGCGGGTCGAGGAAGTGGAGCGTGTAGTCCCTGTCGTATCTCCTGATGCAATCAGCCCAGTCTAGCGATTCAACCCATACCCTGGCTAGTCGTAAGTGCGCCTGGCTCAATTCCTCTTCAAGACGCAGGATGTTAAACCTGGGCGGTGATGACGGAGAATAGCCGAAGGTCTGGCCTGTCACTTTCCCACCAAACGAGAGCTTCTGTATATATAAATAGCGAGCTGCTCGTTGGATGTCGGTAAGGACTTCCGTGGGGGTCTCTTTGTGCCACTCGAACAATTGCCTGCTGGCCAGGGCAAACTTGAACTGCCTGATGAATTCCTCAAGGTGGTTCTTCACCACCCTATATAGATTCATCAGATCAACATTGACGTCGTTAAGCACCTCGACCTCAGCAGGTGGCCTCAGGAAGAACATGGAGCCGCCACCGGCAAAAGCCTCGACGTAGCAGGTATGGGGACGGCTGGTTATAAGGGGAATAAGGGTTTTAGCCAGGCGTCGTTTGCCGCCCGGCCAGGCGAGTATTGGTTGATGTTTCATGGTATGAGTCTCCTTGTTGTCAAGATTGTTTTGACGTGCTAGACTCACCGCGCTGCGCGTAGCAGGGGGAGCCTTCGGTCTGACTCACAGGGGACTCTGTGGGGTAAGGTGGTCGGACCATGCTCCAACATGGCCCGACCGCTCCTCTTTTTAATTCCTAACTATTCTCTTCCTTCACGCTTTCCGCATTCCGCGCCTCTACTTCAAATGGATTATTCTGGTACCCTTTGGTTATCTGATACCAGAGGTATTTGACCGCAAATTTAATCCATCCTTCTTTCTTCCATTGTTCCTTGTGCGTGTCTTCGTGCCGTTGCCAGGAAGGTGTCACTTCGATTCCCGGGACGGAGTAGTAGGTCGTCTGGCCAATAGTTATCGCCCACTGCTTTTCACCGCGTGGGGCAAAATAAAGGGGTATCTGGCTGTTGTATATGTCCATTTTTATCCAATCGTTACTATTGAAATATGTACCATTACGGCACTTGCTGTCGTATTGAAAACCCTAATCGCAGATCCCGTTGAGTCGCTAATAACTTCCCAACTAATGGCATTGCTTGCAGCTGCGTCAGATACAGCGACCACTCCCGGTGTAATTGGTACTATGTTGACGGCTACGGCTTTATTATTAAAAACAGGACTCGTCCAAAGACCTGTAGGTATACTTACGTCAGCATTGTATATAGTAGTCGCAGGTAATGTTCCTACTTGCGCGGGGGTGTGGGTATGCCCGGAAGCGGCATAAGGCCCACCTATATTTGCGTCATTGCCGTGGCCGTGCCCTAAGGCTGCTGCTCCCACCTGAGCAGCGGTAGTGCTGTGCGGGTTTCCCACCGTGCCTATGTGGGTCTGGATGTTGGCGTTGGCCGGTTCGTAAACCCCGGTATGGTTATGCGCAGAAGCAGCAAAGGGACCGCCGATGGTGGCGTTATTGGCGTGTCCGTGATCGCCTGCGGAAACGGTTCCAGCGGCAGTGCCGATATTCTTGAAGGCGGCGGTCCCCAACTCAAGAATCGTTTTCACCTCGGCCAGGGTCTTTTTGACAAATTGCCCGGCGGCGGAGGCAACAAGAAAATCGTTCACGGCAGTGGCCAGGGAATGATTCACATGGCCGCTATGGGGAGCTACGGCTGTAAGGTGGGTCTGGATGTTGACGTTGGCCGGTTCATAGATGCCTGTGTGGTTATGCCCGGCAGCAGCCGCGCCGATCTGGACGATGGTTGTATTGTGCGGATTATCGGTCCTGTCCATGTGCCCATTGGCAGCCTCCAGAGTGGTTGCCGGAGCGGTGCGCCAGTTGGCCTTACCGGTGATACTCTTGATCATGTAACCCAGCCAACCGAACAGGGTGGTGGGGCTGGAGGTATCTCCGGACGGGACAATAGTATCAGAGATGGTTCTCTGCCGCTCATCGGGGTATATCTTAGTAAAGGTGAGACCGGTTGTACCGACGGTGATCGGGGCGTTGGTCGTCAGCATCCAGACCGTATCACCACACACCGAACCTTCTGACACTGTTGCCAGGAGACCAGCCAACAAATCCAGATCGCTGTCCGCGTCGAGCGCCCGCTGCCAGGCTCCGGCATGAGCAATGTAGATACCGTTTTCAGTGGGAGCCGTCTGAGCCGTCAGCAGAACCCGGTCATTGTCCACCAGCTGCACCGCATCTATAATCTGCAGCCCTGCCAGGGCAAGGTTGGCAGTGGCAGCCACCCGTACCCGGTGGGGCATACGGGCGTCAACGTATTCCTGAGTGGACATGATCAGCGAGGGGTCGATGGTCTGATTCACCGCCGAGGCGTCGCTGACATTGACGATCATCCGCACATAGAGGTCCTTTTCCGACCCGCTCCCCGGTGCCGGTTTATTCGTCAAAGGATACTTGCCAATGGCAATGACAGCACCGGCATCATCCTTAATCAGCGCCTCACGGATATCAAACCCGCCTTGGTTGGCCGGGATCAGCGCTTCAACGACGATCCAATTGGCGTGGTTCGGATGGGCATAGACACGGTTGGCGTTGCCGGACCAGACCTGGTGGGCCAGTGCCGCCTCTTCGCCGGTCGGCTCATAATAGACACCATTTGAATCACCGACGGCAAAGGAGCTGATATTGACTGCCGGGCCGCCGGTACCGAAAGCGGTGATTTTGTTCCTTCCTACAGTGCTCGTTTTCACATAATAAACTGCCATATGGTCTCCTTATTCCGGATAAACGGTGATGATCTCGCTTGACTGGCAGGAGATGCCGACAAAGACATCACCTGAAATAGCCAGATTGAATTCCATGTTGTCCAGGACATCACGCTTTGCCTTGTACTCATTGACCAACGCAGTGAGCAGCGTTTGCTCATCAGCTGTAATCCCGCTGTCAAGCAGATCGAAGCTGATCTTGAAATGGTAAGGCAGGCCACTGTATTCCCACCATTTCAACACGGTGAAGGTCAAGCCCAAGGAATTGATTGCCAACTCCAGGGCGTATTCGGTCCCCTTATAGCGATGCATCTCACGAGCATTCTTCAACAAAGCTCTGCGTTCGGCATCGTTCTTTGCCTGGCGCCAGCCTTCATAACCCGTGACGTGGAATTGCTCGGCCAGATACGGCAATACGGAGGCGTCCACGTTGTCAACGATATAGACCAACAGGGGGGTCAGATCCATGGCGCCGAGTCGCTCGGCCATCTCATTGTAGGCATAGGCACTATCATCATTTCTCAGCCCGCCAGGTATGAGCCGTTCATCAGCCATGGGCATACCCCGCAATGGTCACGTTGATCCCCGTACAATTCAGCCATTGATTTGCTTCTAGCACCTGATCAACCACAGGGGCGATGAGGTTCGACTTGTAGACACCCCGATAACCAGTGATACGACCCTTAATCTGGTCCAGGACCAGGTCATATCCCAGCCCTGCCCGCAGCTGGGCCGTGTAATCTTCCAGCAGGGCAACGATATTCTGCCGGGCTGTTTCGGCATCGTCCCCGGCCCAGTCATAAAGGGTTACGGCAACGTTAATGGCGAATTGCACCTCAGTCGGGGCAAGAGCAAAAACATGGTCGGTTAGTGGCCGTACTTTCTTAGCAGTGAGGGTATTGGACACCAGGGTGAGGATCTCTGCAGCAGGTAATCCGGTTGATAATAATGGATAAACATTTATGACGCCGTCGCTGGGTGAGGTTACAGCCACATCGACAATGTCCTGGTGGGCCGATCTAGCCCAGAATATATAAGCCCCTTCCGGACCGGCTGTGCTGAAACTCTCCGGCCGCAGAATAATTCGATCTCGATAGTGATCATCCGCTTCCGGATCTGCGCCACCCAGGGTGACGGAGATGTTGACAATGCTCTGCGCATAGGCAACTGGGTCAATCTCCACGTTGATTTCACCGGCCAGATAACCGTTGCCGGTAATACCGGCAACATCGGCAGTGGCAGCCACATCACCAGTTAACTGCCCGGTGGGAATGGTCAGTGCGACATCAGTCGTAAACACATATTTGCCATCCTTGCTTCCCCTGCGGGTACCGGCAGGGACAACAACATCAAAGGTCTGTGCCGCGATCAGCGTAACCCGCAACGTAGTCAAGGCGGGTTGTTCAGGCAGCCGAGTGCAGCGATCCAGCTCACCGATGTAGTCGAGCATGTCTTTTTGGGCATAGCGGACCAGGTTCTGCTTTGCCGCTTCGTTTGCCTGGATGCGCAAAAGCGTTTCCCGGTAGACGATCAGGTCGATAAAGAGTCTCTCGGGCTGGGCAGGCTGGAGTACCTTGCCGGTGAGCTTTTCATACATATCGATGTACTCGGCGGTGATAGTATTAACGTCCCGGTCGAAAAAGACCGGATCAGCTAGGGTTGACAAGGTTCACCTCCGTTATTCTCACCAGTTGGCTATTCAGGGGTTGCCAGCTCACGGTAATGGTCGCAGATCCGGCGCCAGTGATCTCGGTAGTCACGCCGGTAACTTTGATGCGCGGTTCCCACAATTCCAAGGCATCGACGCTTTCCCGGATGATGTTCGGCACGGCGATATTGGCAGGGGCATCGATCCACCGCCAGGCGTCGCATCCCTTAAGCGGATTATGGGGCACACTCCCCTTGCGGGTATTAATGATGATGGCGATGCACTGATCGATATCATCAAGACCAGTGACAACCTCTCCAGGACTCCCCAACCGGGGAGACCAATCGATGGCCGTTATATCATTTACGCGGACTGTCATTTACATCCCCTGGTTGGGCTGGCCGGTGCTTCCGCCCTGTGGATCATTATGGGTATGACCGTTGTAGATACTACGATCTGCCGCCATTGTTCTGATCGAATCTTTAACATCACCGCCGGTTGACTCTATGGTACCTGGGGTTGAAATCGCCCCGCCACTGGCACCGAACGAGCCAATACAGGTAATGCCCCCGGCTACCGACAAATTGCCGGTACATTCGGTCAGTGGGGTGTCACAGACCACTTTGGTCGAGGCAATGGCTTTGACCAGGGGAGAAGTAACAACTGCCTGGATATCTGCCTTTGCATCGATCTCCCCTTTGATATCAGCGGTCAGCTTATGCCCGGCCCGGTCATACTGGATGATTGTGCCGTCGGAGAACTTCTTATAAAACAGGTTGCCGTCAGCTACCGGTGGAACGTCGACGTCGCTGTAAATCGCGCAGAGCACAACTCCGGCTTCGCAGTTTTCGTCCATCAGGCAATAGACCTGCGTCCCGTCGTCCGGAAGCCAGTAATCGAAATCACCCAGGGTTTTCCGCTGGCCAACCGGTATCCAGTCGGAGACCAGTTCGTCGCGATCGGGAAACTGGACGCGGACCTTACACTTGGCCGGATCTCGGGCGACGACTATGCCGTTGATACCGGTCATTGTTTCACCAGCCTTTTGTCATTACGCAGGTTCTTCATACCATAGCTCCCGTTCTGGCCTATGTTGGCGGTAGTTATATAACCGCTACCCCGCTCTATGCGATGCGTTACTTTCAGCGCCTGATAGGTATCGTCAAAGGCGCCGAAGCCGGATAAAATGATATTCATTCCAGCCCGCAGTTTGGGATCTCCGTATATGGGAAACTCCCCTTCCTTATGCCGACCGTTCTTTCTCCGCAAGGCAGCCTTTGCCACCTTCTCCGCATGGGCCTTGGACTCGCAGCGCTCAATCAGATGCAGAATATCGCCGCTGGTCACTCCATCGGCAACAAAGGTATGGCTCACGTCTTTCTTCAGCTTGGCGTTGAAGTAGGTCACCTTGCAGGCCCTGTATACCCCGGCAGACTTGGTGCGTAGGGTATACATTCCGGCCAGCCCTTTACGTGTTATGGTCAGCACAGCAGGTGCTGCATCAAGAGCGTCTTGATCGTGCCAAATCAGCTGTTTCCCCCGCACGGAGAAGATGTAGCCCCACTTCTGACCAATGCGCCGCAAAAACGCCAGGTCTGTCTCCTTGTGTTGCGTGACCCTGCCCAGCTTCACTTCAGGGACTGTGCCGATGATGATCAGTCCGTGGCGATCGGCGATCTTCTTGGCGATCCCCTTAAGGGTGGTACTCTCATAGGCAGCGCTCCGGGCTGTGCGCAGGTCGGGTTTAACTGCTGCGGCCAGGGCTCTTATGCTTATCGTATCCGGTGGACCATTAAACTCCACCTCGTCAATCTGGAACTCGCCAGCGTCCAGGATTGGCCTTTCATGCTCGTAGCCGAGGGTCAGCTTCAGGGTATCCCCTTTCTCAGGCATCCATCCGTTCATCCAGCGTTGATCCCGATCCTCAATAACTATCTCCAGATCGTCCGCCTGCCCGTCCAGATTGTCGGTATAGGCGACCGATAGTACATAGGGAGAGATCCTGGTGGAGATGTTGACACCGGCATAGAGCAGGTTCCATATGGGCGTTCGGACCGGTCTGTTATCCATAGCTCACCCAAGGGGGCAGCCCGGCGTCAATAGCAGGGCTGGGTGTATCGGAGACCGGGATCAGGACTTTTAACCCGGAGGGCAGGATCGGGATGATCGGCAGATCCGGGTTGGCCAGGATGATCTCCTCGTAGCGGGTGGCGTCACCGTAATACTTCCATGCGAGGAGATCCCAGCGGTCCCCCTCTTTGGTGATGTGCTCTATGTAGCTTTGACCCGTCATAAATTCCTTCTACCTGGGAAGTATCCTGGTTATGATCTGCGCCCGCTGATTTGCCTCAATGGCTCCACCCTGGGCAAGCTGGCTGAGGGTAATAGTATGGGTTGCCTGGGCCGAAATGCCCCGGTTGAGCGCGGCCATCCGCTCGCCTATTTTTGCTGCCGGGCCGGGGAGTCCCGAGAGCACCCTGGTGATAGATGAACTGACGCTGGAAACCTGAGTGGCGTATCCCTGAATGCTTGCTGCCGCATTCTGGGCACCGGCAGCAAGGTATTGCGCCTGTGCCATGATCGGCCCGACCTGGTCATTGATCTGTGCCGTGGCAGCCTTGATCTGGCCGACTATCTCTGCCGTGCCAATTTTTGTCTTCAGCTCATCGGCAGAGGCCGAGATCCTTGTGGCTAAATTTCCTATCTGCGAGGCATTGGCCTTGACCTGCCCGGCGATGCAGGCGGTCTTGTTACCGGTGACGCTGGCTGCCGAGGCTATGTTGCCTTTACCCTTCAGGCCGAGGGCGTTACGCTTTTGGGCAGCGGTACGGCTGGCAAGTAGGTCGGAATCGCTGTATTCCTTCAGTTGGAGCCTTGCTTCGATGCAAAGCGGCCGGCCATTGTCGGCAGTTATGACGGTGTTTTTGCTGATCTCGCAGATGACGTAGTACCCGAGGTTTTTGCCGGTGGCGAAAAGAAACGGCAGCGCCTCATGTCGGTCCGCCTCGGCCTTCAGGAGATTGAACTGCGTTTCCGGATCACAGAACGCGAAATGAAAACGGACGCTGATGTTCGCTTCATCGAGATTGTCACCGATGAACTGCAACAGCGGCTTGCCTTCAATCACCTGGTGTTCTGCATAATTGTAGGAGTACCGTTCATCAAGGCTCTCTATGGGGAGCAGTTCGAACTGAATATTACCAAGCTGGGCGTACATCAGAAGCTCCGCCTCTGTTTCTGAGATTCATAGCGCTGCATCAGCCTTTCGAACTCGGCGAAGGAGATATTCAGCGCCTGGTTGACGGCTCCCTGTATTTGCGCCGGGTCGCCACCCTTGACAGTAATCTGGGGTGCAAAGGTGATATTCATCCCGCCACTTGCAGCGGCATGGGCCAGTCCGGACACCGGGGAGACGGCCAGCATGGCGGCTGCCGTAGTGGTCCGCATGGCATTGACCAGCGGTCGCGGCTTGATGGATTCGGCTATGGTCTCCACAAGTTTGATACGGTGGATGTCGCGGAGCGGACCTTCCTTGGCCGGGGAGAAGGGGAGGAAGTTTCGCACCCGTTGGGCAATTGACCGCATCAGTTCGGCGGGCTTGTTCATCTTCTTCATCATTCCCTGGAAAAGGGAGTCGACGATATTGGCACCCGCAACAAGCATCTTGGCCGGCAGTGACAGTACAGCGGAAAGGATGCCGCCGATGGCCTTGCCGAAGCGCACCCCCATGTTTTCGGCCTTTTTACCCGTATCATCCACCGGCTTCATCAGGGCTTTAACCAGGGTATAAATGAGCTTCAGCGGGAGGATAATCGGCATAAAGAGCGGGGCGATCTTCTTGAAGATGTCCCAGGCCGGACCAAGGCTGACAAGCCCCTCTTTCATCCCCTTCCACATACCGCGGAAAAACCCCGATATCGGTCCCCAGAATTTATAAATGAGCAGGGCAGCAGCGCCGATCGCCAAGGCGATCCATCCGACAGGAGTAGTAAAAAGTGCCAGGCTGAAAGCACGGACGCCACCCGCTGCCACCATGAAAGCGCCGCGCAGACGACTAAGCCAGGAAACTGAAGCGGCCGCCCTGCCGGGGATGACATCACCGAACATGGAGTCGGGCAGCTTCGAGAAAACCAACTTGCGACGCATAGCCAGTTGAAGGGCGGTAATGCGCCCCGTGGCCCAGGCGGCACCCTTACCTATGGTTGATAGCCCTTCCAGTGCGCGTGGCCAGGCTGAGCCCAGTCCTGCCATGGTAATCAGCAGAGCGCCACCGGCGAGGGACAGGCCGGTTATTCCCAGGACGATACCGGCGATGATACCGGCTGTTTTCGGGTGGAGCAGGGCAAAAGAGTCCATCCGGCCGAATAGGTCATTGATCCTGCCCAGGATGCCCGGCAGGTTTATCAGCCGGGCGAATACGCCGCCAATATGTGCCGAGAGGTTTTGCGCAGTGCCGGTCATGGTCTCCCACTGCATCTTAGTGCCGCTCATGATCTCGCGGATCTTCGTCTGCATGTCGGCTTGCTGCTTGATCCTTCCAAGCATCTGATCGTAACCGGCGACGCCGCTTTTCAGCAGCACAGCCAGGGGGCGGGCGGCTTCATCTCCGAACAGCTTTTTCAGGGTGATGATTTGTTCCTGGGGATTGAGGGACTTCAACTTCTCCATCTCGGCGATCATCGGTCGCAGCCCCTTGAATTCGCCGTTCGACGTAAAGAAGTCGAGTTTGATGCCGTACTTGTCAAGGATCGGCCCGACCAGTTTTTTGATCTGTTTCCTATCGAGCCGATGTCCGATCTCCGCCATGCGGCCCAAAGCCTGGGCAATGTTGGTGCCTGCCGTAGAACCTTCGATACCGGCAGCAGCCAGGACACCAACCACCGCAGAGAAGTCGCGGGCGGCATCAAGCCCCTGTAACCCGAGGAGTTTCAGGCTGCCTCCGGCGTACTTGAAGGTATAGGCAAGATCGCCAACCTCGACGCCACTGGCATATTTCAGCCGCTGCAACAGGTCCATGAACCGGACCATATCGCCGTCCGCCACGCCCATGCTTTCAGAGAACTTCGCCACATGGGTCGCAGCAGCCGGGAAACTGAGCTTCATCAGGGCTGCAAAGTTTGCCGCCGCTTCCCCGGTTCCACCCAGAATGCGGTTTGTCTGCACACCCTGTTCGCGCAGGGCGATGAACATTTCCAGCATATCCTTGGTGGAACCGGGAAGGTCTGTACCGAGCTTTTCCGCCAGGCTGTTAAGCTTTTCGAATTCAGGGCCGACACGCCCTGCCGTATCCATCAGGGTTGTGCGCAGCCCTTTCTGTGCTTCTTCCAGGTTGGCAAAGTTGACCAGGGTTTTCTCGATCCCCAGGGAGGTGACGACACCACCGGCAGCCAGGGGTTTACCCAGTGCATCGAGCTTTTCCGCTGCCGCGGCAAACTTCTCGGTTTTCTTATTCAAGGAGTCAAGCTTACCTGCAGCAGCAACGGCGGCAGCACCTATCCGGTCAATACCCCCCTTGAGCTGGCCAGACTTGCCGGCAGCCTTTTCCAGCTCCTTGCCCGTAGCGCCAACAGTGTCATTGATCTTGCGCACCGGGGCCGTAGCCTGGTCAAGGACTTTGAACATCAACGCTATGGTCAGGAGTTTATTCATGTGCTATTATTTCCCTATGGAAATCTTCGTCTTGATATGCTTGGCTGTGGTTGCCGCCTGTATTCTCTTCTGGCTGTTCGCTTTCCCTGGGGCACTGCTTGTGGGGGCGGCCTGTTCGATAGTCAAGGGCGTACGCGAAGGCTTGAGGCGCTCTTAATTCTTATCCAGCCTCTTGTTCAGTTCCCGCACATAGCCGTCAACCTTCCCCACCCAGTAACCCAGCTCCGACAGCGTCATGCGCATTACTTTTTCTTCCCTAAACTTCCCTTCTCTGACAAGGTAGAGAACTCGTTCTGCAAGGTCTCCGCATCCATCAAGCCCAATTCTTCCGTTAAATCCAAAAAATCCCTGCCTTTCAACCTCTCTAAATCCTCAAACACCAACGTCTTACCATCAAACGTCGCCACAAGTGAAATAACAGCCAAGAGGAAATGGAAGCCCTGGGGCGAGCCGGCGATCCGCTCGGCGGCAATCAGATCCTCGACCAGTGCGTCGCGTATTTCTACTTCTTTGATATCAAGCGGTTTCTTGTCACCTTCGACTTTTTTGATATTCATTGCTGCTCCTTTGCTGTGAAGTCAGGGCGGGGTGACCCCGCCCTTTAGGCCCTTTGGGTCCTACGGTTTATCCGCCGATGTTCTTCCGGTACTCGGCGAGGAGATCCAGGCCGCCCACCTTGTAGATGTTGGACAGCACGTCCACCTCGACAATTTCCTTGCCGTCAACTACCAGGCGCAGATAGGTAATGTTCATAGTCGTCTCGGCTTCCACGTTGTCATGCTGTTTGTAGTTGCCCATGGGGAACTTCTTGAAGGTGCCGGTCATGAAGACAACAACCGGCACCTGGGAAAGGCGACCGCCGCCGCCATAGGTTTCCATGGAAGATCGGCACTGCAACTGCACCGCCTGAAATGGGTTGGCGGCCTTCATCAGCACGTCCGGATAGAGAGAGTTCCATTTCTGGGTCGACTCCATCTTGTCGATGCCTGAAGGCAGTTCCAGCTTGCCGACCATGCCCAGGGCCCTGTGCTCCACCATCGTGGTCACCACTTCAGGGAGCTTGATTTCCTCGGTTTTACCGAGGAACGACCGCCCGTCAAGATAGACGTTGGCGTTGGTGATCTGCTTGATTTCAACACTCATTATTGGTTACCTCCGAGAGATTTCAGATAATCCAGGTTGAGCGTCCGCTTGAAGGTGATCCGCTCCATGGTGGGTGGCCACATGTAGTCGTAACGGAAGGTGGCGTGGCCGGCTGCCAGCTCCGTAACGGGGTTATCCCCCTGGTCATACCAACAGGTGCCGTCCAAGATGGCACCATCGCCGATGAGCTTGCGCTGGAAGCCGCGCACGCTTTCGGTAACGCCATCGATGGCGGCGTCGTTGATCGGCCCGTCCAGGAACTGCAGCATGGAGTACTCCAGGGAATCGCCGATCACGTCGCCGGTACGCAGGCAGGCTTCAAAGGTCTCCGGGCCGGTTTCGGCGGGCCATGCAGCGGAACGGTTTCCCCAGGTGCGGAAGCCGGAGCCGAAAGAATTGAAGACGGTAGTGATGCCGACCTCGTTCAGAGCATTGACCTCACTGTCCGGGTCGTTGATCTCGGCGGTCAGTGGCCGCTCTATGCCGACAATGCCGTCGATTTCGGTGTTTGATGAACTCCACCAGTAGCCAAATTCATTGTCTTTCCAGGCTCTGATACCAGCCAGAAACTGACTGTAAGGCTGGAGCTCATTAGCATCGCTGCTGGCGTCATAGACCTCCACAAAGGGATAACAGAGCATGGCCCGTCGGCTGGAGGTATTGAAGTTGATGGTGCCTGCCGGACCCCGCCCTGATATGGCCTGTTGGACGGTGGTGCCGATCGGCGCATCGATGTAGGTAACCCCTTTGACTTTACCGGCAATGGCGACCATTTCGGTAGCTACGGAACTCTGTGTGGAATAACTGGGGGCGATGAGGATCTTCGACTTAAAGCCAAAAAGGCTGTAACAGTCGAGAAACGCCTGAAGACCTGTACGCTTTCCAGCCACATCGACACTGCCGATGATGTCGGCAGCCAGTACCTTGGTCGGGTCGGCATAGCTGTAATCCACTTTTACAGAGGCGGCAGCGGCCAGGGCTCCACCTACAATACGGGTGATTTTACCGGTGATAGGGTCGAGAGAATAATCGGTATCCAGGACATGGGTGATGGTCCCTTCCACGTTTTTCACTACCACGTCGGTCACGCCGCGATGGGCGAGGGTCAGGGTATCGTCAGAACCGAATGCCTTGGCTTCGGCGATGATGGCCGTCTTATGCACGGCAGGGTCAAATACGTTGACTACGACAACCGTGGCTGCTCCCTTTTTGAACGCAGCCTTGATCGCCTTGGGGATGGTGTAGCCGGCGGTCTTTTCCGATCCGAAATACTGGGCGCCGGCAACGTCGGAAAGGACCATGACCGGTTTGTTGACGGACTGATCGGCTGCTGCCACCTCATAGATCGGGGCGATACCGATAATGCCGATTACTGCCGATTTGACGAGGCGGATGGGTTTCCCCCCCGCTTCAATGGTGATGGTCTCCACACCGTGGAGAAAGTTAGCTGACATCGCTTGTTACCTCCTTGTTGGTTTTGCCACCCTTCTGTACGGGTGGAGCGGGGTGAATTTCTTCCTTTACGGGGTTCGCCACGGCCTCTGTCAACAACTGCTGGGCCACCAGGGCCTTGACATATGGGTTATCCGCCGGAAGCGGAACCTCTGCACCAGGGTGGAGCATCACCTCGCGGCCATCTTCCAGCGTCACTCCGGAAAGTGGCCCGCTGTACGTATACGTCACATCTTTTGCCATTACGGTACCTCCATGGGTTCATTTGTTTTGACGTCGATCAGGGTGATCCGCTTCAGGATCGGCGTCTGTTCTTCTTCTGGAATCTCGATATTAAGGGCGGTCACCCGCCAGGTCTGGGTGAACTGCCACCAGCGCTTTTTGAACCTCTTGATCCGCTCCACCCGCACCGGGTACATCTTCTTTTTGCAGTCGGGAGGGATAAAGCCGGTCAAAGCCATCCTAGTTGCTTCCAGATGGGCATAGAGACCACCCGCCTTGCCGACCGAGCGCAGGGATGAAAAGACGAAGGTCAGATCGAAGTCCATCTCCCGATCCTGGAGGATCAGCCCCACATCCCTTATGTCTCCATCATCCTCATCCGTGTAGCTGACCAGGATCTCGCCGTTGCCGTGCAGCGGTTCGTAGGTTTCAAAATCCTTGTCCGGAAAGGGGAGTATGCTGCATTGCAGCGGCTTTTCCTTCAGTCGGGCGATGATGGCATCCTCGATGGCGGTGATCTGGTCAGCGGCCACTGTTCCTCCCGCTGAAGCTGTCTAGGACCGTGTCCGAGAAGATGCGATCGCTTTTCGTTTTGCTGGTGCGGAAGAAGCCGGAACCGGTCTCACTGTTCGTCCCTGGGGCCGGGGGCAATCCCTCAACCGACAGATTGGCCAAACCTTTCTTGATATCCTTGAGCCAGGCCATGGCGGCAGCTGCCCGTTCCGTGACGTTCTTTGGTGTTTCCCTTTCCGGCTTCCCTGAGTAGACCTTCTCCAGGACCAGGTTCTGGGCGCACTCCTCAAGCTCTGGTGGAACCTCCACCAGGGGCAGGGTGTACTTGTCCCGTAGAAAGCTGCTGACTATGCCGTCAACGGCGGTTATCGCCTTGCCCAGGACGTTGGTCTCGACCACCGACTCCCCGTCCGGATTCTCCACGGTGAGGCGGGTCAGCAGGTTCTCGCCGAAGCGCTCAATAACAGCTGCCTGTGTGGTGTAAATCTCAGACATGGACCCTCCTGGCACCGTACACAATCAGCAGCCAGTACAACAGCATCGGATGGACTATGGAGGCCGGAATCACGGCGGTAATGACACCCGCTTTCTGCAAGGCCGCCGTACAGACCTCCGAGCAGAACCACCTCGTTTTCGACTCCTTGGCCCAGGGAAAGATGAAGCGGCAGATGCCGATAAAGTCATACTTGCAGCCTTTCTCCTCATCGCAGAAAGCGCGGGCACGGCTCTGCTGTGAAGCAATCTCCATGATGTCCCACTTCGCCGGATCGAAGTCGATCCTCTTATACCGAGTGCCGCCGTCCTGGATCGACGCGCTGAAGGCTTGGCCGTCGCTGAAGATCAACTCGCAGTGGGAATAAGGTCCGCCGGTGATGAACCGGGTGAAACGGGCGAACAGCCCCATAACCCCAGGGGTGTGGTACTTGTAAAAGGCAATTCTCATAATCCGCAGTACCTCCTGTATTGATTCGGCAGATCGAGCAGCTCGTCGACCGATTGCTCGGCGGGTATCACGGTACAGGTAAACCAGAGGTATTGCCGCTCATCCATAAAGCCGGGATCACCGACCCGGTAATTCTCACTAAGGATGTAATCAGCAAACTGGACAGCCGTCAGCGGTGGCGTCAGTTCCGACCCCATCCCGGCGCAATATTGCTCCGCAGTGATTTGATTTTTCATTTCCAAAGAGCCGTTATTATGGGTCACGGCATAGGCTGCCCGGTAATTCTCGTCATAGACGGCAAATACCCCATGGGAACGAGTTGCTCTGTCGAGCGCCTGCCGACGAATGTCCGTTATTTCATCTGTAATCCGCACCTTCAGCCCAGTACATGCCGCAAATACCTCCGTATCGGTGGCAGTCCCGGCAGAGTCTCCCCATACCTCGGTGCGATCAGCGGCAGACGGACTGTAAAGATCCTTTGCCGCGCAGATACGGCTCTGGAAGGTGGCAGGGTAGATAGGCACCGTCCCCGGATTGTTGCGGGTAACGGGGCCGTCAACGCCGTGGACGGTAATGCTGGCCGGGGTGACCTGTTCGCGGGTGTAGATGCTGTAGCCAGCCTGGCAGGGAATGGCAACGGCCAGCGTCAATGCTATGATGAGAATCCTGTACATCAGCCCCTCCTTATATCCACGTGGCACGCGCCACAAAACGACATGCTAGTGGAAGTGCGCAGGTAACAGCGCTCGATCGGTGCGGGTTTTGGGCATGGGTTCGGCCGTGGCGAATAGCAGCGGGTGTAAGCGGTAGCGCCGATAACGCTGCCGGCAATCATGGTCACTATCAAAAGGGTTGTTTTCATTGGATCACCAAAGCCTTAGTGGCGCGTGTCCAGGTCATACCTGCGCTGCCGTCTGCGTTGAGCGTATAAAAGCCGGTGCGGTCCATTTTAGCGACAATATTGCCGGCGCTGTCATAGCTGGCGATGGAACCGGCGGCACGGTCGATTTTGGCAATGGTCACGCCGCTGGTGTCCCGGACTTCGACGGCACCGTTTCTGATGATCACGGCGGCATTGCCGAAATAGTCATTGATAACGAGGCCACCTGCAGTCGGTGAATTGGTGGCAGGCTGCAGATAGACGACAGTATCGCTGGGATTATCCATGGTGGTGGTCATCTGATCGCGGCTGATGGTTGAGCTGCCCGGATCGCCCTGGGGGATGGTCAGGGAGAGGGTATAGTTAGGAGCCGTGCCGGTAATGGTTGCCACTACAGGGGTGCCCGGTGCGCCGGTTGTGACGGTGCCAATGGTCAACGTGGTGGCCGGGCCGGCGTCCCCTTTGGGTATGGTCAGATTGAGCGTCTGGCTGGGAGATACGCCGGTTACGCTGGCCGCTGCGGGAGTTCCAGGGTTGCCGGTCGTAACGGTGCCGACGCCCAGGGTATTGGCCGGGCCGGGAGGGCCGGGTTCCGTACTTGCCGGGCCGGTCAGGTTTGTTTTCCAGACCCAAGCGACCGGGTCTCCCTCTTTGCGGTACAAGTCGCCGTTGGTTCTCACGTAGATATCCCGCTCGACGCCCAAATCTGCCGCCGGTGCGGTGCTGCCGGTGTAGATCATGCTTCCGTCGATACCATCCGTGGATACGCGCCCCGTGCATGTTTCCTCAAGCCCTATATCAAGGGGGGTGAGGGTAACGGCCCCTATTTTGCCAGCCACCGATTGCACCGGCGAAGCGCCAAATACAGCCTCTGCCAGACCGGTAATAGTGCTCGCCGCTTGGTTATGCGGCAGCGGTGCCCTTGCATCGGTGAGACGCGGATCGGTGGACTGAGTAAAAAAGCCCTTCAGGAAGGTTCCTGAGAAGTTTTTGTCTGTCTTTGTGTCAGCGTCATAGACAAGTATCCTGGCGCCATCCGGCACCGTCTGCAGCTCAGGTTTTTCAAAGTAGTATCCACCGGCCATGGCCACGGCTGCACTACACAAAACCATGAAGACAGTACATAAATTTATGTATTTCATCAGTTTGCTCCCCATACTGCCTGACCATCCGCACCCATGAACCAATCGCCGCTCGCATCCTTCAATTCCCTTGGATCATGGGGAAATGCCGGGACCTTGATCACTGCCAGCGAGCGAGTATCCAGAGAAAGCTTAACCAACTCGGCACGGCTCATTTTCAGCGTGACATGAGACTGCGGAGCCAGGGCAACCACCGCCAGCGGTGCCGACTGTAGCTGAACCTTCGGATAGGGTTTAAATGTCAAAACGATCTTGATCACGGCAGTCCCCGGTGAATGGTAATCTTGCCGTACATGAGCCTGATCTTGTACTCGGTGCCCGGTTTGACCCGCAGCACGTAGGGGTAATCCTTGCTCACCTTGGATTCATTCGCTGTAAAGAGCGGGGCCAGCGCTGCCGGTTCAATTGCCAGAAACAGCTTGCCCCTTTCAACAACCTGCACCGCTCCGCTGAATAGTGGCTGCGCAGCCTTCAGATCACCCGCTACGAACTCAAACTCAAGCCAGCCGGCGAAGTCCTGGGCAACCCCGTCGATCTCCACGTCGATGGATTCGTGGAGACCGACGTCACTCCAAACGTCTATGTCCAGGAGCAAGGGTTTTTCCATTACTGTCTCCGCACACAGCCGGTAAGCGTCCTGGATGGGGCTGAATAAACTTCCTGCACTGCCCGAGCGTAAGTATTGCCGCCGGAGTTGGTGAATTTGAACGAAGATCCGGAGGCAACCTGGGTGCCGTCCAGTTTCCACTTGACCGGTTCAGCTGCGCCTGTTGCTGTGACCACCTCGCCCTCATAGCCGGTGAAGCCGGAGACCGTGGTGTAAGAGCCGAAGGTGCCCTTGGTGATTGTTTTGGTTGTGCAACCCGACTGCCCTTTGGTTGGCGCTATGCCGGTCAGGTTCTGGAGCAGGGTTTTGTTCTTTGTCCAGGGGAGATTCCCGGCGGCAAAGGCCGTGGCTGCCAAGGCGACTAGCGCGACAAGTGCGATGAGGGTGAAAAGATTAAGTCGTTTCATGGATGCTCCTTTTAGAGTCAGGGCGGGTTTTATACCGCCCCAGGGGTTTATTTCTTCTTGGCTAAAGCTTTTTTCAGCTGGTCTACCTGGCCTGCGATTTTCTTGTTGTCGTCCTGGGCCGTGGTCAAAAGAATCTTGACGCTGGTCAGTTCGCTTTCAAGACCGGCTTTCTCATCTCTGAGGGTTGTCAACTCGGCGGTGATTTCATCCAGGTCGCTCTCACGGCTGGCGAGCTGGCCGTTGAGATTATCGATCTTGCCTTGCAGGGTTGTATTCTCCTCCTGGAGGGTTGCAATGAGTTGCAGACCCGCGTCGGCTTCCGTTTCACCCTCCACCGGGGTTTTGCTTTTCAGATCGATGCAGTGCTTCAACCGGTGAGCTGATTCATCGTCCAGGATTATGGAGTCTCCGATGTTATACATGCGGTTATTTCGATGGATTGGGTGCGTAACTCGATATGAATTATTCATGATCCTTCCTTTCACTTGGTGCCGTATATGAGATAGGCCATATCGTTAGCGACGATGAGTTCCTTGACTGATTCTCCGACCTTGATAACGGTACTGCCATGCAGGCCGAGCTCATCGTCAAACTTGGTCATGGCCACCCGCTGTTTGTAGGGAACGGTATAACCGAACGTAGTGCCCTGGCGGGTGTCGGCAAGCGGATTGTCGCAGAAGAACAGGAGAGAATCGTCCCAGACACGGACCAGGTTGCGGGCCTGCCCTTTGCGGGCAGTATTGACCCATGCTTCGCCAACAAGAATCTCATCGAGTTCAAACAAATCCAGTATCTGCTGGCGAGTGGCTTTGCCTTTGTCACCGGCCAGGGACTTGTTGACGGCTTTTAGGATGTTGGGATTGCGGGAAAGCAATGAGAAATCTCTACGGCCAATTGCCATTTTGTTGGGGCGCATGATGCAGGAATCGAGTGAATCCTCAAAAATGGCAATTGGATCACAGTTAGGGCTAGTCAGTTTGCTTTCTGCGTCCAGTTGCAGCTTGTTACTGGCCGGATATTGGGCCGGGTCAAAGACGAGGTTTTTAACCCTGATCTCGCGGTCAAGCAGAATCAGATCGGTGAGAAACTCGGCAGAACGACCGACAAGATTAACCCCATCAGGGGCGTTGTCGATATCGGGCTGCGGAATGACGTCCTTGAGCCCCCAATCCTCGGTAGAGTCGGTGAGTAGCTTGGAGGACTGTCCGACCTGATTGGCATCAGAGGTGCGACCGATCTTGGTGTCGGGCACAGTAAAGGCTTCATCGACGTTGGAAAACTCGTTGTACTTGAACTCTTCTTTACTGACCGGCGGCAGACGGCGCAAGACGCTGTCAGCGATCATTTTGCCGTTGTAATAAGCACGGCTGATACTGGTTGCAACCGGATCTATGGCATAAGCTGATTTGGGCACGGTAAATCTCCTTTCATTGGGCGCGCAACGCACCCTGATTGATTACCCGAACAGGACGCCGGGTTGAAACATCATTGGGCAGATATCACCAGCAACGCCGGTGTATTCGGCTATGCCGCCGTAATAAGTGGTTGTACCACCGGCAGGCTTGACAGCCTTGAAGGCCTTACCACCTGCGCCGGCAGTAATAAAATCACCATGGTTAATTGCCTCGCCGTACTCTATCTGCGGCATGTCATCACGGACAACGTCTCCGCGCTCGCCGTCCGCCAGATCGATGTCATGACAGACCGCAATAATGGGAGCGGTAGCATCACCAGCTACGGCAATTTTTCCGTCGGCATCGCCGAACTTGACGAACCTATAACGAGGAATGACTCCCTGGGCGTAATAGTTGTAGCGATCTCCCGGTCTCATTTGTTATCCCCCTTCTCTTTTTTCACATGGGCAACGGCTTCGGTGAAAGAAATGGTGCGACCAGCCTTGGCTTCGGCGGTCACAAATTCCTGCGCTTTACTTGCCGTGACGTCGATGTCCATTTCGTTGGTCTGTCGATCCCTGCCACGTTCATGGGTAGCCACCTCATTGAATTCCACCACAGGCGGAAGCGCCTGCAGCTGCTTCTTGTAGTGATCAACGGCGGGGACCTTCACCTTATGATCTCCTTCACCGAACTCCAACGGCTGGGCGCTGACCAGGGTCATCATGTGGTTGATGGTCGCTTCGCGGCTCCCTTCGGCAACTCTCCGTTGCATATCCGGCGTCATGAGAAACTCACCGAACTCACGGCGCATGGTGGCTTCTCTGTCCTTTGTCTGGCTCTCCTTGATTCCGGCCAGCTCAGTCCGCAAGGTTTTGTTCTCCTCGCTGATTGTCTTCAACTGCTCGCTGAACTGCTGGGTTCCATCTGCCACCGCTTTGGTGACAATTGCTTCTACATCCTTGATTTCCATCTTGACCTCCTCGTGATAACAGCTTTCGCTTATTGGTTCCTGCTCCGGTGGCGGGGTTAACAGGTCCTGGACCTCCCATGACCCGATGATACTGTCAGCCTTTTCTGCCCCTTCTTTTTCAACCAGGTAGTCGCGCAGCTTCATGACGACCCTGCCGAGGGTTGACATGCGCCAGTCGCTGAACTCATAGGTTACCGCCTCGCCCTTGCCACTGTCGCTGAACTGGTAATCGGGAAGGCCTTTGATTGCCGGGGGCATCCCCCCCAGGTAACCGATATGGCGCAAGGAGCCATCCGGGTAAACCGAGATCGACTTTTTCTTGAACATCCCCTTGCGGTTCCATTCCTTGAACTCATCAACTACCTGCCGGTATTTCAGATAGAGCCCTTCGCCCACCCGCTTGGCCCCTTCGACCCAGCCGAATGCCGGGGCATTGTTCGAGGGGTGGCCGATCACCAGGGGTGGCTCGTGAAACTTTGGATTAAACGTCGAGACGATCTTGTCCAGGTCATCGGTCGTCCAGAGCTTTTTATTGCCGTTCGCATCGGTGTGCATGCCGGTGGTAAATACCAGATCCCAACCTTCCATCTATTTCTCCTTTCACTTTTGCCACCACAACGGGCTTCCAAATGTCGTTTATGGCGGTTTATAAACTGGCTTCCCGGCATTTTCGGGTGCGCCCACTTATCGGACTACCCCTGAAACGGCTACGGGGCAAATTTGGGCGTTTAATCAGGACATCAAATAATCACCCGCCGTAGCCAGCAATTCTTCCTCATCAGCCTTGCTCACGCCGAGGAATGGTCGGGCCGGCATCTTGATGGTGCGGTTGACCGTCTTGGTGCGATCACCCTGGCCTTTCTTTGCGAAGCGGGTATTGCGTCCGGTCCCCTTCAGGTGGAGCGTCACCCCTTCCTGTTTGATCTCTCCCCCAAGCTGGTGGATGGCGCCGTAGGGGGAATCGCTTCCCACCAGCAGGGTGTCATTACCGTCAAGCTGATCGCTGATCCCATCCCGGAGCTTAGTGGACTCGGTGAGGATCTTGGGGTTCTTCTTCCTCTTGCGGGTTGCCGATTTGACATCCTTCCACTTGTTGCCCTGCGGATCTTCCTGTTTGCTAAACCGTTCATCCGTGGAAAGGGTCAGAACTTTTCCCATGGCCTTCAGTGCCGGGGCCGGGTTGCCGGTTTTCTTGGCGACCTTGGCAAGTTCCTTCTGCACCTTTGGCAGGTTGTGCCCGATCTTGATCAGTTCGTCGGCCATCAGCGTCTTTCCTGTTGGGCGATCTCGGCGCGGATCTGCTTGGCGATATCAGCAGGTAGCTGATTGATTCTGTCATTAAGCACCGCCGCCGATCTGTTTGCAGCTGCGCCTGGGTTATACTGAAAACCGGGATCGATGCCGTTGGGGATCTCGAAAGAGCGCCCCTGCTTGTCGGTCCATGTGTAGGTGCCGTCATTGGGCGCGGTACGCTTCGCTTTGGCCCCCAGCCGGGCTATGTCCCGCTCACCTGCAGAGAACACCTTGCACTTGCAACCCCAGCCGTTCTGGGGAGAGTGGGTTGACCACCAGGGATCGTCGGCAGGGAGCACGGTGCCGTCCCAACTGAGGTGGAGCACCCTCGGATGTACTGAGTCACCGTGCTTGTACAGGAGGAAGGGCCTGGTGGAGAGAACGTCCGGATCGGTAATCTGCTGCCAGCGTCCGGCGTTGTACGCCTGCCGCGTATTGGTCTCGTAAACGATGCGGGTACGCCAGTTGCGGCCACCCACGTACTTCCAGCCGTAGCGGTCAACAATGGTGTCCCACTGATTGCGAAAATCATTGAGGGTCAGCCCCTGGGCTATGGTCTGGTCAACCGCCTCACGCAGATCGGAGAGCAGATCCCCCTTCATGGCACCGGCGATCATGAAGCCCTTGGAGTGGGCATCAAGGAAAAGATCGTTCCACTTTTCAGTGGGGATGTTGACCTTCTGGCGGAAGAAGGCAATGGCCTCGGCAAAGGGGAGGCGCAGGGCGGAGGTGATTGTGTCCGTATCTGCAAAGAGATATCTGTCCCAGATCGGTTGGACGAACATCCTGGCGAATTCGGCAAAGGAGGCACCGGCCTCGGATGCGGCTATTTCATCCTTTACCTCAGCACGACCGAGCAGGGTGGACAGCAACAAGGCATCGCGGATATGTGCCGCCATCGGGGCGATATCGAGCTTTTCCGATTGCTTCAGCAGATCGTCACGCAGGTCGATCAGGTTGCCGGCACCGTCAACGATTTTCTTAGCAGCAGAAAGCCAGTTATTGAGCAGAGGCTCTGCTGCCCCCTCGGCATTGACGGCAAGGAGATCGGCGTTGTCAGGCTGAGCATCGCCGCCATTGTCGTCAGGCTCGGCGAACTTTGCCGGTTGTTGCTCAGGCTGGGGTTGCAGTTCTCCGGGCACTGGCTCTGCAGGCTGCGCTTTCTCCTCGATATCCTCTTCATCCAGCCCGTAGGTTTTCTTAAAGTAGACTCTGGACAGCTTGAGTCCGGCGCGGTCCAGGGAATTTGTCAGCTTGTCATCACGCTCGGCCTGGGTGGTGTCGATCTCATCCTTTTCCTTGAGCACGACGCGGGGCGAATCGGCAGCAGAGCCCCAGTTGATTTCGCAGGTCCAGTCGATTACCTGCTGTAACGTTTCCATGATGAGGTTGGCATCATCTTCCCGCAGATCGTCGCGCACGTCGACGGCTACACCCTTGCCGCCGCCAAGCTCTCCGGCTACCGATTGCCCGGCCCCGGCGTGGCCGAGCCACACGGTTGAGATTGCGCTGTTCGCCTCGGCTATGATGTCCTTGAACAGGGCGCTGGTAGCGCTTTTCGATCCGCTTTCCTTCATTTCGACGCTGCCATCATCGGGGATGACGCCGACGCCGTCCTGGATCATCCGCTCCAGGATATCGAGCAGTTGATTGACCTGCTCCGGAGTGGCAGAACGGGGCAGCTTTCCTATCGGCCACACCTGGCCGAATTTCTCCGCAAATTGCACCCAGAAGCGCCAGCCTCCTTTTTTGAACACTACCGGCCAGAAACAGCGGGAGAGCAGCCCGAGGCCGTAGGGGTTGTCATAGGTCGCTTCATTGCGAGGACAGATGAATTTGCGCGGCGGCAGCTCCTCGCCGGTGATCAGGTTCTCCCTGGAGAGGAAGCGCAGCTCGTTTTGCTGGCTGTAGACGAACCAGCGTTGTGGTTTCAGAACCAGGTCAACCGGCACAGTCAGGCCGTCGCGCAGCCCCCAGATCACCTCTATTGGCGCATAACCAAAGCCGCGAGCCTGGAGGATGTTTTCAATGATCGTGTTTGTCTTGAGCTTGGTGAATATCTCCTCTGCCGCTTTCTGTTTGCGGCTGGTGGTCTTACCCTTTTCGACCTTCAGGACCATGGCCTTGGAGGCTGCGGTGCGGTTGATGATACCGCCGGCAACGCGATCGTCGATAAGCAGGTCGTTGTAGATCTTGATGTCATGACCCTTGGCCTTTAATACCGGGTCAGGATTGGGCAGATAAAAATTACCGATCGCATAGAAGTCAACGGAGCGGGATCTAACCGCCAGCTCTTGGGTGAGTGAGGTAGCTGCGGACTTGCCGTCGTCAAAATTTACGAACTCGTGTTCGTTTATCCAAAGGCCGTTACGCGGCATCATAGTATCCCTTCAGCATGGCTTGTGATTGGCGTTCGCCACGGGACGCAGCCCATCCGCCAAGGCCACCGCCCTGCAACATTTTGATTGCCGACTCGGCCGCGTCCGGACCGTCGTCATGAACCGACTTGTTAAGGATGTAAACAAACTGCTCCACCAGGCGGTTCTGGTCGGAGTGGCTCTTTTCGAACTGCAGGCGGCCGTATTCCCAGAGATAACTGCAAGTGCCGATTATCCGGCCTTCTTTGTTAGTGGTATGGAGTACCGGCTCCCAGGGGAGATAGCGCCCGGCCTCCTTGGCATAGTTTTGAATCGCCTCATGCAAAAACTCACGAAGCATGTTCTCCTCAATGCCGATGCGTCCGCCGTATGTGTCGAACTGGTTATATGCGGCGGCGAACATGGCGCCGATCGACATCTTTTTTATCCAGGCGTGCAAACAGCGAAATGTCATGGTCGGACGGTGCAGACCGATGGTGACGCATGCCCGGAAGTCGTTTCCCTCACCGGCAAGGGCCGAAGGATCTAGGAAGGTGGCGACCTCCAGGGCAAGCTCAATGATATCGATGCGGTGGAAGTACTTCACCTGCTCCTCAGGGAACGGTGAATCCTCAACGCCGACCTTGTTCATCATCTCCTTGTTGAAGGTGTAGGAGCCGATGTCCCGTTTCTTTTTCCGCAGCCTTTCCATAGGCCAGTTGGCTGGCCAGAGGGGGCGTTCATCCGGGCCGTCTTCATCCAGGATGGCGGCATAGACCTTGGAGAAGTAGCGGCGCTCGCCGGACTCCTCATCCACGTCTTCAATCAGCTGAACAATGGCGCTCTTGGAATGGAACAGATTGCCGACCATGATTGCCGAGTAGCCTGCACCCAAGGAGCCGAGCACTGCGCCGCGGATCCAGTTGATGATCTTCTTCGTCGTGCGCGGATTCTCGACGGTTTCGTCGTTTTCCATGTCGTCAAAGATGGCCATGTCAGGGCGGTACTGGCGGTACCTGATACCACGCACCTTGTCGCCGCGACCACGAGCCATGACCTTGACGCCGTTGCTGGTCTCGAACTCGTCATCACTCCAGTTCTTTGTTTTCAAGACGCCGAAGTCATGCTTAATGCGCGGGTTTTCCTCCAGTTCCAGCTTGATCTGAACAGAGAAGCCGGTGGCCTGGTCGTGGGTATCGGAACAGGGCCAGATGAAACGCTTCAGCTCATAAACGATGGCATGTACAGGATTACCCAGGGTGAAGAATGTTGACTTGGCATGCTCACGAGGAGCGCCGACAATGGCAAACTGATCCTGCAGCTCGGTTACTTCTTGCCACTCTTCATGGAACTCGCCGAAGTCGCAGGTGAAGTAATGGGGCAGGTAGGTCTTGAGGAAGTAGAGCTTGTCAGTTCTACCCCTCTCAACCCTGGCCTCCTGTTTTTCGGGCGTATCGTTTTCGAAGGGGGAAACGCTTTCGCGGATCCAGTTTTTCAACTCGTCAACCTGCTTGTCGAACTGTCCTTCGGTAAGATTTGGCCGCTTACGCATTACCATTGAGGCACTCCACCTTAAAGGCCATAGCCATGGCGTCAAAGTTGCGGGCAAAGACCTTGAGCCCCTCGGGATCGTTGTTTTTCAGGTACTCGGCAATCCACTGCACGTTCTCCAGGAACACCTTGGGCCGGTCGTATGCCGGGCCGTTTTCGGCCTGGCTGGCAGCCCGTTCCACTTCCTCCCAGCGTCTGACCAGGGAACCCAGGTTGTTGAGCGAATTGAGCACCTGCTGCGGGATGGAACCGGCAGGCGATTCCTCGGCAAAGGTCAGTTCCCGCTCGAACAGGGTTTTCATGCGCTGAATGTTGCTCCGCTTCTGCTGGCGGGCTTTGTCCCATTCGTCAAACTCATCCCCTGGGCGCTTGGTATCGGCTTTCCAACCGGAAAGGGTCTGACGACTGACGCCAAGCGCCGCCTCAATATCGGTCAGGCTCTTGCCTTCCGCCGTGTACATGCGAAAGGCGATATCGTAGAGCTTTGCCTTGTCCCCTTTTTGGCCCACTAGAGCAGCTCCTTTTTCAGCCTGGCAATCTCCAACAGGGTCACCTGTAGATCGGCATAGGCAGTTTCAAGGTCATCCATCTGGGTGGCCAGCTGGGGCACTTCCATTTCCTCTACCGGGTGCAGAGCGGTATTGAGCCCCTGGCGGATCGCGGTGGCCAGTGCCTCGATTTTAAGTTTCAGGCGATCGCGTCTTTGCTCAGCTTCTACCAGCTTTCCGCGCATCGCGGCACGTTCAAGATTGAAACTCATGTGGTTCTCTCCACTTTGGGATCTTTACGCATCAGCGGGCAGTAAAGGTTGTTGTCTACGCGATCTTTCACCTGGGTCATGGTCTGGGTAGAAAGGACCAGGATGTCCTGTAATCCCTTGGCGACGGTCTCATAGTTTTTGACCAGTTTGGCGTTTTCTTCGTACATATTCACCACTTCCGAGTGCCTTTTCTCTTGGCCTCTGGTGATGATGAACATGCCCACCCAGGGGCCTGCAATGACAAAGATGCTGATGGTGATCAGGGGCCAGGTGCCGATCTCTTTGATAATTGCAACCAGGGCGGTAAGGGCAGCGACGTCGGTCGGGGTCATCAATTACCTCCGCCACTGCAGATCGGTCTGAATCTTAGCAACGCCGTCAGTTGTGACCTCGCTATAGCCGGTAAGGTGCAGCTGCTTTATGCGCAAGAACTCCCAGAAGCCGTAGAGTGTCCCGGAATAACGCGGACCTCCATCACCCATGGCGACGCCGTAACGGATGCCGGCACCCAGGTCGTTTCTGAATTGGAACCAGGGGGACTCCTTTTCCTTCACCACCGGCATGGTTATCCCTGTATCGGTATTGACCACGGAAACAACGTAATAGCCGTTATCGCTGTCGGGCAGATCGGCGGTGGATGTCACCTGCAGATCGGATCCTCTGCCGGGCACCGGAGATTGAGTACCCTCCGCAGAGGGGGTTATCACCTCCCTGGAGGAATTGTCCTCATCGTTTTTAGCCGACGCGATATCCCCGCCTTGCAGCCATGGCATATCCAGCTTCTCCGCCACCGCCTTTTTGTCCAGGGCAACAAAGCCCTGCTCGGGGCAGGCCACGCGGACACGCTCGATCTTTATCGCTTCCTTGATCTGCGGGACCCTCACGAACTGGGTCGCAGTGACGGTCCTGACCTGGGGCATTGCGTATTGCCAGAGGGCGGCGAAAACCGCCAGGATCAGGAGGATTAAGAGGCCGGTGCGCGACCAGTCGATCTTTTTCCAGTCAGATGTGAAATGACCTTTGATGGCTACCCAGCACATCTTTACCCAGCTCATAGCGGCTCCTGTATCCCAAAACCGGGACCCTTGGCAGCAACAACATCGTCAGTAACGGCCTGTGGCGCAGCGGCAGAGGTATCAATGGCAACAGCGGGCGCGGCAGATAATAGCTCGGTCTTCTTCGCACTACCCTCGCTGGAGCCGAAGTAATAGCCGTAGACATCCTTGACCAGGGTAACCAGGGCACCAAGTAGGATGAGCAGGATCTTCTCAACGGTCGGCTGCACCCCAGGGGAGAAGATCAGGATAAACACCACTGCGAAGAAGCCGAAGATGGCCAGCAGGCCCAGTACAGATTTAAAATCAAAGCGTTTCATGTTGCCCCCTTATGATCAGATTGGTCCGCGTTATCCCCGCATGACCTTGACAATGTTGTTGTAGCGGCGTTTGACGTCGTCGGGCCGTTTCTGCCCCCAGGGGAGGCTGAGCTTGAAGTCGCGGATGATCTCCGCTGTGACGACCTGTTTCAGTGCCGCGAGATGCTTGTGCAGTTTGCCGCCACGGCTCATGTACATCTGGTTGTGATAGTCGGCCATGGAGATCAGTCCCGCGTCGCTAAACCGGATGCCGCTGTCGCTGCAAATGGCTGAAGGCTGGGTGAGACATTCCTGCAGCTGCTTTTTGTCCCAGGCGTCGATGATCTCGGCGGCGGCTTTCAGCTTGGCGTTCATCGGCGCCATGTCGCGGACCGTCTGAGCCTTGAGGGCGGCAATCTGGTCCGTGGTAAAGGCGCAATCCCGCAGACCGAGGATGGCGCTGGGGTTGTTGTTGATGTCGAGCTGGGAGATACCATAGCTCCAGCCGGACTTCCCTGTTAGAACGCCGTCTGGGTCGGAGAAGCGATATGCGGCATTCGGGTTGTTTTCGAGCTCGTTGGCCAGGATGACCAGGCGGAAACTGTCGATAAGGCTGCGCGGCATAATACCTCCGTTGGTTTTAGGTTGACCGCTCCAGGTAGACGAGTCCTGGAGCGGTTCGTCAAAGGGAAAGAACAAACACGGGGGCAGGATACAAAAAAACGCGCCGGGGGGCGCGTCGTTTTGTCTCGGATTGTCATGGGTTATCAGGGGGTTAGGTGATTTTTTGGGGAAAAGAAAAGGGGAATTCTGCCTCTATATCCGATTCGGTTCAATCTGTCAATCGGGATATGCGCAGGTACTGTCGAAGAGCGCCAGCTGATCGGGATCTACAGCCATCTGGCGCTGGTAGGAGTTGTTCCTGACCAGGAAGTCCACCAAATCAGGGAAAGCTACACGACGATTGGAATGGAGCATCGTGGAATTGAGGCTGCATGCGACGCGGGGCCGGCCGTTTTCGTCAGGCTCCCAGGCGTCGGTATAGCGCCGGAAAGTCCTCTCAACGATACCCAGAATACGGCAGACCTCGCTTGTGCAATAGCTTGCCTTCACTGGCAGATCGGCGGCCCGTAGCATCCCTTTCAGCTTTTCCTCGGCAAGCTCCTGTTGCGTCATTATCTGTACTCCGCAGGCTTGTGCAGCTTGATATACTCGGTGATGCCCTTATGGGCGAACTTCATTACCCACCAGTTTGGGCCGTGCTGGGCCTTCATCTGGTTTTCAAACATTTTCTTCAGCCCTTCAATGGCTAGGTAACAGTCCTGAGCCGTCCGGATCTTGCCTTGCTTGATGCCCATGCGCTTCATCAAGAACAACCCCAGGCCGTTTTCTTCTCGCCACTGAATGAGAGCAGCGACAGCGTTCATCTTGTCGATTTCATCTTGCCTGGGCAGGGCAATGACGTTACCCTGGCCGCGTGTGCTGCCGGCAGGCCGTGGGGCCGGTTTTACCTTCGTCTGCTTTGCCTTGGCGTTTGGCTTGAGGGTAAAGCCCTTGCCCTCCAGTTCGCGGATGAACTCCGATGCCTGATCGTAGGTGAGCTTTGTGCAGCTGCGCACCCCGTAGCGCTCCTCAAGCATGTCGTGTTCTTCTTCGCGGGGAATGCCCAGGAAGTTACAGGCCATCTTGATGATGGTGATCTGCTTACCGTTGATGGGTACCCCCGGCTTCTTGTATTTGCGGTAGGTGTTGGTTTTCATTTATAACTCCCGCAGCAGCGGACTCCACAAGCTCCGCTGTGCTTGTTGTTATGCCTCGGAATCTTCCTCTAACTGCTTCAGTTCTCTCTTGAGCCTGTTGATTAATCTCTCCAGCGTCGTCTGTTGTGCTGCCGGACGTCTGCATGAGCCATACTCCTTAAAAAAGCATTCTTCTTTACCATCAATCGGCATCTCCGAGCACATTGCAAACTGGCAGACCATCACACCAACACAGTCAAACCCGATTTGGAATTCGCCATCGTAGAGAGAAATACTGACATTTGCCGTTTTAGTGGCTTTCTTCGCAGCCATTGCACGCCTCCACTGTTTTATGGCACTTGCATGTGCAGGCAATCTGGCCAGGCAGGTTCTGATGCTTTGCACAGCGCCAGGGGTCCGAGAACTTGCAGTCACAATCCTGGTCTGCGGGGGCAGTCGAGAAGACCAGGACCTTGCACCCTCTGTCATTTTCGAACTCTGTGGTGCCGTTCGGGTTAGTCTGCCTCTGAAAAGCCATCAGCCAGGTTGCAAGGATCTCCATCGTCCTTTGATCGCCAATTTTGCGGAACCCTCGCAAAACTGCCGCGCTTATTGCCTCTTCTTCCGGATTTTTCTTGCTCATGAAGCCCCCCCTCATTTCCTGGCAATGGCAGCCTGCATTGCCACCAGCCGCTCTCATCCACCTTGTCTAGTAGTCTCTCCATAGCTGCCTCATCGCCTGTCGGAAATCCTGCATTTCCAGCGCTAGCTCCACCTGCTCCGGTTCGTCGACGCGCCCTTCGATGATCTTCTTTGCCTGGCGCTCGGCCTCGGCCCTGGATAACCCGCCGCAGTACTCCATGATCGCCGCCCGCTCTTCAAAGCGCAGCCGTTCATCGACATCCATTGGTCCGCTTTACCGTGGTAACGGCGGGAGCTTCTCTCAGGGCCAAGGCGAACATTGTCGCGGCATGGAGAAACTCTTGCCTGGTTCCGCCCTTGCAGACGGCTTGCAGGCGCTCCAGTTCGTCGTCACTCACTCTCAAACAAATAACGTTGTTTCTCGGGTTTTGCTTAGCCTTGCCCATGACTACCTCTTGCCGATCCGCAACGGACGGTTCTGCTGTTCTTTCCTGACTCGCTCCAGGATCTCCGCGCTCTTGATCTTCAGTGCCCGGTTTTCCTCAAGCATTGCATCGACGCGCTTGATATAGCCGTATTCCGCCAGTTTGTTCACATGTACCTCCGTTGGCTGCATCATCAGGCCCCGGCAGCCACGCCGGGACGACAGCCAACTTGCGAAATTGCGCAAGTTGACTGTTTCGCATGGTTAAAAAGATCTACCTATCATCTGTCTGCCCTTGTTCCATACGCTCAATGGTAAGTTGTAGCGCTTCAGATCCTTTTTTTTGACCGTTCGAGCCAATCTCCTGCAATCCATTTCCCTGCACATTTGAGGCTTGCTAGTATGGATAGAACACCCTCCATCCGACAGATAAACACAGTCGCCGTTTTCCTTATGAGCCAGCATCAATTCATCCTTGAAATGGTCATGCGGAACTGTTTTGTATTGTGTCACGTCATCCTCTGGGAGTAGCCTTATTGCATCCCCATGACAACAGAGAGTGCATCCATTACAACGTACAGTGCCAGTTGGCAGTTCTGATTTGCTCTGGGACTTAATATTTTCAAGCTCTTGCATAGCCTTTTCAAAATTATTGATTCTGTGATTACACTCCATATTTTCCTCCTCCAATTTCTAAGCACGGCTTGATGCGGGCCACGCCGCAGCCGTTATGCCCATACCCGAGCGAAATTCACGCCCTTGATGTAAGTTTTTGCATTTTTGTCATACACGGTGTTTTCTGGGGCCAGTGCTATGTACTCCTGAATATCCCGCGACGCTTGCGGAGAAGAAACCCCGAAGTAATCCATAATTGCACTACGGTTCAGGGTGCCGTACTCATTCAACAGAAAATCTATTAGCCGTAACCTCTGTTCAACCGCATATGTGAGTTTCTGGATATCCGTCTCTACCTGCTTTGTACAGTCACACATTAGCCACCCCCTAAAACGCTGCGATGTCGAGCGGGATGGCAATGTATCTACCCACTTCGTTGCGCTCATAAAGCCTGATCTGCTTCTTCTTGCCGGCTACCATAAGGGCATCACTGACGATCTCCATGCCGGCTTTCCACTTATCATTTTCGATCTTAAGATGCCGGAGCGGCAGGATCTTGGAGACGCTTACCTGACCGTCTGTCTGCTTGAATGACGCATTGACGATGGTGCGTGCGTTTGCCGCCTCTTCGGGGAGCATCTCGTCAAGAGCTTCCAACAGTTTGGCTTGGGCCGCTTGCCACTCAGGACCAAAAGTCAGCTGCTTTTGGATGGCGATGTTCAGCTTGTAACGCCCGTCGAAGGTCCTGAAGGTCATATTCCCTTCCGTACCGCCCCGCTTGACTTCATGCTTCTCGAACATTGCCGTAACGACCGTGGTTACGTCGCGGAAGTTATAGCCCTTGAAGCGCTCAATCTTGCCGGAGAGGTACAGCCAGTACACGGCGATCTCCAGGACCATGTCATGAAAGAGCAGGTCCATTTCCTTAATGTTCTGGATCAGGACCAGGTCACCGTTGGCGTTCTCCATCCGGCCATTGATCACTTGGGGATGCTCGGCCTCATAGGTAAGGCGGAGGGCGTTCTTCAGGACGTAACCTGCGCCGGTATCGGTGCCTCGCTCGCGGACTTCACCCCAGGTGACGGTCTCTATTGGATTAACGCGCAGTGACTCTGTCGCAGTGTCTCTTGCTTCTTTGTCTGTCGCGTGGTACTGCATGCCTGTGTTTGGTGAGTAGCTGTAAAAATCCATCCTTAATTCTCCTTTTGTTTTCTGATTGCGTTTGCCAGATTACCGGCGTTGTCGTAGAAGCTGGTGATGCCGCAGAGGAGCTCCCAATCATTATTGACGAGCGGCTCATCGTCGAAGTTGCCGCTCACGCAGTCCCACACCTTGCCGTTGTGCATGTACTGCTCTTTTACGACCTCGCCGTTTTCGGCATAGGCGGTGATCTCGAACCCCTCGCGGGTTATGATTACGGTTGCACAGTCGATCATGCCCGCCACCAGGATGAAAAACGGGGGGGCTGCATGGCACCGCTGCATACAAGTTTGACGGCCAAGGCAGTAGCCCTGTAATCGCTGCGCTTCCGTGTCTGTTCCCACTTGTTGCGGTTGCTAAGCCACTTGATAATTAGTTTAATCATGGTGATTCTCCTTTTTACGCTGCTCCCCACCCAGGGTGATGAGGAGCAGAATCTCGAATATCAAGGCCAGGATAAGGAACCCGACCCAGGGACTAAGACTCAAAACACCTCCCGGAAAATTGCCGCACCTTTCCGCTGCAGGTGCCCTTCATACCGGCGTAGGCAGTTATGGCAGTGCTGGTAATCATGACCTACGGCACCGTATTCGCCGCAGGCCCATTTGGGGCCAAAGCCGGGGGTCTCGCCGTTGCCGTTCATCTGGGGCAGGCCGCTGTCATCGACCTGCTGGAACAGATCGCCGGAAGTAAGCCCGGTAAGCTTCAGCCACTCTTCAATAACCGGGGTGGCATTGATGAAGGCAATGACATCGGCGATGAACTTCTCGGCATTGGCCGGCAGCTTGCCGCTGGAGAGGGAAATAGAGACCTGGGCCTTGCTCCAGCCGGAGGCCTGGACCAGGGCCTGCTGGGGGATCTTCAGTTCGTCGAGGACGGCTTTCAGCCTAAGCATTAATCGCCCCCTTAACCTCGGGCAGGTCTCCCTGACGGCGCGCCAGGACGCCAGCCAAGGCAGCTTTACCGCTCACGGGCGCGGCCAGTTGTTTGCGGGGGGTGCGCGGCTGCAGCGCTTCAGCGGTCTGCTCCCCGGCAGCCGCCGTCACGTCCGCGACCTTAACCAACTCACGGCCGTCCGCCAGGGCGTGATTCAGGATCGTGACGCACAGCGCCTGAAGCTCCAGGTAATTGCGGGCCTGGGGCAGATCGGCAAGGGCGTCGATGGCCGTATCTTCGAAATGCTTGCCGATGGTGGCGCGGACATATTCGGCGGATTCATCAGCCGACAGCCCTTTCATCCTGATGCAATCGGAGCGGAGCGCAACTTCGCTAACACCGGCTCGATTCATCGGGTCGGACTGGGCAACGAGGATGATGGTGAACAACTCCTTTTGTCCCAGCCACTCGATTTCACGTAAAGTTTTCAGGCTCCTGAGAGTATTGGGATGCAGGCGCTGCGCTTCTTCGATCATGACTACAACCTGTTGTTTTGGGTCACTGGTCGCCTCGCCCACAATCCTCCGTAGTTGCGCACTGCTCACCACCCCGCCGCGTTTGACTGATTCGGTGGAGAGGGCACTGATCATGGCGGCTTTGATTTCAGGCGCCCGCAGGTTTTCCTGGTCTTCCCGTATTACCGGTATCAGCCGGACTTTGAACTTTTTAAGAGCGGCTTCAATGGCATCGCTCTTGCCTATGCCGCGCTCCCCCACGATGCTGACCATCGCGTGCGATTCAATAGCCATCGTCAGAATCCGCCGGACCCTGGATATGTCCCCGGTTTCAAACTTTTTCGCGGCCTTGAACGGGTCGCATTTGTAGTCGAGGTTGCAAAATGTCTCCAGTCGTGTCATTGTCTCCATATGTTTTCCTCCTTTTCTATTGGGGCGGGTGGCAGCCCGCCCTGATTAAATAACTCTCGGCAGCTTCAACGTCCCTTCACCATCACCTGCTTTAATCTCCTTCAGTTTCGCTTGGGCTTCCGGCTTGGTGTCATAGATCAGCGGCTTCCCTTCCTCGCTGCAATGGTGCCATTGTCCGTTGACCAGACCCTGGATGCCGAACTGCGCTTTCATTGTTTCCGTGTTCAGCCACCGTGACAGCCTGAATTTTGTGGCTTTTGCAAACGTTGCCATGCATCCTCCTTTCATAGTGCAGCCCTCATCTGTTCCGTCTGTACCTCTGCCGCCAGCCCGGCCACAAAGCGCCGGGACAGGCCATTTTCCTCGATCAGCGCCGCGACTGTCTCACGCATTGTGTTGTCAAACTCATCCGGGCGAACCAAGCCGGTCAGTTGCTGGAATTCCCATATCGCACTCTTGATGTCAGGATAACGATCGACGTCGAGCGGGTTCTCGACCGCCCTGACATTTGTCCTAGTCTGCATCCTGATAACCTTCTTCGGCTCGCCTGGGCTGATTGTGGGCGCTTCATCCACATAGAGCAGGGGCCGGGCATGCTTCATCTCCGCTGCTTCTTCCCGCACACGCTGGTGCTCGGTTTTGGCGTTGCCGCGGAATTCGTCCAGGTTGTTCGGGCGGAAGTCGATCACCTCGTATTTGTTGCCGTCACTCAGGTCCATCGCCACCATTTTGCCGTCTATGGCCCCTATGTAGATTTTGACCTTAGCCAAGTGCAACCCCTTGACTTCATAAGTAACACCGTCGATGGTGAAGCAACCGCACTGATCGAGGGTCCTGTCATAGCCGCGCACCACGGTTTTGATGGCGTCGGGCGGGAAGAGGACGGCGCCTCCGTGCAGATTGATCCGCTCCCACATCTGCAGGCGGGTGTGCTTTTTCTCGAAGCGGTGCTTGCGGGTGGTATTCCATTTGCGGATGAAGATCCCCATCTGGCGGTTGAACTCGGACATGGTGATGCTGAAGTGCTGCCAATCGCCGGTGAAATAATTCGCGACGAGGCGGGACCAGATCACGTCCCACACCTTTTCGATCTTACCGTGTTCATCCTTGTTGCCGGGCATGGTCTTTTCCACGGTAATGCCGGTGCGGGAGAGGAATTCCTTAATGGCTTTGTGCCGGATCATCGGTCCCTTATCCCCCATTAACCGTTCAGGGATGCCGAACCATGGCATACCCGATTCCTGGGACCAGGCCCAGCAGAGGAAATCTATGTTGTCAATGGCGCTCTCGCCGCAGGCCGCTACCATCCGCGCGGTCCAGCAGCCGGAATAGTCATCTGTGTAGCCGTAATACCAGGGTCGCAGGCCATCCACGGGCACGGGTTTGTTTTTGTAATCCTTATGTCCCTTGTGCAGTTTCAGAAGGTAATCGCCGTCCGGCAGGCGCTCGGCGATGTAGAAGCCGTCGCACCCGGAGGCGTCGATATGATGGAGCTGGTTGGGGCGCAAGGCCTGAAAGCGTTCCTTGCGGGCCTTCTTTTGGGTCAGGCCCAGCTTGCGCATCCACCGGTCGAAGGTGCCTGGGGGGATATCTTTGAAGCGGGGTTCCAGGTCGCCGTTCAAGACCGCCAGATCTCGGGCGTCCTCTGTCACCTTCTGGCGGCGATGGTCCGGGGCCATGTATTTGTAACGGGCCACAACGCGGGCCGCAGCCTCAATCCCCTCTATCTGCGCTTCCCCCTTGCGCTTACGGCCGATGCCGAGTGCGGCATAGAGTGTCTGGTAGGAGATGCCGAGAATCTTGGCATGATGGCGGATGATGGCTGTTTTACCGCGCTCTGCCGTTTCCCATTCGTTATGCACCTGCTGGATGTACCAGGGTGCGATGTCACGCGCTCTGGCCATGGTTATTCTCCCGAGGTGTAGGCTGATTCGAACTGTTTACGTAAGTCAAAGAGCTCCGCTTCCGCTTGATTCATGTAGCGGAGCACCTGGGCCTGCGCCGCCCGGTCCCCCTCCAGCCGCGGGTCAACTATAAATTTAGCGATGGAGGCGGAGAACGTTTTGCAATCCTCGTGGATTACTTGCATCTGCTCCTCGCACCAGGTCTCGTCATGCTCCCCAGGGTCGAATGCTTTGAGTCGGTCAAGTTCCTTCTCATACAGCTTTTTTTCATTACGCCAGGACTTATTCTCTTCCTTCACGACCGCATCTAGGTTCTTTTCCAACTTCTCAACGCGAGCAGCGATGGTTTTATGCTTCTCCAGTAGAGCAGATACCGCCGCTTCCACTTCCGGTGCATGGTCCGCATCGATCGGGATGGTCTCACCTTCAATAGTTATGGTCCCCTCATCAAGTTGGACAGCGCCATCATTGGTGAGTTGGCGAAGCTTTTTCAGTTCCCGGTAGCCAAGAGAAAAACTGCCAACCGTTTGCAGAAATGCTTCACCAAAAGTAGCGAGGTTAGCGAGATCTTCATCAACCTTTTGGCGGGAAAAGCCTAGATAATCACAGAACTTATCCCATGTACCTATGTTGGGTAAGTCTTTGTAGGTTTTTGACTCTTTAATCTGTTTCAGCTGCATCAAACTGCCAACCGTTGTCACTTTTTCAACAAAACTGAGTGCCTGAATTCTGCCTGCAACTTCATAGGCGTCGGCAATGCGCTTCTCCCGGTCCGCCTGCTCGGCCTGCTGCGCTTCCAGTGCATGCTGTTCTTCAAGGAGCTCGCCGGTCGCCAGGGCCAGGTTTTGATTTGCCCTGATCAACACATCTTTTGTGGCCGTCTCGGAATCGCTGATTATGGCTTCAAGCCTGGACTCAAGCAGTTTGAGCAGTGTCTTATTCCCCCCGGCAGGGCGGCTTTTTACGTCTGTTATCGCCGCGCGGACGGTGGCTTCGTTGGCCTCTTTGAGGTGGCCCTTGAAGTTCTGGTCTCCCGGTGGACAGTTGGTAAGCCAGCCAAACGTCTCAGTATTTATTCCCTCTTTTGGCATTTCATACCTCCAATGTATTTAGTTCGTCCTGCATCGTGCTTATCTTGGTTTGCAGCCCCAGCTTGAAGGCCGAGTACATGCCGGCCAGCCTCACACCGGGCTCGTACAGGTCGCCACTCTGGCGCACCCACTTGCGCTCCAGGGCTACTATCAAATGGCTCATGACGGTGCCGTGGGGAATATTCAAGGCACGGCTGATCTCGGCGCCGGACACCGGCCTGGTCTGCTGGTGTAAAAACTCGACAATATCGATGAATTTGTAGTCGGATTGGACCGGGGTGTATGATTTGGCCATGTCACTTCTCCTCAAGACTGTGTGCCGTCCAGGACCCGCGAGGGCCGGGCTGTATTCGGAATAACGCTACTGCTTTTGTACCACCGGGCAGGGTGCCGCGGACCCGCAAGCTACCGTTAGTCATAGCTTCATCGTGGATCGCCCAGAAGTCGCAGAGGCGAAACGGAACAACCGGAAATCCCATCATTTTTTCCCCTCCATTTCCTGTAGGAATAGTTCCCGCTTTTTCCGTTCTCTTGCCGCTTTCTGCTCCTCTTCGCGCAGCTTCTGAATTTCCGATCGCAGTGCCTCGGCGCCGGGGAGGCAGAACATGCCGGCGGACTCGTTGACGATCTCCAGCGGCTGGCGCCAGTTGGTGACCCGGCAGAAGGCGGCAAGCCTGCTGCCCCAGATCTGGTGGCGGGTTTTGCTCTCTGCCGTCCAGGAGTAAATCATCTCGGCAGTGATGGTTTCGTCCAAGAGGTGGCTCATTTCCCCGGCGATCTGGTAGGCATCGAGGGGACACTGTTTGATGCCCTCGGAAAGTGACCGGCGCAGGGATGCCTCAATATTCATACTCCCCCGTGTGGATGGCGTCAGCTGCATCTCCTTGGTGCGCTGAAGAAGGTCAAGGAGGGATAGCTGGTTGGTGTCTGTTTTTTCGCGTCTTTTAGACATTGTTAACAGTCCCCGTTTCTGCTATCATCTGGCCGTTGTTCTGGTCTTTTTAACCCTGGTGGTACGTTCCACAAGTGGATGTCCATTGCAGTCGTAACGGCTCGGCCAGATCAAAGCGGGTTTAACACCAATTATCTTGCCGACGATCCTCTCAATTGCCGGCCATGGCTTGTGCAGCACCATATTGGGCGATCTCTCTACATAACCGTATTTGCGGGCAATACTGGCAAAGCTGTGGCCTTTCTTTTCAAGTGCGGCTTTGATATCGGCGCGGTGCCAGTCCGATAAAGATGTTTTTTTATAGGCGGTAGTACTCATCAATGTCTCCGCTGTTTTTTTGGACTGTCTGAATATGAGATGTAAAACTGACAATGCAAAAATAACCGATTGGTTATGGTAATGCAAGAGAAAAATATACAAATGGTTATAGAAAATATCGGTAATAGAATACGAACGGTCAGAGAGAGTCAGAAACTCAGCCAGGAAGCCTTCGCTGGGCGCATGAATGTGACGCCTGCCACCATCAATCGGTATGAAAAAGGGCATCGTGTACCTGATGCTGACTTTCTAAACCGACTGGTTATACAGTTTAGTTGTGATGCCAAATGGTTATTAACTGGGGTGGAGTCAGATACGCTGCCGGTTGCCGGTGATCATTCCGCGAACTATGCTGCAAAGGATGATGTAGAAAAGGATTATGTGCTTGTGCCCCGTTATGACGTTAGGGCTAGTGCTGGTGGGGGTGCCCTGGTTCATAGTGAGCAGATAGTGGATTACCTTGCCTTCAGAAATGAATGGGTCACCCATTCCCTGGGAGTGCCAAAGGAGTATCTTGCTCTTATTTCAGTCCAGGGTGATAGCATGGAGCCGACCTTGAGCAACAACGATCTGATCCTGATCGACCGGAGAGAGACGTCGGTAAACGACAATTCTATATATGTGCTCTCCTTTGATGGATCTTTGCTGGTCAAGCGTATTCAGCGGAAATTAGACGGGTCTCTTGTCGTGAAGAGCGACAATCAAATATACGAGCCGGAAATGGTAACGTCTGACAAGGCCGGTACATTAATTATTGTCGGGCGTGTCGTTTGGTGCGGACGGAGGATGTGATGAAGAATTTTCTTTTTATGGCCTTGTTGTTAGTTTCTTCTATGGTTTATGCAGATGAAACGCTTGTCCCAAACAAAATTTTAGATGTGGGAAATGATGTGAAAACGGTCAGTATCATGGTCGGCACCGATGAGGATCATTTGGTTAACCTAGTGGTACCTCGATCAATGGTAAAGGAAGGTGCGGAAGCGGCCAATGTTGATGCTATTTGCTATAACGGTAGGGGGAATATGTTTCTCAATTCCCCTAAATATAAGGCTGCAGCCAGGCTAAAATTCAATAAATTGGATCGAAAAAAGAAATTTGCCGAGATAGAAGTTGAAGCGCGTCTGGTGAACGTAGAACAACGGAAGTTTATTTCTATTCCAACTACCAGGTTGAAAATTACAGGCAAACAGTTTGCTAATTTGGTTGCAAAAAAGAGATGATAAAATGGATTACAATCTTTGTATTACTGCCTTCGTTGGCTTTTGCCGGTCATATCCATAAGGAAAAGGAATACCAAGAAGCTTGGTGTAAAAAGATAAACGGTATCACGGAATATCGGCTGGAGGATGGAGCGAGGGTCGACTGTCTCACGGATCAGTTTGCTATCGAGTTTGATTTTGCGCCAAAATGGGCCGAGAGTATTGGGCAGGCTTTGTATTATGCGGAAATGACCGGACGAAAGCCGGGCGTTGTGCTGATCCAAGAGAATGACGATGATGATCGTTACATGGATCGTCTGAAAAAGGTCGCGGGTCGACATGGAATTAAAGTTTGGGAAATGACTCCTGACGAACTATAAAATTATCTCTCTTTCTTCCATCAAGACTTTCTTGATAAACTCCTTCTGTCAGTCTCATGTAAAGCATCTGTAAAGCATTGTGAAACTCACTTATCGTGTTTCTGGTATGTTAGTTATCGTACCCCCCTTGTAAATATGCCGCGG
>JAEHJW020007098.1_pt1 | contig 39851 bp, 68 predicted proteins | sample 9271431 | NCBI WGS metagenome assembly JAEHJW02 | reverse complement strand
TCTTTAATCCCAATGGACAGGATTAAATATGTAAATCGTCGGGAGTCCTTTCCGTATCCTACTTTCAGGATGTCAGTCCCAGAGAGCAATAACCGATTTGTCAAAGAACTATTGTAACGGTATGTGGGAGCAATACAGATTATTTGTGCTCCACCATTTTCTATGTCCTGCTTTTAATAGTTTTAACGACCAATCCGTTGAACTTGCTAAATCAAAGGCAAATTCTTTTGTTATCTCTGGATGATAGTAAGTATTTAATTGCCACCATCCGAGAGAAACACCTTTGAAATCTGTATCTCCTATCCTGTCGCCTTGAAATTGGCTCTCGTGTTCAACGATACACAAAGACAACTCCGGATTAATTCCGAATTCTTTTGACCTTTGAATAATATAATTTTTAATTTCATCTTTTGACGGAGAGTTTAATGATGGTTTTTCAGATACCTTATAAGTGACATTCTTACTTGGGATTTGGGTCATAACTCCAAAAATTACTCCGATAGCCACAATCAAGCACCAAACTCTTATTTTTTTAAATGCATAATATCCAGACCATTCTCGGTGATGACGATTGGGTGCTGGTTGATACATATAAGTCCTGCAAGGAGGGAGTCCCTATATCGTGGTATCTGATTTTGATTCGGGGTGTATACCTACCCTCAGACGCAGTCCCTTCCCGACTGCCACGCCACTTATATATATCAACCAATATCCAATGTTTTCCAAGTTGTCCAAGTTGTCCAATGTGCTGATGCTTGAAGACTTCCTCACAATCCCCAAGCACCAGAATACTGGTGTCCTTACCAAAAAGTCGTTCCCGATATTCCCAGTAAAGAGTTCTTAAAAAAGGGAAAAGAGTTGTTTATATATAAAATTACTTTGAACTCTCCCTCTTCTAATATTATATCATACCTTTTCAGATTGCCTGTGTATAACTTTTATTTATTATCATTTTTGCCAAATCTGTCAACCTCTTCTTTTGTTGGTCTTGAAATTTCTTTTTTCTCTGGTTCTCTTACGACAGCTTGGGTATCAGTCCAAGTCAACCGCCCTTATCGCATCTAATCAATATATTAATTACTATGAGAAGCATACCATTGTCCAATGACAAGGTAGTAAACTTCTGCTGAAGCCCACACTTGAGCTGCAAGACCTAAAACATTTCCCCAATCAAATGAAACTCCATCATAAGCCAATTTAACAGCTCCTGCTACTAATGCGACAAACATAATAACCAGTTGAGCAGAAATACCTTCAAACGGAGTCCCTGTTAGTTTTTTTCTCAACCACGAAATGGCCTCGGTTAAAATAGACGAACCAATTCCATAAAAAATCGTAATCATAAACCTAATAATTTCTTTAATAATAATACGACCTTTTGCAATAAATTAACTTGTTGTTTAAGATTATACACCACTTCGTCGGGTAAATCAATCGCCGTTCCCGCTTCTATTATGAACCTTTCGTATTTATTCAGTATCGTTTTAACCCCTATGTTCGGGTCAGCGGAGTCAATTATTCTTATTCCATTTTCGTCATATCCATCGGCAACCACAAAATGTCCGTATTTAGGAGTGGTAAAAACGGGAGTATTTGAACCCCAAAATCCATCATCACATTTTATCAACAAAATAACTGCCTTGTTTTGATAGATTGCCTGTTTTATATCGTTTATGTATGGATTGGTAAATACATAAGACTTTATTTTGCTTTGTCCTGCGTTTATGTCCATATCGGGAGTTATAACTGATGGGTCGCAATACTTTTCCAAAGGAAGAGTTATGTCGTTTTCTAACGGCTCAAAATCGTCTGCTCCGCAAACTTGAAGCCACTTGAAAATAGACCTCATATCCGTTCCCGCGTCTATGGGGTATCCGTCATAAACAGGAGATTTCGGGTCTTTTAGTTTGATATATCCGTATCGGGGAGTTTTTCTTCCTTTAACAAGGTCTGTGTATAGGTTTAATATAACTTTAAAATGAGTTCCTGCGTGGGCTCCACAAGAAGGAGTTTGCCCTTGATAGTTTCTTATTAACCAAGAATTGTCGGGCAAAAAAGACGGGGGGATTTCAATCGGAGCCTGAACCTTCCCTAAAATAAAATCTCTTTTATCTTTTGGTTTTTGTATTGCTCCTAAATTCATATTATTTAATCGTTGAAGTTGAAATCTTTATCCCCTGTTTTTCTGCCTGTGCCTTAGTTACGTCGTAAATAAAGTTTATCTGAGTTTGAATTGATTCTAATTTAGCCTCTGTTGCTTGCGATTGAGCTTCTGCTTGATAGGCTATATTTGAAGCATTATTTGCCACCGAAAAAACCCAGCCCGATACCAAAACAAATATCGGGGTTGCTACCGCTAAAATTGTTCCTGCCGCTATTGAACCTAATTGTGATTTAATCCAAGACATATTAGTATCTCAAACATTTTTTAATTGTGATGTTTCTTTGGTGGGCATATTAGTTAGAAGAAAGCATACTTGTAAAAAATCCATACGCTTGACTGACTACGGGAGGAAGATAACTCAACCACTTCGGCTTACTCTGACTTGTCGCCCATAGATAGTATTGAGAGATTTCTTGAGGAGAGAGAGCACGGGAGAAAACTGAAGGCTCGGCAAGGTAGCCATTCCATAGATTAGTTGCTCCATTACGACCAGACAATTGAAACGAAGCTGTTGTGAGGATAGACCCAGTGAAAGGCACACTCGTTGACCCAGCTGGAGTCTGCAGAACCCCATTTACATAAAGATTTAATCCCCCGATAGTATTGCTCCCATCATAGGTAAAAACGACAAAATCAGTTCGTCCAATACGGGGAGCTGAATAATGTTTTTCAAGCACATTTGCAAGTGCGGAACTATTCAGAAATATCTGGTATTCTCCGTTTGAAAATGTCCCAAGTCCATATCCTTGATAGCCAGTTGCCCCTGCTTGTTTTGAGATTATATTTGTGCTTGTTGTTGTTTTTGTGTTTATCCAAGCCGCTATTGAAAAAGGCTGATTGTACTCAAATCCCAAAACATTTCCCATTGAAGAATACGCACTCCCATTAAAATACGCACTTTGGACTCCTTCCTTAAATCCCTGTTGTCCGTAAACTACGGCCGTATCCGTACCATTGTTTCCGTTTCCCGAATTGTCTATTGAACTTCCTTGAAGTTGCCAATAACCCACTAAGTTAGGGTCGCCAGCAAAAAATCTTCCGATTGAACCTCTGTATGGATTGTAGAAAGGATATGCCATAGTTTACAAAATCGTCTTATAATTACGAACTGTTAATACTGCGTTATTACCTGCGGTGCTATCCAACGCCGCACCTGAAGCGTTCCAAATACCGATTGAAAACTTTTGCGGTAATTCGACCCCCAAATCTTCAAGGTTAAAAGTTTTCTGATAAGTTGTAGCGTTTGCGATTGTCGGAAGATAACCGATAAGCTTCGCACATACAGGCGTATAAGCTGCGTCTGTTCCACCGAAAGCGTCGTCATAGTTCGTTCCGTCTGCTGAACCTATAAGGTATACAGATACATAACCTGTAGCAGAAACTCCTGAAGCACCCGTTTTTACTTTCACAAATACTTTTGCCCAAGGGTCTTTATTTGTCGTGTTATCTATTGCGGTTGATGCTCGTCCTGCACCTGTTGCCAAAGAAGCCAATGTTATCGTTAGAGTATCAGTTGTTTCGTATGCTTGTTTTATTGATGCCATAGTTTTTAATTATTAAATGTTTTGTCCAATGATATAACCATCGTATGTACCTGACCCCGTACATAGAAATCCAAATGCGTCTCGTTTGCTTGCTGTCGTTGTCAGCGTTGGAGTAGAACTACCAGCCCATCTGATTGTTGAGAACCACGTTACTGTCCGAGAGCCAGTTGCGTCCTGCGTGATGTCTATCATAAACAACTGTCCTACCGCAACATTAGAAAGGGCAATCGTGGTATTTCCCGCACCCATAACAATGTGCTGAATGTTTGCCGCTGATAAGTCACAGGTAGTTGTCCCACCAACATTAACCGTCGGAATAGCAGAGCCAGCGATAGTAGCGTTGAGTGTTGGCTTTGTGATGGTCGGCGAAGTTCCAAATACTGCCGAACCACTTCCTGTTTCATCTGTCAGTGCAGAAGCAAGATTTGCTGACGAAGGAGTGGCAAGAAATGTGGCGACATTAGTCCCAAGACCAGATACTCCTGTTGAAATAGGAAGTCCGGTGCAGTTAGTTAGCGTTCCAGAAGCAGGCGTTCCCAATACAGGAGTTGTTAAAGTTGGCGAAGTTAATGTTTTGTTAGTTAAAGTATCAGTCGTCGCTCTTCCCACTAAAGTGTCTGTAGAAGTTGGCAACGTAAGTGTTCCTGTGTTTGATATTGTAGAAATTACTGGCGATGTAAGAGTTTTATTTGTAAGCGTTTGAGTTGCGGTTGTTCCTACGAGAGTGTCTGTAATTGTTGGCAAAGTAAATACTGTCCCATCTGTTCCAGCGAAAGATAACGAATTAGCAAAAGCAAGTTTTTTACCTGTTGCGATACCTGTTGCAATATATTGTGAATCCCAAACACCGGCAGCAGTTGATATATCGGTAGCCCAAAACATCGCCTCGCTGTTGGCTGCTAAAATCCATACAGTTGCTCCGCCATTCTTGTTTACCGTCACTGCTCCAGTTGAATTGTTGTGTAGTCTAAATAAAAATCCTAAAGACAATGTCGTAGCGTCGGGCAAAACAACTGTTTGTGTAGTTGTCCCTGTAAAGTATTGGTCTCTCGCACTTGCCGCAGTTAAAGTAGTAGTCCCAGCAGCAGTAACGGTTGTGGCATAGCCATTTATAAAATTATTAGCAAAAGCATTTGCGTTAGCGTCTCTTTCTATTATTTTGCTGGCAGTTGCGGCAGTAGTTACATTTGATAAAAGAACTCCTGTTGAAGATGATAAATAATCTGTTCCGTCAGTTGCAGCAGAGATAGCTGTTCCATTACCTTTAAGTATTCCAGTTATTGTCGTAGATAATGTGATTGCAGGAGTAGTTGTTGGATTTGCCACTGTTCCATCAAATCCGTTAGCAGACACTATTGATACAGAAGTTACCGAACCTGACCCAGACGGAAGGTCTACTAATAATCTATGGGTAGTCGGGTCGGCATAAAGGGGAGTAGGAGTTACTCCGTCTACGCTTGAAACTCCTATTATTGTTGATACGTGATTTGCGTCTTTCTTTGCGTTACTCATGTTGATTTAATTAAAAGTTTTCCTGAACTATCTGCGTATATTTCTACTGGCGTTACTCCGTCAGCAGAAGATACTCCCATCAAGTTAGTTATATGATTTGAGTCTCTTTGTGCTATTGGATACCCATAATCAGTTCCGGTTGTTCCATCGGACACACAAAGTCCATTGCTTATAGGATTAACGCATACTCTAATAGGCGTTTTTCCATCAGTATCTAATGCCGCTATAAGCGATGGCGTGTGATTTTCGTCCCTTGCTGATTCCATATATATATAGTAAATTAACTATTAAAAAATAGGAGGGGAATAGTCATCTTGACTTCATTTCCTGTAAATAATCTTTATAGTCTTTCCCAAGATTTATTACTTCCCCGTCTTTATATGTCCAGACCGACTCTTTTTTTATCTCTGGAGTAAAGTTTTTTAAGATCAATAACCTAATAGGTCTAAAAAGATTAATTCCATCATCCTGTGGATAAATAGCATATTTATGGCATTGATATTTAATAGATTTTCTATCTACTCCAAAAAAAGTGGCTAAATATCTAACCGAAAGTCCCTCTTGCCTGAGATTGAGCATTAAGTTGAGATTCTGTTTATTTTTCTTTTGAAATACTTGATTTTTCATCTGTGTGTGGTATTATTAAGGATATGGGAGATTTAATAATAATTGCTATTTTAATCTATGTATTTGTTAATTATGGATTTATAGCATCGTGCTTTGTCTTTTTTATTATGTTAGCGGGATATTCTTTATTGTCCCCCCCGAAGTAATCCTCCTGATTGCCTTGCTGTTCTCTGTACTAATTTAGACAAAAGACCTTGCCCTATTTCCGGCTTTCCTTCAATCATCCTAAGCCCGATTCTCTCTGGGGTTGCTATTTTTTTTATAGCTTCCGTTCCTTTTGACATAGCAAGAGGAATAAGTCCTCCTTGTGCTTGTTTTATGTTTCCAAATATCTGCTCTAATAAAGTATTTTGAGATTTATCTCCTATTGATTGAATTGCGTGTTTAGCCAAAACTGCGTGGTCTACTAAATCTATTCCGGTTAATTGTTTTATTTTATTAAACAAATCCTGAACTTGTCCGCTTTTATCTCCTGAGAATACTCTTCTCATAAGTAATTCGCCTCTTTGACCTTCAGCTCCTGCCATTTTATTTATTTCCTGTTGAACCGATTTTAAAACTGAATATGTATCATTGGCCTTTGCGAGGTCTGGAGCAACGGAGCGTAATGCGTTATCTACCTGACTTCTTGTCCCAAGCATCATTTGTTGTAATGGGTCAAATCCCTGAATACTTCCTGCTTTCGCATAATTTATCCCACTATCTATTTTACCAATCAAATCAGTAGCGGTTCTTGCGGTAGCATTTTTTCCACTCAAAGAAACTAAATCTTTATAAGTAGAAGCTAACCTATTAGCATCGCTTGCACTTAATGGAGATATTCTTCCTTTTACAGGAATAACTTTTCCAGTGGGAGAAATCTGTATTCCATAATCGTTCAATGCTCTGTTTTTAAAATCTTCTGCTATTTGAGAAGTATCTGATAGTTTAACATTTGATAATCCTGTCTTGGCATCTCCTATAATTTTACCCGCATTTGCAGTTTGTTTATCTATCATACTCGCTGCTTCGTCTAATTTATCAGCTGCCATAGTAAGCGGAGTTGGAGTTCTAACGTCTGTTGCGTGAGCTTTTGCCGCATTCATATAAGCAAGATAATCGTCTTTTGTTATACTTCCACTTTTAAGAGCTGTTTCTATTTGAGGGCTTATGTCTGCTGCTTTCCTAATTATACCACCTAATGCCTCTGTTGCCAATGAACCAACTCCACCAAAAGCTGCTCCTGCTATATTTGTAGTCTGAGGAGTTAGTGCTTGTCCTATATTTTGTCCAGAAGCTAAATTTCCTAATGTTCCTATCCCATAACCAAGACCAACATTAGTTGCTAATTTTCCAAGAGCTCCCATTTCTCCAAATCCAGGTATAAACCAAGAAGCTGTTAATCCTAAATCTCCTAATAATTGTAAAGGAGTTTTTTTGCTTCTTCCTTGTAATAAATCCAATGCATCAAACAATGCAGGAACCGCTGATTTCAAAACTCCACCAGCACCAGAAGGTTCTTGTGATGGTTGAGTTGTAGGAGTTTGAGTTCCTGTTTGTTGAGTTCCTGTTTGTTGAAATGGAGTTAATTTAATTTGAGATGGATCTACAAACTGACTCTGGGGTTGTCCATAATTTTGAGCAAGTTTTTCATAATTACTTTTTACTTTTTCTGCGTAAGACGGCTGATTAGCTACAAGTGTTCCATTTGAAGTATGTGCTCCATTCCACATAGCTGCGATTTCGCTTTGAGAGAGTCCTTTATCTAATAGTGATTTTATTCTTGTATATGCGAGCTTGTCTTGATTTTGAGGGGATTTGTCATTTGGGTCTAATCCGTATTGTTTAGCCCAATTTTGAAAGTTGTCTCCGTTCCACATATAAGCACCCCAAGAAGTTGTCCCATTGGGCTCTGTAATTGTCTTATTATAATCCCCATCCAAGCTTGTCTCCGATGCTCTTATAGCTCTACTTAAAGTCAACGCTGTCGGATCTAAATTAGTGATAGGGATTTGGGGCTGTGCTTGTTGCCCCTGTTGTACCTGTTGTGTTTCCATAAGTTGTTCCAGATTGAATTTGTTGCCAGTTCTGATTTACTATTTGTGATTTATTCTGAAGAAGTATTTTAGCTTCATCTTGTATTCTTTGGAGAACTCCCGATAACTGAGAATAAGGAAGTGAACCATCTAAAATCTTATTAGCATCAGATGTTATTTGTGAAGGAATCTGGTCGCCACCAGAAGCAAGAAGACCAGATACGCGAGACCTCAATGAAGCCAATGTGTTATCATATTGAGCCTGTTGTCCTGAGGATAATTGATTTCTTAAAGACGCAAGAGTTTCATTTCCAAACTTTACATTACTTGGGTTTATTTGTGTTCCATCTGGAGCAGTCATTCCACTCAATAATAAACTTCCAAATTGGTCTATGTTTTGAGCAGAGTTCTGAAGATTCTGATAATCCTGATATGCATTATTAAATGCTGTTTGTGCCGCTCCAACCCCAGCAGTAGTTGCGGTTTGTGCGTTTTGTATAGCTCCCTGTATAGCCCCTCCTTGTTTGGCAATATCAACCAAACTCTGTGTCCCCCCTCCAGTTACAGGTTGTCCAGTTATCGGAGATGTTAATATCCCAAATTGAGTTGTTGGCTGAGCAAATGCTCCAGCTTGTTGAAGTGCCGATTGTTGTAATCCTTGTTGTCCTTGAGTTAAAGCACCTGCTTGTTGATAGCCTGCTTGTTCTAACCCTGCTTGTGTTTGTGCGTTAGCCAATGCTTGTTGAGCGGCTGACATTTTGTTAGCAAACAAGTTTTGTAAAAGACCTTGAGTTCCTTGTGCTTCTTGTTGTCCCAATCCAGGTGTTCCACCTACTTGAGCAGTAGCTTGAGCATATTGATTTTGTAAATCTTGGATATTTTGATATGCCTGTTGGATATTCGGATTTGTAGCGGCAGTAGTTAATCCTTGAGCATATTGATTATACTGAGGAGCATATTGATTAGGAACGTTCCCCAAAGAACCTACATATCCTGAATAAGGAGCCGCTTTTGAGGCGTAAGGGTTTGTTATGGTTGCTGCTACTTGATTTGTTGGGACATATTCTCCCGAAGAATTTCTAACTAATTGAGACGCATCGTTTAATCCATATTTTTGTAAAGCAGATTGTTTGGCTTGTAAATCTTTTAGAGAAGATTGGGCAGTATCTAATTGATTTTGAATTTCGGCAGTTTTAGGAGAATTTATGTTGGTTTTTTGAGGTGAATTAGTATTTATTCCTTGAGTTGAAGAAGTAGTTGTTCCTTGCGGTCCAGCCACATTAGAAGTTTTCTGTTGGTCTTTTGAAGCAAGAACATTATTCTGAGGAGTGGGGCTACTCCCAGCTCCTTGTGCTTTTGTCCCCATATTTATATTTAATCCGGACAAAATTCCGCCTGGATTAAATTTTTGAGGTGAAAATATAGAACCTAGTCTCGACCCGAATCCTTGTTGTTGATTTTGTGGTGTTAATAAAGCCATGTTATTTTAGTTACTATAACTTAATATTTTTCCGGCATAAGTATCTGTCATTTTGTGGCAATCGTGGCATAAAGTTATCCCATTTTCTGATATGAGCGATAATTCTGGAAATATTGATCGGGGCTTTATATGATGAGCTTCAAGATTTTCTACTGAACCACATTGGGAACACTTATTATTATCTCTTTTAATTATATTATCTCTCCATTTTTTATATTCTACTGAACGATAAAATCCCCAATTCAGTTCAGTTAAACCACCCTTCCACATTGGATTATTTTCTTTTGATTGAGCCAAAGATTGTTTCTTCTTTGTTTCTTCTGATAATTTCCAGTGCTTTCCAGTTGAGCCAACGTGATTTAATCTTATTGCCACTCCTCTTTTTATTAATGCTTCTGGATTATTGCGGAAATAATTAGTTGTTTTTTCTATTCTATTTTTATTCCAATTTTCCCAATCTAATTTCCAACATTTATCAGAGCAATATTTTCTTGTTTCTAAATGAGATTTACAACAATAAAATTCATTTTTACAAAATAAACATATTTTATTTTGACCTGTTTTTACTCTTGACATATTAAGAAATTTTTGGCGTAAATAAATTTGGGTTCACAAGAGGTTGGTCAATATCCGACAATACGACATTTTTACTTTTATTAGAAAACTCATCGTTAAGTTTTTCTTCTCCTGTGTCATATAAGCTTTTATACAATCCAGCCTTTGTAGGGTCGGGAAAGCGAGTCGTGTAATACAAATAACCCATTCTGTATAAAGGCAAATCTTGATAATCTTCTATAAGCAAAGGAACTTGACCGATTGTAAAAGGAGCTCCCGTAACCGATTGTCCTTGATAAGGCATTGAAAGATATGCGGTTGTTCCTGATGTAATTTTAGCTATCGGATACCATTGATTATCTCCACAAGTTGAGTTAGACGAAGTAAAAGGAATACGAATAGCAGAAGCCGAACCTGCCGGATTAGAAATCTCTGTGGCGTAGGTTTCAAAAGTAGCAATTCCTGATCCTGTAATAGTTATAGCCGAAGTCAATCCGACATCTGAATAAACCGTAAAAGTCGTGTTAGTTACATTTCCAAGCCAATAATTAGTCCCCGTTGAAATGCCCACATAAGAACCTATATCTGTAAATTGAATTTCTGTTCCGTTATCTATTGGATGAGACCAATCTCCTGTCGTATTGTAAGTTGCCGTAGTCCCCGATGTGCTTATAATTGAACCCACCTGAGTTTGAGATATTGTACTTTGAGCCATCCAAGCCAAAAAGGGAGCAGTTCCTCCGGTAGCTGTTATTTTAGTGCTTCCATTTATGGCAGACAAAGTGCTTCCAGTTGTTGAATTTGTAACATCTGGCATTGATAAATCAGTTATACGAGCTTTATAATTTATAGTAATTAAATCTGTACTATTTGTTGGAGTCGGCCAGATACCAACTTGACCTCCCCAAATAAAGAAGTAATAAGGAAATTCTTGTTCGAATTGGATAACATTTAAAGCATCCCAAAATTCCCTTGAAGAACATTCTCTTGGTTGCCAAATAACATTTCCTATGGTTACGGTTACATTTACAAGTTTTTTAAGTTGAGATGGCAAAGGATAAAACTGAACTCCTGGTTTTGTGTTTAGAGTTACAGATTGTTCATTCCAAAAGTATTTAGTAGTTAGATAACGCAATGCATCATTGACTTGCTCCATTCCCCAATTTAAGTTGTCCGTATCTGTATTGTTTATTATACGGGCAATATCGCCATCAGAATAAGCTGGCGATGCCGTTGAGGTTCCGTAATAACTATTATAAGTCCTCATAAGTATATGATATATTTTCTCCTATAAAATAGGAGGGGAATAGTTAAGTTTTAAAGGTTATAAACACTTGGGCATTTCCTGCCGAGCTTGAAACTAAAGTCAATGAATTTCCTGCTGTATAAGATGTATTGGCTAAAGATGTTGCTCCTACCATAGCCCCAGAGGTTGTTCCTTTAGCTATTAAACACACAGTAGTTCCATTATTCGTGAGAGTTATATTTCCTGCGGTAGTGTCTAAAGAAGTAATAAATACTCCTGTAATCGTAAGATTGTAGGTAACTGGAATTGAAAATACATTTACCGAATTAGTCCCATTAGTAGTAGTTGATTTACAAAAATAATTTGGAGCATCTTTTAAGTTTGAATGTGATACTTTAGGTGCGTCAACTCCATCGTGAGTATGATAAGAAACTCCCCATACTCCGTATTGAGATTGTCTAAATAATTCTTTTGGGTCGTTAATCATGTTCCAGATAATATAGGCGACTGAGCCAATGTCGGGCCAGTTATTCCTAATAATCTTAATTCTTTTAATCTAACATAAGACGGATTTGTGGCAGTAGAAGTTAGAACTATCTTAAATTGTATCCACTGAGATTCTTTGAAGTTTACAGGAAATCTCCCCGAATATCTTCCTGTGGTTGTATCTGTAAATATTGTTGTATAGCTCTTAGAAAAATCTTGCCTATATTGAACCGATACACTTTCTCCACTCACTAAAGGTTTTGAAAGTTTATATTCTATTTGTTGAAAATCTCTGGGCTTCTGAAATGTTCCGATAGGAATATTCTCGGTTTCTACAAAAGAACTTCCATCAATTTGAGGAGTGTTTATTGGGGCTTCTATTGTTCCTGGAGAAGTTGAAAATGCTCCATACACTCCATAACCGCTAAAATCAGTATTTGGATACTGAGCTAATAAAGCAGATGGTACGGCAGATGAACTTGTTTTTGAAATATTCGCTTTATAGATAACCTTTGTATTTATATCTATCGCCCATATTCCGCCATAACCAGGTTCTATGGTGTTTGGATCTCCGTTTTTTGTAGCCAAAACTCCAAAATATAAAGTATTTAGTACATAAGCAGTTCCTCTCCAATAATATAAAGGTTGTATTGTCTCGGATATGTGGTCGGGAATTTTTGTCCACAAGTCTGACTGAGATCCGTTAGTTATATATATATTTCCTCTGTTTCCACAGAAAACATAAGCAGTTTGGTTATAAGAAACTATGCTTGATATGTTTTTTTCTGGAAGTAAAATTAAAGGATTTGAATACTGAGTAGAAATCATATCCCACGGATAGATTTTATTTTCCGTTCCTCCTACTAAAACATAAGAATTTAAATAAGCCAAAGATGTAACTCTATCGTATGTAGGCAATATCGGATAATAGTTGAATGTATAAGTAGATTTGCTTTGTGGGTTAAAGTTTGTCGGACTAATTGAATCTGTTTGATAAAATCTTCCAATAAAATAATTATCTCCAAAGACGACTCTTCCATCTGGAGTGATGATTGCCTCGTGAGGATTTGGGGTATTTGATGCTGTTTTTAGGTATGTAGAATTTCCTGTTGTGCCAGTAGAAGGATTCCATCCATAAACCCAAGTAATGCTGGAAGATGCTATTGTGGCGTTAGATGCCTCTATTTGTATATAATCTATTTCAGAATTTCTCCATATAAAAATCCACCCATCCGAAGTTCCTGGAGATGTTGAATTTGCGGTTCTTAAATAAACCATTCCATTTCCATACGCATCTGTTTTTGCTGAAGCGAATCCTGTTGTATTGGCAAGATTTCCAGAATAAGTCCAAGAACTTGTAGATGTTATTCCTGTTCCGCCTTGAGTTTTTACATAATCGCTCCACACTAAACCATTTCCATCCAAAGCCCAATGGATATTGGATCCTGTGGGATTAGTGGAAATCATATAGTTTTTATTTGTATTTCCTGTAGGAGTAAAATATGGATCAAATGTGTGAATAACAGCCGTTCCTGTTGTTCCGATACTTATACCACTCCCCGATCCCCACGCATTTGTTATTCCAAAAATAGCATTTCCTCCAACGGTGTGGCCTATATTGTAAATCCAATACACAGATGTAGTTCCTACGCTTGATATAGATGAAGATGTAAAATAAACTGCCTGTCTTATTTCTAACTTAGGAATTAAAGAATCCGAGCAATACATATACGCTCCATCTCCATAAGCCGTAACTGTTATTCCTGAATATGACGGAGTTTGTATTTCGGGAGATGTAGAAAAACCACAACTAACCTCACCTGGAACAGAAGATATATTTACATTCTCCATATTTGAATCTCCATCGTAAGGATCGGGAGCTATTCCGTTTTGCCATCCATCTAACACTAAAGATTGGTCGTAAACATCAAAATGATATGCCATAAAATAATACTACACTACAACGCAAGAAAAAGGAGGGGAATAGTTAGCTTCCTCTCTTCAAAGCCCTTTCAAGAGTGGCTCTTTGGTCGGCTAATCTTATTTCTTCTTTTCTCATATTGTCTTCTTTAATTTTTAATCTATTCTCCCAAGCGTCTAATGAACGAGTTTTTAAGATAATATCGGTTTCTTTTATTCCTATTGTTTTGTCTCTTTCGTCTAATTCTTTTGTTATTTTATTAACAGTATCGGCAAATAACTGTTTTTTTTCTTCAAAAGATTTAAGCGAAAAAGCAAGTCCTTCCTTTTTGACTGTAAATTCATTTTCGGACTTGATTAATGATTGTTCTCTATCTCCTACTTCGTCAAGTTTGTTCTCAAGTTTTTCCTTGATAGACTCTAACTCTTCTTCTTTTATAAAGAATTCCTTTTGTTTTTTATTTATTTCTTCAAGTTTCTTTTTAGCTTCATCCTCAAGAAGAGAAACGGGAGTAAGAAGTTTCTTCCGCTTCTCTTCTAATTCGGATATTTCTTTTGTGAGAGAAGATATGTATTTATTCTTCTCGTCAAATTCCTCAGCCCATTTAGTTTGATTTTTAACTAAAGTTTCATTAAACTCCGCCTCTGTTTTAGCAACTTTCAATCTCAATTCAGATTCTAAATCTCTCAATTCTTTAATGCGTAAAATACGCAAAGATTCTTCTTGCGTCTTTTTTTGTTGTGCTTGTGGCGGAGTAAAAAGTTTCATTAAGCCTTTTTAGCTTTAGTTGTTTTAACTGGACTTTTTTCTATTTTAGATGACTCTGGTTTGGTTATGTCAGCAAACTCTATACCTCCCGATTCATAAGATACTCCTTCTTTTCTTTCTGAATCAGTCATAATCTCTGACATTTTTTGTTGAGCTAATACTTTAGTTTTAGCTTCATCGGTGGGCAACTCTTGAAGAATCTGGTCTTCATAAGGTTTACGAGCTCCTGGAACTGCCATTGAACTTCCAATAGGGGATCTGTAATAATCTTTTCCTTTCGAATTCTCATCAGCCTTTGCTTTTCCAAAAAAAAGATTATCAACTAATTCTCCCGTCATCTTAACAGCTAAACATTCTCCCATACCAGAACCCGGAATAGGTGTTAAATCAGATAATTCAATAGTTTCACCAGCGTTTACTACTATCGGCATACCATTCCATTTTGAAGTGAATGGTTCGGAAGTTATGTTAGTAAAAGCAAATCTCTTACCTGGTTCATAAATACCTGTGTCTTTATTTAAAAATGATCTCATATTTTTTAATGCTTATTTAAACGACCTTTATATAATTATACTACTTGCGTAAAAAAAAACAAGAGTCGCGGAGGCGACCCTTGCTCTTTTTTGATTAAAGCGAAAGCTTTACCAATCCGTACTGAGTGTCTGCAATCCCTTCTAAAGCAATTCCAACAAATGAAGTTGCGGTAGCAGAACTAACAGCTCCAGCGACAGCCGAAGATGCATAAACTGATTGTCCAGCAGTAATAGCTCCATCAGCTAAGACATTAGCGGCTCCCTCCGTCTGAATCCATCCATAAGAACCAGAAGCGATAGGCGAAATAGCAACTCCAACGGGAGAAGATGAAGCAGAAGCAGGATTAACGATAACTCCGGAATAAACATTCGGAATTACATCAATCTTACTTGTAGTGCTCAATGCTACTTGAATCGGGTCTGAAAGCGTTATAGTGAAACCAGAAGCGGCAGCGGCAGTATTTGAAGCAATACCATAAAGGTATCCAACTCCACTACCAGTCGTAACTGCCAAAACTCCATTAGTTAAGGCGTTAGCGGCTAGAGTTACTGAATCGGTTACGGTTACAGTATAAGTTCCAGCAGCGGCAGCGGAAACTCCCAAGTTTTGTTGATTGGTTGTGTCCTGAGCAGCGGCTTGCTGTAATTTACCAGGAACTAATGCTGATCCTCCTGCTTTTGTCCATCTGAAAGCTCTTCCGTCTCCGGTGGTAACTTTCGCACCAAAATCGGTTCCTTCTCCAGTGCTTGAAGAACTCGAATAAAGTTCAACTGGAGCAATAGAGATGTTTGGTGATTTAATTGTACTCATTTTTCTATTTTTTGGTTAATAATGACCTTTATGCAGATGCTGTGAAGCTTGCCCAAGTAGTTCCGCCATCGGTATTTATGTATAAACGAGTCGTGGTAGTAGACGCTGACGTGTTTATGTATAAAGTACCTTTTTTAGCAGTAATACCAGTAGGAGCTCCACTTCCTGCGATTATATTGAAGCCCAATGCTTCGGCTTCAAAGGAATAACGATTTAGTTGTTGTGCCATATTTTTATTTATTTAATGACCACAGCGACTTATATTCCTGTGATTCCTGTTTGTACTCCGTGCCTTCTCGGGTTGTCCGTCAAAAGATTACCACCAAGAACGATAAAGGAGTTAAAGGCATACTGCTGTGTGGTCTTTATAAAACCAGTCCAGAAGAATCCCAAGCTTCCAACTTCGTTATATTGGTTACCGGTAAAGAGTTTTGAGGCAACATCGACTTTTCTGGAATCCTCAAACTGACTCAAATCAGCGTCAAGAGCATAGAAGTTCAAGAAATCTTCATTGAGCATGTACAAGTATCCAGTGGTGCATTTCCTATCAGGAACGATTTCCAAACCAGAGAACATCAAGCCATCAAAACCTGAATATCCTTTATAGTTAGGAACAATATTTACTTCCTTATAGATTTTTTCCTGAGGTTGAAGCAATTGCTCATACAACTGCCAAGTCGGGAAGTCGGTATAAACTCTGGTCGGAACAACTCCGGCATCAACGATGTCATTGTAAAGAGTTCTCAATCCGTTTAGAGAAAGAATAGCTGAACTAATAACAGTTGATTGAAGTGTCGGATAAGTAGACCTTGAAAGTCCACCAATAGTTCCAACATTGTTTCCATTATCAACCAAAGCAGCTAAACCTAAAATGTTTTTGCTGTTATTTCCAGTTCCATCTGAAAAAGCCATAGTTCCAAGCCCATCAGCCAAATCTTGAGCTCTTGAAACCATTTCAACTTGCGTAAGATCAAGCACTTTTTGAGCAGTATTATTCGCAAGAATATCTGTTCCGGCAAGTGCTACGTTAGCCGCTACAAATCTCGGATTATATTTAAGCAATACACGAGTATCCGTGAAACTCGTTGGCAACGCATCCATCCCTAAAAAGGACTGAATAGCGGTACCGACCTGATACTTTCAATTTTGTTACTCCTCTAATGAGGGGGAATACCACTTCGGGTATTCCTCACGATATTCCTATCGTGTTCAGACTATTACATCCCTGTCGGGTCAGCTCGTTTAGTCGTTGTACCCGCATAATGTGATTCAATAATATCGTGCTTTAGCAGTTTTAATTTTTTTCTAATAGATTCTCTACGTTCGATTTCTTTATGAGTTATTTTCCTATTGTTCTTTTTTAATTTTCCCTCGTAGAACTCTATAGCTATTTCTGCTTGTGGCTTTTTATATTTCAGATAAGGAAGAATCATTTTAATAATTGAATATGCCATTATATTAGATGCTGCCCAAAAGAAAGAGCCATCTCTTTTTACGACATATATTCTTCCTCCGAAATTATCTTTTATCCAGTCAAGTGTTGCGCCATCTTTTTGTCCTATGGCGATATTTAGTGTATGTTCTGGACTAAAGTGTTTTCTTTGACGAACGACAATGTTTATACTGCCTTCTCCATCAAAAAATCCAGCCATATATGAAAGTTGTATTTTATCCATACTTTCATTATAGCACTTTCCTATATGAATTACAATGTGCTTGGTAGGCGTTGTCCACTCAATGGTTGGGATTTTCGCCGTATATTAGAGCTAATTTTCTCTTATAAGGCAAACCCTATAAGGCGACTAAAGTTAATCGGGAAGTCCTGAGTAGCTGCACGAAATCTTTTTGTTTTTGACAACTGAGTCGTAATGAAACGATTAGTTCTCAAAATAGTATCGACAACTCTCGGCACAATTTCCTCTAAAGTCAGGGTATCGACAACATTATCGAAAGCCATGATTTAATTTATTTAATTATTTTTTAATCTCTTTTCAAGAGCTGAACTCAAAGCACTAATTCTTGGGTCAAAGTTTTTATCACTTTGAGTTTGAATAGGTGAAGGTTCTCCTCTTGATTCTGAACTTATTAAAGAAGCTACTTTATCACGAGATTGTTTTTTGCCTGCTTTATCTGAAGCATTTTTGAGTTCGTATATTTCCCAAGCTTTTTCGGCGGGAAAGACCTGACCGATATAATAACCATCCTCATCTTGAGGAGTGTATTCGTCCATTATATCAAGGACATCGGCTTGCTCTTGCTCTGTCAAATCTCTACCGACATAAACAGATAAGTCATCCATTTTTTCGTCAATAGATTCAAGATTTTGAGCAATTCTACGGGTTTCGGAACGCTGTACCTCTTGGTAAGCTTGAAGTGCTTCTTGTCTTATATCCTCGCGTGATAGTGTAGGATTATTTTCTTTCCAGATAGCATAACCTTCTTTTGATTCCGAAGTGTCTCCATACAAACGCTTCCACCAAGCTGGCAATTCTCCAGTTTCGTGATACTCTTCTTTTTCAACATTCCTTGATTCAAGTTCTTCCGCTTGAGCTCTCCAGTAAGCGGCTTCTTGTTCCGCTTCCTTATATCTCTCGTGGATATTCTTAAATCGACTATATGGAACTTTGTTTTCCTCTACTGAGGTTTCGGGAGTTCCTTCCTCTACCGTGGCTTGGGTCTCGTCTGAGGTTACCTCGCCTTCTTTTTTTTCTTCATCCATACGACAAGTTTTTGTGCCGGATAACCATGAACCGGGTTCTTAATTTTATACAAGGCTATTAGATGCCAGGGAACTTTGGACCACTCATTTAATCTTTCTTGCCATTTCTTTCTTCTTTTCGTCTGCTTTCTGAAATTTAATCTTTAACTTTATAGACTTAACAGGGGCGACTTTCTCACCACTCTTCATAACATCTTTAACTGTTTTTCCTATAAGTTTGTCCATTTTAAAGGGGATACTCTGGATGTTTTAATTTTGGAAGAGTCCCAGTTTTTATACCATGTTCAAAAACTTCTTGTCCTCCTATTTCTCCACGTCTGAATTTCTTAACAAGTTCTTTGTGTTTCTTTTTTTCTATCGCCTTATTCTTTTCGTCTTTCATCTTATGAGCCATTCCCTCTTTTTTTTCGTGTAATTTCATATTATTTCATTTTATTAGCTATTTTCTTTTTGGTTTCTTCCAATTCTTTTTTGTGATGTCTTTCTTCTCCTCTAATGTGTTTAAATATCCTTTTGGCTTGAGGATGTTTATTTTTGTGAGCAGAGTCGGTGTAATCTTTTATTGCCTGCTCTTCATCACCTATAAGTTTTGGAATGGATTTATTCATTTCATTTTCTTACTCATTTCGTGTTTCTTTTCAGCTGCCTTTCCCTTCTTGGTTTCTTTTGAACCTTTAATATAACCAAGCTTGTTTAGAGTAGCGTAAACACGAGGGTCGCCCTTTCCGTATTCTTTCTCTAATTTGTGTTCGAGGAATTTTGGCATGTTATTTATTCAACTTTATATCTTGGTTCGCCTCTTTTAACTGCTTCTCTTTCGGCTTTAAATTCTTTTTTCCTTAGAATGTCATTTCTCCTATCTAATTCTCTCTTGGTCATCCTCTTCGCCATCTTCTCTTTCTGTTGCTTTAATGGCTGTGCTGATTTAGCAAATGATTGTTTCATATTATTCAGTTATTTCATATCCACCAGATACGCCACGAACCTTTCTCACGGCACCATTTGACGAATCTTTTGTAAACTTTTTATCCTTGCGATAGGTAAGGTTTTTTCCTTCTTTGCCGTGCTTATAACCTTGAACCATACCCTTCATTGTTTTTTCATGGGTTGACCTGCGACCAAGCGGCTCCTCAACATATTTAGGGCCACTCATTCTTTTTGCCATATCGGCTTTTAATGCTGGAACGTTTTTCATATTATAATTTTATATTATTTATATTTATGTAGGAGGGGAATAGTTATTGATCAAATCCTTCGGTATCTATTTGCTCTCCTTGTTTTCTCCAACGACCTGGCTTAATGCCTTTTTGGAACATAAACTTTAAATTAAGGTCTTTGTTATCTTTCATTCCAGCTGCTTCCCAAGCGGCAAATACTCTATCATTTCTGTGATTAACATCTATTGTTACTGGATTGCTCATAGTGGCATTGATTTAATTAAAGCACTTTCTTGTGCTTCCACTGCCGGAGGACTTGTCGGCATAGGAGTTTGTGGGGCAAGATTTTGAGCTGGGGTCGTAGGATTTACCGCAGGACCACCAGTTTCAGGTTGGGTAGTTGGCAAGTTGGATTGAGCTGGAACTTGGAAACTTGGAAGATACGCCTGAGGGGGAATAGCTCCTTTTTGAAGTAACTGCCAAAGTATAAGCGATTGAGTTTGGTCTACTGGGTCTGGAACATCTAATCTCTTAAAGAAATTCAACGGGTCAATAGCATTAGCACTCCATAAATCCATAGCTTCGTTTCTTTGAGTTAGTGGGTCTTTAGGAATTAACGAACCTTCTTTAACCGTAATATCTAATGTCTGGGTTAGAGGAAACATAGTGTTCTTAATTGATATAATCTCTTGTCCTCCCTGACTTCCTGAAGCTACAAAGAATTGTTCGTCATCATAATAAACAAACATCATTTGAACCCAGAAGTTATAAATCGTATCAGCTATTTGCTCTAATTGTTCGGTAATAGTTCCACCAATCCTTGAAGTATCTGTTTGGGAGACCATTATTTTACCTCTAACGCTCTTTTGGTCTTGTAGTCCCTGGGGGGTTGATCCTGACGTTCCGTAAATATTCATTATCTCTCCACGCATATCTTCTAATTGCCTATAAACTATTTCGGGCATATTTCCAGGATTAAATCTGGCAGCAGCTTTGTTTACATCTCCATTAGGAACCAATATAGCTTGTCCTTTGGCTAAAGCATTAGCGGCATTAGAAGCTTGGTCAGAATCAAACGACTCTCCCGACAAAAGCATTCCGTTATTCATTTGGTCTACGTTCTTATCTATCTGTCTTAATCTCCTATTTACAATGTCTTGTAATTGAGTATTTTGTAAGATTAAAGAAGTTTCATCATACGGTTGAGTTCCGGAAGAAAACACCGAAAAGAAAACATAAGGAGCCATAGGTTCTTTATGAAAGTTTATTCCTTTTCTTATTTCTACTTCCTCTTCTTGTTCTGATTGCTCGTAATCTTCTTCTGTTGGCAATTGAGCTTCACCTTGTTCGGGTTTAGATTTTCTTATCTCAGTATCATAATTCCAGTTTGGATTTTTAAACTTACCTAAAACTATTTCATTGTCTAAAGTAAAAAACACATCTTTCCCTTTATACCACCACTCAATATAGTCTAATTTAGTAGCTAATTTACCTTCACATTTGGCAAGAATATAACCTTTCTTTTTAGGGAACATTTCCATTAAGATTGAGGCAGTTTCTTTTTTCTTTTCACCGATATACTCTCCTTTGAAGTATCCTTTTTCATCTACATATCCGTCTTTATCAAAAACAAAATTCTTAGCACATTTAACATCTGTCTTGATTTCTTTTAATACATAATCCCAAGAGATTTTAACTACTCCCAACCTATCCCAAGCCCAACGCCTTACTAATCTGGCTAATTTTCTTTTGAAAGCTATTTTATCAGCTAAGTGAACCAAAGCTACTTGTATTGCTTGTTTAAGTTTTTGTCCAATATCTGAAGGATCAGCTGAAACTACGGGATCAGGATTGGCTCTTGTAGCTAAAGGCAAAAAAGTTTCTACTGCGGTAAAGATTACATTGTCTACTAAAGGATTAGGGTCAGATGTTGTGCTTCTGGCATTCATATCCTCTCCTACTTGCTTTCCTATCCAATAATGAAACGCTTTCTTTTGAGTAGGTTTTATTGTGGCATAATAAGGCTCATAAGTTCTTTGCCATTGGTCTGTAAGATTAAGTATCTCTTCATCTGACATTGATGACTCATACTCGTCTACTTCGTCAATAAGAGCTTGTTGTAAAGGTCTATTAGTTTTATTTGTGTTGCCAAAAATAGACTCGCCATCTCTGACGGCCTTGAACATTCCGTAACTCGCACTCTCGTTGGGATTAAGGGCCATTAGTGTATAAGATTACTTGGGTATATTATCCTATACTTTAAATACTTGTAGGAGGGGAATAGTTAAATCTTTGGCATAAAGTATCTTGCGGGAGTATTCATATCTATTCCTTTGAAGGCGAAAGAGTTATTATCAGCCCCGACAAACTTAGCTTTATCAAAATTAAACTTGCTCATTCCTATTCTCCAATATACAGTCGCAAAAGGATAATCACATCTGCCAGAAGAAGGTTTATGCCATTCATAAATTGAAGGGGCTATATCTGAAGTTTCAACGGTTCTATACATACCAGCCCATTCTAACCAATAATCCTTCCATTCATCTTCTGTCCCATAAATAGGTATTCTCTTTTCAGTAAACTCGTCAATGACTAATTGTATCAATTTATTTCTATCAGCTATAACCGTTCCGTCTTTTTCGTTCCATCTTATAAGCTCATCGTTCTTTCTGTCGTTGCCAAAGAAACAAAGAAATACTCTGTTTTTGAATTCTTCTCTTAGTTTTCGTGGTCCGATTATATCTCCTCCTTGGTCTATAATCGCTACTGCATTGGGAAATCTCTTTAATAAAGACCTTATAGGCTCATACCCATCTACTTTATCATAAAAAAATATGCCTTCTGAGTTTCCTAATACATAATTTATATTTACTCCGGTATCTACTCCTATAATCAATCTTGATGACTGAGTGTTTGTATCGTTTGTTAGATTTTGTAAGAACGCTTGTCTTGTTAAAGTGTTCTTATTCCCAACATAAGGCTGTCCTAATACAAAGTTAGCAAACTGTTCTTCTGTGAGTTCTTTCTTTTTGTCCAAAATCTTTTGAGCTGTTATCCAAGGAGCTATCAAAGCTGAAATCCAATAACCCGAGTATTCTTTGTCTTGCCATCTTTTAATCCATTGCCCTTTCTTGCGATTTAACTCAGCTCCGCATTTAATACATCCAAAATAAGGTATTCCGTCTCTGTATTTTATATTATCCATCTTAACTCCTATGTTCCACTCACCGCAATCGCATTTAATAGCCCAATGCTTTTGATCGGATATAGCCCAATACTTGTCTACGCCAGCCCCTGGAGCCGATGGGTTAGAGAAATACCATTCCCAACCATATTTAGAGTGCTGTAAACGGCTTTTAAATTGCTGGACTATTTCTTGTTTACTCCTGTCTGTTTCATCTGAAATATACAAATCAGCCGGAGTGGCAATAGCTGCTCTTTCTGTCCAAGTTCCTTTAAAATAAATAACATTTGAGCCGACTCTTTTCTGTTCTATTGAGTCCTTGTCTTGTGTCCAATCTTGAAATATAGGATTGTTATCTATTAAACGATTTGTTTTTCCGGATACGAAGTCTTTAACATCCGAAGCGGAGGGAAGTGAATAGATTATATCCATTCCTTTATTTTTTGCCAACCAAAGAGATTTTATATTGGCAGTAGTAGAAAATCCTATTTGTGCCGCTTTAAGTATGGCTTGTTTAGGAGATAAGTCTTTATAAATATCCCATAAATAAGGATGGTTTTTAAAATCTAAAATCTGCCCTTGGTCATTTTTTATCCCGTAATAGTCAAGGAACTTAATGATTGATTGAGTTGAGACAAGTTCGTCATAGTTCATCTATCTTCTTATTCTTTAAATCTTCCTCAATAATATCTAATGCTTCTTTTGGTATAGGAGTTGATGTTTTTATCTCACCGGAGTGTTCTATTTTTTGAGGAGCTGTTCCCATAAATTGATCGGCTACATACTTCGGGTCTTTCTCTCTTAATTTCTTTATTATATTTTCCCATTCACCCGATATAAGTGCGTCAAACATAGCTCTTCGTTCTTCTTTTATAAGAGTTTCTCTGTTTTTAGTTCCTTTAACTTTTCCTCCAATTTTTACGTGTCCTTTTTGAAACGGCATATCAATTTAGTATTAGTTAGTGTATTTTTTTAAATATTCTATAGCCATATTTAAATTATTAACATTTTCATCAGAATATCCAATTAAAGAATTACATTTTTGGCACAATAATCCCCTAACTTTTCCCGTATTATGATTATGGTCTACGAATAAATATTTGGTTCTTTTATGGGCATTTTCTTTGCCACATATAGCACATTTTCCATTTTGGGATTCTAATAATATTTGGTATGTTTCTAATGAAATTCCGTATGCTCTTTTTAACCATTGCCGTCTCTGTTCTATGGGATGATTTTTAGCATATTCTCTACTGTATTCTCTCGCTCTATCTAAGTTTTTAGCCCTCCAATTATCAACAACTTTGGCGTGCTTTTCTCTATAAATTGGATTGGTATATCTCTTTCTATAAAACTCGTTGTATTTGTCTTTATTTTCAATTCTCCAATTCTTGGCCCTTTCAATTATTTTTTGTCTATTTCTTTTGTGATATTCTTTAGAATGTTCTTTTTGTCTAATTGGGTCTTTGTATGGCATATTTATTTATTCATAAAATGTTCGTTATATTTATAGAGCAGGTTGTCATTGCCTTGTAAAATCAACCTTTTAAACTCTTTGGCATATTGTCTTTTCTCTGGCACTCCTCTCTCGTCTTTTCTACACACTACTTGGGATTTACATATCTTACAATGAGCTCTTATGGCGTTCTCATCTTCAGATACTATCTCTAAATCGTGAGCCTCTGAATAATTATTGCACTTCATATCCTAAAATAGCTTTAGAATCTATATCTCCTACATAATAATCTTCATTTCCTATCCTTATGTGGTCTAATCCCCATGCTTTAAAATACACCTTATATCCTTCTTTTAGGAGGGGAACATTATCTCCTATTTTAATTACAGTTCCTACTTCTGATACTAAGTTCTGTCCGCTTAAATCAAGACCTTCTATTTCCATTTTGTCTAACTTAATCCAGATTTTTCCTGGAAATGGTATTATCTTATCCATTTTATTGTTATAGATTGTATATCCTCAGATGGATTCCAATTAGTTCCTTTAATTTTTGATATTGTTAATGCTCCAGCTTTTCCGTCAGGGAATATAAGATTAAACTGAGCTGATTTAACTTTATTGTTTAGAGCAGAATGAATTATTACTTTTTCGGGGATTTCAATTTCCTCTAACTGTATCTTCTTCTTGAGTGATGGCATACGCTGTTGTTATAAATATACCAGCTGCTTCGGCTGCGTTTTCTAATGCGACCCTCTCGACCTTTGCTGGGTCTTTTACTTTTACTTCTTCTTCGTCTAATACGCCTTTATTTGAAAGTATCTTTTCATAGGGAGCTCTTAATGCTCTTTTAAGTATTTGGTTGCCTATTGTTGATGAGTCAAGTTCTTTGGATATATCTAACCAAGCCTTTCCTGCTCCGTCTACTAATCCTTCCGATAAAGCAGCCGGAACCGCTTTGACTGCGTCTTCTGCTTTGTCTTTCTTGTGTTCTCTGGCTAAATCGTTATTGGCTCCTATTCTTAATACGGCTATCTTACCTCTTAAACGAGCTGACCTCTCTAAAAGTTTCTGTTTCCTATATTGATTAGGTTCGTTAGTAGCGTTTAATTCCATTTCTAATGCTTTATTTCGGGCATATTTAGGATCTGAAATGATTAACGAAGAATTATGGTCTATTGTTAGTTTTATAGCACTTCCTAAATTGTTTAATTCTATGTTATCAAAAGTTATCCCCGATTGTTCGCCTATTAGTGTTGCCCCTGTAGCACCGGCGATGTCTTCTAATTCTTCTTTAATTCCTCTTACTACGACTGAATTAAACTTTCCTTGAACCTTATTAGCTACTAACACAGCTAAAACTCTTTCGTCCATGTCATCTACAAAAAAAGCACATTGATTAATACCTTTTTTCGCTAATTCGCTTACAATTTTATTTATATTCTGAACATTTGATATTTTCTTTTGGCTAACTAAAACCGGAATATCTGAGTAGATGGCTTTATTTGATTTTGTGTCCGTGATAAACCAAGGAGACATAAAACCTATTTTAGCTTCATATCCTTCCATTAGTTCATAAGATGTCTCATAAGTTTTAGAATCTTCTATTGTTATCAATGCGTCTTCTCCCAACTTGTTAAATATCTCTGAAATCATATCGGCTAAATCAGGATATTCGCCTGAGATTAAAGCCACTTCTCTAACGTCTTTGATAGATATTTTAGTAGCTTTACTTTTAAGCATTTCTACCGCTTTCTTAACCGCTTCGTCTAATGACTTTCTCACTTGAGCCTTGCCTTCTGGTCTTTTAAGGGCTTCTTCAACTAATTTTTGAAATAAAACCACCGTCGTGGTTGTTCCATCTCCTACATCGTCATTTGTTTTTGCTGAACAATTCTTCACTAAATAAGCTCCTGCGTCTTCTAATGGGTCTTTCATTGAAATAGAATTGGCTATTCTTGCTCCGTCGTTACTTATTCTTGGAGAATATATATCTGATATAAAAACATTTCTTCCTTCTGGTCCCAAAGTGCTTCCTACTGCGTCTGCTGCTTTGTTGAGACCTGACAACATTTTTGTTAAATCTGAGTGTAATTCTTTCATAATAAATCTTCTATATTTTTTGCGTCTTTTAATTTTTGTTCTTTTGTGATTGGATCAATAAAAACTGCTTTTCCTTTTTGTTCCTTGTGTTCTTTTGTCTCTGGTTTATCAATATCTTTAACCAATGACGAAATCCAGAAATAGAAAAAAAGTGGAGATATTCCTATTATTACTCCAAATAAAAAATACATCATCTTGTTGTTATTGTTATTCTTGGCGGAAAGGGAGGATGTTTTAAATGGTATTCATTATAGATTGATATTCTTTCTTGAATTGGCTTACCTAAATAGTTGTAATCTCCCCATAACAAAACGTGATACCTATCTGCCTCGTCTAATTGTAATTTTGTGAAATCTACCGACTCCATAGATTTTCTAAAAGCTTTTTTATAACTTGGAATATAAAGTAAAATGCCCAACAGATTAACTAATTTCTTATATTTTTCAGGAACGGTTTTTTCAACAGACCTTTTAAACATTATATCTACTAATTTTAACATTTCTTTGCGAGGATTACAAGTCATCTTTTCTTTTGTAGTTTCAGATAATATATCTTCAGCTCGTAATCTATAAGCATTATCGTATTCTATGAGAGTTATAAATACTTCTGAGAAATTATCGGCTAATTCATTGTTAATTCCTATATCAACAAGAAAAGAAGTGATTAGCTTTCTAAGTTCTCTACAAAAAAATGAATATCTTTCTGGTGCCAAAATAAAAGGTTCAATAATTTTATATGAAGAATCAACGAACGCTGTTAAAAATCTAGATATTATCTCTGCCTTTTTCTTTTTTGAATAGAATATAACCGGAAAGAACATCCATATAAAGTCTTTATGGGAAAAAACTTTCAAAAAACTAACCAAAACTCTTTTAGGAAATCCTATGGCGTAAAGAGCTGCCGGAAATGGATGTCCTTTTTGAGGGAATGGGCAATCCTTGAACCAAGCTAATTGACCATTTTCAGGATATTCCATGTGGTCAAATATAAAATCAGACCTTTCTGCTATAACTATGTTTTCGGGTTTATTTCTGTCTTTTATATCCCCTCCATAAGATTGAGATTGTTTCTTTTTAAAAACAAAATCGGGAGGAATTGATATTTGATATTTAGTTTCCATAAGCAATTTTCGCTAATAGAAATAGGATTCCCGATCCATATAGAACAGCCAAAACCAACTTCGCATATTGGATTATTCTTTCTTCTTTGTTCATAGGTATAATTATACCATACTTTAATTTTACAATCAACTATTTTTATGTAATTCTAACCAGAGATTTGCTACGGATTCTTCGGGGTTTGCACCATAACCATATTTTCTCGATTCTCCATGCTCATTGCAACACCAAACCTTTTCTATTGCTTCCCATTTATTAAACTCTTCAACTGCACATCCTTGAGTTCTATTAACTCCTAAAAAATCATCTCCACACGCATCTATAAGTTCAGAGAGAGTAGGAACAAGTGTTAATTCTTTTTCATATTCAATAACTTGTTTGAATAATTCCGAATACCCAATCTTTCTTAGATGAATACCGCCCTGAATAATCAATTTCCCTTCTCTAAAATAGTATTCATTCTTTTCGCTCTCATAATATCCTTGTGGAAACCCCGCCTCTTTTAGTTTTTTAGCAAGATCGTATGAAAGCATATTTATTTAATATATTTACTAATGATTGATAATTTACTGACTGATTGGGGCGAGGATTTGTCTAGTTAGTAGTGCCTTTGAATTGCTATCGCCGTGCAAACACTAGAATAGTCACCTCGCAATATTTTGACACTTCTACTCATTACTCAATATTAGGCATTGTCTAATATATTTTATTTTTGAAGTAATATACAGGCAGGATTTTAACCTACTGTCTGTGCGTTTACCTATTCCGCCACCCCAATCAGACAATGAACTATAACTTATTTATTTAGACGACCTTTATTTCTGCTCTGTCGGCAATTTCCATTTAATCGGGAAGAAATCCGTCACTGAATCAAGATTTACGAAAGCATCTCCTACTGGTTCAACTTCATTCAAAGTTCCGTCTTTTATTGCTTGCATAAATCTCCCCGAATCCGCCACCCAAGAAGCGTTCTTAAGGAAAGCAAACCTACCAACAATCTTTTTAACTTCTCCTACCAAATGATATGTTACGGTTCTGAAATAAAACTTACTCCCCACCAAATCCTCATATGATTTAATATCTTTTTGGGCTTCTGCAAGTATCAACTCATATTGTTCATCCGAAACTTCAATTTTTTCTCCACCGACTGTTATTATTTTAGACATTTTATTTGTATTGTTAATTTTTAATACGACCACGACCCCGACCCCGACCACGACCTCGACCACGACCACGACCTCGACCTCGACCACGACCCCGACCACGACCCCGACCCCGACCACGACCTCGACCCCGACCACGACCTCGACCACGACCACGACCTCGACCTCGACCACGACCACGACCTCGACCTCGACCACGACCCCGACCCCGACCACGACCTCGACCACGACCCCGACCTATCAAGTCCAATTCTAAGTGCTGATATATTCATTTTGTGTTTTATGGTTACGACCTTTTAATTTCTTCATATTCTTTTAATTTATTTAGGAGGTTAGATTAGTGTTTGATGATTTCTAAATCATAAAGTTCTTTAACTTGTTTGTCTGTCATTGCTTCAATATGTTCCATTGTCCAAATATCTCCATTAAAGTGCTTATTTAATTCTGCGGTCATTTGTTCTCTTGTCATATTAGTTTTTCGTTTTCCTTAAATGCTTCTTGGAATATGTGGCGGCCGATTTCGGGATAAACACAATTCCTTAATATCTGTCTTTTGTTTTTCAGTTTTATTCCAGTTAAATCCAGTCCGTGTAAATCAGTAAGTTCTGGTATCTGTGCTTCTCTTATAATTGCTTTTCTTTGGGCGGTTTTTGAAGCCTGTCGGTTCATTGTTCCAATCTGGGTATAATTTATATCTATCAGACTTATATCAAAGTTTGTCCAAAAATAATGTCTTCCTAACTCTTGTGGCCGAATAAATGGCTCGTAATATCCTTTTACGTTCTCTACTACCCACTTACCTTTATAAAAATGCTTCAAAAAGATTATCTCCTGCCATAAGCTCATATCTGGGTATCGGTATATTCCTTGTCCTTTAAGAAAATGATTGGTTACAGAGTGTGTCTGGCAAGGCGGTGAACTCCAAATAAAATCAAATTCTTTGTGATGCTTTATTAAATAGTCGTGGGCATCTCCTACAACCACATTGTCTTTGGGGAAGAATCTTTTATAAACCTCAGCTATATTGGGTTCTATCTCAACCGCAGTAATCTCGTGGTCATCTCCCCAAAGTTTACGGTTGCCACCGATTCCGGCATATAAGTTAAGTATTTTCATATTATTTAAGGGAGGTGAGTTCTTTTTCCATCCAATCTTCTATTGGAATTACGCTGTTATAAAACCATTTCTTAAAATCTTTTTCTATCTTCCCCTTAATCTCCTCTATGGTTTGGGTGCGGGATTGGGAGAGGAGTTGACGGATTTTTTCGTTGTGACTTTTCTTCCATTTTTCAGCACCATTGCCAATAAAAGCAAGCTTGTTATATTCTGTTCTTTCAAATTCTTCTTCCCAGTTCTTATTTGTTTTTTCCATAGTGGGGGTTAGTTAAAATCTCTGTGTTTAATCTTTGTAATAATTCTTTCTCCTTTGCGGTTTTTTAATTCAATCTTTGGGCGAGCAACGATTCCTTCTGCTAAGAAGTTTCCCCATTGAGAATTGAATCCCTTTCGGACTTTTTCTATCGCTTCTAATAAAGTCCCTTCTCCAATTATCGGAACGATTTTTATCCCAAAGAAATTGGCTATATCTTCAATATTTTCTCTTTCCAGCCAATAATCTCCAATCTTCACGTCAAACAATACAAAACTAACTCCATCAGAGATATAATTCTCGCCATCCTTTTGTATCTTTTTCCCATACCCTTCCCCATATAGGCAAACATTTCCTTCTGCTCCAAATTTTTCCAAAAACATTTGCTTCTTTTGAGTTCCCTCAAATAATTCTTGGAGTTTATAAAGTAAAAATACTGGAATTTGGGCATCTTCTGTCTTGCCACCAAAAATAACATTTTTCCCGTCCCACATTACTCTCGTGTTAGTCCCGTCTACTTTCTCGGTAAAAACCCATTGATTGTATTTAAGCCACTCAAATTCTGGCAAAGTCCAATCGCCCTCAATAATGTGCTTTGTTTTTTCATCCCGCTTAAAACAGGTTTGTATTTTATGATATTCTCTCATATTGTTTTTATTGGGTTAGTTAATTATTTGTTAATTAGGGTGATTTTATTTGTTTTTAATTGCATCAGTAATAATAAAATCTATTGTTGCAAGAAAGGTAATAACAGCTGAACTAAGTAATTCTAGTTGATTATGGTCTATTGCTATCAAAACCATTGTTCCTGTTAACATTCCAAATAAGTATTTCATATTTTATTCAATAACTTTTACTTTATAGACCTTTTTATTAAGTTTCATAAACTAATTTTCCGTATTGTTCTAATGTAAGTTTACAGTGAGTGGCGTTAATTTCGTCTGGGTCAAAGTTTTTCTCTGCCAATTCTGGGTCTACTTCTTCATAGAATTTATTATTCGGGGCGACCTTTGAAGGATCAATAAATCCTAAAAGATAAACTTTTGGAGCATTATAAATCTTATTTACTTCGCTGTTTTCTATCAGCCACAACTCGTTGCCCCTTTCTGATTTTTTTATAAGTTTAGGATTTTCTTTCAAGAGGGCATTGGGATTATATCTCATAGCTACTAATCTTTTTTCAGTATTGTCTATTTTAAGAATTTCCTGAAAAGACATTTGGCGAGATAAAATTCTTTCCCACAATTCCTTTTCAATACTAACTCCATTCAAGTAATAGTATCCGCTATTGTCGTATTTCCAATAAATCGCCTGCCTTGTCTCAGAATGTAATCTACCTTCTAAATCCCATCCTATTTCTGGCTTTTCACAGATAAATACTATCTCTCCGACAAAAATACAGATAGGCATATTAAGAATTATGTTTTTGTATTTTTCTAAATTCTTATCGTCAAATTTAACTCCGATATATTTTTCATAGTCATAATATCCGCACCAATCTTGAAGATAATAAGAAACATATCTTGACCAGTTTGTATTTTTTAGCTGTGAGTAAAGCTGTGAGTAAAGCTGTGAGTCAAGCTGTGAGTCAAGCTGTGAGTGAAGCTGTGAGTAAAGCTGTGAGTAAAGCTGTGAGTAAAGCTGTGAGTAAAGCTGTGAGTGAAGCTGTGAGTGAAGCTGTGAGTGAAGCTGTGAGTAAAGCTGTGAGTAAAGCTGTGAGTAAAGCTGTGAGTAAAGCTGTGAGTAAAGCTGTGAGTCAAGCTGTGAGTGAAGCTGTGAGTGAAGCTGTGAGTCAAGCTGTGAGGCAAAATTTCCGATTTTATTTTTAGATTTAGAAAGAATGAATTTTATAAGATTTACAGTGTTGTCTATTGACTCTGTAAATAATATAATTTTATCCCCAAAAACATCCTTAGCAGTTTTTAAAGACACCTCCCTATCAATCGGAACAGAAGCCAAATCAATCCATTTTTTTATGAACTCAGGAATTTTATCCTGTTGTTCTTTTGTAATTGAAGTAATCATATTAGTCAATAATTCTTTTCATTTGTTTTTCTGCGTAGCTAAAGCTGTGTCTAATTTCTCGGATATAGATACCTTTTTCAAATACTTGTGTTTTGTGTGGTTCAATCGTCTTTTTATGAGAAAGGTGAGCCATTAAAGGAATGTCAAGATAAGTTTTTCCGTTTAATTCATACATCCTTATCTTCACGCCTTGTTCTCTTGGAATATCCAAGACATGATGATGACCGGATTCACTATGTCCGATAATAATACTTTCAGATTCTTCAATCAACTTAGCATCCTTCGGAATACTATCGACTTTCATTAAGATTACTTCTCCGTGCCGACCAAAGTCGTGAGGGGTTAAGTTTATGTTTTCCATATTTTATTTAATAACTTTTACTTTATATGTTTTACCTTTTTTTATAGGTTTAGTTTAATTAAGTAGTAGCATACGACAAGTTTCTCATTCTCTCTAATTCTATTTCGGATTCGGATTTTACCGGAACTCTTATTTCTTTTGAGATATATCTGTATTGAACTTCACCCTTGTTCTCTCGTCTTTCTATAACTCCTTTTGAGGCAAGTTCCCTACATCTTCTGCCTCCGTTCGATCCAATCCAACCATAATTGGTATTTGTGCTTTGTAATTCATATCCATACACCCAAGCAAGTTCTTTATTATTCATTCCCTCATAAACCTGTTTAAGGGTTAGGACTATGATTTGATGTTGTGTGTATTTCATATTTTTCACCAAGAAGTCGGGAAGGATAGAAGCATTTAGGTATTACGCTTTTAACCGCTATTCTCCCCGATTTCCTCAGCTTCTTTAATTAGTTCGTCTTCGCTTGGGAAGGGACAATAAATTCCGAACTTTTCACTTATAAATCTATTGAGGACTTCCCAGATTTCAGTTATTTCATTGTTTTTATTTAATTCTGTCGTAGATTTTTTACTGAACTTTAATTTCTGTATTGGTTTCCATAAATGCTCTTTTATCATTTCTGGCGTCCAGTCAATACTTATTTCTGGTTTTAGAACTACTCGCATATCAAGCCCTTCATTATTCAATGCCTCAGATAAATGAGTGAAGTATAAATGAAGAGCTTTGTTCTGTTGAATTGTTCTTTTGTTTTCCATTAGAAAGGTAAATCTTCCGGGTTAATTTCGTCCTCTAATGACTCTTCCGTTGTTCCTTCCGGAGGAGGATTTATTCCTGAGAATACATAACTTTCAAGTTTTTCAATTCTTTCTTCAAGCAAATCTAATCTCGTAGGAAGTGAAAAGTTTAGATATTGTCCGTTTTGTTCAATTTTTATATCTGCCGATTGTCCTTCTTTTAATTCTCTTACTGGGTCGGTATCTCTGAATGAAAGGCAAGAGAGCCATTGTGATCCGTGAATGTTTGTCTGGATACCTATTTTTTTATAGGGCTTTCCATTTCTGTCCACAAACGGCTTTCCTTCTTTACTCTTATCGCTAACGAATACTTTTGTGATTATTATTTTCATATTATTTTGTTACTAAATTTATCCATTTTTTTACTGGCAAGCAGTGGAAGAAAGTGTCTCTATCCAGTTCGTAGTTAGTTTCCACTTCTTTGACTTCCAGATTGTTTTCGACTTTGTTATATTTTTTATTATTTTTATCCCACTCTTCTCTTTCTAATGTTTTAGGAAGCCGAATGATAATTCTCTTATCAAACTTTATCCCGTAAGGTTCAAATGTTGCGGCATATCCGGCTGTCTGTAATGAGTAATCTTCTGATATATGGGAAGCGAACTTGAAATCTATTATTGCTAATTCCCCTGTTTTTAGCACCGCTACCCCATCAAGAGTTCCGGCATATCCTTTGTCCGGATAAGCAACTCTTGCCTCGCTTAAAATCCAATAATCAATGTTTTCTTTTTCCCAATCCAAGAATTGTTTTATCGGCCTTTCAAGATTTCCTTTTGGAATTGGCGGGAGCTCTTTGTTTCTTATTTTTGCCTTGACATATTTCTCTAACCATTCGTGTCCGACCTTTCCGTCCACTAATGCTTCTTTTGATTTTCTTGCTGATGAACCCTTGGCGTCTTTCAAGAAAGAAATAAATTCTTCTGGTGTTTTCATTTCTGATATTTTTTTCATCGTCTCTTTAGCCAATTCCGTATCACCTTCGTAATCGGAATATCCCAATGCCTTAACTGCTTCTTTTGCTCCCCAAGCAGATAGCCAATCTTTTGGAACGATTGAGGACACCTCTGATACTCCCTGTAACCAAGTTCCTTCTATTGTTGTATAGATATGGTTTTCTTCATCAAACTTTACTTTTTTCATCATATCTATAACTGCTTTTTGTATTTTTGTTTTCATAGTCCGTGTTGTTCCTCTAAACTTAATTTTTCTTCTCCGTAGAGATATTGTTCGTCTTCTATCTCGTCTTGTTCATTATGTTGAAAATCAGGAGTTTCACACACGGCGGATTTTGCGGACCGAAAACCGATTGCTCCCAAAATTATCCCCGCAATTTCCCAAGCAGTCATCCCGTCATATTTTGGATTGAGATAAAAATAATTTTGACCCAATATCCATTCTCTTAGTTTTTGTTGTTGTTTTTGTTGTTCCATATTTTTATTTACCGAACTTAAAAGGTTCTACATCTACGACTTCTTCTTTGTTTTTAGGATTTTTAGAGTTGTCATCGCTCCACCATTCATAACCATCGGAATCTTTGTAATGGATTTGATTTCCTTGTTTGTCATATTCCATCCACGACTCATAGCCATCGGAATCTTTGTAGTGGATTTCGTTGCCTTTTTTATCATATTCTGTCCACACTTCATAATCATCGGAATCTTTGTAATGGATTTGATTTCCTTGTTTGTCATATTCCATCCACGACTCATAGCCATCGGAATTTTTGTAATGGATTTCGTTTCCTTGTTTGTCATATTCTCTCCACACCTCATAATCATCGGAATCTTTGTAGTGGATTTCGTTGCCTTGTTTGTCGTATTCGATCCACTGTTCATTTCCATTGGAAGATTTGGAATGTGAGTATTTCTTAACTCCATTCAGAAAATATACTTCGTCACCATTAATTATTTTTTTAGTTAGTTTCATATTTTTATATTGAGGGGAACACCTAAAGCGACTCTGCCCAGACGTCCCCACCAATGAGCCCCTTTAATTATCCGACGATTATTGCGAACACACCTAATGCGAAAATTGATATTACTAATAAAGTTACAACCCCTACGCTTTCCCAGAAACCCATTTCGTCATCGCAACACATTCTGTCTCCTGTGTATGGGTTATATATGTGATGATGTTTCATATTTGTTTGGTTTTATTTTTTGCGACCTTTTTAACTTCCCCACCTTCACAGATTTCTATTTTAAGATAATTCATAATGGCTTTCAGTTTGGAGTTGTGCTTATTTACTCTTTCTATCAACTCATTAATCTTATCTTTTATTTCTTCTATGTCGTATTTTAATGATTTCGGACTTATATACTTCTCGTTATCTGATTTATAGAATCTTCCATAATCAAGAGAACCATAATCAGTATAATTTTCTAACCCCAATTCTTTACATAATGCTTCTAATTTTCTTCCTGTTTTCATATTTTTATTTATTTTTTGCGACCTTTGATTGTTTCAATATCTTTTCTTTTCTCACTGCCCAGCTCTTTTTACCGAGTTCCGAGAAGTGCTTTGATATTGGATTGTCTTTTGTTTTCTTTTTCATATATCCCATTTAAATGTTTTTGCTATATTTTTAAAATCAACTTCTACAAACTTTGTTTCCCAACCGACTTTATATGGAAAAAGCATTTTTTGAGCTCTGAACTGTAAGGCGTCATAAATTACTATTTCCATCTTTTGTTTTGTTTCTTTATCAATTTTAACTTTTTTCTTTTTCATATTATAAGTATATCAGAACGAACAAAGAAACACAAGGATTTTAATAGTTAAATAAGTGTGTATTTATGCGGTATTTTTGGGTGTTTTTTGACTTATCCACAGGCGACCGTTTTTATCTGATTTTTCTTTCTTCAAACACTCCGCACATAATTCATTCGGTTTTTCACAAAGACCTTTACAATTTTTCTTTTTACAGCGATAGATTAGTTTTTTCATTTGAATTGTATCTTTTGTTTTAATAAATTGAGTTGCTTTCCTTATACTCCCCATCCCATCTTTTTATAGAATTCTGTTTTTGATTTGTTTAGAAATTCTTTTCCTGCTTCTTGTTTTCTTTCTTCTGTCGGTTCTTTAAGCTTTAATGTTTCCGGCGGATTTATTCCCAAAACTTTTGCTTCAGTTTCTTCTATTTTGTAAGGATTTATACTCGCTATCGAGCTTCTTTTTATTGTCGGCTTGTCTGGAATTATAATAAACTCATCCCCTTCAACGATCGCCTGCTGAACTTGTTTGTACTGATCGTCGTTTATTACGAACTCTTTTGAGGCGTATTCCTCTTCTCCTGTCCTATAAATTATTTGCCAGTATTTAGACATATTTTATTGTATTATTCTTGATTTATTTTTATTGACCTTTAATTGTTCTTGTTTGTAGAAAGTTGCTAATTCTCCGAGTTTCTTTTCAAGCATATAAGGGGTAGTTATTCGGGGGGCATAAGGTCTTTCGATTATTTTCGGAAGAATATCTATCGTGGCGGCAATTTTGTCATATCCGTGTTCATTTATCAATCTTTGAAGAGCATCCCGTTCTGTTTTATTTGAAAACAATCTTTTATAGGAAGGATTTACATTTCTGAATTTATCTAACAATGGATTTATGTCTGGCAACGCTTGCGTTGCTATATCTTTATTCTTATCATTCTTATCCTTCTTATACATTCTTGTATGTGTCCGTTTGTTGTCCGTTTGTTGTCCGTTTGTTGTCCGTTTGTTGTCATTTGATTGATACTCTTTCCAATTTATTATAGTAATTAAGCGGAATTTTGTAGTTTTTTCTTGAATTATTTGATGTCCGTTTTTCTCAAAGTAGTCCAGTATCCGCTCAATTGTCGTTTCGGGGATAGATGTTAGCTCTTTTAATTTATCCCTTCCGGTTATCAATTGACCTTCTTTTATGATTAAAATGTCTTTATTCCACATAATTTTTTGTTCTTTATGTTGAGCTAATAGTAATAAAACCGACCAAAGAGTGTAATATGCTGGCTTTTTTATTATTGGATTATCAAGTATTTTTCTATGTAATTTTATCCATCCATTCATATTGTTTACTAATCAAAAGAGCATAGGCGACTGGACAGGGCTGTTGAGAACCCTAAATCACCTATGCTCTTCTGATAATTAAATATAAAATTATATCTCAACATTTTGTCCATAATTCAATTATACGCCCATTAATTTAAAAGTCAAGTCAATTCAATGGTTGGTGTGTATATCCTGTGTATTATTTTGGCTCACCAAAGTATATATAGTTTCCGCAATTTTCGCATTCATATATACCCCAAACATCTCTTATTTCTTTTTTGTGTCCGCAAACGCATTTTAAATCAAATAATTGTTTTTTAGCTCCGTGATTTTCAAACCTTCTTGGTATTCCTTTCGCCCATTCGTTTGTCTTTTTGGAATAGTATTTTAATTTTTCCCCGATAGGTAGTCTGTATATATCCATTTTATATTTCTTAATTCGTTAATACTTCTTGGAGCCATTTTTAATAATCTTAATTTATTCATTTCATCAACCCATTCTTTCCCTCTTTTTATAGAATATATCGAAACTACTTGGTGATCTTGAAAGTGTATCTTATTATGACACTCTCTACATAAAAAAATCAAGTTTCGTTCATCATATCTTAAAAAATTGCTTTTTGACTTCTCTATGTGGTGGTGCATTAAATCAAATGGCCGTCCACAAACCTCACAAGGATGTCCTTTATATTTTTCTCTGTAGTAATCTTGTAATGCTCTGTCCGCCTTATCTTGTTCCAATCTTCTTGGATTTTTTGATTTTTTTCTCATCTTTTTCTTTTAATAAAATCAGAGCAAATCTTACTGCCCATAAACCATATTCTTGACCTTTTTTGAAATCTTCTGTGGTGCTTAGTTATGCGAGATTTGTGTTTCATTTCAAATAATTTATCAACATTATCTTACTCAACCTTTCAACCATTTGTTCGTCTCTTTCGTCGTAAAGTTTATACTCTCGTTTGCCTAAATGTTTTTTTAATGGCTCATCAAATAGATACGTAAAGAAGTGGCAAAACTCGTGTATAAGCGTTTGTGTTAACCATCCATTTCCAAAATCTTCTATATCGTCTTCAAATTCTTTCGCAAATTGAAACGAGATGACAAGATATTTATAATCAAATGATGAACCAGCCGGATGCCCGTCTAACCCTTCATTATTTTCCCAGTCATATTCAATCGTGTATTCTGTAAGTCCCAAAAACTTCTGTATATCTTCGCATTTTTGAATTGTAAGTTTTTGGTATTTTTTCATATGCTTACAAATACATCGTGTTTATCTTTTACCCCGGAGAAACGGACTCTTGGAGCTCCTGTTTTCGTTGGAGGATACATTTTCTCTTCTGCGTAGTTTTCTCCCCAGCTTACAAATGAACCGCTATCTACAAATAAAATTCTTCTTTTTCTTATGCCACCCTGTATGCTCGGATAAAATACTTCTATTGGAGCGGATATTAACTGGTGATTATGCGAACCAAAATAAACATCTATTCCCTCCACGATATCTCTCAGTTTCTCAACTCTGTTTATTTTATTTCCCAATGCACCGCCTCCTCCTGTTGTGTGGTGAAAATATAAAAAATAGTTTTGCTCATATCTGTTTCCTGCATTCTTTCCCTTTCTCTTTCCAACTTGTAATCTTACAACCGCAGACCATTTACAATATGGAATTTTCAATTCGTGGCAAAATGGTGCTAATGGACTATAACCGAATTCGTCTATGATTCTTGCCTCGTGGTTTCCGTCAACTGCTCCGATTATCTGTGAAGCATAAGGTTTAAATATATCAACTGCTTTTTCGTATTCTGCATTATCAGTTTCAAATGGAGATGTCTTTTCGTTTCTTCCTCCGACATTAAATATGTCTCCGTTTAGGAATATTCTTGTATTGGGATGTTCTTTTGCCCATTTTAGATATCCCTCTAACTTACTACGACCCGATTTTTGTCCATATAAACTCTTTTCAAATGACGGATCCCCGATATGGACATCGCCTATGCACAATATATAAGCGTGGTCGTCATCAATCTTTGTTGTTAAGTATTTCATTTTTACACTTTTTTGAATTTTCCCAATAACTTAAAAGAATATCTCCTTTTCCTAAATTACATTCCTGGCAAGAAGTTATTAAATTAGATATATCATTTGTTCCTCCTTTGTTTCTTGGTATTTTGTGATCTATGTGAAGAACTACTTTTTCTTTCATTGGACTTCTTCCGCAATATTGGCAGCTAAAGGAATCTCTATTCAATATAAAAATCCTCAATTTTAACCAATCAGCCACATTGTTTTTTAAAAGTCCTCTATTTTCTAATTCTACTAAATGAGTTGATACATAATTAAAATCTGTTAATGAAGAGGAACATTTTTTTGAACAAAATTTACTATTGGAACTTTTAGGGATGAATGTTTGGTCACATAAAACACATTTTCTTTCTTTGTTCCAATCAGGATTAGTATTATTTTTAACCCATGCTCTTTCTTTTGCTCTTTTTCTATAAAACGACGCTGAACATTCGCTTCTACAAAAAGACCTTTTATTATAATTTTTTAAAGAGGTATCTATCTCTTCTCCACAATATCTACAATTCTTCATATAATACCATTATACCATATAAAATCGCTAAACGCAATCAATTTAGGGCATTTTAGGGTATTATAAATGATTACTGTCCCCGACCTTTTTTGCTTCTATAAAGCCAAATTTTATC
>JAEHJW020009916.1_pt1 | contig 39873 bp, 42 predicted proteins | sample 9271431 | NCBI WGS metagenome assembly JAEHJW02 | reverse complement strand
TTGGCCGAGGACCTGCGCGACCCGGCGCGCTTTGCGCGGACATTTTTGGGCCATGACCTGTGGCCGACGCAGGTCGAGATTCTGCGCGCGCTGGCGTGCTCGCCGCGGGTCGCGGTCAAGGCGTGCCATAGCTCGTCCAAGACCCGCACCGCGGCCGAGGCCGTGTTGTGGTGGATCACGCGCTATGCCGACGGGATCGCGCTTACCACGGCGCCGACCTTCGTCCAGGTGAAGCAGGTGCTATGGGGCGAGATTCGCCGCGCGGCGCAGGGCGCGCGCGTTTCCTATCCGCGGCCCAATCTGACCGAGCTGCGCTTTGCGCCCAACAATTACGCGCTCGGGCTTTCCACCAACCAGGGCGTGCGCTTCCAGGGCTTTCATTCGGGCCATCTTTTGGTGGTGATCGACGAGGCGGTCGGCGTCGATGGGGAAATCTGGGAGGCGATCGAGGGCGCGCGCGCCGGCGGCGAGGTCCGGGTGCTCGCGCTGGCCAACCCGACGCTGCCCGCCGGGCCGTTCTATGCCGCCTTTACGCGGGACCGCGCGGGATGGGCGACGTTTACGATCGACGCTTTTGCCACGCCGAATCTCGCCGGCGTTACGCTCGAGCGCCTGCTGGCGATGGACGACGACGAGCTGGCGCAAGCGATACGGCCCTATCTGGTGACGCGGCGTTGGGTGCGCGAGAAATACTACGAATGGGGCGAGCGCTCGCCGATGTGGCAGGCGCGGGTGCGCGCCCGCTTCCCCCATCAGTCGCAGAGCTCGTTGATCGCGCTGGCCCATCTGGAGCGCGCGCGCGCCCGGGCCGCGGCCTTGGCCTCTGACCCGCAAGCGGCCGGCGCCGGCGCGCCGCTTTACGCCGGCGTGGACGTCGCCGGACCGGGCGAGGACGAGACGGTGGCCGTGGTCCGCGACCGGCGCGGCGAGATCGTCGAGATGCGCGCCAGCGCCAGCGCCGACGCGCGCGGCGAAGTCGCCGCCGTGCTGAGCAAGTACAAGGCGCGGCTTAAGGAGGTCAACGTCGACGCGGTCGGGATCGGCTACAACTTCGCCCTCCATCTGCAAGACCTCGGCTACCCGGTCAACTTCGTCAATGTCGGCCTGCCTGCGCGCGACGCTGAGAAGTTCGCTAACCTCAAGGCGGAGCTCTACTGGGGGCTTAGGATGCGCTTTGAGGGCGACGAAGTCCGCGCGCTGGACGACGAGACCGCGCTCTCGCAGTTGGCCTCGCTCACCTATAAGCATAACCCGCGCGGCCAGATCGCGATCGAGAGCAAGGAGCAGGCGCGCAAGCGCGGCCTGCGCTCGCCCGACCGCGCCGAGGCGCTGATGCTCGCGTTCGCGGGCCTGACGCCGCCGATCTTCGCCCTGTACGAGCGGATGCTTGAAAAAGAGCGCGCCGAGGATGCGCAAGGCGGCCGGCCGCGGCCCGCCGGCGCCGCGCCGCGGGCGCTAGAGCTTAAGTCCGCGGAGGAGCCGAACCCGCTGCTCGAGCTCTACGCCGATACGCTCAAAAAGCTGCGCGGCGAATTGGAGTAGCCGGCGGCCCGAGCGCCCACGCCACGGCCCGAGTCCCTTTGCCGGAGCAGCGCCGGAGAGGGTCAGGATGGGGGGATGGCCGGTGTGCCGAACGAGTGCGCAACCTTGAGCCATCCGATAAGATAGTGTTAGCATCTGTCCGCGGGTGGGAGGCCTCAATCATGATCGACGACGAGAGAGAGGAAGTTAAACGCAATTATGAGGCATTTGTGCGAAAACTCCCCGAGCTGTTCGCGACTCATCGAGGCAAGTTTGCTTTGATGCGCGACGCGGAGATTATCGAATTTTTCGACACCTCCGGCGACGCTTACCGCGCAGGGCGGAAGCTCTATCCTGATCAGCGGTTCTCGATTCAAGAGGTCGTGGATTCACCTGTTGACCTAGGCTTCTTTTCCCATGCCGTGCCTGAGCGGACGGTCTAATCCCGCCATAGGGGTGCTCATCACTGTTGACGTTCTGTTGCCCGGTACGGCTACGATTATCGGCACCGGGGCAGGACCGCGGACGCCGTTGGTTGCCCTTGTCGATAGCGGCGCAAGCCATACCTGTATCGCTTCCGGTATCGCTCAGGCCTTGAACCTTCAACCTATCGGCATGCGGCCGATGGCCTCGGCGCACCAAACGGCGCCAGTGAATGTTTACCAGGTAGATTTGATGCTTTTGTTCGGAAGCCAAGCGCTCGCGCTCACGTATTTTCCGGTCCTAGAATTCGCGGCGCCCTCCAACAGCCCTTTTCAGGTGCTCGTGGGCCGCGACATAATTTGCCGCGGCGTCCTCGTAGTAAGCTTTGACCGTCACTTCACTTTCTCTATTTGACCGTCTCGGTTTTCCGGCCCGCGTGTTCTCATTTGAACGGCGGCCGGTGCTGCGGCTTTCAAGGTGCTGCGGGCGCGCGGCGCCAGGCCGGGTTTATGTTAGGCTATGATTTGGCAGCGGCGCCGGCGCAGCGCTTTATCCGCGCAGGTCGGCGGCGCGCGGCGACGTTTCCATGGTAGGCGAGATTACGCAGCGCCGCGACGCGCCGAGCGCGGCTATGGCAAACAATCCAGGACCACGCTTTTATGAGACGCGAGATTACGAGGCACTGTGAGACGGCGCCGGCAAGAGGCCGCGGCCGGCGGTTCGGGCTTAAGCGGGCCTTCAAGACCATTTTCGTCCCGCCCCGGTTGCGGAGCCGGCGCCCTGGCGCGGCCGCTGCGGCGGCCCGGGGAACGCGCGCGGCAGCGCCTTTTGGCCGCGGGCGCTAGAGCTTAAGCCCGCGGAGGAGCCGAACCCGCTGCTCGGGCTCTACGCCGATACGCTCAAAAAGCTGCGCGGCGAATTGGAGTAGCCGGCGCCCCGAGCGCCCACGCCGCGGCCCGAGTCTCTTTGCGGGAGCAGCGCCGGAGAGGGTCAGGATGGGGGGGATGGCCGGTGTGCCGAACGAGTGCGCAACCTTGAGCCATCCGATAAGATAGTGTTAGCATCCATCTGCGGGAGCGGGGTCGTGACGAGGAACCCGAAGAGCGGGTGAAACAAGAAGAATTTGAGCCCGAACCCCGGGAAAAGTTTGAGCACGCCATATGAAGCTGTTCGACAGGTCCATAAGGCCTCGTGTAAATCGCAGGAAAAGATAACAAGCTTACACGTCCCCAAAAGGGCCCTAACGATGGCTGACGACAAGAAACAGACGCTTACGTTCGGCGCGGTCACGGTGGGGGTTACTCCAGTAGAAATCGTCGAGCGTCGAAAGGAGCAGCCTAACGAGTACGAGCTCGAAGACGGCGCTGTCATTCGAGTGACGAATGACTTTCACGGCTGGCTCCTGGATCAAGCAGCCGCATTGCGCAACCGTAATACCCTCAGGCTTGATTGGGAGCATCTAGCTGAAGAATTAGAAGCGATGGCGGCAGCGGAGAGACGTGAATTGCTGAGACGGCTGACCACGTTGTTCGAGCATCTATTAAAGTTGAACCATCAAGTAGAGGAAGTGTCGCGTCGAGGACGACAGTGGCGACTCACAGTGACGCGTACTCGAACGGAGATCAAACGGCTGCTTGCTCAGTCACCTAGTCTCAAAGGGCAACTTAACGAATTCGTGATCGAGACCTACGCCGATGCTCGCGCTATAGCCGGTGAGGCAATGGGTTTGCCGCGTCATCAGTGGCAACTATCACTGCCGCAAGAGAACCCGTGGACCGTTGATCAAGCGCTAGCGGACGATTTCTTTCCCGCCGATTAGCTGCATTTCCCTCGTTCTCTTCTTTAGCCCGACGCGCGGCGCCAGGCCGGGTTTATGTTAGGCTATGATTTGGCAGCGGCGCCGGCGCAGCGCTTTATCCGCGCAGGTCGGCGGCGCGCGGCGACGTTTCCATGGTAGGCGAGATTACGCAGCGCCGCGACGCGCCGAGCGCGGCTATGGCAAACAATCCAGGACCACGCTTTTATGAGACGCGAGATTACGAGGCACTGTGAGACGGCGCCGGCAAGAGGCCGCGGCCGGCGGTTCGGGCTTAAGCTGGCCTTCAAGACCATTTTCGTCCCGCCCCGGTTGCGGAGCCGGCGCCCTGGCGCGGCCGCTGCGGCAGCCCGGGGAACGCGCGCGGCAGCGCCTTTTGGCCGCCGCTTAGGCGGGCTGGCGGCGGTTGCCTGGATGGCGTTTTGGGCCGCGGCGTGCGGCCAGCTTCCGAGCTCGCCGCTTCCTACCACTCGTGTGGTGCTGCCCGAGGGCTTTTACAACCCGCCGCGGACCGGCGCGGAGAAAATTCCCCTCAGCGCGGTGATGGTGACCACGCCAACCTTTGCCGCCGAGCAATTCACGGCGAGCGACACCGGCCGCGTCTACCGCATCGTGGTCCAGCCCGCGCTGAGCGCCGGACTGACGGCGCTGCTGACCGACACCTTCGCTTCGGTGCGTATCGCGCGCAACCCCGCCGACCTCAATGCCGCCCTGCTCGCCGTGCATCCGGCGGTGAACCTGGGCCTCAATTTTTCGCAGACCGTTTTTTCCGAGACCATCACCGCAAGCGCGACGATCTATTTGCTGGTGGCGGACCCGCGCAATGCGCAGCAGCTCGAGGAGTTTCAGCGCCAAGCCACCGCGAGCGCCGTCGGCGGCGCGCCGTGGGACGTCGGCGGCTATTACACCGGCTTTCGCGCGGGAGCCGACAACGGCGCGGTCGTCAGCCGCCTGGTTGCCTCCGTGCTGGCCGCGGACCTAAGCCGCCTGTCCGGCGACCTGCGCCAAGCTGCCCTCGGCGAGCGGCTCGCGCGGCTTCAAGAGCGCCGGCCGCTGTCGCCCGACCTTATGGTGCCCAAAATTCCCTACGTTCCGAACGTTCTCGAGGGCGTGGTCGGCCCCCAGCCCTGAAGCCGGCGCGCGGCGCGCCGCCCTATACGCTCATCAGCGCGGTGCAGGCGCGAGGGCGCCAAACCCGGGCTTAATTGTGCTCGCGGGTTATGGCCGTGGCCTGCGTCGCGGCGCTGATACGTATTGCGCGTAGATTATCCTAAACGCCAGCCGCGATCTCAACTTGATATCGCCTAGTTTACTCGACCTGCTATTCGCAGTATATTCATAGTGGGCATCGCGGATTATGACCGGGGTATCTCTCAGTAGTATTCGGGATGGCGCGCGCGGCGGGTTAGCGAAAGCCGAGCTTGGCGCAGCGGAGGCGGCTTGAGCAGGCGTGGCCGCGGCCGGCGCGGACGCGGGCGAGGGCTCGTCAAGGGGCCGCAGCTTACGCCTGGGGCGAGCCGCGCGCCGATATCGGGCGCGGGCGGCGCGATGCTGCCCGGGGCGTCGGGGCGCGGCGGAATCGGCAGCACGGTAGGCGCGCCTGGGGGCTTTAATCTGCCGCCTAGGCGGGACTGGCGGGCGCCGTTCGGCGCGGCGCATCCGGGGCGCGCCAGCACCACGCAGCCGCCCGGGCGGGGTCCGGCGCTGCCGCCCGACAATCGTCATCCCGCGCGCCGCCACGGCGTGGCCGGCGGGGCGGGCGACGACGCCTTGGCGGCCAATCCCAGCTTTGGGCCTAACGCGACCGATTGGCGCCGTCCGGGTCCGGGCGCGCGCCACGCGCCGGGCAGCGTTGGCTACGGCGGACGCGGCGGCGGCGACAGGGGAGGGGGACGAGATGGCAGCACCGCCCAGACCTATGGCGGACCGGTAAACCGCTACGGTGAGGCGCAAAAGCCCGCGAATGAGCGCTCCGCAGGGCAGTATCCCGGCGAAACTCCCTGGCATCCCATCGCTTCCCAGTACCGCAACGCGCGCCCAACGCAGCCACCCCCCTACATCCGCGACGTTGACATCGATTACAACTGGTTTGCTTATACGGCAGACACCGAAATCCTTACGCGAGATCATGGCTGGATTGCGTTTTATGATCTGGCGGCGGGCGAGTTCGTTGCCACGCGCAATCTGGAAACGAAAGAACTCGAATGGCAGGCCGCGCAACCCAGTCCGCTGCGCGACTACGATGGGGAGATCTATCGCTTCCGCTCCCGCAACATTGACCTTGCGGTGACGCCAGAGCATTTGATGCTCGTCGATTCGCTGCCGGACAAGGCGGCGCGTCTGGCGGGAGTTTCAGCACGCGGCGGCCATCGCGGGGGCGAGGTACGGCTTCAAGCGCACATCCTCGCCGATGCGTACACCAGCAATACTCGGATACCGCTCACTGCGGCTTGGACCGGTACGCCCATTGACGAGGTGGTGTTTGACAGTGGCCATCATCGCCATCGGCCGGTCGTGCTCTCGGGCGACGACTACTGCGCCTTCATGGGGTTCTATCTCAGCGAGGGCAGCACCGAGCGCAAGAACGGCCTCCCGTGGCGCGTAAAGATCGGCCAGTCGCCGAAATCCGCCAGGCTGCGGGCGTTCAGTAAAGCCCTCAACAAGATGTTCGGAGCGCGCGTCTCGTATCGCGCTTATGGCGCCGAAGATGGCGGCGGCTTCTATATTCACAGCGCCGCGCTTGCCCGGTTCTGCGAGTCGTTTGGCCATGCGCATGAGAAGTTCGTTCCCGCCGACGTGATGAACGCGCCGCCGCGCCAGTTGCGCCTGTTTTGGGATGCGTATGCGCTGGGCGACGGCAGCTTTCAGAGGCATACGAGCAAAACCGGCCGCATGGCGCGCAATCACGGTGTGCTGCAACGGATCAGCACAGTCAGCCGCAAAATGGCCGACCAGCTCCAAGAGCTGGCGCTCAAGATGGGGTATCACGCCGGAATCGGCGTTGAGCGCCCGGGCACTGGTATCATCCGTCCGAAAAATAAAGAGCCCTACGCGAGCACGTGCCGTGCGCGATATCGCATATCGCTCCACGGCGCGATGCATGCGCGCTTTACCGTAACCAAGGAGAAGTACAAAGGGAAGGTTTACTGCGTTTCAGTTCCTAATGGCGTCGTCTATGTGCGGCGCGTCCGCCGGGAAGAGCAGGGGACTCAGCGATGGGACCCGAAAAAACTCCGGCGGGGAGGTTTGGCCAGATCGGCAGAGAGGGCGGATTGGGGCTTCAGCGTTAGCGGTCCATGCTGGAGCGGCAATACGCCTTTTCAGCCGGTCTGGCCGTGAGTACCTTTTGGACCGCCCTATGTAACCTATCCGCGCGAATGGGACTACCCGGTCGGCATCAATCTGGAGTACCAGCCGCGCCGGATGGGGCTCTACGCGATGCTGCGCGCGATGAGCTACGGATGGGGAATCTTGCGCGCGGTGATCGAGACCCGCAAAGACCAGTTGATGCGCATCCCGTGGGATATCCGGCTGATCAACGCGAGCGCGAAAAGCTCCGCGCGCGACCGGCGGGTCCAGTACCTCAAGGAGTTTTTTAAGAAGCCCGACCGCAAGCATCGATGGCAGGCCTGGTGCCGGCTTATCCTGGAGGACCTGCTCGTGATCGACGCGCCGGCGATCTACATCTGGCGCAGCCAGGCCGGCACGCCGTACGCGCTCGAATGTCTGGACGGCAGCACGGTCAAGGTGCTGATCGACGACGCCGGCCGGGTGCCGGACCCGCCATCGCCCGCCTATCAGCAATGCTATTCGGCGGACACCGAGGTGCTGACGGACAGAGGATGGGTGCGGTGGCCTGAGTTGCGTGATACATGGCGCAAGACTCGCTGCGCAACGCGCGCCCCCGACGGCTCGTTTCAATGGCAGCGCGCTACCTACTTCCATGAGGCCGACTACGCCGGGCCGATGTGGCATTTCGGTTCGCGGGCGCTTGATCTTCTAGTATCGCCGAATCATCGGATGCTGGTTACGCGCGTGCCTCATGCGCTGCGCGATAAGGCGGAGCGGCGCGCTGATGGGGCAATACTGGAGGCGCGCGACTTAGCCGAGCATTACACTCGTACAGCGGCCATCCCGCTCACCGCGCGCTGGACCGGTGTGGAGATCGGCGAGCAGCGATTCCCATCGAAAACTGCGGACCTCCATGAGCGGCGTCTTGAGCTTGACCAGCGCGCCTGTACGCTACGTAAGGCAGGTCTGTCCTATGAACAAATCGGGAAACAGTTGGGCGTTGGGATAGCGACCGCCCATCGTGCAGCGAACCTATACCAAAAGCGAGTCCGCAGGCGCGAGCCTAACGAAGGCCTTCCCGTAACCATGTCCGGCGATGATTTCTGCGCCTTCATGGGTGCTTACCTTGCCGAAGGCTCGTGCAATCTTTCCACGGGAGGGACCGTGGCTATCTCGCAGCGTCCCTACGGTCACGCGTTTGGCGCGTATAAGGAGCTGATTGAGAGAATTACTGGTGAACCAGCGCGGCACGTGGGCGATTCTTTCTTGATTCACCGAGCCGCACTCGTTGAGTACCTTAGGCAGTTTGGCCACGCTCGCGACAAATGGATTCCCAAGAGCATCATGAACGCTCCACCGCGCCAGCTTGACATTTTCTGGCGCTATTTTCACCTGGGCGATGGAGACCGCCATCGAAACCGTCTCTTTACTAGCAGCAGAATACTTGCCGGCCAACTTCAAGAAATCGCCCTTAAGCTAGGATATTCAGCGTCCATCAGGACGGCGAAGGCTCATCTCGGAGCGATAGTAGAAGGTAATACGCGGCGCGCCATTCACAGCGGCGAGTTATATACTGTATCAGTCCGTAAGGCATCTTCGGCCATAGCGACATCCATTTCCAAGCGACGCTATTCCGGGAAAATATACTGCGCGTCGGTTCCGAACGAGGTACTGTACGTTCGGCGCAACGGCAAGCCCGCTTGGTGCGGTAACACCATCAAAGGGCTGCCGATGGTAGATTTTCGCGCGGACGAGATAATTTACGCTCCGATGCGCCCGCGGCCCGAGCTCCCCATCTACGGCTACTCGCCCGTGGAGCAGTGCTTCCTGGAGATAACCGAAGGCATCCGGCGCACGCTCTACCAGCTCGATTACTGGTCCGAGGGGTCGGTCCCCGACCTGATCGTGACCGTGCCCGAGGGCTGGACGCCGGCGCAAATCTCCCAGTTCCAGGCCTACACCGACGCGCTGCTCAGCGGGAACCTGCATCAGAAGTCAAAAATTCGCTTTCTGCCGGGCGGTATGAAGCCGTTCGATATCAAGTCGGCCGGCGGCGAGCTGCTGAAATCCGACTACGACGAGTGGCTGGCGCGAATCGTATGCTTCGCTTTTTCCATTTCGCCCCAGGGGTTCGTCAAAATGATGAACCGCGCAACGGCGGAATCGAGTGACCAAGCGGCCAAGGAAGAGGGGCTCTATCCGCTGATGTCCTACTTCGAGTCGGAGATCATGAACCCGCTGATCCAGGAGCATTTCGGCTACTCCGATATCGAGTTCAAGTTCCAGCCGCGGCCCGAGGTCGACGCGCTCAAGCAGGCGCAGGCGCTGCAAATTTACGTGCAGTCGGGCGTGATCAACGTGGACGAAGCCCGCGGCCAACTGGGGCTGCCCAAGCTCAGCCCCAAAGCCGCCCCCTAACTCGCTCGGACGTTCAAATCGCCTGTGACAAAGGTCGTTCTTTTCGGTACGATTTGGGCAGGCCGAAAGAGTTGTAGCTGACGAGGATATGTTAATGGACGCGCGTGGCCCCGAGACCAACGGACTCGCAGAAATCATCGACCGTGTTAGTAGTTACGATAGTCAGCAAACGACTACTGAGCTTTACGATTTTGGAAAGATGTTGCTGCAAGAAGGGGTCGAGCGCGTCCACTGGCTTGACTCCAAGGCCGGTCTGCTGATCGGATTCTCCGGCGGAGTCATAGCGCTGCTCCTATCGACGATCTCGACGTGGAAGGCCGAGGTGAGAGACCTCCCGCTCGGCGGAATTTTTGCTTCTCTGATGTTCGTTGCTCTGTTTTGCCTGCTGGTAGCCAACGTGTTCAGCTTACTGGCTCTTCGCGTGGAGAAGTTCCTTTGGCCGGATGAAAGGGAGGTATGGCTGGCCAAGGAGTACCTCGACTTTCCCGACCAGCTTCGGCGCTTCTATCTAATTTCGATGTATGAAAGTATCGCGTCGCATGACAAGGTAAATCACATAAAAGCCGACCGTGTCGATAAAGCGCAGACTTTTCTGGTGGCCGGCACGGCGCTGCTCTCGCTCGTGCTCTTGGCGATCACTTTGCGTCTGGCTTGGACTCTTTTCGTTTAGGCGCTTTTCTTGATCACCTTTTTAGGCGGGGGCTTAAGCGGAGGCGGCTTGGAGGACGGCGGCTGCGGCTGACTTTTGGCGTGCGCGGGTTGCTCCATTGAAATCCTCGCTTCTCGCTAGAAAGCGCAATATAGCACCCCTTGCTCTGACGCATCAACGTCCCGGGTCCGCTTTGCGCAATTGCTCAGGCCGTTTATCGTGCAAGGTCGAGCGAGACCGGCACCCTCGGCGCTCTTGCGCACGGCGGGCGGCTCACGCGGCGCGGCAATGTACACCGTTGAAGCATCCGCCGCACCGAGCACAGCGGTGCTAGTGGCGAGTCTCTTTGTGTTGGCGAAGGCAGACGGCGGTGGTAGACTCGGCTCGCGTTGACTCGTTCGAGGGGGAGCAAGGCAGTGGGCCGGCAAGCGCGACAGGAGCTGATCAAGAGATTAGAGAAGGACCGGGATGGGCGATTGCTTATCGCGTACGTGACTTCCACGCGCACAGGATTTGAAATCTCAATCGCCGACGACATTCTACCGCTTTTACGTGAACACCTCGAAAAAGCCCCGGATAAGGCAAAGCACGGCGTCGATCTGTTCATTCACAGCAACGGTGGCTCCGGAACCGTGCCTTGGCGAGTCGTGAACCTGATCCGGGAGTACACCGACAAGTTTGCAGTGCTTGTTCCCCATAGAGCCTTCAGCGCTGCCACGCTGATCGCGTTGGGTGCGGATGAGATCATCATGCACCGGATGGGCTGCCTTGGCCCGATAGACCCCTCTGTCGCGAATGTCTTCAATCCCCCGCATCCGTATAACCCCGCCTTACCGGCCCCGATCAGCGTGGAAGATGTGTCGGCATACTTCAAATTAGTCAAGGAAGAGGTCGGCATCAGCCACGAAGACGAGCTGGTCCAAGCATTGATCGCTCTGACGGAAAAAATCCATCCCCTTGCTTTGGGTAACGTACAGCGGTCCCATAATCAGTCGCGAATGCTGGCACAAAAATTGCTGCGCAAACACATGTCGGTCGAGAGTCAGCATGAGATCGAGACAATCATTGATACCCTTAAGTCGAATTTGTTCTTCCACGGGCACCCCATCAACAGGAAGGAGGCCCGTGACGATTTGAAATTGAAGGTCGTTGACCCTTCTCCAGTGGCAGAACAGGTGATGTGGGAACTCTATGCTGAATATGAGGGCGCGTTGAAGTTAAAGGAGCCTTTTACCCCGATTCACGAAATCGACGTGGCACAGCGCGGAGCACCGACGCCTCCGACGGTGCAGGAGTTGGTGCAGAAAATCCGCGAACTGAGTGCGGCTGGCGTGCAACTCGTACCGGGAGGCGAGGAACAGGTTGTCCGACTGGCTGCCGCTATGGTAAACGTGCTCGGTCGGGTCGCGCCAAAGACACGGCTGGAGAAATTGCCTGGCGCGTACTTGGAGTCCGTTGATCATACAGATGTATTTCTTACGGACATGGCCATAGAGCGCGCGACGATCAATACGCCGGCAGGCCCACAGGACGCAGTGAAACAGGAGGTTCTGTGGCAGCGATGGGAGCTCGAAACATGACGAAGCCTAAAAGACTATCCGTCAAGAAGGAGCAAGACGAAACTTCCCGCACGCCCGTGAGTGTAACACTGACGGGAACGATAACCTGCATGCCGTCTCAATCGCTCGCCGGCAAAACCGTTGAACTGCCCTCGATTGGGCTTCCCATCATGCCTGAGGGGTTCGTTATCGACACCGGCTTCCTTCCGCCGCCGGTCGATCTTCCTGACCGTAGTTGACGTTACGCAGGTGGCGGACCTAATCGCTGGCGACGTGGTAGCCACCGAAGGCCGGGAGTTGGTCGTCAAAGTAGCGGTCCGCTCCTATAACTTCGGTGGCTGAAGTCGCGGCCGAGCGTGCCAGTGTGCGCTGCCCTTCTGGATCTCGTGTTCGTACGTGACGACTTCCGCGGCTTCGCTTTGCCCTCGGGCACACAAATACCCTCCGATGAATGGCGCAAGGCCGGGTGCGAGCTTACGCAGCGCGATGAGACCGCGGCCGTCGGTCCGCAGCCGCAGGTTCGCCGGGCGCGGTGATTTACTAGCCAAGCTGCCGGTGAGCGAATCCCTTCGCGTCGATCCCTTCGCCAAGCCTCAGGACAGGCTTTTCGACTGCGCTCGGCCAAGGACGTCTCGCGCGGCTCACGATGACAAGCCCCGGCGCCGCAAAAGGTGGGGAACGTTTGGCGGAATTGGAGGCGCTCGTGAGTGCCCGAAAGCAAGGTGGGCAACGCGAGGCAGGCTCGGATGAGCCGCCGCGCCATGCGCGCGACGGAGCGCTGATTACCACGTCAAATCGGGTAGGGCGTAGATCTGAGTATAATACCGAAACCGCCCAGTTTATTTCGGTGAATATCGAGTGGGTATATTGACAGGGGCGGCGGTTTCGGGCGAAATAGAGAACGAGGCGGTTGATGCACTCGATTGAAGCGGGCGCCGAGAGGACGCGGGCGAGGAGCGGGGCGGCGGTGGCGGCCGGCGACGGCGCGCGGGCGGCGGCGCGATGCGGCGAGTGCGAGGAGGTGCCGCGCTGGGTGTTGAGGCTTTTACGGACGGCGCGGCGCGATCGGCTGACGGGCTCGCTCGATTTGTCGCTCAAGGACGGCGTGCCGAGCAGCGTCAAGCGGATAATCGAATACCTGGAGCCGAGCAAGATAGCGTAGGCGAGTGCGTGCGGCGGGCTATGGCGGTGATAAGCGGCGGTTGGGTAGCTGGGGCGCGGAGAGCGAAAGCGGAGGCGCGGCGGCGGTGATGAGAGGGCGATTGAGCTAAGGCGGAGAAAGTCGTAAAGAGCGCGCTGTTCGGTGAGAGCAGCGCGACCGGATGCTGCGCTAAACGCAAGCCCGGTAGGCCATCAGGCTTACCGGGCTTTTTTATTTTTCGCGTCCGACGGCAGCAGGCTTTATGCAGACGATTCAGTTTTGGGTGCCGCTTAACAAAGTCGACGCCGAAAAGCGCTTGGTTTACGGCTACGCCTCCACACCGACGCTCGATCTTCAGGGCGAGCGGGTCTCGCTCGAGGCGGTCAAACGCGCGCTGCCCGACTACATGCAGTGGCGCAATATCCGCGAGATGCATCAGATGTCCGCGGTCGGCGTCACCGAGTCCGCCGACGTGGACAAGAAAGGGCTCTACGTCGTCGGGCGGATTGTGGATGACGAGGCCTGGAACAAGGTCAAAGAGGGGGTCTACAAGGGATTTTCGATCGGCGGCCAGCGTCTGGGGAAAAACGGCGAGGAAATCACCGAGCTTTTGCTCACCGAAATTTCGCTGGTCGACCGGCCGGCGAACCCGGAATGCCGGCTCGAGCTGTACAAGCGGGACGCACAAGGCGAACGCGGCGGCGGGCGAGGGCCGGGTGCCAACGGGGTTACCTTGGAGCCCGCCGAAGTGGGGATTCTCGGCCGGCTTATCGCCAAGCTCGCGGGTACCAGGCTTGGCGAGAGACTGTCGCCCCACGCCCCGCACGCGGTGGAAGCCGAGCACGATCTGAACCAGCGTCCGATGGGGCCGCGCGCCGACCAGGCGCTTGAGGCGGGCGACGAGGGCGGGATGACTTGGTCGCCGTACGATGACGCGTACGCCGATCTAAGCCGCATCCTGAGCTGGAGCGAGAACGACGCCCTGGCCAGCGCCGGGATCGGCGCGAATCCATTCAGCGGCGAAGACGGCGATGACGACGAAAACGGCGGCGCCGGCGGCTGTGACGGGGACGCCGGTGACGATGAGGACGATGCCTGCGCCGGCGGCAATCAACGCGCGGCAGGGTGCTCGAGCGAGGCGCTCGAGCGGCGCTCGGACGTGAGCGAAGCGGATCAGCAGCGCGCGCTCGACGCCTACGGCACCGTTGAGTTCGCCGACCCGCAGAACAAGAAGTACCCGTTGGACACGCCGGCGCATATTCGCGCGGCGTGGAGCTATTTCGCGATGCCTGAGAATCGGCGCTTCTATACGCGCGCCGAGCGAGAGCAAATCGAGCGGCGGATTATCGCGGCATGGAAGCGCGAGATCGACCCGGCCGGCCCGCCCGCGGCTCGCGCGCATACCAAAGCGGACGGCGAGGTTCACGCGGGCGGGGCCGGCGGGCCTTGGGGCGCGGCAGCAGCGAATGCAGGCATGGGGAAGAACGGCCGCCCGGCCGCGGCCGCGCGCGAAGATGAACCAACGATCGGAGAACCGCAACGAGGAGAGTATCACATGGGAGCTTTTGACCCCGGCAAGGTGAAGGGTCGCGCCATCGGCCACCGCCAGAGCCTTCACCGCGCAAATAGTCACTTCGCCAAAGCCGCGGAGCATCAACAGAAGGCCGCCGAGCATCACGGCCACGTCGTGCGCGCGCACAAAGCGGCGCATCAGGCGCTCAGCGCCCTGCACAAACTGCTCAAGGAACATCACGAGGCAGCGGGCGGCGCCAAGGCGGACAAGGGCGCGGCAGACTCGGCGCTCATGGCCGAGATGGCGCGCGGCGAATTTCCCCATGACGACGCCGCGGCGCATCTGGCCGCCGTCGCCGGGCATCTCGGCAAAGCGGCCGAGCAGGCGGCGCTCGAGGGCAGCCACGCCGCCCGCGCCCTGGAGCATCAGGAGCTCGGCATGCATCACCTGAACAAAGCGATGGCGGTGTGGGTCGGCGAGCGCGGCGAAGCGCCCGGCGACGCCTACCCGGGGCTTTACGACGTGCCGCCCGGGGTCCATCCGATGGCCCAGGACGAGCTAACGGAGGGCGACGTGCCTGATTACGATCTGAAGTATCCCTATCCCGAGGCTGAACGGACGCTTGATATTCCGCCGTTCGGCACGCCGCCGGTTGCCGTGCGTCAAGGCGCGGCGGGCGGCGCGATCTCGGCGCGCGAGGCCGAGCTTTTGCGCAAGGCCGCCTATCTGGAGGGCAAGCTGGCGGGGCTCGCCAACACGCCGGCCAAGCCGCGAGCCCAGCTCTTCAGCGTCGGCAAGCAGATGCTCGGCGGCGAAGTAAGCCGCGGGCAGGAGCGCGTGGCCGAGCTTTTGGACGGCGTCAACGAAAACGAGGACCCGCTGCGCGCCAGCGCGCGGATTCTGGGCAACATGGCGCTCAAGGGTATCGGCGCGCGCTCGACCTTCGACCCCTCCTATCGCGGCGCGGCCGGCGGCTCGCGCCTGGGCGCGCTGCCGACGCGCGCTTGAGCCGCGGCGCGGCTTAAGCGCAATTTAGCGCCCGCCGGTGAGTGAAACAGAGAAAAGAGGTTAAAAAAGCGATGGCTGGTCTTCCAGGTTCGACATACGGGATGGGGAATTTCGGCGGCTACGACTCCCCTTTGAGAGGCGCGCTCTCCTCGCGCGAGTTCGACGATCTGGTCAAGGCGGTCGCCGAGCGCGTGTCCAAGGCGGACACGATTACGCAGGCGACCGGGCTCTTATGGTACGACCTGCGCCCGATCGTCCAATTGCTCTATCCGTTCAAGGAATTGATCCCGCGCATCTCGCGGCTGCCCCGGGTCCCCGGCGACGGCGGCAACGCCTACCATTGGAAGCGCATCACGGCGATCAACCTGAACAATCTCTCGGTCGGCGTGAGCGAGGGCAACCGCGGCGGCCGTATCGCGATTGACGTTCAGGACCAGACCGCGACCTACAAGACGCTGGGCCTTGAGTCGGACGTGACCTTCGAGGCGCGGCTGGGCGCGATGAACCTCATACCCGACGCGCTCGGCAACTCGATCCAGTCGAATCTGCGCTCGCTGATGGTGGGCGAGGAGCAGACGCTCATCTTGGGCAATGCCAGCACCGCGCTTGGCGTCACGCCCACGCCGACGCTCTCGGCGGGCGGCTCGGGCAGCGCGTTCGCCGCGGGTTCGGTGTACGTGCGCTGCGCTGCGCTTTCCGGGCTGGGCTGGCTCAATGCGAGCGTGCAGAACGGCGTGCCCGGCCAAATCACGCGGACCAACGCCGACAGCTCGGTCGACACCTACGGCGGCGGCAGCAGCGCGCCTTCGGTTGAAGCCTCGGTAACGGTGACCGCCGGCCAGAACGTTACCGCCACGGTGGCGCCGGTCAACGGCGCAGTGGCCTACGCCTGGTACTGGTCGCAGACCTCGGGCGGCGAGCTGCTCGGCGCGATCACCCAGAGCAACCAGGTGATCCTGAGCGGCATGCCCGCCGGCACGCAGCCGGTCACCGCGCTGCAGGTCTCCGGCGCCTACGCCGACAACTCGACCAACGCGCTGTTGTCCGACGGGGTAATCTCCCAGATCTTCGGCGGCGTGTTCGGCGCGGCGCCGGGCACCGCGATGGCGACCAACCAGACGCTGCCCAACGGCGTGTCGATCACCGGCTCGGGCGCGCTGGTGATGACGCTGCCCGCGGGTAACTCGGGATTGACCTTCTCCGGCACCAACATCGAGGAGTTCGACGCGCTTTTGCGCGCGGCGTACGACCAGTACAAGCTCGGCTTCGACCGCATCCTGATGTCCGCGGCCGACGTCACCTATTGGACCGGCGAGTTCTTCAACACTTCGGCCAACTCTCCGTTCCGCTTCTTCGCCACCGTCGACCAGGCCACCGGGCTCTACCTCGCCGGCCAATCGGTCAACGCGTATCGCAACAAGGTGATGGGCAACACGCTGGAGATCGAGGTGCATCCCTACGTTCCGCCCGGCACGATCATCTTCTGGTCCGACCGCGTGCCGTACGAGCTTTCGGGCGTGCCGAACATTCTCGAAGCGCACGTGCGGATGGACTACTACCAGATTCAATGGCCGTGGCGCTCGCGGCGCTACGAGTACGGCGTCTACGTGGACGAGGTTTTCACCTGCTACTTCTGCCCGGCCTTCGCCGTAATCAACAACGTCAACCCGCCGACCGGCGTGCCGACGGTGAGCTGAGCAGGAGGCGCGCGCAGATGAAGCTTCGGCTGGAGTTGGAACAGTTCCTAAGCGAGCGTCGCTTCAAACTCGACGCGCAAAAGCAGGCGCGCGCGCGGCTCTTGAGCGCGCACGCGCGCCTGACCCGCGTGTCGGTGGGCGGCAAGGAGTTCGCCGTGCGCGACGGCGTGGTCGAGGTGCCCGAGGAGCTCGCTGCGGCGCTGATCGCCCAGGGATGGCGCAAGCTTGGCGAGGAGCCCCGGGCCGCGGCGCAGAACAAGCCCGCCGCCGCGGCGAGCAAGGCGCCGAGCCAGGGTTGAGCGCGCGGCGCGCCGCCTCCCGCATGGCGAAACGGCGGACAGCCGGTCACGCCCTCACCTGCCGCAGCGCCGCGACGCTGAGCGCGGCACGCGGCCGGCGCGCAGGGCGGGCGCTGGGGAATTTTTCGCGGCCGCAAAAATCGACCGTCGGTAAGAGGCCTTGATGGCGCTTTCCATCGCCCCAGATCAGCGCGACGCCGCCCTCTTGAGCGACGTCAAGGCGTATATCAACCCGGCACTGGGCACCGCCGACGACACGCTGCTGCAGACGCTGCTCAGCGCGGTCTCGACCTGGATCGCGAAATACTTAAACCGCAACTTGAATGCCCAGACTTACACCGAGGCGCGCGACGGCACGGGCACTTCGTCGATGCGGCTCTTAAATTGGCCCGTGGCCGGCGTGACCCAGGTCACGGTGGACGGCGCGCAGGTCAAGCCGGCGCAGAACCAGACCGACTCGGGCTACGTCTTCAACGCTGCCACCGGAATCGTGAGCTTGCGCCCGGGGATTTTCGGGCTCGGCGAGTACTTCAGCCGCGGCTTTCAGAACGTCGGTTTCGTCTACGTGGCCGGCTACAACACGCCCGGCATGTACGCGCTGGGCGCCACGGCCGCCGGCGCGCCGGACCTGCCGCCTTCGCTGCAGATGGCGGCGATGCAGCTATGCGCGCTGGTCTACCGCCAGCGCGATCGCGTGGGCGACACCGGCGAGGCCGTGGCGACGGCTGGCGCCGAGCGCGTCAGCTACTTCATGGGCGCGCTCCATCCGAGCACCCGCCTGCTGCTCGACCAACATCGCGAGGTCGCTCCGGTGGACGGCATGGCGGTGGCGGCGTATGGCGGCTAGCCGGTCGTCGGCAGCTCCCTTCCCCTGCTTCCCCCGCGCTGCGGAAGAAGGAGTTGAGAGGCGCGGCGCGGCGCGGGCGAAGGAGGTGGGCGGTGCGGCGCGGTGCTGGAAGGACTCGGAGGGCCGCGGCCTTTTTCTGCCCCCCTCGCCCTTTGGAAGAGGGCTGGGGTGAAGGTGCTGGAGCATCCTGCAGCCTGCTCCCCACCTTTCGCGGCGCGCCGGCCTAAGCTTTGAAAAGAGGCGGAGGAGACTTCAAGCGATGCATCAAGATCGTTCCAGTCCCGCCGAGCGCGGGGCGCGCAAGCTTGAGCGCGCGCGCGAGGGCGAGCGCGGCCGCACGCCGCGTCAGGCGCTATGGCGATAGGGCGCGAAGCGATTTACGCGGCGCTGTTCGAGCTGCTGACGCAAAAGCTGGTCGCGCCGGCCGGGCCGTTCGCCTTCGCCGCGCGCCGTTACCGGCCGGCGAGCCAGACCGGCACCGCCAACTTTCCCGCGCTCTACCTGATTCGCGGGCGCGAGGAGTACCGGCGCGAGCTGCTCTACGGCCCGGCCACGGTCGCGCTCCAGGCCCAACTGCGCATCCAGTCGGTCATCGGCGAGGACCCCAACGCGGTGACCGAGACCCAGATGAACGACCTCGCCGACGCGGTCGAGGACGTGGTCGAGAACTACGGCGGCCCGCTGGGCACGCAGACCCTCTCGGGCTTGGTCCAGGTGATTCAGATCAAGGGCGCGCAGCTCATCGCCGACGCCTCCGGCATGGGGCGCTACTCCGAACAGACGGTCGTGATCGAAATGATGACGACCCATTGAAAAGGTGGCCCAATGGCAAGCGATCTAAGACAGTTTATCTTCGGCCCCGGCGCGGGCTGGACGCGGCTGGTCCAGTACGTGGACGGCACGCTGCCCACGGTGTCGCAGCCGCGCCGCTTCGAGGTGGTGCAGGAGATCACGCTCGAGTTCGACCTGACGCTCGAAGAGCTTTACGGCGACCAGATTTACCCGGTCGCGATCGCGCTCGGCAAGGGCAAGGTCAACGGCAAAATCAAGATCGCCGCGCTCGGCGCAAATTTCTTGAACCAGGCCTTCGTCGGCACCAGCGCCGGCGCGCAGAGCGGCCAGCGCCTGATGGCGATGACCGGCGCGCAGCTCGGCGAGGCGGCCACGGTGCCTGCCGCCAGTCCCTACCAGTACACCGTGGTCAACGCGGCGAATTTCGTCGCCGACTGGGGCGTGCGCTACGGCGACACCGGAGTGCCGCTGACCGCGGCCAGCGCGGTTTCGGCCGCGGGCCAGTACGCGGCCGCTGCCGCGGGCGTCTATACCTTCGACGCTGCCGATAGCGGCCGCCCGGTCTTCGTCGACTACGAATACTCGCAGACCGGCGGCTCGACGCTGGAGATGGCCAACGCGCTGCAAGGCGACGTCTCGATCTTCAGCTTCCGCTACCAGGGCATCTTCGGCGGTCAGAAGATCGGCATCTACCTGCCCAACGCCGTCTCCGACAAGTTTAATGTGCAGACCAAGATGCAGGGCTTCACCGAGCCCGAGCTGACCTTCAACGCCTTCGCCGGCCCCGACGGCACGGTCGGCTACATCTACCTGCCGATGGCGTAGGGGAGTTGGGGGCCGACGATGGCAAGAAAGCTCTATGGCGGCGCGGTGAGCGAGCCGCCGTTCGAAGGGCGCGAGATTATCGTTCGCGGCGAGAGCTTTATCGTGCCCGAGCTCGCGCTGGGCGCGCGCCGCAGCCTGTCGCCCAAGCTGCGCTGGATGTACGAGCGCTTCGCCGCGCCCGGCGCCGGCGCCGAGGCGCCGTTCGCCGAACTCGAGCGGCTGCACGAGCTCTGGTTCGAGGGCGCGCTTATCGCGCTCAAGATGAACTACCCGCAGATCAGCGCCGACGTGGTGGCCGAGAATTTCAGCTTAAGCCAACTGCGCCAATGCTTCGAAGCGGCCGTGGGCGCCGTCGCCGAAGCGGGCGGCCACGCGCGCCCTACGCCGGCGGCGTTGAGCGCCGCCGCGCCGAGCGCCCCTACGCCGAGCCCGACTGGGGCGCCATCTACGGACTTTTGATCACGGCTACCGGATGGTCGTTTGAGTATGTCGATTCTCATGTCACCTTCTCGCGCTACAACCGGCTGGTCGAGTACTGGTCGCAAAACCCGCCGCTCCATCTGCTGCTCGGCGCGCTCCTCGCCGGCGGCGGACCGGCGAACGGGCGTGCGAAGAAGGTGGTGCGCTACGACCAACACTCGGTCGCGGAGCTGCTCAGCGCCTGGCGCGCGGTGGGCGGCGGCGTGGCCTAAGCGCGTGCCTACGGCGGGAGCGGGTGGCATTGCGGCGCGCGGCGCGCGTTCGGGCGCCGCGGGACGGTAAGCGATGGCCAGCGACGCGATGGTGCCGGGCCAGTTTTACCCGGCGCAGTTCGACTTAAGCACCGCGGCTGACCAGATGCGCGCGATGCGCGAGCAGGCAAGCGCTACCGCCGGCCAAGTCAAGCGCGCCGCCGCCGGGCTCAAGCAAGGGATGAGCGACGCGATGGCGCCGGTGACCGGCGTCTCCGCGCTCTCGCTCCAGCAGCAGGAGCAGGCACGCCGGCTCGCGCAGCAAACGATGGGAACGCAGCAGCAGATGAGCGACAGCGCGGCCGCGCAGTGGCAGATGGTGATGTCTCCGGTGAGCGGCGGGTTCGAGAACGTGACCCGCGCGGCGCTCGCCGGCACCGGCCATGTAAGGCAGGCGTGGCATGCGATGGGGCGCGACATGGTGGCCTCGCTGGTGCGCAGCCACGCCGAGGCGCTGCTGATGGGCGGCGAGCAGGGCTCGCTCCTGGGCGGCATCTTCGGCTCGCGCCAGCAGGGCGGCGGCCTTTCCGGACTCGCCGGCAGTCTGCTGTTCGGCCAAAGTTACGACGCCGGCGTAGTGGGACGCACGTTGGGCCTGGGCAGTCCGCTGGCGGGCCAGGGGCTGCTTTCGCCGCTGGCTGCGATGGCCGGCGCCGGCGGCGGCCCGCAGGCGGAGATGCTGTCCGCAGGCTTCGCGCCGGGCGACGCTTTGTCCGCCGCGCTTTCGCCGCAAGGAATCACGGGCGCGCCGGCTTACGGCCCGCTCTTAGGCGGCGGCCTGCCGGGCGCGGGAGTTATGGACGGGCAGGCGGGATTGTCCTCGCTTCCCCAGAATCTGACCCAGCTCGGCGATGCGGTGAGAGGTCTGCCCGAGACCTTCGGCCAGCTCGCGCAAAGCGCAAGCGGTCTTCCCGGCGCGTTGTCGGGCCTCACCGATTCGCTGGGCGGCTTTGCGGGCGGAGTTGGCGGGGGCGGCGGCGGGCTCGGCGGATTGGGCTCGATCTTCAGCGGCGCGCTCTCGGTCGGCAGCCTCTTCGGCTTCGAGCGCGGCGGTATCGTGCCCTCGGCCGCCGGCGGGATGATCGTCGGCCCGGGGCATGGCACGCTGGCGATGCTTCATCCGCGCGAGATGGTGCTGCCGGCGCACATCTCGGGCGGCCTGCAGCGCATGGTGAGCGGCGGGACCGGGCCCACGGCGTCGCATAACGTCAACGTGAATTACCATGTCAACGCGCTCGATGCGAAGAGCGTGCGCAGCTTGCTCCAGGAACACGGCGACACTATCGCCAACGTGCTCCAACGCCAGCTCAGAAACTCGCCCCGCGGCGGCTCGGGGTTCCAGATAAGCTGATGGGGAATAGCATTCTACCGACTTTTACCGGCGTTAAATTCAGCGTGCTGCGCAAGCCCCGCGCCGGCGCGACGCTGATCCAGAGTGCCAGCTCGGGCAAGGAAACCCGCGTGGCGCTGTGGTCCGCGCCGATCAATGACTTCGAGCTCAGCTATGAGTTCCTGTGGCAGAACCAGCCCTACGAGGCGATCGGCGAGGTCCCGTATACGGCGGCGGTGCGCTCCTTCGGCGAGCCGATTATCGCGGACGACTGGGCGGGGCTGGAGGGCTTTTTCAAGGCGCGCCAGGGCGCCTTCGACGATTTTCTGTTCAACGACGTGTACACGCCCGACGACGCCGTGGTCAATCAGCAGTTCGCCGCCGGCGACGGCGCGGCCGTCGCGTTCCAGCTTACGCGGATGCTGGGGCCGTACGTCGAGCCGCTGCAGAATATCGCCGGCGTGGTGACCGGCGCGCCGGATACCCCGCCGACGATTTATATCGACGGCGCCGCGCAGCCCTCAAGCGCTTATTCGATTAGCTCAACCGGCGTGGTGACTTTCGCCGCGCCGCCCGCGGCGGGCGCGGTGCTGGCGTGGTCGGGCGGCTTTTACTGGCGCGTGCGCTTTGCGCAGGACGTCAACGATTTCGAACTTTTCATGCACAACTTTTTCCGCCTGCGAAGGGTCGAGCTGACGGGAATCAAACTGTAGCTGCCGGTCAGACGTGGACGCAGAAGTAAAAATCTGCTTCTCGCGCAGCAACACGTTGCTAGGCGAGGCCATTCGCAGCTTTACCGGCGGGCGCGTCAATCACGCGTTTTTGGCCTGGATGGACCCGCAGTTCCAAATCGCGGTCGCGCTGGGCGCCAATCCCAACGGGCTCACGCTCTCGCCCTACGCGCGATTCCTTAAGCCGCCCGAGCAGGTGGTATGCGTGTTTAAGCCGGCGAGCGGCTTATGGCCGGGCATCCGCGCGCTCGCTCCGCTTTTGGATACGCCCTACGACTACGGCGGCGTGATCGCGATGTCGGCGGTTGAGCTGGTCCATCGCTGGCTTAGGCAATGGTTGCCCAATCCCTGGCCGTCAAAGCGCATGTTCTGCTCCGAGTACGTGCGGCGCGTGCTCAAGCTTTCCGGGCTTGACCCGTGCGGGCTTGAGGCGGTGCCCGTTTCCAGCACGGACCCGGCGCGGCTTTTGCACGCGGTAGAAGCAGATGAGCGCTTTACCTTGATAAAGGGAGGACTGAGTTTCGAATGATTCGCAAGCTGATTTGCCTCTGCCTAGTGATCCATGCCTACGCAAACGGCGGGAATTGGCGCTACACCGTGGAGCATTACGCATGCGGCGTCGAGTCGATTACCACTAAATACGAATATAGCGCGTCGCCGCCGGTTGACGCGCTCACGCGCGAGCAGCTTCAGCGCCAGCTCGACCAGTTCCGGCGCGACAACTCGGCAAAACCCACCGACGATTCGGCGCCCGCCGCCAGCAAAGCTATCTAGCGCCAGGATTGAGGAAGAACCGCTCGATGGTGCCGATGCTGGAGACAGGTCACGACGGCGAGATGAAGAGGCTCGGCGTTATCGCCTTCGTTGCCGCCGTAGTTTTCGCGACGGGCTTTTTCGCTTCGCACTTGGTGGGCTCGGTCGATCCGACGTACCGTTTGGGCCGGCTCGAAACGAGCGTCGATGCGCAGCAGCGCACGCTGAACGAAGTGGTGACCAAGCTCGATGTCGCGATCGCGCGGCTCGAGGACGTGGGCTCGCGCGTCGACCAGACGACGGCGCAGATGCGCCAGACGGAGGGAGGGCTTAACCAGCTCGAGCTCAAGATCACGGCGCTCGACGCCGAGATGCGCGCCGACGAAGGCGCGCTCGAGGCCCGCGGCTTTCTCAACCGCGGCAAGCTTCCCAACGGCGGCCGCGAATGAGAGCGGCGACTCCCCAGATGCAGGCCCTGCTCGGGCCGAGCGGCAGCCGCGCGCTGGTGGCGTGCGACCTCTACACGCTCGAGCTGGTCGACGGGACGGCGATGTACTTCACGTCGTTTGATCGCGACGTATCTTACGACGGGATCGTTTATAGCTCGGCGACGCGGCTTGAGGTCGGCGCGCCGGGGCTGCCGGCCATCTCCTGGAAGCGCGGGGTCAACGTCGATCGCCTCACGCTCACCTTCGCCCCCCGGTTAAGCGACCCGGGCGACGTCGGGCTTTCGCTTTCGCAGGCGATTGTGGCCGGACGCTTGGACGGATGCCGGGTCACGTTGGCGCGCGCCTTCAACCCGCTCGTCGCGGCGCAAAGCGCTCTGGCGCAAGTGAATCCGAACCTCGGCGTGATCACGCTGTTCGTCGGTCTGGTGTCCGAGGTGCAGATCGACCGCGCGCTAGCGCGCATGACCATCGCGCCGATCTCCGAGCTGCTCAACATCCAGTTCCCGCGCCATCATCTGACCACGCAATGCCGCTGGACATTGTACGACGTGGGATGCTCCAACTCCCGCAGCACGGCCGACGGCGTGATCAGCGCGGACTCGGCGGTGCTCTCGTCGGCCACGATTAACTTCGACTCGCAGACCGACCCGGGGCGCCCGATTACGGTTTACGGCGCGGGCGTGAACGGCGGCAATCTGGTGACGACGATCGCCTCGGTGCAGGGCCCGACGCAGGCCACGCTGGCGGCCGCGGCCGGCACTACCGTCGACGGCGGCCTTGCGCCGGGCGGCGCCAAGGTGACCATCGGCCTCTTGGCGGAGAACCTGGGGGCGCAGGTGACCGCGGACGCGAATTGCACGCGCAATCAAGTGGTCTCAAGCCTGCTCACCCAGCCGCCGGGCTATTTCGACCTGGGGCGCATCGTTTTTACCGGCGGGAAAAATGCGGGAGTGTCGCGAACCATCCAGTCCTATTACAACGGCGACGAAACCTACGAATCCGCGGTGCTCGCCGACCTTCCGATAGCGTACTGGCGCCTGGGGCAGAACGGTAACGACTACTCCGGCAACGGCTTCACGCTGTCGGTCAATGGCGGCGTGACCTTCGGCAACCCCGGAGCGCTGGCCGGCGACGCGATGACCAGCGCGCATTTCGATGGCTCGACCGGCTACGTCACCGCGGCGATTCCCGATCCGGCGACCTTGCCCGGCACGCAGGCCGCGATCACTTTCGAATTTTGGGTCAATACGCCGCAGACCCAGGCGCAGGGGCTGTTTGATACCAACCCGAGCGGCGACTTGCTGCCGGGCGATTATCGCCAGGCGCCGGGAACGGACGCGTTGCGCGGCTTTAATTACGGCTACGGCGGCTTCGAATGGAACCCGAATCAGCCGGCGGTGGCGGTGGGCTATCCGGCGAACTCCTGGACCCACATGGCGGTGATCTACTACGGCGCCCAGGCGATCAACGTGTTCGCCAACGGGCGGCTGGTCGCCGCGGCCTCCAAGGCGGGTGCGGGCTACTACGAATGGGCCGCCCTGCAGATCGGCTTCAACCTGTTCAACTACAACCTCGTCGGCGGCTACAACTGGGGCATCCCGGGCAGCGGAACGCCGGGCAGCGCGCCAACCCGGGCCGGGTTCTACAAGGTCTGGTTCGAGGGCTATCTCCAGGAGTTCGCGGTCTATAACTACGCGCTGTCGTTCGACCAAATCACCACGCACTACCAGATCGGAGTCAATGGGCCGAACACTTCCGGGCAGGGAATAATCAACTTGTGGCAGGCGCTGCCGTACGCGCCGGCCCCGGGCGACCAATTCACCGTTTACCCCGGGTGCGACAAGTCCGTGTTTGCCTGCCGCAACAAATTCAACAACTTGCTTAACTACGGCGGCTTTCCGTTTACGCCCAACGAGGAGACGGCGCTGTGAACTTGGCAGCACAGGCAGGCCTGTCTGCGTGTTACCTGCCGGCGCCGCTGGCGCGGCAGGCAGGCGCACAGGCAGGCGCGACGGCGCTGCTCGCGCGGTCCGCCGGCGCGGCGGGCGTTATGGCGCAGCGCAAGGCGGTGGTGGACGAAGCGCGCTCGTGGCTGCGCACGCCCTACGTTCATATGGGGCGGCGCAAGGGCGCGGGCGTGGATTGCGCGACGCTGTTGTGCGAGGTCTTCGAGCGCGCGGGCGTGGTTCCCCATGTCGAGCTGGAATGGTATCCGCCCGACTGGTATCTGCATCGCGACGAGGAGCGCTATCTCGTGATGGTCGGGCGCTACGCGGCGCGGGTGCTCAACGGCCGTCCGATGCCGGGCGATATTGCGTTGTACAAGTACGGCCGTTGCGTGAGCCACGGCGCGATCGTGCTGGACTGGCCGCTGGTGGTTCACGCCTGGCGCGCCGCCGGCAAGGTGGTTCTGGCGGACGCGGCCAAGGCGCCGCTCAGCGCGCGGTTTCACAGCTTATGGAGCGCGTGGGAGGCTGCTTGGGGCCGGCCGGCGCCGGCGCTCCAAGCGGGCAGGGCGGGCTGATGTCGCTGTTCGAGGCAGGCGGCTCGGCGGCCCATCCGCCGCGCATCCACGGGCTTAAGCTCCAACAGTCGCGCACGCCGGTCATTCTGCCCGTGGTTTACGGCACGGCGCGCGTGCCGGCCAATATCATCTGGTTCGGCGACTGGGAGCCGTTCCGGCTGCAGCCGGGCACCGTCGGCAAGGGCGGCCCGGTGCTTATGGGCTGGGCATACCTGATGTCCTACATGCTCGCGCTATGCCAGGGGCCGGCGGTTTCAGTGAATCGCGGCTGGGCCAGCGGCAGCTCGGTGTACACCCTTGACCCGCAGAACATCCAAGAGGACTGGGCGATCTCCTTGGGCGACTTCGGCCAGCCGGCCTGGGGATACTTCCTCGGCCAGCATCCCGGCGTGGCCCTACCGTATACCGGCGTATGCTGGGCCGCCCAGGAGTGGCCGACCAATCCGCATAATTACCCCACGATGCTCGCCGAGTCCCATCCGCAGGACGCGATGTACCAGTACACGTTCGAGGTCACCGCGCTTAAGCCGTTCGTCGACGCCGCGGGGAACACGTATCAGGACGCCAATCCCGCCGACATCATCAACGACTTCCTGACCAATCAATTTTACGGCTGCGCGATCCCGAGCGTGTACATCGGTGACTTAAGCGGCTTTCGCGGCTACTGCACGGCTTACGGGCTCTTGTTGTCGCCGGTATTTGACCACCAGCAGCAGGCCGGCCAGTGGCTTGACCTGCTGCTGCGGATTACCAACAGCGACGCCGTTTGGTCGGCGGGCCAGCTCCGGATCGTGCCGTACGCCGACACCGCCCAGACCGGGTTCGGCGTGACCTGGACGCCGAATCTGACGCCGCTCTACTCGCTCACCGACGACGACTATATCGCGGAGAGAAACGCGGCGCCGGTCCAGGTCCAGCGCAAGATTCCCCAGGACCGCTTCAACGCTTACGTCGTGGAGTACACCGACCGCGCCAACGACTACCGCCAGGGGATGGTCGCGGTCTGGTCGGACGCCGATATCGCGGCCTACATGCTGCGCAAGGCGCAACCGCGCCAGTATCTGCCGGTGATGGGCGGGAGCGTGGCGCAGACGGTGATCCAGCTCGAGATGCAGCGCTCGCTCACGGTGCTCAACACCTACCTGTTCCGCGTCGATCAGCGCTATATCCTGCTCGAGCCGATGGACGTGATCGCGATTACCGATACGACGCTAGGGCTTGACGCCTACCCGGTGCGCATCGTTGAGATCGTCGAGAACCACGACGGCACGCTAGAGATCACGGCCGAGGACTTGGGCAGCAACTTCACCCCGGGCTATCCGGTGCAGCCGCACGCCCCGGCCAACCGCTACTCGGGAGGGCTTGACCCGCTGTGGATCAATCCGCCGTTGATCTTCGAGCCGCCGGCGCTCTATACGCAGAGCGTGCTGGAGCTGCTGGTCGGCGTCTCCGGTCAGAACGGCAACGCCAATTGGGCGGGCGCGAGCGTTTGGTACAGTCTTGACGGCACCACCTACCAGTTTTATGCGCAGCTCAACCAACCCGCCAACCAGGGCTTTCTCGCGGCGGCCTTGGCCGAGGCTTCGGGCATCGACACGGCCGACACGCTCGCCGTCGCGCTTTACGATGACACGATGGCGCTCGAGAGCGTGTCCGGCTCGCTGGCGCAGGCGGGGATGAATCTGTGCCTGGTGGACAGCGAACTGATCGCCTTCGCGACGGCGACAGTTATCGGAAGCGGCCAATATAACTTAACCTATCTGGTGCGGGGCTTATACGGCTCGGCGCCGGCCGCGCACGCCGTTGGCGCGCAGTTCGCTTACCTGGGCTCGTTGACCAAGCTCGACCCGTCCATCCTGCGGCTGGTGTACGCGAGCTCGATGGTCGGCAAGACGGTTTACTTCAAGTTTACTTCGTTCAACGGCGAGGGCGGCAGCCAGCAGAGCCTCGCCGACGTGCCCGCGTACGCTTACACCTTTACCGGCGCGGCAGTGAGCACGCCGCCGATCCAGGGCGGCCCGTTGTGGACGGCGGATGCCGTGTACGCCACGGGCTCCGTGATTCAGGCCGACGGCTTTTATTTTGCCGCGCAGAGCGGCGGCACGACCGGGTCGAATCAACCCACATGGCCGCTGGGCGTGGGGCAGGCCGTGAGCGATGGCACCGTGGTCTGGGTCAACTCCGGGCCGGCGCCGGCCTTCGCTCAGGGCACGATAACGCAGCAAGGCACGGAGAGCAGCACCGTTTCGCAGACCATCGAAAACGCGATGACGACCTTGGCCACGGTTTCCGTGTCCGTGCAAAGTACCACCGACATCGTGCTGCTCAGCGGACTTATCGTGACTTACTCCCCGAGCGAGCCGAACATCCAGGTGCAGATTATCGACCAGAACGGCAAGGAATGGGCGGCGTGGAATCCGGTTGCCGTGACCACCGGCGACTTCGAGAGCTGGATTCCGCTGACCGCCTTCGTCACCGGATTGGGCGGCGGGTTGGGCGGCGCCGCCGTCTATACCTTTCGCCTGCAAGCGCTGGTCGTCAACGGCACCGGCACCTGCAACCAGGCTGCACTGACCGCCATCGACCTGCGGCAGTAGGCAAGGGCGCGATGATTGACACGCGGGTTCATTACGTGATTCACGACTCGACCGGCGCGATTCTCGCCGTGGGCTTCTGCGACCGGCTGGTGCTCCAGGCGCGCACAGGCAGCTTAAACGGCGCGCAGTCGCTGCTTGAAGTCGACGCCGCGACACGGCAGCGCGTGCGCTTGTCGCCGAGCGCATTCGCCGTCAGCGCCGGCGCGGTCGTGACGTCCGAGCAGCCGGCATTCGGTTCGGCCACCGCCGTGCCGGGATAGCTGTGCGTTTAATCCACGACGTAAGCCGCCGAGAGGTTTTGAAAGCGATGCGGACCGCAAGCAAATACAAGGCCGCGCTGGCGCTGATCGCGCTGCTGGCGCTCCTGATCTACTGCGGATTGTCGGGCGGATGGCTCGGCGCGGTGACGCCGATAACGCCGATTCCTTCGACCGACACCGGGCCGCAGTTCATCACCGACGTCAACAACGCGCTTGCGATCTTGCAGCAGAACGAGACGACCGCGCTCTCGGTGCTGACGCCGGAGGTGCTCGCGCCGACGATCGCCAATCTCGGCAGCGTCTCCGGCACCGTCACCTGCAACGTCGCACAAAGCTCGGGGTGTCAGATGACGCTCACCGGGCCGGTTACCAGCTTCTCGCTCAGCGGCGGCACGCCGGGCCAGTTAATCACGCTCCAGATCAACCAGGGCGCCTCCGGCGGAGCGACGCTCTCGTGGCCGTCGGCCGTGCAATGGGAAGGCCCGGCGCCGGTGATCAACCAGACCCCAGGCGCGACCCAGCTCTATGAGCTGCAGACCTTTGACGGCGTGACCTGGTATCCGCTGGTCCACTCCTCGCTCACCGGCAACGCTATCACCGGCACCGGCTATCTGCCCGCGATCGCCGGCTTCAACGGCATCGTGCAGGGCGCGCTCAACGTGATGGCCTACGGCGCCACCGGCAGCCCGACCAACGCCACGGCTACCACTACGTCCGGCTCGGCCAGCGCGACCTTGAGCACCGCCGGCGACTTCCAGAACGGCCAGCACGTCGTTCTGATGCATGCCGGGGCGGTGACCTCGCTTGCCACGCCCGCCGCTCCGACAGTCAAAGCAGTTGCGGAAGGTACTAGCGTCGATAGCCTTCTTGAGCCGGAGTACAACTACGTCGGCTGCGCGGCCGACTCAAGCTCGTCGCCTTTCCATAACGCGAACTGTACTACCTCGTGGACCTACCAGATCGTCAACGTCGACGGGAACCGAGGCATGACTGCGCCAAGCCCGGCGACGACAATCACCAACGGCCCGGCGACGCTCTCGGCACAAAACCGCATCGTCGTAACCTGGGACGCCGATCCTAACGCAGTTGAAACGCTGCTCTATAGCTGCTCCGGCTCTTCGTGCACGCCGACGCTGCTCGCAGTCGTGCCTGCGCTGCCTAGCGTCACAGGTTACTTGTGGAGTTTCAACAAATCATGCGCTCAATCCCCCAGCGGCTCGCCGATCTGCAATGGCTATATCGACATGGGTGCCACCGGCGGCAATCATCCGGAGGCGTTCGCTTACGACGAAACGCTCGGCACCGCGCTTCCGTCCGGCGCGACGAATCAGAATCTCTACACCACCATTACTGCCGGCGCCGGCGCGACGGCCGTAACGCTGGCGAATGCGCCGTCAGTGAGCAGCAGCACAATTGCGATGTGGCACGACGACGCGCCGGCCTTCAATAGCGCGATAAGCCAGGCTTGCGGCGAACAACAATCCCCTAATCCGGCGACGCCGCGCTCGCGCCAGGTACTGGTTCCCCCTGGAACCTACATGCTCGGCGAGTCGCTCAACTTCTTCGCCTGCATGGGCGTGAGGATGACCTGCGCGTCCGGCGGCGTCGATATCGGTTATGCCAATAACTGCTATCTCGGATGGCACGGCGCGAACGCGGTGATTGATCTGAATCAGGCCGGCGGCACCGTGATCGAAAACTTCACCATTCCTGGCGTCGAGGGCTTCGGCAGTACGCCGTCGCTGGGGATTAATATGGACGCCAACACCACTAACGCGGTCCTCGATCCGGGCGCCACCGGTACGACGAACGCCGGCGGCTACTCCGTAAGTGGTCAAAGCTCCACTAACATCTTGCGCAACATCTATATCGGCACCGCTGGCGTGGGCGTATCTATAGCGCGTACCACCGACGATCTCAACGAGAAGATGTGGTTCGAGAACGTCCAGATGGGCGCCGCGCCGGCGGGCCCGGATAATACTGGCCTTGCGGGCGGCTATATCGGCTATTACACCAGCGGCTGGAACGCCGCCCTTATGCGAGTCATCGGCGGCATGGTGGCGGACCGAGTGATGGGGCTGATGTTGAACCGGATTGGTTCGGTTGTGCTCAATACGCTGAATTTTGAGAGTGATGTCGTCGATATATACGCATCCGACACCATCGGCGCAGGCAGCGGATGGGTGAACGAGACCGGTTCCTGGTCGGAGTGCGCTGAGCATCATCTGTATTCCCCCATCTTGGGCTTTGGTCAGGGCTATCGCGCTACAGGGAATTTATTAAGCGCTTCCGGCGGTTCTCTGAACAATTGCCTGCTTCCGAATCAGTTCTATCTGATGCCCGGTCAAGGCGGCCTTACCATTCTTATCGGCAACACCATTGCTACGCAGCAAAACGGCGGACTCATCGCCGTTGAAGCTTCAGTTACCGCAACCTGCTGCGGCCGCGCGCTTAACAGCTCGATTATCTCTATCGGCAATCAGTACGGGACGATGACGCCGTGGTATCCCACACCTGCTATAGGGCCGCAAGTTCCAGGCAACTCGGACAATATCGTGCGCCTGAACGTCACCTCAATTGAGGACATTTTTGGTGTCTACGCTAATACGTATCCCAACACTGAAATCTCGCTCAGCCACGGCATCCAGAGCAACAACGCAGGCGCTGCGTTTCTCGGCGGGACGACGCAGCTTCAGGTTGCGTCGCTTGCTCCGCCGAATAATATGCAAGTCTCTCCCCAGGGCACGCTCGGCAGCACAACCTACACATACTACGCCGCGTGCAAGGATGCATTTGGGAACCTCACTGCGGGAAGCGCAGCAGGCTCTACCACAACCGGGAACGCCACCCTTAGCAGTGCTAACTACATTAATGTACAAACTGACCCGGAACCCGGGTGCGTTGCGTCCTATTGGTGGCGCAATGGAACGGCGGCAAGCGACATGTTCGCAGTCATGCCAGGCAATACGGTCAATGATACCGGCGTAAATGCACTGAATGGTGCAACGCAGATCGCGATGCCGGCGGCGACGCAGCAGGGCGTTCTCGCCGCCGGCTCGCTGCAGAACGGCTGTTCGGGCTCGGCCGCGTTGGCGAGCGGTACGGTCACCGTGAACAACGCATGCATCACCGGCTCGCGCCCGATTTTCGTAAGCGGGCTCAACGATACCAACCACGTATACGTGTCGGCACAATCGGCCGGGAGCGCTACGGTTAAGTCAACTTCCTCGACGGACGCAGCGACGGTGTATTGGGCGCAGAATTAAGCGGAGGGTGGCACATGGCGCAGAGGCGCGAGTGGAAGTGGCGGTGTACGAAGTGTGGCATGGAGTACATGATAGCTGCCGGCGAGTTGCCACCAGAATGGTGCACGCGTAGCTACGGCTTTGCGCACTGCGGCGGCGCCGAATTTCTCAAGACCGAGGAGAGCACGGCGGAGCCGCCGGCGAATCTGGACGCGTGGGCAGCCAAGCAGCAGCCATAGCGGCAGAGTTGCTCGGCGCGCTCGTCTGTCTCGCGCTCGGGCGTCCGGGACACGCGGAGCTGGCGCTCAACCGCGCGCGCAAGCGCCTGGCGCGGATGATGGAGTAGCGCGTAAGGAAGGAGTTGAGTCATGCGCAGCGCATCACTGCCCGGCGGCAATAGCCAGGCGCTCGTTTTCTCGACGCCGGGGACTTATACCTGGGTCGCTCCCGCGGGCGTTTCGCTCGTTCGTGTCATGCTTGTGGGCGGCGGCGGCGGAGGCGGTCCTAGCGCTTCCACGAATGGCGGCGGCGGTGGCGGCGGCGCCGGCACGATTCTGCGTTACCCAGTGCCGGTAGAAGAGGGTCAATCGTATACGGTAGTCGTCGGCAGCGGCGGGACCGGCGCAGCTGTCGGTGCGGCGGGGGGGAATGGCGGTCCGAGCCTCTTTTACGGCGGGTTGGTCGCCAACGGCCAGCTTGCAGCCAATGGCGGCGTCGGCGCTTCGAGCGCCGGAGTGGGCGGAACTGGCGGCCAAGCTCCCGCTCCCTTCGGCCCCACCACTGGCTACGCCGCGGGAGCTGGAGGAATCGCCGGCGCTCTCGGCGGCAATGCGGGCAGCAGCGGAAATAACGGCCTGGTGATTAATGTTGGGGATATCAGCTTTATTGGCGGCGGCGGCGGAGGAGGAGGCAATACCGCGGCTGGGACCCAGGCTCCGCCTGGAGGCACCCCACTAGGGGCGGTAAATAACTCTGGAACTACCAACCAAATAGCCACATCAGGTAGCTATATGCTCAGTGGCTATGATGGCCTCGCTCCTGCGGGCGCATACAGCGGCGGGTCCGGCGGCTCCAGTTTTTTCAGCATCGGAGCAACTAACAACAACACCACACCCGGCATCGGCAGCAATGCCACCGGCTATGGTGCCGGCGGGGCCGGCGGGGCCGGCGGCGCTACGGCCTATGGCGGCGGCAATGGCAGCGGCGGACTCGTGATTATCGAGGCGGTGGGTTAAATGCCAACACAACTAGTTAAAGGCTCGACGGCGCTCACGGTCGGCACTGAGGCGACACTGGCCACCGAGACGGCGATTGGAACTTATGTGATGTTCGTTGATGCCTCGCCGCTCTGGCCAGGCGACCAGCTCGAAGCGCGCATCTATACCGAAGAGGCCGGCGAGGCGGCTCCGGTAATGGTCTTCCGCGCCACTTTGTGCGGCGCGCAAAATACGCCAATGCTGCTCTCGGTTCCGATTCCCAACACGACAACGATTAAATTTACGCTGCTCCAGGCCGCCGGCACGCCGCGAATGATTAGCTGGGCGATCGACACACTCTAATGAGCTACTACTACCGCCAGGCCGTCCTGCCGGACATACGGCTCGGAGCGGCACTCGGCGCCGCATGCGGCGTCGGAGCGGGCGTTGCGGCTGCGCTTGCGGCGTTGATGCTGGCGTATCCGTCGATGACCGCTGAGACGATGGCGGACCTCTTCGCCGCGCTAGCCGTCGAGGGCGCGATCGATGCGGGCGTTGCGGCTGCGCTTGCGGCGCTGCTTGAGGAATCCGGCGCAATCTCGGCGGCGGCGCTTTGGCGCGCAGTGACGAGCGCGCTGCAGATGAGCGCACCGCTGGCGGCCGCGTTGGTGGCCGAGGCGCCGCTATGCAACGCCATGACGCTGGCAAGCCCGATGTGACGGAAACGTCAGGAGAGGACGAATGCATAACGTGAGACCCGTCGAAGAGTTGAAAGAGATTTTCGCCGAGGCGCGCGCCGGGGCGCATCGGCGCAATTCGGACTGGCTGCGCCGGCGCTTGATTAGCTGGTTTGACGCGCAGCGGCGCTTATGTGCGAGCCTCGCGCAGAAGGCCGAGGCATTCGGCGACCTTGGCGCGGTCTGCCGGCTGTTCCTTGAGCATCGAAGCTCCACCACGTGGCGCGTGCGCGTGTTCGAGCGGCCCGGGGGGCCGCTGCTCAATGAGTTTTGCTGCGGCAACCTAATCCCCACGCAGGGTGCCGACTGGATCGCGAACCTGTTCACGCCCGGCGCGCCGACGGCGCAGCTTTACATCGGGCTGCTCGGTCCGCAGCAGACGGCCCCCGGTGGCTCGATAGCCTCGGGCTCGAACAACCTGACCTTCAGCGCGGCGCCCTCGCCGGCGCTGGCCGTTGGCCAGGCGGTGAGCGTTCCCGGCGCGGGCGCGGGCGGGGCGAACCTGCTGGCCTTTGTCGGCACGGTGGTGAGCTCGACCTCCTACGACCTGGTAACCACGCTCGGCGGCTCGACGGCGGCCGCCGCCGGCGCGGGCGTAAGCGGCGTGAGCGTGACCTGCGGCCCGGCCTTCGCGATCACCGATACGCTGGCGACGCGCGGCGGCTACTTCACCGGCTTTTCCAACTCGGCGCTGCCCGCCTGGACGCCGGGTGTTGCGAGCGGCGCGAACCCGGTGAGCCGCGCCGGCGTTGCACAGACCTTCAATATCACTGCCGGCAGCGGCATGATCTGCGGCGGCACGCTGCAAGACCAAAGTGCGGTGGCCGCGAGCTACTCCAGCGGCAACCTGATCGGCGAGGTGGAGTTCACCAACAGCGCGGGCGCGCCGATATTCCAGCCGATAGCCACGGGCAACGCGATCAGCGTCACGGTCACGCTCAATACCAGCGCGGGCTGAGCTATGGGAAGCTTGGTTAAGCTGCGTCGCTTTGAGATGCCGGCCGCCCGGCGCGGGGCTGAGCTCCCCGAGGTGCTGCTCTATATGGCGGTCGGCGTAGTCGCGGGCCTGCTGCTCGCTTTCGCCGTGGTCGCAGCCGCAAGAGGTGGCCTCTGATGGCCGTGGTCTCCGGATTTTTGGTGGCCGGCGAGGTCGGCAAGCTGATCCAAATGACCCAGCCCGGCGTAGATATCAGCGCGGCTGAGTCGCTCACGATCGTAGCGATGCCGCCGAGCGGTGGGGCGCCGCTCGAGCTTGTCGCCGGCTATGTCAACGATCCGGTGCTGGGCGAGATGGCGCAGTACGCGACGACCGGCAGCGACTTCACGATGCCGGGTCTGTGGACCCTGCAGCTCTGGGTGCGATTTGCCGATGGGCAGCTCTTAAAGGCAATCCAGCAGGCGGTCCAAGTATACTCATCGCTTTAGTATGGCGTCCCGCAAAGAGCTTGAATAATTGGCAAGCTGCCACATGTTGCCGTGGGCTGCGCCCGATATGTTTCTAGTGGGGCGGACCGCCGTGCCCGCCATGATGCGCGGGCGCCACGCCCGCGCGGCCAATGAATCACCGGCGACCGGGCGGGCACGGCGGTCCGCCCCAGTTAAATGAGTCGTAGGCTCTGCGCGCAGCGATTCTATGCCCTTGCGCCGTCGCCTTTCAGGCAAATCGCTTCGCGTAGATGCTTCGCTTGGCTCAGCATGACTGAGAAAGTAAAAGCGTTTATGGGATAGGCTCTAATCAATTCAACTATGGTCATTGCTTCAACAAGCAAGAAGGAGGAAGTAGATATGGCTGACACGAATGGAGGCGCGAGCGCGGTAACACTGGAAGGGCTGGCGGCGCAGGTCGCGCGGCTGGCCGCCGTGGTCAAGAGCATCGCGGGCGGCGCCGAATTGGCGGAGGCGGCCGAGGTGACCGGCTCGGGTCCGTACTTTCGGCGCGAGTACCAGGAGATCGACTCGGTCGGCGCGCGCGGCGTCTACAGCGCGCCCGAGTTTCGCGGCGAACAAGTAAGCGCGGTGCTGGCCGGCCGCAGGATAGCGGACAGCAATGAGGCCTCGCGGCAGGAAGCGCTTATCCGCCAGCAACAGGAAGCGCACAACATGTATCTGCGCCATCAGGAGCAGAACCATCTGCTGTGGACCGGACTGTTCGCGGTGGTGCTGAACTCGTTGACCGCCAATCAGTCGAGCGACCAGGGGCAGCAAAACAGCATGACGGCCGCTCTTGCGCAGATCATGGAGAAGATGGCCGGGACGACGCCGCCGGTGACCGTCTCGAGCCCGAAGAGCGCGTAGCATCGCAGCGCTCGCCAACGGCCAGGGGCGCCCTGGCGCGATACGCCGCGGCGCCCCTTCGTGCGCTCGCCGCGGCGCCCCGCCACCGCCGCGCGCCGTTTTCGTGCCACCGCCTCCTTTATGACCCTCTATGATCCTCGCAGCAGTGCGTAGAGGACTGGCCAAGCAGGTCTGTCGCTGGTGTTCCAAGTACTCCGCCAAGAGGTGGCGCTGTTACGGCCCGAGATGCGCAGTGTAACGCCTGTTTCCGCAGCTCAACGCGCCGGCGGTCTGGGGGCTTAGGCTAGGTCGGTTAAGCCGGCTTAAGCGAAGGGTGGATTTCTCGCCGTCGCACCGTCGAGCAAAAGCTAACAGCGGCGCCTGCGAGCCTTCTCGCTTGCGTCGCGCCGCATGGCGGCCGGCGCGCGCCGGCCGTGTCAGGGCCAAAGCCCCAATGCCGCTGAACGGTAACTTGTCGCCGCGGCTTGGCCTTATATGATCCCATCATAGCGGAAACATACTCATTCGCCGGGCGTCGAAAATATAGTCGTGTGACTAGCCGGATTTCTCACCGGCGGGCGACTGAGTATATAGAATGGGCGGCGCGCGTGCGCTATACTGGTAGTTGCGGCCCGAAGAGCGGCGGTGAAGCCGCGGGCGCAAGGCTAGGGCAGCGAAAAGGTGGGCGGCGGACCGCAGCGGATGGGCCGCGGCGAGCTCGACGGCGCGCCGCATTAAACCGGAAGAAGGGAACGCGCGCAGGGCGGACCGGATGGGATTTGCGCAGGCGCTAAAGCTGGTTTTGGAGCTGGAGGGCGGCGCGGCGGATAACCCGGGCGACCCGGGGGGTGAGACGGTCTCGGGAATTACGCGGGAGACGTTTGTGCAGTATTGCGCCGAGGCGGACGGCCGCGGGGTGGGCGATTTTCCGGCGCTGTCGGCGACGCAGGTCGCGGGCTTTTACCGCTGGTACTGGGACCAGGCGCGGGTGTTTGACCGGGAAAGCGGCGCGTCGCGGCCGCTGTTGGAGATGGTCCCCGAGCCCGCGGACGAAGCGCTCTTTCAGTGGGCGGTGAACTCGGGATGGGAGATCGCGCTGCGCGGGCTCCAGGCGGCGCTGTTGGCCGCGCCCGACGGAATTGTGGGACCGCTCACGCTCGGCGCGCTCATGCGCTTTAACGGGCGCGGCGCGGCTTTGGCGGCGCTGATTCTAGCGGCGCAGATGATGCATCTGGGGGACACGCACGATCTGGAGTGGCCATTTTTCAGGGGAATCGTAGACCGCGTGGAGCGGACGGAGGAGGCGATATGAGCATCGGCAGTTGGTTTGCGGGCGTCGTTACCGACGCCGGCCAGTTTTTGTCGAACGCGGAGCCCCCGCTGCAAAGCATGCTGGCGAAGCTGGGCGCGACGGTGTCAAGTGACTTTCGCGATGCCCTGGGGTTCTTCGCGACGGACGTGTTCTCCCAGGTCGAGGCGCTGATCAAGGCGGAATTGGCGAAGGTCGAGAGTCAATTGGCGGCCAATCCGATAGGAGCGATTGCGGCCGTCGCGGAGGCGGTAGTCGCCGGGCTGCCCGGGATCGGCGTGCAGGTCGGCGCGCAAGCGGTGCTGAACATGGTCAGCGCGCTTGCCGCACAAGGGTCGACGGCCGGCAGCGCCGGCGCGGCCGCTTGACCGCGTAAAAAAGGTGGTTACGTGCGGCCGCGCGCGATACCGAGCAACCGTCTACCGCGCGGTGCGAAAGCCCGGCCGGCACCGCGGCAGGGCGGCGTTGAGCGCGCGCGGTCTGGCTTTCAAGGGAGCAGGCTTAAAGTGCAGCGTACAGTTCAGTGGCTGGAACACGCGGTGGCCTCGCTGGTGGCCGCCGTTTTTGCCACCGGCGCGATCTATCAGCTACCGCATCGGTATCAACCCTATGCGATTGCGGCGCTCGGCGTATTGGGATATTTAGTCGGCGTGCGGGCGCCGACGCCGGGCTATCAGCGCCTTGCGCTCGAAGAGGGGCGACGGTCCGGCGCCGCGAACAGCGACAGCGCCAAATCACTTTTGCGAGGACAGTTCTGACCATGCCTATGCTCTGTGGTGAACCCTGCGCCTGGTGCGGCCAACCGTGTCATCTGGCCGAGACCGGCGACGGCCTTCCCTCCCATGACCATCTGTGCGCTCCGCATCTCACCGGGCGCTTTATCGCGCTCACCAACGAGGTGCTCGAGCTAAGGCGCAAGGTGTTCTACAACGAGACCAGCGGATGATGCGCGGGTCTCTGCCCGTAGGCGCTTTTCCGGCGCTGCTCATGCTCTCGGCGTGCGCGTTTAGCGCGTGCAATCCCGCGCTAATCAACGTCGAGACGCCTGCGCGATGCGCGCGCGCCGCCACGCCTTTGGGCGAGCTTCCTCCAAAACCTCGTCTGCCGGAGGTTTCCGCGCACGCCCAGAATTGCGTTTACGCGCTGTGCCTGGACTCCGCCAACTACGCACGGCTGCTCGAGCGCCTGCGAATTCTGGAAGAGGACGACAATCGCCTGCGCGAGCTTTGTTCGACCGAGCTCGCCGCTGACCCGCGCGTCCTCTCCGTCGCCGCGGCGCCGGTGGGCGAGCGTTAGGCGCCGGCGCAGGGCAGCGCGCATCCGCTGCGGATGCGGTCCGCTTTGCGCCACGGACAGCCCCGAATTGCTCACATCACCTGGCTTGAAGCTTGGAAAAAGTAGGAACTTAGCGCCGCTTAGTCAAACCGAACGAGGCTTACTCAATTCGCAAGAGTAAATTTCGTACTGCGCGCGGATTGCGTCCCGCCCGAGCGGAGGCGCAAGGCTGCTGCCGACACCTCATACTTCTAAAGTATTGCTTTAGCTTTTATCCAAAGACCGCTGCGCCGAACGTGTTGAGAGGAAACCGTCGAAGCTAAGCGTGCTCGTCCTATGGGTTGGTGTCCTTCGCTATGGTAAACATAGTGGCTGAAGGTGAGCTAGAATTTCTAACGTACTGGGAGGGAGATTCTACTCCTGCTCACACCCATCGCGTGCGTATCAGTAAGCTTGTCCCTACGGGGTAGCGCTCACCTTTCGCCGTTCGACTCGAAAATTCACTGCCACTACGCGGCGGGGTGGGGCGTGCTACCGGGGCGGACGCGCAGGCTCTTGTCGGCGCTCGCTATGGTGCGCATTATAAAGCCGCTACAATAGCACGCGATTTCCGCAAAGCGCGCGATGCCGAGGGAAGCTGCGCTGGGGAAGGGGGACAGTGTC
>JAEHJW020001160.1_pt1 | contig 39873 bp, 49 predicted proteins | sample 9271431 | NCBI WGS metagenome assembly JAEHJW02 | reverse complement strand
AGGCGTGGGTCTACGGCGAGGCGCAGGTCTACGGCGAGGCGTGGGTCTACGGCAACGCGCAGGTCTACGGCAACGCGCAGGTCTACGACAACGCGCGGGTCTACGGCAACGCGTTGGTCTCCGGCAAGGCGCGGGTCTACGGCGAGGCGCGGGTCTACGGCGAGGCGCGGGTCTACGGCGAGGCGCGGGTCTACGGCGAGGCGTGGGTCTACGGCGAGGCGTGGGTCTACGGCAAGGCGTATCTTCACTTCGGGAACGGTGTCACCCCATCTATCGCAAGCGGTGATCTGTGGATGAACAGTGATGGCACCGAGACGGTGAGACTGGGGTGCTGGGCGGGGACGATCGGTGAACTGCGCGCCCTAGCGGATTCGGGCTCCTGGCCCTCAGGGGGTGATGCGGACTACCGCGACCGCTGGCGTCCGTCACTGCTGGCGCTGGCCGATCTGTGCGAGGCGCACCTGGCGACGTGGGACAACAAGGAGGGAAAATGAACTATCACCAGCCAAGACAGATTGAGCCGACCGCTGATCGACCTGACGCCGGAAAGTGGAGATACACCAACATGAATGATGGGCGCGTCTGGGCCGAGGGCTACTGCGCCGACTGTCCAGGGCACGACACCAAAGAGGGAGCCTACGAGCACCAGACCCAGTACGTCCTCGATCACGCCCGCTATGACGGCGAGGAACTCGGCGCCAAGCGTCAGTGCCGTGCCGAGGGGTGCGAGGAATGGACGCAGTCATTCGCCGAGGTTGGACACACGCAGATGTTCACCCTTTGTGACGCACACCGAAACCGCGAGACGCTGGCGCTGCTCTACGGCTCGGTTGGCGACTCATTCGGGAGTTGGTGACCATGACCACCTTCGCCAATCACTCCTTCGCCAAGCGATCACTAAACGTCCGTGACGAGAACGGAAACGAGGGGTGCGCGATCTGCGGACGACCTCGCGGCGCGCACCCGCCCGACAACCAGGAGAGCCCGGCCCTCACTGACAAGGAGGCGTGATGAACCACAACACGAGTTCACTGACACGTCGAGTCGCCGTGCTGACCGAGGACAACAACGATGTACGAATGTCCTGGGTCACGGAAAAGCCGGTGGTCATCGTCAAGTGGCTTTCGCCCGTCACTTACAAGGAGGAAGGCGAGTGAGCATTTGGAGTTCGACGCACGAGATCAGGGCCAAAAAGTACGAGCACTCCGTCGCTGATCCCCGACGGAAGGCGAAAGATGCCGGAATCGATCTGGCCGTGGTGGCTGATTACGTCTATGACGATAACGGCCAGGGCTTCGAGATTCTGCCCTACCTACGTTTGGGTATCGGCCCCGATGCAGTGATTCTCACCGAGACCGGAGCGACTGAACTAAGGGACGCGCTGGACTGGTTCGTTAGGTTCCGCAAGACCCGAACTCGTAAGGGTTTCAACAGGGAGGCCACCGATGAGCGTTGAGTGGGACGAGGAACTGATCGCCGGACTTGAATCGGTTTTGCACAACTGCGGTTCGGACGAGTGCCAAGAGCGCCAGCGGGCCGTCCGCCTAGCCCGCGCCGAGCACACCGCACGCCTAGAGGCCGAAGCCCAAGCACGACACCTGGCGGTTGAGAACGGACGAACGGCTGCCCGCATGATGATGGCCGAGGCCGAGCGCGACGCCCTGGCTGAGAAGGTGTCGCGGGCGAAGGAAGTGTTGAGGGACAAGGAACCTGGGACTTGGATAGCGGAGGAAACGGGAATCCTGGGGCCTCGCGCGGTGCTTCAATTCGTCTTCAACGATCTTGACAAAGCGTTTGCCATCCTCTCGGACGGGGAGGGGCGATGACGCGCGTCCAAATCTTTAAGGTATCGCGTATCGAAGAGACAAAGGAGGGATCATGACGTTGCCACCGCACGCTGATGTTCGAGGCGGAATCCGCAGATGGGGAGGACTCGGCAATTTCCAGGACGGAGACTGTGTGATCGCCGGCTTCGAGCACAACCGAATGACCAAAGCCGTCGCGAACGGCAGCTCATTCGCGCGGCTCATCTACCGCCTCGGGTTTCGACCGCCGCACACGCCATACACGCTCGCCATCTACGCGCAGTACCTGGCGACTCAAGGAGAAAAGCCAGGCCCGTCGGCGGGCGTCGACCCGGCGTCGTTCTTCCCGTGGGCGCAGGAGCGCGGCCTGATTATCGCGTGGGGCCGCGTCAACCTCACCGGCGGCGACGCTGACCGCGATGCGCTGCACCAGGCGATGATTGACTACCGGGGGGTCGTGTTGACCATCCTGCTGACCGAGAACGCGTACCAGAACTGGTACACGCGCACGCCCTGGCACATCGGTCCCGACCCGGCGGACCGACCCAACCCACAACTCGCCCATGCCGTTCTGCTCGTGCAGTACAACGACATCGAGGACGCCGTGGTCACGTGGGGGAGGGCCAAGACGGAGACGGCGACCTTCACCTCAGCGGCCACGTACGGCGCATTTGTCTTTCTGGACGAGAGTGACGTTGTACGCCCGGAGTACCCGGAGTTGCTGTCCAAGATAAAGAGCCTGTGATGTGGTCAAATGGTTGATGGGACGTGTAGATCGGAGGGCCGCCGTGCTTTCGGCAGTGAAGTTAGTCATCGCGGTAACGATAGTGGCCCTCGTAGTCGTCGTCTATCGCGAACGGTGAACCTGGTGCGGTGCACCGCCTGCTATCAGCAGAGCAATCTCATGAGGTGCCATCGCTTCGCGGGCCATCCGGGCGACCACCTCCACGATCTGTCGCCCACGCGAACAGTGGCGTGGACCGATCGCGAGTCCGTGGTGCGCTACACCAAGAGAACAGGGAGCAAACGTTGAGAGCGATGAGGCCGTGTCCGGTGTGTCACCACGCGACATTCGGGCATCCCGAGCAGTACACCGAACTGAACGCTCCATTCAAGGCTAACGAAACCATCTGCAAGGTTCCGGTGAGGCGCGTTCACTCGGGCAACGTGTTCTTCGAGGAATGCGGATGTGACGGCACGGGCGAAGAGCAGCCGGAGCAGCCGACGGTCGTCGTCGCGCCGATGCCGGTGTGCGTCTTGTGCGACGAGTTTGCGACGATTGCCGGGACGTGGTGCGGTGAAGAGCACCGGCGCCTCACGCTTGAGGCTGCATCAGCCCTGGTGGCGCCGAATGCCGTAAACCCAATCGAACCAGCACCCATAATGGAGCAGGACGAAAAGGAGGCCGAATGACCCGTTCGACGCACTACCCGAGGGTGCGAATCGACACATTCCGACTCGGCGACGACATGCGACGGACGATGAAGGAACGCAACATCAGCCTGAGAGTCGTCGCAGCCGAGACCGACGTGTCCCCCGCGACGCTTCACCGGCTCGGGACGGAGTTCCGCGCCGTGAGCGCCGACACCTTCATGAGCGTCTGCTGGTGGCTCGGCAAGGACCCGCTGCACTACATCTTCGACGCGCGACGGTGGCGTGCGCCCGAATCGATGGCCTTCCGGCGTCTGAACCCGGATGAATCTGACGACGAGGTTGAGATCATCGACGTTGAGATCGACGGTGAGCCCCTGCGCCCTGATCAGGCTGACATCTTCCCGGAAGCGCTGCGCGAGATGCGCCCGTTGGAGGATCGGCCCGAGTCGCCGATGGACAACGTGCCAACCCCGTGGATGATGCGGCAGTAACACAGGTGCCGGTCACGCATATCGCTGGCATAGCGGTGACGATGGGCGCCGCCGTTCGTCAGCGATGCGCGTGGTGTGGCGTGCTCATCGAGGAATGGAACGACCACGACAACGAGGGGTTCACCGCAGGCGTGCAGGTTCGGGTGTTCGCTGACGGCTCTACGTCGCTCTACGATGATGGTGATACCTCGCAAGAGATTCTTGCTGAGGATTCGTGTTGGGAGGCCGACAATGGCACGTCTGACAACCGAGCAGCGCAAGAAGATGAAGTCGTCAGAGTTCGCACTCTCCGGCAGGCGGTTCCCCGTGGAGGACAAGACGCACGCCGAAAAGGCGCTCCAACTCGTGGGCCGCGCGCAAAAGGCTGGAAACATCTCGGCCAGTGAGGCGGCCAAGGTCCGCGCGGCCGCGCGCAAGAAGCTGGGCGATACCAAGGCCAAGGGTCGCAAGTAGATATCCTGGCGACAGCGGGATGAGAGTCCAGAGCCCAACCCTGAGACAGCGATTCGCCCCCGCTCCGGATGGGGAGCGGCACCCCATACAGACCGGCTCTCATCGGTCCCCGGCAGGGAAGCGGTGCCGATCATCGCACTCTCGCACCGCTTCCCATGCCCCGTGAAATCCGCGCGTACAAACCGTGGGACGGCTACACATTTGCCTGGGTGTGCCCGGCCTGTGTGAGCAAAGCCGTCGCCCAGGATGCGACGACCTGGTGGCTCGGTGCCGTCGATCCTCGCGTCGTCGAAGGCCATAATTGCACGCGATGCGGCTGTGCGCTCTAACCCGCTGATATCCTGACCACGAAGGAGGATGTCATGCCAACCAAGAACTCATCCGTTCACGTTTCCGCCCTGATCGCGTTCGCCGCGGCGGTCGTGGCCTACTTCCATCCCGGTGCGCACACCGGAGAAACAGCGCAGACGGTCATCAGCGCCGTGTTCGCCGCCGGTTCGGTGTTGCTTGAAGCCTTCCACGTCCAGTGGAAGCGCGACCTTTTGGCGGGCTACAACGACCTGCTCATGTTGGAGCGGCGCCTCATGGCGACCAGCCGGGCGATGCAGGTCACGAGCAACGCGACCACGGCGAACGAACTCGTGAGCGAGGCTGCAACGGCGAACGCCACGCAGCCACCCGCGACCGCATCAACGGCGCCGAGCGGCGCCACGGTCGATGCAGGGCCGGTGGCGGCACAGGCCTAGATGGCGGAGGTCACCCCGTATCGTAAGGCGAAGTTCCTGCGGCTGACGGGGGAGGGCATGACCGTCGCCGAGGCCGCGGCGCGTGCGGGGATCTCCGAGAGTACCGCCTACCGGCTGCGCCGCGAGATAGTTCAGGAACGCGCGAAGAAAGCGGCTCGCGAAGAGGCCGCAAGTTGGACCGAGAACCGGCGCGATCGCGAAGGAGGGTCGGGTTCGGCGCTTGCCGAGGCGGAACTGCCTGGTCCGATTCCGCCTGAGCGTCTCAAGGCTGAGGCTCGTCGTGCCCTTGAGGACTTCGGCTATTTCCGTCTGCGGTACTTCGGTCGCGGCGCGACGCCGTGGCAGGAAGAGGCCGCGTACCAGATTCTCGGGTTGCTCGGATCCCCCGACCGCGAGTACGTCGTGATGAACGTGCCGCCCGGCAGTGGCAAGACGACCCTGATGCACGACATCACGTGCTGGCTAATTGCCCGCGATCGGAGTATTCGCATCATCACGGGATCGGCCACCTCGGCGCTTGCCTCTCGAAACCTGATGCGGGTTCGGCGCTCCCTGGAGCGAGTGCGCCCCGTGAAAGGGGACTCCGCCAAGGTCGCCACGGGCCACGAGTTCGACGCCCTCGCCACGCTCGCCGGTGACTACGGACGCTTCAAGCCGCTGGACCGCGAACTCTGGACGCGTGATGCGTTCGTGGTGATGCAGTTCGAGGATCGCGGAGCGATCGAGGACAAGGAGCCGACGGTGTCGGCCTACGGAGTCGACTCCGGCTTCATTGGAGGCCGCTACGACTTCAGCCTGTGGGACGACCTCGTTGATCCAAGGCGTATCCGTAGCTCAGAGCAGGCCGAAGCGCTGGAGGACTGGTACGTCGACGCGTGCGAGACGCGACTGGAGCCGGGCGGCTTGCACCTTCTCGTGGGCCAGCGACTCGCGAGCGACGACCTCTACCGATTCGCCCTCGACATGCTGGCACCCGAGTACGACGACGACGGCGCGATAGACACCTACGAGCGCACGGATGAAGAGATCGCCGAAGAGCGCCTGCGCCCCGACGAGGACCGTACGGGCAAGAAATACAAGCGAATTGTCTACAAGGCCCACTATGAAGATCGGTGCGCAGAGCGATCGCACCGACGCGATGCCGTCCCGTATCCGCAGGGGTGTTTGCTCGATCCGCACCGACTGCCCTACCGGGAACTCGCGGCGATCCAAGCCAACCGTGCGCGTTCGTTCAGCGTGGTCTACCAGCAGGAGGATGTCGACCGCCAGGAGGTGCTGATACCTCGTGAGTGGATAACCGGGGGTGGTGATTTCGTGGGGTGCATGGACCACGATCGCGACAGATGGGAGATTCCACCAGGGATTTTGCGGGGCGAGTCGCTTGTCGTCGCGACGGCTGACCCGTCGCCGACCCAGTTTTGGTCGATTCAATGTTGGCTGTACCACGAGCCGAGCAAGCAGCGATTCTTGCTTGATCACGTCCGGGCGAAGATGGACGTGACAAAGTTCCTTGACTACAACCCGGTGAGTCGCGAGTACTCCGGCATCATGCACGAGTGGCAGAACCTCAGCGAAGCACTCGGCTGGCGAATCCAGTATTGGATCGTCGAACAGAACGCGGCCCAGCGATTCATGTTGCAGTACGCGCACGTCAGGACGTGGCGCATCGCGAAGGGCGTTGACATTATCGGTCACACGACAAGCGTCAACAAAGCCGACCCCAACTACGGCATCTCCACATTGAAGCAGCATTACCGCTTTGGCAGGGTACGATTGCCTGGAAAGGGAGAAGGCAAGTTGGCGTCGCTCCGGCTGGTGGATGAGGTGACTCGCTACCCGCACGGGCGTACCGACGACTGTGTAATGGCGCAATGGATGTTCGAGTGGAACCTCCCGAGGCTTAACACCACCAACTACCACACGGAACCCGCAGAGCGACCGTCCTGGCTGACTGCGGAGAACTTCTAGGAGAGCCAATGGCGTTGCCCGCTAACTGGTCAGACGCAGCGCACGAGGTCCTGCGGCTGCAGCGCGAGAGCGCCTCGCAGCGCGACGACGCCTTTACCCACATGAACGCAGTCAAGGACCTCTACAACGGCGACACCCTCGTGGCGCTCCCCGAGATTGACGCGGCTGAGCGACCTGCAGTCGCGAACCTGATAATGATGGGGATCAACGAATACTCGATGCGCGTTGCGTCGGTTGACCCTGAGGTCTCGTATCCCGTCATCGGCAACACCCAGGCGGCGCTCGATCGCGCTGAGCGGGCGCGTCGCGCGGCCCTGGGGTGGTGGGAGATGAACCGGCACGATATGCTCCAGCGCCGTCGGGCACGGCACCTGACCGCATACGGCATGACGGTCGTGAGCGTGGCGCCAATTGCTCCGGAGCCGTCCGACAAGCGGCGAATCCCGTTCTGGCGCGTCCGCAATCCGCTGGCGACATTCCTGCCTCCGATGGACAACCCCGACGCGCTGCAGTCGCCCTGGGCGATCTTCCGCGATCGCAAGCCCCTTTCGTGGTTCGAGAAGCGCTACCCGTCGCAGGTATCGGCGCTGTTCCGGGGCGACGGCGCGATGATCGACATGATCGAGATTCTTGAGTACGCCGACGACAAGGAGACGTGCTTCGTCGCGGTCGGACAAGAGCAGCGGCGCACCGACCAATGGGGCAACGAGTACTCGACGGGGCTCGCCAACGTGGTGACCCTTGACCGCATCCCGAACCGAGTCGGCATCGTTCCTGTCGTGGTCGCTGGGCGAATCACGTTGGACCGTCTGCAGGGTCGCTACGACCAGACCATCGGGATGTACCAGCGCCAGGCCAAGTTGGACGCGCTGAACACGATCGCCATATACCGCAACGTGTTCGCGGACGAATGGGCCTTCAATACCAATGCGGCGTCGCGCCCCAACGTCATCCAACGCGCAGACGGCAAGCGCGGGATTATCGGCATCTTGGAGGGTGGCGAGATGACTGCCATGCGACCGCCCATGAACCAGGACATCCCTCTCGCGCTCGACCGCTTGGAGCGCAGCATCAGGCTAACGGGATCGACGCCTGCGGGATGGGGCGGCGAGGCGAACACGAACGTGCGCACCGCACGCCAGGGCGCTGATTTGATCGCGTCGATGGTCGACATGGACCTCCAGGAGGATCAGGCGCTGCTCGCGTCAGCGGCCGAGGTCGAACTGTTCGTGGCCTCCAAGATGATGAAGGCGTACTACGGCGCCAGCGCGACATCGTTCTACTTCGGGATGGACGGCGTGGCCCCGCGCAAGGACTACGTTCCCGACGAGACCTTCGTGAGTGACGCGGCCCGCGTGAAGTACTCGCTGCCCGGGACCGATCTCGCCGGCATGACCGTCACCTTCGGCCAGATGGCCGGTATGGGCGAGATGAGCCTGCAGACCATGCGTGAACTGGACCCGCGCATCCCCGACGCAGTGCGCGAGAAGGAGCGAGTGGAGATTGAAGCGGTCGAGAAGGCGTTTATGGCGAGCATCGAGCAGCAGGCCGGACAGGGCGCCATCAGCCCCGTGGACATCGCGCGGGTCATCACCGAGATGCGCAGCGGCAAACCGCTGTACATGGCCTTCATGGAGCTCGATGCGGAGCGCCGCAAGACCCAAGCCGATCAGGCCAACGCGGCTGCAACGCAGACGCAGGCCACGCCCGAGGCGCAGCCTGGCGTGATGGCTCCGGCGGGAGCGCCACCGACACCAGCGCCGGCCGCCAACCAAGCACAGCCACAGGACCTCGGTGGGCTGCTCGCACAACTCGGGGGCCAGTCGGCGGGAAGCCCTGGCGCACAGTACACGAACCAGACGGATATCGCTCCCGCTCCAGCGCCGGCCGGGGTGTAGACGATGCCCCGCGCTCGCGCCAATCGGACCGACCTTCTCAACCCGCGCCAGCCGATTCAGGCGGCGCCGGGCCAAGAGTACGGAGTGGCCTCCCAGCAACGACAGAGCCAAGGATCGATCCCACTCGCCGGTCGAGGCGCGAACCCTGCAGGAGGCGGTCAGCCCCTCGCAGCCGCGCCGCCTCCTGCGCCAGCGCCAGCGCCGTCGCAGGCGTCCGTGCGACCGCCAGTCGCGGTGACACCCCTGACCGCGCCGACCGAGCGGCCTGACGAGCCGATCACGGCTGGGCTGGCGACGGGTTCCGGGCCCGGTCCCGAGGCGTTGGGAACGGGCGGGACACCCCTCTCGCATATCCTCGGCGCGTTGTCCAACTCGCCGAACGCCGGACCGGGGACCTTTGAGACCGCAGCAGTAGCACGCCTCTTGGGGCTCTGATGAGCGATGTAGGGCAGTCCCAAGCACTCCCGCAGAGCGTCGTCACGGGAACCGCGAGCGCGATCACGGGTCTCAATAGCGACCAGGTGTCTCGGATCGAGGGCGCGTACCGCGCCAACCCGACGATCGCCTCGAACCCGATGCGCACGATGGCCCTAGCCGGCCAGGTCGGTGGAAACGCGCAGCAGACCCAAAAGGCCCTTGACTACCTGCAGGGACAGGCCATGTCGATCGGCCACATCCAGTCCGAAGCGGGCACCCCGGCGGGAAGTTCCTGGTGGTCGCCGATGGTCAACGGGCTGCACCGTGCGTGGTCCAACACCGTCGCGGCGGCCCGCGGCGCGGTGACGGGCTTTGGCCGCGCGGTCACGGGCCTTGCGTCGCCAGCGGCGTGGGAAGGCGTGCCCGGCGCCGCCGAAGGGATGGCGTCTGGCCTTGGTAACGCGGTGTCGCGCTTTGGGGGAGACGTGGGCTCGGCGGTCGTCAACGACGCACGGGGCATTGGGCGCTGGTACATGAGCAACGCGGAGCAGGGCTTTGCGCCCGTTCTAAAGGGCGAAGCTGGCGCGGCAAAAGACTTGTGGGGAACCGCGGCGAACGTCGCCAACCGAGCGAATACCACACTCGGCGAACTGGGCGATCTGCAGGGGATGCACGGCTACCAAGACGCGTTGCACACCATCGACAACCTGATGTGGACGCCGGTGAATCTGGTGAACCCGATGAGCCCAAACAACGGCTACCAATTGATGGCCCACACCGCGGCGTACTACGAGTCGCTCGCCAATCGCTACGGCCCGTCCTACGCCGTCGGCTATGGGCTGCTCAACGCTGCAGCGACGATGGGGATGGATGGCGTGCTGCCCGAGACAGCCGACGCGGCGCAGGCCGCGATCGCCGAACAGACGGCCCAGGGCTTTGAGCAGCAGATCGCCTCGGGGCAGTACCTGAACGAAGAGCAACTGGTCGAGTACCAGCGGGCCCGGGGATTCGTCGATCGCTACAACGAAGGCCAGCAGGCCCAGGCCGCTGCCACGGCGCGTGCAGCGGAGACGACCGCGAATCGTCGCGCGGCGCTCGCCTCGATGAACCCAATCAAGGCTGGCGTCGCACGGGCGACGGAGTTCATGGGAGCGCCCGCTACAGCGCTCTACCGCGTAGCACGCAACATCGGCGCACCGATGCAGGACGTTCGCTTGAACATGCTCTACCAGTTGACCCAGGCACAAGCCTTGGCCAATCACCCCGACCTCTGGAACAAGACGCGCGGGGGCACCGTCATCCAGCGCGATGGGACGCCCGTTGACCTTGGGCGCCAGACCGCGATGTACATGGGTATTCACCCCAACACGCCGCTGTTCAGCGCTGTGTCGGGACTGACCGATATCTACTCCAAGTTCTTGGGCGCTGACCCCGTTGGCGCGGTCGGCAAGGAGATCACGGCTCTACGCGGAACCGCCGGGTTTCTCGGCGGCCTCGGCAAGTGGTATCACGGCCTTGACCTGCGCTCCGGCTGGGATGTCTACAAGGCATTGGAAAGCAACCGCTCGATGTACAACGCCTTCAAGTTCATGGCCGATCACAACGGCGCGGAGATCGGTGAGCACTTCAACGGCATTGGCGCCGGAACGTACTCGCCGCAGATGCTCCGGATGCTTGGCGACGCGAGCACGATCCCCGAGGTGGCGCAGATCCATGCGGAGATCGCTGACGGCGTCGGGATGGCCCGCTTCCGCGCACCCACGATGGGCTTCTACACGTCGATGAAGCAGATGTTGCGCAACGGCGTTGATGTCCACGAGGCTCTGGCTGCGTCCGATTACAAGCAGTTGAAGTCGATGGCGAAAGGTGTCTACGACGAGACGGGACTGCGCATCGCGACGAAGGATGAGCACGCCATGTACATCGGAAATGCCGATGCGGGTCTGCGTTATCGCACGACGATGCGTAAATGGTTCGCGTCGAAGCTCGGCAGCAAGCCGATGTACTACTCGGAACTGTCGCACCGCCTGGAGAACGTCACGATTCACCCTGGCGACCCTGCGTCGATCACCGCGATCATGGAGATGATGCGCGCGGCGATGATGCCTGAGACACTGGTGCGTGCGTCGGGCGACTACCTCCTGCGGGCGCCCGACAAGCAGGCATTCGTGACCGCGTACCGCAACGTGCTGTACCACATGATCATGCGACGCGTCGACGCGGGACTTCTCCCAGTTGAGGCGGACGGTCTCGCCAAGGCGTTGGAACTACGCCTGTGGGACCAAGCGCAGCGCCTGTCAGGTATAGACGGCGGCGGCATTGAGGGAGGCTACGTCGCCGGATCGACTGGCATAGAAGAGTCGCACGTCATCGGGCCGAATGAGACCACCCCGAGGACTGCGGGGACCGGCAGCGGCGACCTCGGCGTCCTGCGTCTGCCGACGGCGCGTGACATCGACAATGTGGCGAAGATGGTGGAGCGCGAACTGGTCATGCTCGCACCGAACGTCCACAACATTCGTGACTTCAGTCTGGAGCGCAGCGAACTGGAGCAACTGGCGACTGAGCGCGAACTATCGGTCTCTGACGCGGCCCAAGCGGGTAGCGAGTTGCACGCGGCCCGACCCCAAGTGCAAGGGGCACGCGAGACGCTGTACACCGAGGACGGCCGCGACGTTGCAGCGAAGGCGTACGCACGGATGGTCAAGCGACTCTCGGACGCCAAGACGCTCCGACGCCTGGAGGAAGCCGACGCGATGCGACTCGCCAGCGGCGGGGCAGTGGACGCCAACGGCGCATTTGTCAGCCCCGAAGGGGACTGGGGCGCATGGAACGAATGGCGTGCACAGCGCACGCGCGGTCAACGCTACAGCGACATCTACGAGTACTTGCGCGAAGAGTTGCGCACGCGCACCCGGGCCCTAAACGCGGACAGCGCCGCGCGTACGCAGTTCGACCACTACGACCCGGCGAACCAGACCATGCGCATGGAGGCACGAAACGCCTCCGGTCAGGACGTGATGAGCCTCGAACGGCGCGAGCGCATGAAGGGCGAGACGTACGCGCTGTTCGACCACCTCGCCGGCATGAACATCCAGTTGGTCAAGGACGAGATGGTCGACGGCGAGACCATCCAGCGCGTCGCTGAATCGTGGATCAAGGACCTGCGACCGGACGGCCGCGACAACCAGCACTTCGTCGATGCGTTGGTCAAGCGCATCAAGACCTTGCGTGCCGAGGACCCGGCGTTCCGCAACAAGTTCCAGGTCGTCTCCGACGGCATCAACCGAAACGTACTGAGCCGCCTGTTCGTCCCGTTGGCCCTCTGGTCCGGGCGCTGGGCTATCCACGTGGGACTTTCCGAGACGATGCTGAACATGCTTCGCATGGGGCCGTTCAACTTCTTCGAGAGCCGCGTCGCCGTGTCCATCGCCAAGCATGAACTCGACAACCCCGTGCTGCATCGTGGCGAGGCAGCGCTGATCCGCGGCACCGTTGGGCGCATACTGACCGGCATGATGGAGGTCAGCCGGTCCGCGGCCTCAGGCGCGGTACTCGGACTCGAACGGGACTTCTTAAAGGCGCTTCCAAAGGACCAGGCCGAGCGACTGCTCGATGACACGGTGCGCTTCGTCATGCGAAATGATGGTCACTTGCCCGGTGGCGTGCACCAGCAAGAGACGCTCTACGAAGCGAACGACTACCGAATCCAGGCGACGAACAAGACCGTCTACGACACCGGCGCCGTCAACAAAGACGGCGAGGCGATCATGGCCAGCGTTCGCTACAAGGCCAAGACGCCATACAACTACGTCGATCTGAACGACAGCGTCGGCAACCACTCCAGCCGTGCGCTCGCATCACTCATGGCCGACTACGCAGCGAACCGCGCCGCTGATACCGTCAAGCGGCCGATCACGGAAGCCCTCGTTCGTCTGATGGAGGGGCCCGAGGCGCGCGACCTCGGCGGCATCAGGGGTTCGGACGAGTGGCTGAACAGCATCCGCGAGCGCCTGACTCCCGTGGCTATCCAGTCGATTCATGACATCCCGCCCGAGGAACTGGCACGCTACGAGCGAGCCTCGCGCGTGACCTTCAACGCCAACGTCTCGTCTCGTGAACTCGCCCCCGAGGGGATGGCGACGAAGTTCACGAAGAAAGCGATTGAGGACGATTGGGCACACGCCTTGGTCAGCGACGTGATCCACTCTACCTTCGGCGGCCAGCACGCCGATCGCTGGGTCTACAATTCCGACCTGGCGCACGCGATGACCACCGACCAGCGGCTGCCGGATTCAGAGATGGCGAAGATCTTGCGCCGACGCAACGGCAGCCTGCCATCGCACGTTCCGCTGCCGGGCATCGTTGCCGAGACCACCCACTGGTACAAGCCACTGGTGTCGCGGGACTTCCTAGTCGACCTCTCGAACTGGGGGCATGACGCGATTCTCGGCCCCATCGTGAACCAGATGGTGCGAGACCCCGTGGCGGCGTGGGAGTTTCACGTGCAGATGGAGGAACTGCGCCCGCTCGTTGACAAGGGCATCATCACCGACGCACAGGCTGAGGTGCTCGCCCAGGACAAGGCGATGGCCAAGATGGTCCGCTACGTCCACAACCCGAAGGACAAGACGATCTTCGAGCAGAACATCCGCATCGCGTCACCGTTCTACTTCGCCAAGAACCAGGCGTGGCGCCGCGCCGCGCGCATGATGGGCGACGATCCTGGCGCGTTCGAGAAGTACCTCAAGGAAGCGCTCGCGGTGACCACGTACGTCTCGGTCCACTCGCAGGGCGGCCAGTCCCCTTCCATCACGATTCCCGGGTCCCGGCTGCTCGGAGGCACCGCCGGCATCGTCGCGCCGCTATCGCCAGGGCTGCCGGGCATGGGAGCGCTGCAGTTCGGTCTCTCGGGGAGCGGCGGCTCCGTCTCATCGATCGTTCCGACTGGCGACCTCTCGGGGTGGAAGAACCTACTTGGCAACTTCATGTCGATGCCGTTCGGTCCCGTGGTGACGATTCCGCTGAAGTCTCTGCAGTCAACCCTGCTCATGCCGCCGGGCCTCTACTACCGGGCGATGGAGTCCCTGCTCGGTGCGCAGAAACTGCAGGACCTGAACATCGCGATCCAGAAAGCGCTCGGTCCGATCGAGGACCAATCGCCACTGTGGAAGGACATCTTTCCATCGTCGATGGTGTCTGACACCTGGAACCTGACACTCGGCCTAGCGTTCGCCCACACGACCACTTACGCCACGACGCTCAATGAGGTCATCAACAACCACCTTGATGAGATGTTCTCGGGCTACGTGCGCCAGTACATGGCGACTCCCGTGCGAACGGCCAACCAGGTGAATGCCAGCTCTGGCGTCGCCGCGGGTATCGCCAAGCCGCCAACGTCCCGTGCCGCGGACCTCTGGAATGCGCAGTTCATGGCTTACGAGGCAGTCGCCACAATGCTCAACAGCCCCAAGGAGAGCGCAGCCTTCCTGCGTCGCGTGCAGTTCGAGGCCGTGTATATGAGCGTGGTGAAGGCCGTCCTCAACTTTGCCAGCCCGCTCGCGCTCAGCATCAACGAGCAGTTCTCGAAAATCCCGCAGTTCGACGCCATCGCGAAAGAGAAGAACCCCAACGGGACACTCAAGTACCCGACGTTCGGCGACCAGACGGCTGAGTTCCTGCGCCGCGACCCGAACAGCGCTCTCGACCTCGTGACGCACACAGGGTCGGAGGTAGGCGCCCGTGAGGGGCTCGGCGGCATCGTCGGGCCGAAGTTTCCCGAGACGCTTGGTGCGGTTCACGTGCTCCAGACGCAGCCCGAAGCGGTGGCTCGATATCCCTACGCAGTCGCGTACTCGATTCCCCAGGGCGGTGCGTACTCGCCGCTGGCCTTCCAGTTGGAACTCGAGATGAAGTTGCGTCAGCGACTTGCGCCCCAGGACTACATCAACTCCATTCTCATCGCGCTCGGCGACGATCTGTACTACAACTACCTCCAGCCCGCGCTGATGCGCAATCCAACGCTCGTGTCGTACCAGGCGGTGCCGACCCTCGGGGGCGGTTCGATCGTCACGAAGCAGTTGAACTACGCGGGCTACACGGAGGCCGAAGCCATAGCGAAACTGTACGGACGCCAGAACAACCCGATCTGGCACGACTACTTCTTTGGGAAGGCGGAGCGCGAGTCCGTGTCAAACGTGGCGTACCAGCAGATGGGCGCCATGCTGCGCGATCCGACGGTGACCTTCATGAAGCCCGCGACGAAGCAGATGTTCCAGAGCGTCTACAAGAGTTACTCCGACACGATGGCGCAGATCAACTACTACAAGGAGAACGGCGCGTCGAGCGTGGCGACCTTTGAGATGAACACGCTCTACAACGACCTCTCGTTGATGTCGAAGTCGCCGCACTACTTGCCGATTTCCAACTTCATCACTGGCGTCTTGATGCAGATGCCCGGCTACAAGGGGGTTTCGCTCATCCCATGACGATCAACAACACACCGTCCCCCGAATCTGCGCCCCCGCTGACCAGCGCCAACGGCGCAGCCGGCGGACCCGATCCCCAGGCGGTCGAGCAGTCCGCACAGGGCCACCAGCCCCACGTTCCGACCCTGCAGGAGTTCCAGGACCTCGCGAACGCCTACATGGTGCCCATGAGCGAGCAGACGCTTGAGTCCCTCGCACAGAACGCGCAGCCCGAGGCGCTGGAGCAGTTCGCACAGTACGTCAAGACCAGCGCCGCCGGGCTCTACCCCACCCTCGCCAAGCAGATCATGGCGGGAATCCCCACTGACCTGCTTGTGGACCCGTACCGCCAGGTCGCCCAGCAAGTTCTCGGCAGCGACATCGAGCCGGACTTCATTGGCGATCCAAAGAGCGCAGCCGCACTCAGCGGCGGCTTCGATCCGTCCACGGGGCGTCCTGCACCGATGTCGCTGTCGCAGTGGAAGCAGCACATCAAAGAGACGCCCGAGTTTGGATGGCAGAATAGCCCTGAGGCGCAAGCGCGAGCTCAGCAGATCATCCAGGCGATCAACAGTGGCTTTAGTCAGGGTCCGCAGGCAGGAGGCGAAGAATGACTCCACCGAAGAGGAAGTCACAAATCCCCGTACTGCCTGATCCGGGCGCCCCGGCGACCAAGAAACCTTCGCAGGGAGTCGGCAGCACAGGCGCCGCGTCGCTCATGGTCGGAGGCACCGGCATCACCATTCCGACCAACAGCGTGTCGTTGATGATGCGCTCGCCGTACAACCTCACCTTCCAGCAGGCGCGGGCGCTCAACCAAAAGTACCCGAACGGGTACACGATGACCTACAACAAGACGGTCGCGGGCGCCCCGCTTTTGGAAAACTACACCCCGGGATCGCTCACGGAGTTCAAGGCGGCCATCGACAAGATGAAGGTCGACTTCGGCGCCGTGAAGGGAGCGGGCACGCAAGCCGCTGCCAATATCCTGACGAGTTGGGGAATCCCGTCTGCTGGCAAGTCAACGCTGATCAACGACTCCACTGCGAACGCATGGAACCTGATCACGGGAGCGAACTTCGATCCGGGCGCCGTCCCGTCGTCACTGTGGGGCACCGGCGGAATCGTCATGTCCGGAACGGCCGCGAAGGCCGTCAACTCGATGACGCCGAACGAGATTCAGATGTTCCTCGGCGAGCAGTCGAATGCCGCCAATTCCGCGGCGTCGAACCGGGCCGCAATCCTCCAATACCGCGCCACGCTTCAAGCCGGCGTCACGAACACCACGGCACTGGAGAAGGCCAATTCCATCGACAACGTGATGAACACGTTGGACAACTGGGGTCTCAACACGCCAGAGATGCAACGTCTGGTCCAGACGTTGATCACCAATGATGGCGTGATAAACCAAAACGCGCTGCTTAACACCATTCGCCAGACGAAGAGCTACGCCGACGCGTTCCCGGGCCTCATCGCGCGAAACACCAAGTTGGGGCCTGGCGGCGAGCACATGACCGAGAGCCAGTACCAAAACTACGTCACGACGATTTCTAACATGGTTGGCCAGTACGGGCTGCCACGGGACTTTGTGAGCAAAGCGGAGATCGGCCAGATGGTGGCGAACAACGTGGCGCCGACGGAGGCTGAGGCACGCATCGCAAAGGGCTATCTCGCGTACAAAACCGCTGATGAGCAGACCAAAGCGATTCTCCAAAAGCAGTACGGGATCGGTCCGAACCTCGGAGCCGCGTATTTCTTGAATCCGCAGCGTGCCCAGGGAGCGATGGAGCGTGACATCGCCCAGGCGACACTGCAAGCGTACGCCGGCGAGTCAGGGCTCCGTGGCTTCAACGAGGCCGACGCCTCCGATCTGTTCTCGAAGATGCGCCTGACGGGAGTCACGAATCAGACGGGAGCACTAGCCGATCCGTACAGCACCTACACGATGGCTCAGGCTAAGAATGACCTGCTCACGGCGGCAAAGAATCAGCCCCTGACGGTGGCAAACCCAGGCGCTCAGGCGCCGACGGTCAACACGAATACGCTGCTCGGTGCGCAGATTGCCGGCTTCGGAGGCACGAACCAGGTCGCCGCGCAGACCGCGGTCGAGCGAGCCGCTCAGGCCCGCGTGGCCCCATTCGAGAAGGGCGGAGGCCCCGAGAGCGACGCCAAGGGCGTCATCGGCGCCGGTTCGGCTGCCACCTGATAAATCGCCACATCCCGGGCGAAGCGCTGCTACCATCGCAGTAGACGGCTGGCCCCGTGACGGCGGGTGAGCTGACCGACAACCCCGTCTGGATAACGCACGCTCCAGGCGCGTAGCGAATGTGCCGAGACCACTTTGTCCCCCGAACAAGGCGCGTAGCAAGGAGATGGCAGGATGAGCATGAACGGTTACGATGACGAACTTGACGACGAAAACGGCGATCAGGGTTCGCAGAACGGCCAAGTGCTGGACAAGCGAATCAGGGAGCAGATGCGTCGTCAGGAGCGCGAGGTAGCGCAACTCCGCGAAGAGAACGCACGACTGCGGCTGTCGACCGTGATGGACGAACTGGGAATCCCGACCTCGGGGCCTGGCAAGTTTTTCCGGGACAACTACCGCGGCGAGTCGACTCGGGAGGCAATCCAGGCCGCGGCCACAGAGGCCCAGGTCATCGGAGCGCCCGGAGCCCAATCGTCAGCGCCGAGCGGCACAGCGCCGACCGGCAACAACCAGGATGAGGTAGCCCGACTTGAAGCTGAACTCGCCAGACTGCGAAATGGCAGTCAGTCGGTCAGCGACAGCGGCGCCGATCAGGAAGTCTCTCTGCAGGAGGCGATCAGGCTGCTTCAGTCAGCCAAGAGCCCCGAAGAGTTCGACGACATTTTGGGGAGCGACCGAATCCAGCGTCTCAAGAACCAGCCAATCTCGTTTGCGTAGCGCCTTCCTCAACAGAAAGGCACAACCAAAATGGCTCTGACACTTCAGGCCACCACGGACTTCGCTCAGGTCGCGTACGACTTGCGAGCGTGGTTCTCGCTGCGTCCGGAGATTTACTTCGACGCCGCGGCGGACGTGGAGTCCACGAATGAATCCATGCGCGGTAAGAGCGTCACGTTCACCATCGTCAACGACATTCCGATCCAGTCGGCGCCGTTGACCGACGGTACGGACGTGACCCCCATCGCCGTCTCGGACTCGCAGATCAACGTCGTCTTGAACGAGTACGGCGCGACCATCGTCACGTCGGCGAAGGCTCGCGGCACGTCGTTCATTGACATTGACCCCGTGGTTGCGAACCTGATCGGCTTTAACGCCGGTATCTCGGTGAACGACCTCGCACGCGCGGCGCTCGACACTGGCACCAACGTGATGTACGCGTCCGGCTCCGGGGCGACCACCCTGCAGACGGCCGTCAGCACGCGAGTTGGCGTCACCGCATCCGAGACCATCGCGTCAGTGGACATCCGCTCCGCTCGCGCCCGTCTCGCGTCGATGAACGTTCAGCGGTTCGGGAACCTGTACAACGGGTTCATCCACCCCGATGTCGTCGTCGACCTCATGCAAGAGACGGTCAGCGGTTCACAGGTCCAGGGCTGGACTGCCGCGCAGGTCTACTCGAACCCCGAGCAGATTCTGAACGGTGAACTCGGCTCGTACCTGGGTGTCCGTTGGATCGAGACCCCGACGGCTCCTGTGTACCAGGGCGCCGGCGCCACCGCTGGCAACGTGTTTGGCACCTTCATCATGGGTCGCCAGTCGCTCGCCAAGGCGATCTCTCGGGCGCCGGGCTTTGGCCCGCGACCGCGGACGTTCCCCGGCCCGGTCACCGACTACCTGCGCCGTCTGCAGCCCACGTCGTGGTACTGGCTCGGGGCCTACGCTCCGTTCCGCACCGCGTCGCTGATCCGCATCGAGTCATCGTCGTCGCTGGCGACCGACTACAGCGCCACCCCGGGCACCGGCACCACGTACGGCCCGGCTATCAACTTGGGCGAGTCCGGCTCACCGCTGGTCTAGCCCTAGGACAAAGGAGGGACGGTCATGGCTTACAACGGGCATCCGGTCTGCGCACACTGCGGCAGCCTCGAGACCCAGGTCGGGTTCAACGAGGCGACATGCCTGCGCTGTGGCGGACAGACGAGCCTGGTGGACGGCCATGCCGTCCCTCTGGAAGTCCAGTTCGCACCGAAAGGACTCTAAATGTCCATGAACGACGACAGCACGTGGGCCGATGTGAAGGCAGTGGAAGAGCTGGGCGAGCCGATCGGCTTCGAGCCGTCGACCCTGATGGACCAGGCGCGGCAGGGCGGGGTCACCCGCGCCAACGCGCCCGTGACCATCCAGGGCGGCACGCCCTACGACGCCGACACGCTCAACCTCGGGCTGCGTGGCCTCTCGGACATCGAGGCGCGTCAGCGTCTCGGTCTCGATCCAGGGGACTAGGGCGAGATGCCGACCTTCACGCCTCCAGTGGTGAATGACCGGCCGCCGTACAACCCTGACTCGGGACAGGTCGAGCAGGCTCTGTTCAAGTACTTCGGCACGTACTACGGACGCTACGTACAGGTGTTCGCGTTGTCGGATGGCTCGTTCGTGCAGGACACGGCGACCCCCGAGAACGCGGACACCAACGTGCCGTATCCGTGGAATCCGAACGACGCGAGCGCTCCGTACTCGGTGACGACCTACGTCGACCTGGCCGCGACGCCGCCCGCCATCGTCGTTGACGAAATCGCTCACGATCCCTGGATTCTCTGGATGATCGATCGACCGACACCCGTCACCACAGCAACGGCCGCTGCGCTCACCGCGGCGGGATATGGAGCTCACATCACATGATCCACCCGCACAACCAAGGGCTGTGCATACCCGACTGCTTTGGCTGCAAGGTCCAGGGCTTCGGGATCGCATCGAAGGCGCTCCCGACTCGGCGTTCGCGCCAGAACGAGAGCGACCGCTTCGCTGAGCAGACCATGAAGGACGTTGAAGCGTACAAGCGCCTACGCGCCGACGGTCTGCAGCCAAAGGGGACCAAGGGCGCGGCTCGCACCGAGGCCCTGGCAACGACGCGGTTCGAGGTAGAGAACAACTACATCATTCGCCACAAGCGGTTGGCACAGACGGTTGACAATGCACAGGCTGATATCCGTTCAGCCGTCGCGGTGCCGCTTGAGCCCGCAGAGAGTTAGGAGAACCGAGATGCCAGTCGTCTACATGGGGAACGCAGCGCCGAAGGGGACCGACGGCGCGGTTATCCCGGGCGCACCGCGCGTGACGCGAGTCTGGATTCCCGAACACTACACGTTTGATCCGAACGTGGACGTGGAGGCCCTGCGTGGCCATCTCTACGATTCGTTGATTGGTCGCGGGGGCATCACGAGCCGCCCGGACGACGAGGCGATGCTCGTAGTCACCCACGCATCGGGCATGTGGCCCGTCCACTCGGCCTGCCCACCCACCTGGGTCGAGTGCGACAACGTGGCTCTCGCTGCCGCTATCGCTCGCTTCTACGGTTGCCCCGTCGGGGCGCCAGCCGACGTTGAGCAGACGCACCACACCTTCAATGGCCCTCCGGGGGTCACGTACGGTGGCAACGTCACGGCACTCGTCGTCAACAGCGGTCTCGACATCGCCTCACGTGCGCTGGGCGGCCAGACAGTCGGCGGCTCAGGCACGTCGACCGCGACGACGGCTACGACGCTGACCGATAGCACCCAGGCCTGGACGGTGAACGCCTACGCCGGGATGCGCGTCGTCTCTGGCGCCGCCTGGGGTCTAATCCTGTCCAACACGGCGACGGCGCTGACGATTGACCGCTGGTACGTTCCGGCTACGCCTGGTGGCGCGGCAGCAGCGATCCCGGCCACGGGGACATACGTCATCTTGGCCGGTTCGCCTCCGGCGTGGTTCGTTGGCCTCGCCAACAACAGCACCGCGCCAGTGGCCTCGGACACGACAATGGGCGGCGAGATTGTTAACGGTACACCGACCGGCGAAAACAACGTCATCGGTACACTGCCAACAGGTCTGCTGCGTCAGATCGCACCGTTTGCGCACACCGCTGGAAGCACTACCTTCACCCTGACACCCGTGTTCACCACCAACTCGAACGAGTCGGGCATCCTCCCGGTCACGGTCGGACGCATCAGCGTCAGCACGTCACTGATTCCGGGGAACGGTATCACGATGTTCGCGGAGACACTGCTCAATGCGACGGCCACGTTCGCTGCGGTAGCTGACCAGTTGACGGTCACGTACACGCTCACACTCTAGAGAGAAACAACCCAGTTAGGAGGCGTTTGTGGCGGTCATCCCCAAGAACTTCGCCTACTCGACCATAGCAACCGCGCCGTCTCCTGCGACGACGGGGACCTCGGTGGTCGTCGCCCCCGGCGACGGGGCGAAGTTCACGATCGGCGCGAACGCAGTTCTCTGGCCCGCTGGCGTCGATCCCACGGCGGCGAATGCCGAGATTGTGGGCATCACGGGAGTCGCCACTGATACGCTGACCATCGTCCGCAGTCAAGAAGGCACGACAGCGCAGACGGTCGCCGTCGGATGGCAGATAGACCAGGGCACGACGAACGCATTGCTGGCCGAGTTAACGGACCTTAACTCCGCGCAGACTCTCACCAACAAGCGAATCACGAAGCGCGTGCTGGGCCTATCGGCCAACTCCGCGACTCCCGCGATCAACACTGACAGTTACGACGTGGTTCACATCACAGCTCAGACGGCGACCATCACGGGATTTACCATGTCGGGCACGCCAGTGGACGGAGACACGTTGCGAGTCTCCATCACGGGAACCGCTGCAGTGGCAATAACGTGGGGAACGTCCTTTGAGGCGTCCACCGTGGCGCTTCCGACGACTACGGTTACGACTGCTCGCCTTGACGTGGGATTCTTCTGGAACACCGAAACGTCCAAGTGGCGTTGTATGGCGGTGGCGTAGATGTCGGTTACTTTTGGAACGCCGGTAACATCGACGGGTAGTTCTAGTTCACAGGGCGCGACTCTGCCGATGACCGGAGTTACTTCGGGGCAGCCAATAATCGTGTTATTGGCGAGCGCAAATTCCTACAACATGAGTTCTATATCCATATCAGATACATTTTCAACTCCCTACACGTGGACCGTTGTACAAACCGAGGGAAACTCTAATTACGCTGGCCTGGCAATAGTAATCGGGACAGGCGGGGCGGGTACATCAGGAACTATTACGGCAACTGTCACAAGCGGTTCCGGCTACATTGGAGGATGGGCCGTATCATGTAACGGGGCTTCAACCGCTAGTGGCCTTTCAGCTGTTGACGCGTATGGAGGTGCGCTTGCAGGAACGGGCACAACCCTAAGTTCCGTTTCTATTACTCCAACATTATCTGGAGAAGGAGTGGTATACGCGGTAGGTGGTAACCAGAATATAACGTCGGGACCGGCTTCTCCGTGGGTAAATACAACCGTAAATTGCGGTGGTTCTTTCCCGTCCTCTGTGATGGCTTCCACTTATCAGAGTCCTCCGTCGGGAAGTGCGCTTACCTGTACATGGACAGCAGCGGCGGCTAATTCGCAAAATACCCCAACCCTGGGATTGATCGTGAAGGCTGCTGCTTCTGCCCCTACAGCCAACTCCGGCTTCCTTGCTTTCATGGGGGGCTAGATGCTCGGCGGCGCGTACCTCGGCCAAACCTATCTAGGAGGTTTCGTAGAGTGGGCACCGTCGGGGGCGTCCGATACCCTGACATTCGTTGATGGCGCCCGAGACGCTATGAACGGAGCCGCTCCGGGACCGGGCGACACGGTGGCCCTAAGCGATGCCGCCACGGCGAATATGACGAGTATCCAGGGCGCCGCATCCGGCGCAATCGCGTTGAGCGACAGCGCGGCCTCGCGCCTTACGGCGCTCAGGGCCGCTGTGGACGCACTGTCGCTCACCGACTCCGGTCGCGGAGCCGCGGTCCAGACTGCGAGCGACGCAGTGTCGCTATGGGATACCGCAATGCGTATCCTCACTATGGTCGCGGCTGCAGGCGATGGGATCAATTTAGTTGACGGCGCCATCTACCGCGTCGTCCTCAATCGGGCCGGGACTGACGCGCTCCTGATGACTGACGTGGCGAACGTCGAGTTCCGTACCGCTGCGGAATCCGAAGCCGTCAAGGCCACCGTAACCGCCGGAATCGTAACGATCGCTGAGGCGCTCATCAGCGCTGTTACGATTGGGTCAGTCATTGAGAGCGGCGTCGTGACGGTCGCAACGGTGGACTGACAGGAGGACAGGTGGCCTACCTACAGGGGAATGTAGCCGTTTCCACCGTGTCGTTCACCGTTCAGGCAACGGGCGCAGCGATCGACCCCACCACTGTCACCGTGAAGTACTCAATCAACGGTGGCGCATTCAGCGCTCCGATCACGTACGCTGGAGCATCAAGCCCGGCCGTGGGCGTCGTTGCGCGTCTCGGCGCCGGCCAGTACCAGGTGCAGATCGACACGACGGGTATCGCGTCGGGCCCACTGGTGTTCCTGTGGCAGTCAACGGGGACCGGACAGGCAGCCGTCGAGGACGCTATCCCAATTGGCGTAGGCGCTGGCGGGGGTGGCCCCACCCTTGGCGATCTCATTGACCGTGTGTACCTACGCGTGACGGGAGGAACGCGTGAGCGCACCGTTCTTGTCAACCAGACGGGCGGAATCGGGCCATTCGACGCCACCCTTGTGTTGAGTGGTGCGCAGTGTGCCAATATCGCCGCTGGGATGAAGCTTGCCATCGACCTCGAAGAGATGCTCGTTGAATCGTGGGCGCCCTCCGGCACGACGGGAGGGACGGCAACGATCGTTCGCGGGTTCAACGGCTCGCCCCAGGCCGCTCATAGCAATGGTCAGATCGTGTTCATCAATCCGCGCTACACGCGCTTCGCCATCGCCCAAGCGATCAACGACGACCTACGCTCCATGTCAAGCCCCGTGAACGGCGTGTTCAGGGTGGGGACCCTCAGTTTCAACTACAACTACGTTTTCATGGGGTACGACCTCGGAGCCGCACCGCCCAACTTCCTTGGGATCTTGGACGTGTTCTACCGCGACGTGTATCCGAGCCACAAGTTCCCGCAGATCACTAACTACGACGTGCGCCGGATGCCCGGGGGCGTAACCGATGCCCAGTTCCCGAGCGGGCAGGGCATCGTGCTCTACGAGACGGCGTTCCCTGGGCTTCCGGTGTACGTGGTCTACGCCGCGCCGTTCCTCAAACTGGTGAGCGAGACCGACTCCGTGTTGTCGACGCCTGCGACCAACGACGAGGCGCCACCGTATAACGGCTACACGCTGCCACTGATCGCGAATCTCACGGCCACCCAGGTTGACATCCCGGTACTCGGAGCGATAGCCACGCTCACGATGGCTCGCGAGATACCACGCAACGTCATGGAGAGCCAGCCAGAGCCACGCAAGGCGCAGGAAGTGCCACCGGGCGCGATCACGAACTCCGGAGCGGCGATCCTCAACCTCCGCGCGCAGCGTATACGTGAGGAAGCCGATCGGCTCGCGCGTCAGTACCCGCTCCGGAGGATGGTGTGACCACCCCTCTTGACACCGTTGGCATTACCGATCTGGTCGGCGGCCGATCGGCGCAGTATCCGAGCGACTTGTCGTTCGAGCCATACCGGCGTGAGGCGTTCCGCAAGCGCTCGCTGCCACCGACGCGCTCCGGCATCGCAATGACGAACATCGCCGGCGAGGGCACCGTCGCCACGGAGGGACTCTGGCGGCGCGAGCAGACCGACTGGCGCATGGGCGCCGGCCAGTTCTCCTTAGACCGGAAGGGCGATGCGCAGGAGACGCGTTTTCTCGGTTCCAAAGGCATTGACGTTTTTTCGTCCTCCTTCCAGGCCACGCTCTTGCCGGATACGCAGGAGGTCGCTGGGCTCCCCGGTGCCATCGGTATGGCGCCCTGCGGCGCCTACGTCGTTGCCATCACGTCGAGCACCATCGTCATCTACCCAGCGAGCGCGGGTTCGTGGGGCGCGGGCACCGTCGCCAGTGTCGATACAGTCTACGGCGGTTCATCCTTCGGGACCATCGCTTCGGTGACTGCGGACAACAGTTACTGTTACGTGGCGTCCTCGACTGGGATCTGGTTCGCTGACGTTGCAGGGGGCGCCACCGCATTTGCGCTCTACGCCTCGAACGACTCTGCGCCGTACTCTGGCTTCACTCTGGTGAGGTGGGCGAATGACCAACTCATCGCCGCGTCCGGGCCGCGGCTCTACGCCTTCCAGTCTCGCACGACCTCGGCCGGCGCCGGCACGCCGTTCGGCTCGCCGCCCATTGTCACGGTGGCGAGTGCGACCATCGCTACCGTCAGCGTTGCGTCGTCCGGAGCGGTTGTTGCCGCCGTCGGCACCACGCAGCCGCATGGGCTCACCGGGGGCCAGCCCATCACGATCAGCGGGAACGCGACCTATGCGCAGGTGAGCGCCGCGACGCTCGCAGGCAACGTTGTTACGGCGACCACAACGGCGATTCACGGCTTCGGAGTGGGCGAGACGGTGACCGTGACGCTGCTGTTCAATGGTGTGCCGGCCGGTCGCACCGAGACGGTACAGATTCAGAGTGTCCCGTCGACAACTTCGTTCACGTACGTCACACGCAAGTTCGGCTCCAAGGCGTTCGGCACCGGCTTCATCAGTGGGCTTGCGACGGGCACCGCCGGTGTCGGTTTCAACGGTAACTACGTCGTGAAGGAGGTGCTCAGCACCACCGCGTTCACGATGACGGTGCCCAGCGGCAGCCCGGGCAACGGCTTGGGTGGCTCGATAGCGAGTAACTTTTCGCCGGACATGCTGGTGACGCACCCGAATCCCTCATGGGTCTGGTCCGATTCCGTGGGCGGCGCAACGCAGGTCTACTTCGCGGGCTACGTCGGCGGCGCGTATCCGCACGGCGGCGCGATCTATCGCTCCGACATGGTTGGTTCGAGCACAAGCAGCGTCACTGGCATGACCATCATCTCGTCGACCTCAGTAGCTCAGCCCTGGAACCTCGACACGCCGGTCCAAGCGCTTCCCATGTCGACGGACGAGTACCCGACGTGTCTGGCGTCGTACCTCAACTACATCTTCATCGGGACTAACCGCGGTATCCGCATGGCCCAGACCCTCTCGGTCTACGACCCAACGGCGACAGCCACCGGCGACCTCAAGAGCGGGCCGCTAATCCCGAACCTCCTGCAACCCGTGACCTATCCGGTGCGCGCAATCGTTGGCGATGGGCGCTTCGTCTGGTTCGGCTGGTCGAACTTCGACGGCTCCAGCACGGGGCTCGGCAAACTTGATCTGGCGACCTTCATCGCGGGTGATCCGCTCGCACCGGCGTACGCCAGTGATCTGATGGTCGGAGGTTCCGGCGAAGTGCTGTGTCTGATTTGGAATCCTGTAACCAACGTGCCAGCGTTCGCGATCGAGGGTCTTGGAATCTTCCAGCCCCTAGCAAGCAACCTTGGCGGCAACATGGCGGTCACGCAGTACGTCGGCACCGGCTACATCGACTCGGGCATCTTTGACTACGGCATCCCCGACCCCAAGATTGCGCCGCTGTTCTCCTATGGCGTGCGCCAGTCGGCGTCCTCGTCGGCGCAGGCAACGATAACCTTCGATCCCGAGGACGTGAACTCGACAGTCCAGACCGTTCCCGCAGTATCGGCCGGTGCGACGCCCGACGTGCCCTTCAACACGTCTTACATCCGCGCGCGCGAGTTCAAGGCGCGGATGACCCTGAATCGCGGCTCATCCGTGGATGCTACGCCGGTCTTGCGCCGATGGACGATGCACGCCTACCCGGCCATAGCGGACGGCACACTCATCTCGGCGGTCCTGCGCCTGTTCACCGTGGGGACCATCGACGGCCTCGACGTTGAATACGACCCGGACTACGAGTACGTATGGCTCGACACCCTTCGGCTCAACGGCAACCCCGTGCTGTACACGGAGGGTCCCGTGAGCGTGGTCTGTGTTATCTACCAGATCGACAACATCCCCCACAAGGCCAAAGGTGACTACCGCTCCGGCTTCGAGGGTGACTGCGTGGTCTACCTCAAGACGATCGAGCCGTTCGTGTACACGGCTCCGGCCACGTGAGCCTTCCGTTCATCCCGATCGCGCCAGCGCCGGGGATGGTCTTGGTATCGGGACCCGCTGCGAACGACACCCATTGGGAGTTCCGCAATGAAGTCGACTTCGAGCAATCCTACGTCCAGCAGTGGGCGGGGACCATCGGGGTGGCCTCGGGGTCCAGTTACAACCTGCGCCCGTGGCGCGTCGCTCTCGCGGAGCACCAGACGGCCTCGCTCATTGAGGTGTACGTCGATTGCCTGGGCGGAGCGGGGGCGACCTTCAACGTCGTCTACGGACAGTCCCCGACTGCGCTGAGCAACCTCACCGCGTCGGCGCTCGTATTGGGGGCCGGGCCGTCCTCGGCGTCGTGGTCGCCAAGCGGCGGCGTTGACTTCATGGATGGCGATTACATCGGCATTGCCATCGCGACGGGCTCCGTGAGCGATCTCGCGGTCACGTATCGGCTCTCGACGCAGATACGGTTGTAGGGACAGGGTATGCCGATTACGGGCTGGACCGGCGCCGCGCTGCCCCCCACCAGCACCTCATACTGGATCGACGTTGCGTACGGTAACGGCGTTTTTGTGGCGATCAACGGCGCCGGCTCCAACGTTGCCGCGTACTCCACGGACGGCATCACCTGGACGCCCACCACGTTGCCGTCGGTTGCGGCGTGGGAAACGGTCACCTTCATAAGTGGCGTGTTCATAGCCCTAACGTCAACGTTCAGCGGCGGCGGAGCGTCCAACGTTGGCGCGTACTCCACGGACGGCATCAACTGGACGGGGAGCACGCTCCCGTTCTCGGACTACTGGTCGCGCCCGGTGTTGGGAAACGGGACGATCGTGTCGGTCGGCGTCAACAGCATTTCGGATTCTGTCGCCTACTCGACGGACACGGGTAAGACGTGGACGGCAAGTGGCCTTCCGAACCCCAACATGATCGACGGCCCTTACAACGTCTCGAATGCAGTATTTGGAAATGGCGTGTTCGTTGCGTATTACCAGAACAGCTATTATGTCGCGTATTCGACCGATGGTGTCACCTGGAACCAGGGCACGACACCTGCCTCTCTGACGCTCGGTGGCGCTCCGTTCTTCCTCAACGGTCTCTTCATCATCGGTGCCGGCAACGGGAACTTCATCTACTCTACAGACGGCATCAACTGGTCCGCTGGTGTGTTGCCGGCGGCAACGTCCCTGGGACTGCTGGCCTACGGCAATGGCGTGTTCACCTCCGTAAGCGGGGCGACGGGACTGTACTCTACGGACGGAATCAACTGGTCGGCCGCCACGTTGCCATTTAATGGGTACTGGTCGGCCATCCTCTTCGCCGATGGCATCTTCGCCGTGGTGGCGCAGCTTTCGGGGAACGCTATTTCCTCGGCGGATGGGATCACTTGGGTCGAGAGCGCGATGCCCTTGTCGGCCGACTGGCGGGGACTCGCCTACGGCGCATCGCTATTCGTGACACTCGCGAGCCTGGTGTCCACCGCGGCCTACAGCCGCCCTCCTGGCAACCCGATCTACATGCTCACCTGATGGCAGCGACTATTCTGATGATAAGACAGCAGGAGGGACAATGAGATACCCGAACGCAGTGTGGCAAGGCGCGGCTGACGCCAACTACAGCCACTTTCAGATCACCCCGAAGTTCATCGTCGTCCACATCATGCAGGGATCGGAAGCGGGCACCGACGCCTGGTTCCACAACCCTCGCGCCATTGTCAGTTCGCACTTTGGCGTGAGCCGTCGGGGAATCGTCGAGCAGTACGTCGACACGAACCAAGAGGCGTACGCCGAGATGGCCTACAACGGGGTCGGCATCTCCGTGGAGCACGAAGGCTACAGCGGTCAGCACCTCAGTGTGCAGCAGGTTCAAGCCGACATGAAACTCTTCGCGTGGATCGCGCGGGCCCACCGGATACCCCTGGTCTGGCGGCCGAACGGCCTCGGAGCTAGCGGCGTCGTCAGCCACGGGGAACTGGGCGTCAGCGGTGGCGACCATCCGTACTGCCCTGGCGAACCGATCGTGACCGACATTAAGGCGATGCTAAGAATCCTTGGGCGCCGACCGACATTTCCACTCAAGGCTCCCTATGCTGGGTGAAACGTTCGATCAAGTCACTTCCAACATCTCCAACGACGTGGTCATCATCACCGGCGTAGGAGCCATCGTCGGCGTTCTCGGGCGATGGGTCTACACCAGCATCCGTAAGCACGTCGAGCGAGAGATACACCAGACAAACGGTGGGTCATCGATTCGTGACTTCATCAATCGGACCACTGATTACCAAGACGCCACGAAACAGTGGCAACAGGCATTATCAACTGATATCTCGGAGTTGACGAGACGCATGGACGAGCACGACGGCTATCACCGCGGGCTCGGTGGATCCCCTCCGTCACGGCGAGCGGGATGACTGAACGCGGCGACATCGTATGGTGCACGAGCCACACGCTGGTCGGGGCTGCCATCCGCTACGCCCAGCGCCGCGACGGCGAGGCTGACTGGGATGTCAACCATATCGCGATAGTCAACGAAGCCGTCGAGGGGACGACCGACTTCACCGTCATCCAGGCTGAGACGCACGGCGTTACCTCGAACAAACTGCTCTCGACCATCACGCCGCTCGGGCGCCACCTGGTCATCCCGTTCCCTGACGACAGGGCGGATCGTGAACGTTTCATGGCGATGGTATCGAGCAAGGTAGGCGATCACTACTCGTGGCTCTCCGTCGCGTCGGCGGCCTTCGATATGGTCTTGCCGGATGCCGTCGACCTACGTCGCGGGGGAACCTTCGATTGCTCGGGATTGGCTGCGTACGGCCTGCTCTACGCTGGCTTCGCACCCCTCACGAATGTCCCCGACATCTACACCGTCACACCTGCGCGACTGGCCACTCTCCTGCGCTCGTAGCCTTGTGAGCAAGTTCACAAGATAACAATGGCGCGTATCAAACACGCTGACTAAACTCGGCAACGAGTGAAAGGAGCGTGGAATGTTCATGGACGACACCATGCTGGCCGCCACCCGACGGCCACCGATTATCAGCCACCTCGGCATTCGCCGATACGCCGAGCGCCCACCCAAGCCAACTGCCCGAGGGACCGCGATGCGCTACTCATCGGCCTACGGCTGCGAACGGGCGTTGGGCTACGCCGCCGTCGGCTTCGCGCCGAGCAACCCGATGGGCGAGGGCGACGCGGGCGCTGCGTTCTTCGGCACCCTCGTGCATGAGGACACCCAAGAGGCGATTCTCGCGACCTTCGCTGGCGTCGAGGTCGAGGTCCCGTCCGAGGACGCCAACGCGACGATCTCGGGCAGTGCGGATGGGCTGATAAGCGTGACGAACTTCCCTGACTACGTGAGCACCATCGGTGGCACTCACATCCTGTGGGAGCTCAAGACGATGGGCGAGTACGCCTTCGACAAGCAGGTCGGCTTCAACCGACGCAGCAACGCTGTCCGCGAGGGAACGGGCCCGGCGCGCAAGGCGATCGCACAGGCGGGCATGAACGCCCTCAATATCATGCGCGAGCGCCCGGGCGTCGTGATCGATCATCTCGTCCTCGGCTCGATCTGCACGTCCCCCTTGAGCGTCGCCAAGTCCCGCGCCATGCGCGTTGACGGCATTGACCGGCTCGTCGCTGAGTACTGGATTCCGCGCGACCTGTGGGAGCCCCTGGCGATGGCTGAGGTAGCACGCATGGCACAGATCGCCAATGATGTCGGCCACGGCTATCTCCCCGACCGGATCGTCGTGGACGACGATGGGGAAACGCGTGTGATCCTGGACCCTCAGAGCCACCGTGGCGCGCCGTGGCAGTGCGACTACTGCTCCTACAGGGACACCTGCGTGGCCGATGGGCCCGGAGTCGTTCGGATTCTTGAGTCGAGAGGGATGGAGTCATGACCGACGACCCCACTGAAATCCGCGAGTTGATCACGGCTCTCTTGCCACCCGGTTCGGTACTCGCCGCGAGTCGCAACAGTTCCTCGGTATTCTCCAACGCACTGCTCTGCACCGTGGGTTTCACCTACATGGCGTCCGAGAACGACATGCACGTGCCGCCGGGACCGCTGATGCAGGCGTGGGCGACCATCATCGCCGCCTACTCGGACGTGGCCGACGTAGGGTTCGATCGCCAGACGACGAACCTCGCCGTTCGGAACTTCCAGGGCGCGGAGGTGGCGCTACACGAATACCTCGCGCATCACGGCTGGACGCTCGACGAGGACGCGCGCACCATCCGTGATGCCGAGGGCGACATCGTGTGGGAGCGGGACCGATGACCGAGACCCCGAAGGCACAACTGAGCGAGCGAGTCCTGCTGAGCGCCATCACTGCGCTTGGCGCCACGGCGCTCCAGCAACTACAGGAGGGCAGCGTAGAGGGCGCGGCGTGGTTCTCGTACTGCGCTCGCATGATGGCCCAACAGATAGTCGGACGCCCCCTCGGAGCGCGGCAACGGGCCGTGCTCGACGGTGCTTTGACGGGGCTAGACGCACTCGACGACGCGCTGGCGTCGTTGATAGGAGACGGAGGGACAGGTGGACAGATTGACGGTTGAACTCAGAGTTCCAGGCTCGCGCGACGAGACGATCCTGCTGGTCGCGCTGGCGGATGGGGAACTCGTCATCTACGACGGCGCGCGCGGCATCACCGCGTCGGTTCCGCTGGCGCACACCAGCGATCTCGGGACCGCGATCGAGGCGCAGGCCGCATTCCTGGTCGCGCTCGCCGCGATCGGCGCTGAGGTGGTATCGGATTCATTCGTGAACGACGACAGTGAAGGGAAAGAGTGACTATGGAACTGACAGCAAGCACGCTCCACGAGCGCCTCGTGCGCGTGAAGGAGGCCGTTGGCGGCATCGCCAAGCGCGATCGCAACGACCAGGGCCGCGGCTACAACTTCCGCGGCATCGACCGCGTGGTGAACGCCGTCGCCCCGGCGATGATCGCCGAAGGGATTCTCGTGCGGCCCACGCGGACCCAACTGCTCAGCAGCGAACTCGTCCACTACGGCGCGAACAACACGGTCGGCTTCCGGACCCTCGTGCTGGTGACGTTCGAGTTCTCGTACGCGGACGAGCGCCTGGAAGTGCAGGTTCTCGGCGAGGCCATCGATTCGGGTGACAAGTCCGGCGCCAAGGCCATGAGCGTCGCATTCCGCACGGCGCTCTTGCAGGCGCTGACCCTCCCGACCGACGAGGCCGACCCCGACAGCGAGACCTACGAGGTGCTGCGGACCACGCTCGTCGGAGCGCTCAAGGACCTCGGCTTCAACGGTGACGCGGCCAAGACCTTCATCAGCGATGCGGTGGGCCACGAGTACACGGCGTTCCGCGACCTGACCGACGCCGATCTGGAGGCCGTGCTCGTGGCAATCAATCTGTTCCGCGCGAACAAGCCCGACGAGAATGCGAGGAAGAACTGATGGCGGCGAACATCCTCAAGCGCGTCGACACGTGGGAGGGGCTCGTGAAAGGCGACCCCGTTCACGTGTGCGGAATGCGCGGTGGTTTCAGTTTCATCGCAGCGTACGTCCGCGAGGACGGCACCGTTGACGCGGTGCAGGTAGCGGGGTCGAGCCAGCGGGCCGGACGCCTGCGTGTTGTGGCGCCAGAGTTCGTCACGTCGCTAAAGGCCCGATCGTGACGGCGCCCGGGACAATCGAATGGGCGCTGGCGCCGACCGAGCACGACGCCATGCTGCTGCTCCAGCACCACCACCGCGACATCGCGGTCGATGCGACGGTCCTGCGCTACGGCGTAGCCGCGTGGCTGGCGCTCTGGCAGGCCGCGCGCGCCGAGGGGCTCATCGTTCCGGCGTTGACGCTCGACATCGATGATTCGGCCATCGCCTACGCCGACCGCGACATGAGCGGGCGCCTGTTCGCCTACGCCGTGGCAACGTCGGCGGCCGCCGGGGCGGTCGATCGCGTGTGCGACTACGTCGCCGGTCGCGTGGGGCAGTCCCTGACGCGTCGGGATCTGGACGGCGCTCCGCTCGTCTCCGTGCGCATCAGCGAGACCTCCGTCGAGGCGGCTCAGGCCGTTCGCCACCGGGCTCCCCACTGGCGCAGGCGCGTCTACGGCGCGATCCAGGACGAGCCGGGCACCGACGAAGAGGTGAGCGGGCGCCTGGGGATGTCGCTCAACACCGTGCGTCCTCGCCGCGTGGAACTGGTGCGGTTAGGCTTGGTCCATGCCATTGGGACTCGCCGGAGCCCCACTTCCGGGCGTTTCGCTCAGGTGTGGGGAGCGACGGTGGACTCGGTAGCCTCGTCGGGAGCAGCCCGATGAAGGTGCGCGTGGCCGGCATCGTGGTGCTCGTCGCCACGATGTTCGGTCCCAGCGTCGCCGCAGCGCGGCTGTACGTCGTTCCTAGCCGCTGGCGCACGTCGGGGCCTGGTGTTGCCTACCCTGACCGTTCCGACCCCACACGGCGGCTTCCAGCGCGTCTCCAGGCCGCGTTCGCGTGCATCCGCTTCTACGAGAGCCGCAACCACCTCGTTGACGGGTCGTATCAGCAGGGCTGGTATCAGTTCACGCCCTACATCTGGTGGTACGCTGTGCAGCATCTATCTGGCCTGCCGAGCACGCCCAACGCGGCGACGGGCGACCAGCAGAGCGCGGTCGCCGTCTGGTACTGGCAGCGCAATCGCAGTTTCTACCCTGAATGGGCCGCCGACCAGGGACGGTGTTGGTCATGGCGCTAACCGAACGCGAGTTTCAGAACATGATTCGGGACTTCGCGTTGCTGCATGGCTGGAAGTACTACAGCATCCCGGACTCGCGCCTCGCGTCGATGCGCGGTTGGCCGGATGCGGTGTTCTACTCCGTCGATCGGGGTCGCATCCTGTTCGTGGAGTTCAAGTCTGCGCGGGGTCTCGTTCGACCCGAGCAGGTCGACACGCTCGATGACCTGAGCCACTTCGGCGAGGCGTACATCTGGCGCGTCGGTGATGAACAGGAGGCGTTCGCCGTACTGGCAACGCCCACAACCAGGAGGGATTAGGAATGACATCGGACAACTTCGTCGCGATCACCGGCAATCTGGTGCGCGACCTCGAGCTCAAGAGCGCCGCGAACAAGGACGTGGTGAACTTCTCGATCGCGGTGAACGAGGGCGCCAAGGACGACGAGAAGGTCTCGTACTTCGACGTGACGGCGTGGGGCCACCTCGCCACGCACGCGGCGGCCTCACTGCACAAGGGCGAGCGCGTGAGCGTCACGGGCCGTCTCACACAGAACAGTTGGGAGAAAGACGGCGAGCGCCGCTCGAAGGTGGTCATCGTCGCCTCGACGGTCGCTGCGGAACTGCGCTTCGCGACATCGACGACAAAGCGTGCCGCATCAGGCACGACGCAAGGCGCACCCGCACCGCGCGGGAACTGGGACGAAGAGCCGTTCTAGCCCTTGACAGATGAACTCGCGGCGTGTACCGTGGTTCATGTATCGGGCGGTTTCCCACGCTCCCGCCTGACGCACTCGACGAGTCCAAGCCCCCGGGATTAACCACCCGGGGGCTCGTCGTTTTCATCGCTGGTTTCACGTGAAACATTTCACAAGCGCTTCGCGACGTTCGCGCTGATTCTGGCCCACGAGCCAGAGCCCAGCCGGGGACTCATCCGGAAAGGCACGAGCCAGGTGCGCGCGCGACAGCCGGGGACGCATCTTCGCGCTCCGACGCCGGCGGCCCTGGGTTTTCCACAGAGCTGTGGATTGTTGTGACTGTGTTGTGCTGGAATTGTTGGGGAATTGTGACTTTGTTGTGACTGCGTTGTGACTGTGTTGTTTTTCGGCCTGTATTTTAAGAGAGTCGGGCATCTTGCCTGGTCTGGGGGTGGTTCCTCAGGAGCGTGAAAGGTGGCAGCAATGCCAGAAACAAACTTTACAAGTGTGTCGCAAGAGTCGTTGTGCGCATGTGGGTGCGGTCGTTTTGCGTACGGGGTACACCCGTACCGCGGCACGGTCCGCACGGCGACGGGTGAAAGTGCGCTGGAATTGTTCGCGGTCGCGTGCGTTTATCAGTGTGACGAGTGCGGGGGCTGGTTCACGCGTCGCGATGGTGCCTGGTCCGATCACAACGCGATTTGTTACGTCCGTTGCGCGTGTGGGTGCGGTCGTCGGTCCGGTTCGTATTTTGGGATTGACTGCGAGGGCGTCGAGCGGTCGGATTTCTGTGATGAGTGCGTGCGCGAGTGCGCGAACTGTGGCACGTGGTACTCAATCAACGACGGCGCCTACGACGATCACGCGGAGGTCTGCTACCGCTACGACGACGGCGACGGCCTAGAGTCCTACGGGTTTAAGCCTTCTCCCTCGTTCGCGTCGGTCGACGAGTCGGGCGCTCTCGTGGTTCGGGACTTTCCGGGGGTCGGTTCGGTTGCGTTCTTCGGGGTCGAGGTCGAGACCGAGGGCGCGGGCTCGTCGGTTGTCCCCATCCTCGAAGGCGTCACGGGTTCGCAGTCTGGCCGCTGGTACGCGAAGGAAGATGGTTCCCTAAACGAGTCGGGGGCGGAGTTGGTCTCGCATCCGGCAACTCTCGCATGGTGGCAATCGTGCCTCTTCGATGTTGAGGCGCTGTTTCGTGACTTGCGCTGGGCTGGTGCGCGGTCGTGGGGTCGCGAAGACTGCGGTCTGCATGTCCACGTGGGGCGCGACGCGTTCACCGGCTCGGCGCACCTTGCGCGGTTCGGCCTGCTCTTTGATCGCAACCGGGAGAGTGTGCAGCGTGTCGCGCGACGCGCGTCGAGTTGGGCGCGGTTTCACGATGGCGAGGGCATGGTGGGCAAGGCCAAGGGGGAGTATCCATCCGACCACTACGACGCGGTGAACGTGCGCGCGCAAAGCGGGCGCACGGTGGAGGTTCGCGTGTTCCGTCCGTCGCTGCGCGCTGGTCGAGTCGTGGCGGCGGTGGAACTGGTCGCGGCGGCGGTGGACTACACTCGCGCGCTCACGGCTCACGACATCTATCGCGGCGCGCTCGATTGGGGCCGGTTCGATCGCTGGGCGCGTGAGGATTGGGGCTGCGCGGTTTCGCTGCCTACCCTGCTTGACGGTCGTCCGTTCTCGACGGGTGTCGAGTCGACTCGGGGAGAGTTCTAATGTGCATCATCATCGCTACCTTGGGGGCTGGCGCTCCTTCTCGCTCGGTTCTGCGTCGGGCGTGCGCGGCTAACCCTGACGGGTTCGGCTGGGCGGTGCTGGTCGATGACCCCACGGCGCAGCTCGGCGCTCGCGTGGTCGCTGATCGGTCGATGCGCTCAAGTGACGCCATCGCTGGCTACAAGCGCGCCATCGCTCGCCACGGCGCAGCGGTTCGGGCGTCGCTCTTTCATGCGCGCATCGCGACGCATGGCCATGTGGATTTGGGCAACGTCCATCCCTTTGAGATTGGGGACGGGTCGGGCGCGGTGCTGGCTCACAACGGGATTTTGCCAATCAAAGACTCAACCGGCGTTCGGTCGGATTCTCGGGTGTTCGCTGAGGATTGGCTCCCGGCGCTCGGCGGCGCTCGCGCGCTCGTCGGTCCGTGGTCCGAGGTTCTCGATGCGTGGGTATCGGACTACGGCTCGAAAATCGCTGTACTCGACCCCGCCGATTCGGTCGGGCTCGTGATTCTCGGTGAACGGTTGGGCGAGTGGCGCGGTGCGTCGTGGTACTCCAACTCGTCAGCGGATTCGTTTCGAGCCAGTGGCTACGGCTCGGGCATGGGTTCGCTCGGGTCCGTCCGGCGCTACGGCTCGGGAGTCGGTGACTCCCTCGGCCTCTTTGACTCCTACGACGAGGAACTCGACGAGCGGTCGGCGTTCGGGCGTCGGGCTTGGATTTGTCCGGAGTGCAGTGCGGTGGTCGATGGCGTCGATGCATTGGGCTCGGAGTGTCCGTTCTGCTCGTCGTGTTTTCACTGCGGCCAGACTGTCGATAAGTTCGGCCAGTGTGGTTGCCCACCGGTCGAACTGTCTCGCTCGTCGTTGCTCGGCGGTGCGTCGTGAAACGGCGCGCGCTGCGTCGGGCTCGGCTCGCGGTCGGATTCGGGCTCGCGTACCTGTCGGCGCTGGTCGTTCACTGGCACGACGGGCAGACTCTGAGCCCATCGGGTAACGACGTGGACCCGATCGCCATGGCGGTGGTCGTCGCTCTCGGCGCGCTCGTCGTGTGGGTCGGTCGGTAGGTGGGGTTGCTTGGTTGGTCGTCGTCGTCTCGGGTTCGGGGCGGCGGCGACCGATCAGGCGGCGCGGCTGCTCACCGATTCGGCGGCCGCTCACCCATTCCAAAAATCAAGGTGGGGTGCGGGGAGGTGCCCCGCGACTTAGCGCTCTTTGGAAAAGGGGTTCGGGGAAAAACCTTTGGAGCGCCAGCGAAAGGTTTTGCCCCGTTTGGTTGGTGGGCGCGCCTTTGGCGCGTCGTTTGTGCGTGTGTTGGCTTGGTGGTGTTGGATTATTGCTGGTTGTCGGTTTTTGTTGGTGCTGCTTTTTGCTAAGCCCATCCTGGGTCCTCCCGGTTCACCCCAAATCGGGCGATTAAGTGCACCGCGGACTAGAAAAACCAGTCCATCTAACTGGGTATGTGCCGACGGGGTGGTTGGAAAAACGCGTCGTTATCTCCCAACCGGGTTTCTGTCACCACCAGGCCCAGACGAGCACACGAAATGCCTTGACGAACTGTTGACGACTCTGCACGTCACGCGACTGTCAGCGCCAACTGTCAGCATCGCTTCGCTAGCCAGCAAGGCGCGCGAGCGCCGCGCTAGCCGAGCGTGAGCGAAGCGAGCGGTCGGAATGTCTAGGGGCACGAGTGCCTTTAGACACAGGTTTTCCCCCGGTCGTCCCCCGCCGTGTTTTGTCACGGCCGCCACAGTCCCATACCGGCTCAACTGACCGGGCCAGACGACGCGCTGCTAGACGAGATCGGCCCCATCAGGATTGTTTCGCGCAGAGCTCACCCGCGCAGCACGCCGACTCTCTGAGGTTCGTTGGCCTCATGCGTACGTGCCAGAGCACCTCCCGCTCTAACCGGTTACTCCGGCGAGTATCCGAGCCTCACGGCTGGGACTCACACTCCGGGGGGACTTGCACCCACGACTGCTCACGTCGGCAGTGAACGAACGGTACACCCGCGCAGTCCCCGCGTCAAGCACCCGCCTTGTGAACAGGTTCACGAGCGCGGTCGTTGACCCACATCCGCACGCTGCTGTACAATACGTGGAACACTCAACAAGAGCGGAGGAAGAGATGCCAGAGGAACACGAGAACCAGAAGCGCATTGATGGCTTCACATTCAAGACGCCGCCGCCCCGCGGGAACGGTCGCGCCACGAACCACCACCTGCTGCGCGAAGTGCTGCGCGCGAACCCCGGCGAGTGGGCCGTGCTGCCCAACAGCGCCTCGGTCCCCGCGTGGATGACCAAGACGCCCTTCGAGGCGACCCGGCGTGGCGTCAGCGCGGCCGGCGGTTCGAAGCGCTTCGACCTCTACGTGCGGTTCAACGCGTCCCAGTCCTGATGGACGAGGTCCAGCTGTACGGCTTGCGGGGGCTCGACGTGGGGATGCTCACGTCGGCCCTCGATGCCGAGGTCCAGACCTGTGCGCGATGCCTAGGAGCCACCTGGTATCGCGGCCAACTGGACCTGCTCAGCCAGGACAACGTCGGCGCCAAGCCGACACCGACCGCTGGCGCGTGCTGGTATCACCGGGCCCTGCGCGAGATACTCGCCGCGTTGCCCGACCTCATCGACGCGGCTCGCACCGTGGCGCTGCACGCGACCGACCCCTGGCAGGACCTCGCGGGCGACCTGCTGGCTGCCCTGGCGCAGCCGTACGAGTACGAGGGCTACGAGATGCCCGCAGACGTGAAGCGACTCATCGCTCGCTTCGACGCATTGGACACGACGCCGAGCGCGTCGAGATCGGCAAAGAGGCGTGACGATGACATTTGACTTTGGGTCCGGTCCCGACTGCGGTCAACCACTAACGAAGGAGTCCTAATGCCACAGAGCAACCGACTCTACAAGTGGCTCCTGCCCGACCTAGAGCGTCAGGTGGTGGAGTTCAACGAGAGCTTTACGAGATGGGAGGCATGATGAGCATCTGGTCAACCGTTCACGAGATCCGGGCTAAGAAATACGAGCACTCGAATGTAGACCC
>JAEHJW020004111.1_pt1 | contig 39887 bp, 53 predicted proteins | sample 9271431 | NCBI WGS metagenome assembly JAEHJW02 | reverse complement strand
AAGGGCGCGCGATGGCTATCGAGGAAATCGATCCGGCGCTCATGACGAAAAGTCCTCTGCGCTCCACCCTCCCCCTTCCTTCGCGGCTCGCTTCTTGAACGCCAGGAACCGCATCGGGTACAGGTCAGCGGCGATCTTGATCTTCGCGCGGGCATCGTCCTGCCAATGGCCCTTGACCTCGTGCAGCTCGAGCACGCTGTCGGAGGCCAGCACCGCGAAATCCGGGGTGTAGAACGTGTTGTCCGCCAGGCGAAGCTTGATGCCCTCGAACTTGAACCAGAGCACGTCGCCGCGCTGCTTCAGGGCCTCTAGGTGCAGGGAGTAGGCACGCTCGGTGGCGTTCATCTCGCCGGTCTTCAGCCGCCCGAGGGCCTGCATGCGGAGCGTTGGGTTCGATCGAAAGTTCATTGGTCGGTCTCCGTGATGCGAATGCGGTTGCCAGCCATCCAGCGCTTTCGGCGCTCGACATCGATCTCGCTGACCGCCTCGAACTTCGCGCACTCGGGCGAGTTGAACGACCGCAGCGTCTCGGGCGGATCGAATGCGCATCGGCCGGCCCAGTGGCGAGCAAGACCGCTGTCGCGCAGGCTCCAGTGCTGGCAGGCGATGCAGGCCATCAGTCCAGCCCTCCGCGGTACGCTTCGCGCTTGGGCGTTGATTTCGCCAGTCGCTGCTCGAGCGTCACAATCGATTCGCCCCAGCGCTGGTGATCGCCGTCGAACTCAAGGGCGATTTGCGCGCGCCGACCCTGACGGTTTTTGTCGACAGACAGGCCCACTTCGCCGTCCTTTTCCTTCGATGTGCGCCACAGGAACAGCACGCAGTCGGCGTCCTGCTCGATAGCGCCTGAATCCCGCAGGTCGGACAGCTGAGGGCGGTTGCCGGGGCGTTCATCGACCTTGCGGTTCAGTTGCGAAAGCACGATCACGGCGATGTCCAGTTCCTTCGCCAGCGCCTTCAGGCCCTTCGTGATCGTCTCGATTTCCGAATTGCGGTTGTCCTCGCCGACCCCCGAGCACAGTTGCAGGTAGTCGAGCACCAGCAGCTTCAGGCCGCGGCGCTTCACCGCGTGAGCCTTGGCGCGGATGTGCTGCAGCGTCAGCGCGCCCTGGTCGTCCACGAAGAATGGCCGGTCGGCAAGGATCTCGGTTCCAGCGGTCAGCGCCGTCCAGTCCTCGTCCTTCGATTCCTTGCCCGTCTGCAGCATCTCGTAGCTGCACCGCCCGAGGTTCGCCACTGCGCGGTCGATGACTTCATGCGCCGGCATTTCCAGGCTGAGAAACAGCGTCGGGAAGCCCCCGGCCGACGCCTTGAGCGCCACGTCGATCGAGAACGATGACTTGCCCGCACTCGGGCGGGCGGCGAGGATGTACAGGCGCCCGCGCTGCAGTCCGCCGTTCAAAGCCCGGTCGAGCGCCGGGATGTGCGTGGGCATCGCGTCGATCTTGTGCTCGCCGCGCAGCAGCTGGTCGTAGTACGCCGTGCGTTCCTTCACGAGCTCGCGCGCGGCTTTCGGTTCCTTGCGGCCCACTCCGGTTTGCAGCTGGGCCAGCATCGCCTGCGCGTAATCGAGCGCCTCGACAGCATCGCTGCAGGTCTGCGCGTGGTCGGCCGAGCGCATCAGCGCAGCGACAAGCGCCCGGCGCGCATGGGCCGATGCCAGCGTTGCCGCCGCGACACGAAATGACCGCTCGGTAAGCACCTGGCCATTGGCCGCGTTCAGCGCCTCGATATCGGGCTCGTGGCCGCGCGCCCGCAACTCGTCCAGCACGGCCAGCATGTCGAGCGGCTTGTCGTCCTCAAGCAGCGCATTCGCCGCGCCGAAGGCGTCACGCATCCCGGCGTCGGTGAAGTGAGCCGCGGTGATGCCGTGCTCAGCGATGACAACGGCCAGGTCGGGGAAGGCCATCAGGCCCCCGACCACGCCGTACTCGGCCAGCAGGGCAACGTCGGTTTCGGAGCGGTTCATGCGGCCTCCCGGTGATAGTTGCCTTCGATGACCTTGGCGAAGTTCTCGGCCTCAACTAGCCACGGAAGCGTGCATGTCCAGCCTTCGTGACCTGGCGCGCGAGCCGTCTCGCCCATCAGGAATCGGCTCTTTCGGACGTGACCGAAAAGGCGCCGGAACCATGCGATGCCGTCGGCCTGCGAAGCCCACCCCTTGGCTTTGCACTGCTCGCGCCACCGCGTCTGAAGGTGGCGCATCCGGGCCGCACTCCACGTCTTCACGGCCGGAAGCTCGGGGATCATCTCGTTCCAGGCGTCGACAATCTGTTGATGAGGGCAAGCAATCCGGTCGTCAGCTTTGCTGGCGACGGCCGGCGCGCAAGCGTCGGCATGTGTTTCTTGCTCTTGCTCTTGCTCTTGCTCTTGCTCTTGCTCTTGCTCTTGCTCTTGCTCTTGGCTTCGGAGGGGCTTTGAAGGGGCTTCGATGCCCCTTGTGTTTTCGGGCTCAAAGCCAAGGCAGAACGCGTCGTTGTAGATGCGCAAAAACTCAGTCCTGATAGGGCCTTGCGCCCATTTTCTGACCTCGCTCTGGATGCCGGCCACGCGTTTGTCGCTGGCCTTGAGTTCGGCGCCGATCTGGAACCGGGCCATGCTCTTGACGAATACCGTATCGGAAGCCTCATCGAACAAGCAAAATCCCACTTCGATGAGCCTTGCAAGGGCCTTAGAAGCCCCTTCCATGGTCATTCCGGTTTCGTGCGCGATGTAGAGAACCGGGCAATGAAACACGCCGGTCCATTCGGAATGAGGGCCGGTCATCAAGTACAGGGCCACGATCTGAGCCTCGGGGTCTCCGCGCAGTTCCTTGCCGGTTGCGCCGATCCAGAACTGAGGCGCCACTTTCCCGTAATCACGCATCTCTGCTCTCATGCGATGCCAGGTGAACACCGAGGGCAGGCGCGGGCAGATCGCGCTTTTCGCTCCGTCGAGCTAGCCCTGGTGACTTGTCGCCGCGGAACTCGTTCCGTCCGGCCTGTTCGTATTCCTCGCTGGTCGCGCCCGGGTGCGTCTGCACCCATGCGGCCTTGCGCTGTTCGTAATGCGGCCAGCGGTTCACGATGCGACCTTCAACTTCCCGGCCGCCATCAGCTGGCCGAATGTCTGCGCGATGTAGCCGGCCTCGACGTCGATGCGCTCGCACTTGCTCAGGCCGCCCATGTAGCGGTCGTGCTGCGTGTGGCAGCCCAGCTGGCCGGGCTCGTCGGCGCACAGCGGAAAGACCGCCCAGTCGTGCGCCTTGATGCCGAGGCCCTTACCGAACGGCGGCGTGTTGGCATGCGCGGCCTGGCTGCGGTCGGTGCGGTTGCAGCGAACGCAAGGCAGCTTGGCGACGAGGCGCCGGTAGGGTTCCGATTCGAAGTTGGCCATCACGCCCACCCCTCAACGATCTCCGCCAGCACGCGATCGCGGTCGGCGGCGCGCAGGTGCGGGACGATGTGCTCGCACACCGCGTCCAGCGCCCGGCAGTACCAAGTCTCAAAGTCGTCCTGGCTCATGTTCTCGAAGGCGATCGAGCGCGCGACAGGGACGATCTCGCCGGTTCGAGGGTCGGTCATGGGGTCGCAGTAGCCGGTGCACAGCTTGAGCGCGTACAAGGCTTTCTCGGCCGTGTCGTAGACCTCGCTGTTCTCGGCGATCAGCTGCAGCAACGCGAACATCTTGCGATGGTGTTGCAGGTTGCGCGGCGCGCTCCACTCGATGCGCAGCCACTGGCCGGCCTTCCCCTTGATGCGAAGGATCCGCGCCTTGAACTTGCGGAACGCCGCCTCGTCGGCCGGCGTCGCGCCACGCAGGCCGCGCTCGGTGGAGAGGATGACGGCACGCATCAGGCGACCTCGGCCGCGAACAGATCTCCGGTCTGCGCCAGTGCGTTCGCAAGGTTGCGCGAAGCCTGGCGGAAGTAGCTGTCTTTCAGCTCGACGCCGACGAACCGGCGCTGCATTTGCAGGGACACATAGCCCTCGGAGCCGATGCCGGCGAACGGCGACAGAACGACATCGCCGGGATTCGTCCAGAGGTCTACGCCGCGGCGGATCACCTCAAGCTGCAACGGGCAAATGTGGCGTTCGTCCTCGTGATCGCGCGCGCTGGCGTACTGCAGCGTGTCGTTGGGATTGATGTCCGTCCAGATCGGGCTGGCCACGCGCTGCCACTTGTCGACGGGGTAGTCCTTCGGGTCGTGCTTGACGCGATCCTCGATGTCTCCGGGAGCGCGCATCGTCACCAGATAGTCCGGGATCCCCTGCCGGCTCATGCTGGCGTTCTCGCGCACGGTCTTGTGGAGAAGCCCGAGGGCCTTGGTGCGCTGCATAGCCGTCACCGGATCCTTCCAAATGCAGACCTCGGATGCGTAGATGAACCCCTCGGCCTGAAACGCGCGGATCAGGTCGCCGCGGAAGTCCTTGAGGCCGATATACCCGTCGCGCTCTTTGCTGGTCGGCATCAGCATGCAGTGGAAGCTGACATTGCGCCCAGGTTTCATGACGCGGCGCAGCTCGCGGATCAGGAACGCGAAGTGCGCGAAGAACTCGGCATCGCTGCGGCAGTTGCCCATGTCGCGCGGGCTGTTCGAGTAGGTGTAGAGCGACGCGAACGGCGGCGAAAAGATCGAGTAGTCAATGCTGCGGTCGGGAAGGCCGGAGACGACCTCCACGCAATCACCGTGGTACAGGGTGAACCCGTCACCCGACGCTTGATCGATGCAATTCATGCCGCCTCCGTTTGCAGCCACGCGGGCACCTGCAGCGCGCGGCCGGGTTGATAGGGGTTTGTCGTGCGGATGCTTCCCAGGACTTCAGCGCGCACCGCCTCGAGCGTTTCCGCAGACAGCGCCTCGGACATGGCGCGGGCGTCCGCTTCCTTGCGCTTAAGGTTCGCCACGACGGCGCCCTCCTGCTCGGACGCGAAGATGTGCACATCAACAGGCTTGGACTGCCCGAAGCGCCAGCAGCGGCGCACGGCCTGGTAGTAAGCCTCGAAGGAATCGGTCACGCCGACGAAACCCATGCGCGCACAGTGCTGCCAATTCAGGCCCCATCCGGCGATGCTGGGCTTCGTGACCAGCACGCGAATGCGCCCTTGCGCGAAGTCGTTCAGGCGTTGTTCTTTGTCCTCGGCGGCGTCGCTGCCTCGGATCTCCACGGCGTCAGGGATAGCGGCTTTCAGCGCATCCGATTCGGCGTTAAGGTCGCACCAGACAACCCACGGCTGGCGGTCGTCGTTGACGATGGCCGCGCATTCCTTCACGCGCTCGGCAAGCGATGCCCTGCGAGCGTCTCGGCGCTCCGAAAGCGTCTGAGCCTCCATCGCAAACAGAGCGCCCTCGGATGCCTGATGCGACCGAACCGTGTGTTCGATGACATTCAGGGGCGGCAAGCGATAGAGGCTTCCGTCATGGCCCAGGTCTTCCGGGGAGCGCACCATCGCGCCCCACGACGAAACCCAGCGCCAGAACAGGTGTTTGGCGTGACCCTTGAGCCGCCATGTCTGCGTGTCGCCGCCGTCATGGACGAAGTATTCGGCGAGCATTTCCGCGCGCGAACACACGCCCAGGAACTCGGCATGCGTGCCCAGCTCCGTCCAGTCGTTCGGGGCAGGGGTTGCGCTGGCCGGCAGCTTGTAAGGGGTGCGCGCGAACGCATCGAGCAGGTGCGCCAGCGTCTTGGTATCGTGGTGTTTGATGATGCTGGATTCATCCAGCACGACGCCCTTGAATCGCTCCGCATCGACGCGATGCAGCCGGTCGTAGTTCAGCACGTTGATGCCGGGTCGCACGTCTGAATCGTCGCGGCAGTGCGTGACGTTGACGCCGATGCGCTCGCCCTCTGTCACGATCTGCGCGGCCACGGCAAGCGGGCTCAGAATCAGGATGTCGCCCTGTGTTGCACTGCGGATGGCGTTTGACCACGCCAATTCGATGCGCATCTTCCCGAGGCCGGTTTCGGCGAACACGGCGGCGCGACCGCGCTTGACGGCCCAGCGCGCCAGATCGGCCTGATGCGGGAACAAGTGCGTTGCGTCCACGAAGCGGGCATCAATGCCTGCAGGCGGGATCAGCGCGAGCTTGCGCGATACGAAGTCGTCGTAGTTCACGCCGCCCGCTCCCGCGCCGGCCCGAGCGTCCCGTGCCCGAACGCGCGGCGGCTCACGGTGTTTCCTTCATCAGCTGCGTCTCCGCCCATTTGGCGAAAGCGCGCGGGAACATGGCCTTGACCGTAAGCATCCACCTGCGGGATGCCCCACGCTGCTGCACGTACAGGACAGCCCTGCGCGTAGCTCCGAGGCGATCGGCTACCTTCTTAGGGCCGCCGCAGACTTCAATAAGAGCCTTTGCGGACTCTGGAGAGATTCGTTCCATGCCGACAAGGTAGCACATCGACGCAAGGAGTCAAGAACTTAGTTCTTACAATTTTGCATCAATGCGGCGAAAAAAGTTCTTGCATTGCCGCTGCTCGTGGACTACATTGTGTCAATCGGCTGCACGAACGCGGCCAGGGGGGAGGAGCGATGAACGCATCAATCACGATCATCGAGCAGCGCAACGACTATCACGGTCGTGCGCAGAGCATCGAGCTGACCGTCGCCGGCGACTATGAGGCGCCGGAACCCAGCAACGGCCTCGCCGATGGTCTGCTGATCGTCGAGCGCGTCGAGGTCGGCGGCGTCGACATCTACCCGATCCTGAACTGCGTGCAGATCGAGCGCATCGCCCACGCGGCGTGCGACGAGCTGGACAAGTTCGCGCGCGGCGTTCGGCGCGTTGCGGAGCCTGTGTGATGTGCACCCACGACTGCAACGAAGGTCGCGCATGCACCTGCGCGCCGCGCCGCGATATTTCCCGCTTCGCTACGCACCTGCTCGCCGCGCTGCTCTGGACCGTCTTCGTGCTGGCGATCGTCAGCTTGATCTCTGGAGGCCGCTGATGCACCCCGAATACCGCCAGCTATGGGACGGCCGCGAAGGCCGTCGCCGCGACGCTTACGACTGGATCACCTACCTGTGCGCGGCCGGCTACGTGCTGTTGCCGGTGCTGATCCGCCTGCACGTCATCCACTGATTCACCACCCTTCGGAGCTCGTCATGAATCTTCCCGGAACCAACAGCATCACCCTGAGCCACGAGGCGCTTGCGGCCATCGTGGAAGACCACCTCAACAGCGAGAGCATCCGCGGCCGACGCGTGCGCGTCACAAACGTGAAGCGCACCGGCTCGTTCTCGGACGAGATCGCGTTCGAGATCACCACCGACCCTCTCCCGGCTCCCGGCCCGGTGACGATGCTCGAGCCCGATCCGCCCGTGCTGCTGCCAGCCTCGGTCGACGGCATTCCGCTGTAACCACCCCGCAACCCCGGAGATTTCCACCGTGAACGACCGCACCACCAACCCCTTCGCCCTCACGCAGGCCGCGCCGAGCCATTCGGCCGGCGGCGCGCTGGCGCAGGCGACGACGAGCCGCGATGTCGCCGAGACGCAGGCCATGTTCCTGATGGCCTCGATGCGGCCGCGCGATCCGGTCAAGGCCATGGATCGCATCTTGAACGCCTGCACCCGCGTCACCCTGGCCGAGAAATCGACCTATGAGTACAGCCGCGGCGGCAGCGACGTCAACGGGCCGAGCATCCGCCTGGCCGAGGCGATCGCGCAGCAGTGGGGCAACTTCGATTTCGGGTTCCGCGAGATCACGCGCGGCATCGACCCGGACGGCGTCGGCTGGTCTGAGGTCATGGCCTACGCCATCGACATGGAAACCGTCACGCGCAAGCCGATCTTCTTCCGCGTGCGGCACTGGCGCGACACGAAGAAAGGCGGCTACGCGCTGAAGGACGAGCGCGACATCTACGAGCTGATGGCCAACATGGCCAGCCGCCGGGTGCGCAACTGCATCTTGTCGCTGATCCCGGGCGATGTGGTCGAGGCCGCGGTCAACCAGTGCGCCACCACCCTGAAAACCAGCGCCGACACGAGCCCCGAGGCGATCACGCGCATGGTCGAGGCGTTCGCGTCCTTCGGCGTGACGAAGTCTCAGATCGAGAAGCGCATCCAGCGGCGCCTCGACAGCATCCAGCCGGGCCAGATCGTGCAGCTGCGCCGCATCTACACGAGCATCGCAGACGACATGAGCCGGCCCGAAGATTGGTTCGAGCCGATCGCCGCCGGCGAGGAGCCGCAGCCGAAGGCGAAAGCGCCCCAGGCCAAGCCGCAGGCGACAGCTGCTGCAGCGGCCGCCAACGCCGAGACCGGCGAAATCGACCCGCCTGCGCCAGCTGCGCAACCGCGCATCGACCCGCAGGACTCGCCCGACGTTGGCGCAGAGCCGCCGGCGCCAGCCGCCAAACCCGCCGATCAGGCGAAGCCCGCGGCGCCCGCGCAATCGAACGCCGACGCGAAGATCGTGGGCCTGTCCGACGCGCAGCAGCGCGTGCTTCTCAGCCGCGCCAAGTCGGCCGGGCTGGATGAAGCGGCTCTGCTCGAGGCTTTCGGCAGCATTGGCCTGGACAACCTGAACCAGGTGCTGGCCGAGCTGAAGAGAATGGTCGACGCGCAGGGCTGATGGTCATGGATCAAGCCGCCCTGCACTTCGACGAGGCCACGCACACCTACACGCTGGGCGGCCGCGTGCTGCCCAGCGTCACCCAGGTGCTGGACACGATCGACAGCGAGTGGAAGGAATTCGTCGATCCGGTCGCGCTCGAGGAGGCCAAGATCCGTGGCCGCCATGTGCACCGCCTGGTCGAGCTGGACGTGCTCGGGGAGCTCGACGAGGACAGTGTCGCGCCGGCCTACCAGGGCCACCTGCGCCACTGGCGTGCCTTCATGGCCGAGACCCGGTTCAAGCCGCTGCTGGCCGAGCATCGCGTGCATCACGCCGAGCTCGGCTACGCCGGCACGCTCGACCTGCTCGGGATGATCGGCTCCGACTTCTGGCTGGTCGACGTCAAGACCGGCGTCATTCCGCGCACCGTGGGCCTGCAGACAGCCGCCTACCAGGTCGCCGGCCAGAGCCTGCACAAGGTGCCGTTCCGCGCGCGCCGCGCGGTGCTGCTGCTGCACGAGGACAAGCACCGATTCGTGCCGATCGACTCGCAGCTGTCGGTCGACATCGCAGATTTCGCCGCTGCCCTTCGCATCCACCACTGGAGAAAACGCAATGCCTGAAGTCCTGAACACGCCGGCCGAGGTCGCCGGCAACGCAGCGGCCGTGGCCGCACCGGTCGAAGCCGAGCGCATGCTGGCCGTGGCGCAGTCCTACGTCATCGACGACGACGAGATGTTCGCCGTCGCTGGCGAGGAACTGCGCAGCATCGTCACCCGCGCGCGCCAGATCGAGGACACGCGCAAGTCGATCACCGCGCCGATGCTCGAGGCGAAGAAGCGCGTCGACGACTTCTTCCGCGTGCCGCTGGAGCGCCTGCAGCAGGCCGAGAGCGTGCTGAAGCTGTCGATGTCGACCTACCAGCGCGAGCAGCAGCGCAAGGCCGAGGAAGCGCGGCGCGAGCTGGCGGCCGCGCAGGCCCGCGAACGCGCCGAGCTCGAGCGCATCGCCACCGAGCAGCGCGCCGCCGAAGCCCGCGCCAACGCCGAGCGCGAGCGCCTGGAGCGCGAAGCGCAGGAGCAGATGCAGCGCGCGATCGAAACCGGCGACGCCGCCGCGATGGCGCAGGCCGAGCAGACCGCAGCTCAGGCCGCGCAGGTCGTCGTTCCGGCCGCGCCCACGCAGGACGAGGTCGCCGCCGCCGCGGTGGCGCAGGCCGCCGCTCCCGTGGTGCCGATGGCGCCGCGCGCATCCGGCGTGAGCTTCCGCACGAAGTGGAAGGCGCGCGTCACCGACAAGTCGGCGCTGATCCGCGCGGCCGCCGGCCACGGAGAGCTCGAGGCGCTGCTGGAGGTCAAGGATTCGGCGCTGAACCAGTTCGCGCAGGCCACCGCCGGCAAGGCGCGGCTGGCCGGCGTCGAGTTCTACGAGGACACCGTCACGTCGGCGCGGCGCCGCGCGTGAACCAGTTTCGGGGCGAGCGGCACCGCGGCCATGAAGATCGTCGGGCTGGAGCTGGGCGCCAAGCTGGTGCTGCGCCCCGAAAAGGGCGTGATGTATTGCTGGCGCCTCGCGTAACTCGACAACCACCAAAGGAAATTTGATGAACACCACCCTCGAACTCTCCGGCGCCAAGCTCACGGTGCCGACCGAAGACCTCTTTCGCGCCTGGATGCGCGAACGCGTCGCGCTCCCCGCTGCGCCGGCGTCCGAACTGCCGCAGACCATCTTGCAGCTGCCGATGCTCGACGATGGCGAAATCTACGTCGGTGCCTTCGTCAGCGCCGACGGCCAGCACCAGCACCACACCATCCTGCTGCCCTTCGACCGCGACGACGCACCGTGGGACGAACACATGGCATGGGCCAAGGACCAGGGCTTCGACCTGCCCAACCGCCTCGAGCTGCTGATGATGTGGCTGACCATGCGCGAGCGCTTCCAGAAGGCCGCGTACCGGTCCAACGAGCCCAACCACGACGACGGCGCCTACGCCTGGTATCAGCACTTCAGCAGCGGCAACCAGAGCTACTACCACAAGAGCGCGGCGCTCCGCGCCGTCGCAGTCCGCAGATCACCGATTCAGTCCTTCACCCATTCCTGACCGGCCGCAAGCCACTTCAACGGAGAGAACGAACCATGGACATGCAAGTCACGCAGGCCAGCGCCAAAGCGGCGTTCCTCGCTGCGAACCTCAAGACCGGCGAGCACTACGCCGGACTGCTGCTGGGCCAGAACGGAGAGCCCGACCAGCACCTGGTGGTGGTCGCCGTGAACGACACGGAGGCCAACTGGGCGAAGCAGACGGGGTGGGCCAAGTCGGTCGGAGGAGAACTCCCCACGCGTCGCGAGCTGAACCTGCTGCAAGCCAACCTGCGCGAGCTTTTCAAGAACGACTGGTACTGGTCCTGCGAGACGCATGAAGCCGACACCGCCTACGCCTGGTCTCAGACCTTCGACTACGGCAGCCAGTACTGCACCCACAAGAGCGCGGCGCTCCGCGCCGTCGCAGTCCGCAGAATCAATCTTTAATCCTTCATCCCTTTGATTTTCGTCAGCATGCTGCACTCTGACCTGCCCATCTACAAGGCCGCGTATGACCTGCTGCGGACAGTCATCGACTGCACCCGCAACATGCCGCGCGACCTCAAGCGCAGCCTGGGCGAGAAGATCGCCCAGGAGGTCATCGACATCGAGCTGCTCGTCTTCCGCGCCAATGCGGCACGGGACAAGACGCCGTACCTCGACAAGCTGATCGAGCGCCAGCAGAGCGCCGAGCTCCTCATCCGCCTGTCGCTCGACATGCGGGCGATCTCCCCGAAGCAATACGCGGAGATCATCAAGCTGTCGGGGAGCGTCGGCAAGCAGGCCCGGGGGTGGCGTCGCGCGTCCGCGTCGCCTGCAGCGTGATGGTCAAGGCCATGACGTCCGTGCGATTCATAGATCTGGTCGAGCCGCTGGCCCACGAGGCCACCGACATGCGCACCGCGGATACCTCCGGCACCGTCCGGGCAGCGTCCGGCGCAGTTTCCCCGCTGATCGGCGCGCAGCCTTCGACGGGGCGACGTTCCAAGCTCGATGTGGCGCCTACGCCTGTTGACTGCCGGCCCATCATGCGCGAAACTATCCCTGTCGCCGCCAATTCGGCGACCGGGTTTGGCGACCCGAGTGGAGCGGCTGAAAGCCGCAACGTGTCTGCACTGCGGCTTTTTTCATGCCCTTGCTTGCCCCTCCATGGGCGGCCCGGGCGGGCGAGCCGCAAGGCTCGGCCGGTGCTCCACCGGTTCGCCAACCCGCCCGGTGCTGCCCACCCGTTTGGCGACGGAGGCAGTTCGACCATCGAACTGGAGCGACGCAATGAGCAATCCCCGAGGCAATATCAAGCATGGCCACCACGGCTCGCTGACCTACGCGCGCTGGAAATCCATGCTGCAGCGGTGCTGCAACCCGAACGCCAGCAACTACCACTACTACGGCGGCAGGGGCATCACTGTTTGGCCGGCGTGGCGCGAATCGTTCGAAGCGTTCCGAGAGGATATGGGGGAGTGTCCGTCGCCGACCATGACCCTAGAGCGCCTGGACAACGCCATCGGGTATCGCCCCGACAACTGCATCTGGATGGAGCGCAGCCAGCAGGCGCGCAACCGATCAGTATGCGTTCACCTGACCCACAACGGACGCACGATGATTGTTGCGGAGTGGGCGCAGGAACTCGGCGTTTCGGCGAATGCCTTGCGACAGCGCCTCGCAGCCGGATGGTCCGCCGAGCGCACGCTGACGACGCCGATCAAGCAACGCGCCCGGTAGATCTGCGGCGCAGAACCTTGCGCTCCGCGCTGCAGCGCATCGCCGAGGTCCACCGGGCCGAAGCGCTCCCCACCATCAATAGCTACTTCGGACTGGCCCGGCAGGCGACGGCTAGCCACAGCGACCGCGCGCGGATCGCGAACGCCGCTCGGCGGCGCGGGCACAGCGTGAAGTCGGATCTGACCAAGGCATACAGGAGGGCACTATGACCAACCTCGAAACCACCGAGCGCGAATCCAGCGCACCGACGCCGGCGCAGCTGCGCGCGGCGATGGAGAAAACCACCTGGGAGGAAATCACCACTCCGGACTTGGCGAAGTACCGCGACCAGCGCAGCGCCAAGACGCGCGCGAACCGCGAGCTGGCGTTGCTCAGCGTGGTCTGGAAATGGGCGCGCGAGTGGGGCTACACCGCGCTGCCCTACCCGGGCCAGGGCATGCGCAAGAACCCGGAGCGCGCGCGGCGCATCGATGTCACCGACGAGGTGTTCGACGCGCTCTATGCGAAGGCCGACCCGGTGCTGCGCGACGTCATGGACTGGATGACCGCCACCGGCCTGCGCGTGACGGACGTGCTCAAGCTGCAGCTCACCGACGTTCGCGACGGCGCCGTGCGCGTAGACGCCAACAAGACAGGCAAGACCATCGACTTCATCGTGGCCGATTCTGGCGTGCTGCCAGAGCTCATCGCGCGGCGCCGGGCGAACAAGCGCGCGCTGCACATGATGATGCTCACGACCTCCAGCGGCCGCCAGGTGACGCCCCAGATGCTGCGCGGACGCTTCGAGAAGACCCGCGCCGCCGCCGCAGAAGCCGCCGAGGAAGCCCCGGACGCCGCCGGCGCACAGCTCGCCGCATTGATTCGCAAGACGATCCTGCGCGACCTGCGCAAGCGCGCCGCCAACCTGGCCGAGGACATGGCGCAGGCATCGAAGCTGCTGCAGCACAGCAGCGCCAGCGTCACGCGGCGCCATTACCGCACCAAGGGCGAGAAGGTGTCGCCGGTGCGATGAAAAATCGCTTCCTGGGTGGTCTGCTGACCCGCATGAAACGGTCGCCCAAAACGCGAGCAAACCCGGAAGCGAATGCGGCGCGGAGCCGCATAAATCCTAGGTTTCAGTACCGAACTCAAAATCCGCCGGTGGAAACACTGTACGAGTTCGAGTCTCGTTCCCGGCACCAAGAAACACAACGGTTGGCGCGTGAGCGCGCGCCAACCAAAACGCGATCACTTCCGGGATCGCGTCCGGGTCGCTTCCGGATTGCCCAAAAATTGCGCAGGGGGTCGACATGCTGAACGCATCCGAAAAGCGCATCCTTCACGGCATCTACTTGCGCCGGTCTCGGATCAACGAAGCGCGCGAATATGACGCGTTCCAGCTGAACTGGCTGGCGCAACACGACTATGACGATGCCATCCAGTGGGAGAGAGATGGCGTTCTCCAGGCGTGGCCACCCGGAGGCGCAACAGGCGGCGATGACGCGGATTCGACCGTGAACGGCGCAGCAGCGGCGGCGCTCGAACACCTTGCGGGCGCGAAGCTCATTTCATTCGAGAAGGTGAAGGCGTCCTTCTATGACTACAAGGTCATGATCACCTACGAAGGCGCCGAGTTAGCCCGGCGCCTCATGGATCCGTGGGGACGAGTGGAGCAGTGGTACGAAGAAAGAAGAGGCGGCCTCCTCTGGCTTCTTTTGACCGCGTCCATTTCCGCGATCGTTTCTTGGTACACACCCAGCGTCAAAGCGTGGCTCGCTGAGCCGGCCGGAGCTGCTAGCGCTTCGCGCCCAGCAGCTGCTCCAGCTGGGTCGCGTAGCCCTGGAGCGTCGCGACCGTCGCCACGAGCGCGCGGTCAACGGCCGCTGGCGTAGCGCCTGGCGCTAGATCGGCGATCGGCAGGTGCGGCCGCGCGGGGACTCTGGGGGCTGGGCACGGCACTTGAACCTGCACAGGGACGTCGACACGCTGCACGACCACGCGCGGCGGCGGTGCGGCGCACCCGGCGAGCAGCAAACTTGCCAGAAGTGCCGACTTGCACCAGATCGCAAACTTGGGCTGCTTCATTTCGACCACCCCGCTGCCAGCCCTTGCGCCTGCCCCGCCGCCCACGCCGCGGCACTCGCGCACGTCGCCGGTACCGGCGCGGCCTCGATGCGCTGCACGCGGGTTCGGAAGATGACGCGCACCTTCTGCGCCGCCGCGGCGCGTGCTGCGGCGCTGGCATCCGCCGCCGCTACGTTGGCTTTGCCCTGGGCCTCGATGGTCGTCACGGCCTTGTTTTGCGCCTGCACGCCGGCGCGCAGCTGGGTGATCGACTGCTCGTCGGCGCCCAATTGCTTCTCCAATGCGACCGAGTGCGCCCGCGCGCCGGCGGCCTCATGGCGTTCGAACGCGCCGAACGCCGCGGCGGCCGCGAGCGGAACAGCCCACCAGAAGCGAGTCAGAAGCCCCAGCAGCGCGCTCATGGCTGGTTACCCGATTGTGATCCCGGGCGCCCGTCTGTCATCGCCTTGGCCGCCACGCCGCCGCCCAGCAGCGCCACGCCGCCCATCATCACCGTGAACGCGTGCGCGAACGCGGAGAGGTCGAAGCCGTGGGCCTGGACTGCTCCCCAGACCGCGCCGCCAATGAATGTAGGGATCCCCGTCGACGTCAGCGCGGCGCCGGCGACGCGCACGGGGCAGTAGGTGCGCCCGTCATTCTCGGTGAGCGCGTCCCGGAGCAGCTTGGGCATCTGCATGATCAGAAAAGGCTCTTGATCCAGTCCCAGGCCCGCGCGCCTGCGTCGTCGGCCAAGCCGGCGAGTTCGGCGGGCAGCCCCGCGACCTTCTGCTCGAGGGCCGTTGCCTTGGCCTCGAGCTTCGCGGCTTCGGCCTGGGCCTCGGCAACGAGCTTGGCGCCCTGCGCGCGCAGGTCGGCGGCTTCGGCTTGAATGTGCTGAACGAGTTGCATGATGCGATCCTTGGTGGTGGTGGAAAGGCGTGCCATGGCACTATTGAGCAGCGGTGATGAGGTTTCGAGCGATGCGGTTCATCCATCCGCCTGCGAACTCTGGAAGCTCCCCGCGCAGGCGCGCGAGGTACTGCAATCGGTAGGCGTCGAAGCGCATGACGATCTTGTCGGGATCGGAGGCGTTCAAGGCGCCCAGGGTCTGTGGTCCGATCACGCCGTCCACCGAGACGCCGGCGGCCTGCTGCAGCCACTTCGCCGGCGCGCCGCCGTTGTAGGCCGCGTCGAGCACCTGGAAGCGCACCTCGGGCGGCAGCTGGTCGCACTCGAACGGGTCCCAGTACTCTGCCTTCGCGATCGCCTTGGCGGTGGCGAGCGGCAGGTCGCGCATCGCGCCGGTATAGCCGTGCGCGCGCGCCACGCGCGCCGTGACGCCCCACATCGTCTCGCCCCCGGGGTCGGCCGGATTGTTGCTGTAGCCGCCCTCATTCCCGATGAGCAGCTGGAAGGCTTCGTCGAAATCCATGGTGTTCACCCTCGAAGGTCAGGCCACGCCGCCGGGTCCTTCGCGGTGACGACGGACGGCGGATGGGGGAGCGGCGCGCCGGCGCCGAGCGACATTGCCAGATGCGCGTAGTGGTCGGCCAGCACGCGCAGGTGCTTGGCCTGGTCATGGAGCATGTCGCGCTGCGCGCGCGCCAGGTCGGTCAGTGCCTCGAGCATTTGGCGGTGCAGCTCGCGCGCCTCCTCGGCGTCGCGCTGCGACTTTCGGCCCATCACCATCAGCGCGGCGCTGGCCACCGTCGCCTCGATCGAAAGCGCGAGGTTCGTCGCGCCCCAGTCCGGGTCGTAGTGAATCGCGAAGTGCGCGGTCAGCGACACGCTGATGAACAGCAGCACGACGCGCAGGAAGTTCCCCGGCTCCCGGAACTTCTGATAGGCGCGGACGAGCTGATCGCGCATGGTCAGCGCACCGCCATGCCGATGATCGAGGCGAGGCAGATCACGACGATCGATGCGACGAAGTAGCGCATCGGCACGCCGTTGAACTGGCTCGCAAGGCTTGCGATGTCGGCGCGCGTCGCAAGGGTGCGCATCTGCCCCTCCATGCGCTCAATGGATGCATCGAGCTTGCGCACGATCGCGTCAGTCTTCTCGGCGCGCGCGCGCAGGTCGCGCACGATCTTGTCGGTATCCTCGCGCCAGTCCTCCAGGTTTCCGACCCGCTCGTGCAGGTCCTGGGGGGCGTCTCCCTGGTTCGGGTTGGGCATGTCGGTCCTTCGGCGTCGCGGAAAGTTCATGGTCGGTCAGAATTGGTCGGTTCCCATCAAGACGAATTGGCCGCGCCAGATCGGGGGCCACGCGTCTCCGCCCCGCGGGAAGCCGGCGCCGTCGTCGTAGTAGCGCAGGCGCAGCCCGAGCCCGGAATGCTCGACGGATAGGCCGACGACGTAGCCGAGCGACACACCGCGATCGATGGTGTTGATCGGCGACGTCGCGCCGGCCTGAAACACTCCGGGAGACGTTTCGACGGAGGGGTACCAGTCGGGCACGCTGATCGACCAGCTGCGCTCGTAGACCAGCGGCCCCGCCTCAATGCCCAGCTGCCAGGCGCCGCGCGTGTGCGCCTCGAGCGTGGCCGCCAGCCCGTACGCCTCGCCGCTGCCGTGGTAGTGCGCCAGCGGCAGGCATGCCCCGTTGCAGCCGGTAGGAGACGCCGCGCTGTAGTTCGCATCGTTCGGCGTGTCCAGGCTGTCGACTGTGTAGCGGCCGAGGTACACGCCATCAGCATGCCAGCTCAGGCCCGGCAGCACGTTGCCGGTTGCGCCGATCATCAGCGCCGGCGAGCGCAGGCCGAGCGAGTGGGGAAATCGCTGCTGGTACCAAGTGCCGTCGCCTCGGGTGTTCGCCTGGGCCAGCCCGATCCCGATCTCGAGCTGCGCCGCGCCGGCGCGCACGGGAAGCAGGATCGACGCGAGGACGGCAAGCAGCAGCGCTTTCATGGCAGCAGCGGCCCTTCGAGGCAGAGGTTGTTCCAGGCGCTGTTGCCCTCGTCGACCGTGCTGCCGCCAGAGACGCTCAATCCCGTCAGATACACGACGTCTCCGGCGTTGAGCGAGATGATCTGACAGCCGGAAAATCCAAGGCGGGCGCCGGAGGTTCCCAAATATTGGCGTCCGAGCTGCGCGGCGTGACCGCCTGCCGTGTTCACCGAAACCGTCGCGGCCACGGTTCCGGTTCCAGAGGGCGCGATCAGCGCGTTTCCGCTTACGCGGTAGGCGCCCGCATAGGTCACCTTGATGCCCCCCCCGGACAGCGACATTCCTCCGACCCCAGACTGATCGACGACCGAGCTCAGGGGAATGATGGTGTCCGTGGAGTTAACGGTTGTGCCGCCTGCCATCGTGCAGCGGATCCAATCGTTGCGCAGCATCGGCTGCGTGGCAGGAGCGATAACGGTGATCTGAAGTCGCTCGGAGCAGTCGTAGTAGGAGCCGACGAGCTCGACGATTTCGATGTTGTAGACCCCGGGGCCGTTCGTGAATTCGACGCCCCGCACCAGATATGAAAGGGTCCCGGTGACATCGACCGCGTTGATCTGCGCGGTTCCGGCCGACCCTAGAGCCGGCTTGGTGGTGCCGCTGAGCCACCAGCGAATCCATGGCTTGGTGGCCGGCAGCGCATCGCGGATCGTCAGGAACAGGAAATCATCGGCGCTGTATTGCAGTGCGTCTTTGCTCTGCACCGTCAGCCCGATATGAGCCTGGTTCATCCAGGTCGCCGAGTACGAGTAGACCGCATGCCAGAGAGAGTTGTAGAACGGAACCGCGAAAAATTCGGGTGTCGTCGTGAAATTAAGCGCCCAGTCGGTCCCGGTGTCGCTGAAGAAGCTCGACCACAGCGACTGCAGGTCCCAGTATTGCCAGTTCTGGCTGTTGGTGCGCATGTTCTTGAAGACGCCCAGGCCCTGGAGCCCGTCGAGCGCCTCGCACGCCAGAAGGCGCATGCCCGATGTGTGGAGATGCTCACCGTCGACCATCAGGCCCATTCGCCCGATCTTGTAGTAGTCCATGGTGAACGAGCCGGCGACCTGGCTCAGGCCCGCGATGTATGCCTGAAGGCTGCCCAGCGTCGAGAACGTCGTGTTGCCTTGCGCCGCGGTATTCGCCGCGATGTCCTGCGAGATGGTCGCCGCGTCGACACCGCTGGTGGGTATCGTCCAAAGGCGAGGGATCACCTGGCGGTTCAGCAGAGATCCGGGCGTGCCGTGCGTCGTGTCATAGGCGATCTGCTTGCCGTAGTAGATCGGAGCTTTGGGCAGCGCGGAGGCGAGCTGCGAAATGAACGATTGCGCGTCCCCCTCGATCTGCGCCAGGGTGCGACCGTCGCTGCCGTTGGCATCGTTGAACCCCAGCACGATCAGCACCATGTCGGGCGCGAGATCGATCGTCGCCTGCAGCGCGGTGACGCCGCCCATATCGGTGTTGTTCAGCGCGCGGTAGAACGTGCTGTTGGGCTGCGCAACCGTCACAACCTCGACATCGGCCACGCCCCACAGGCGAAGCATCTCCTCGAGCTGCGAGGGCCAGTCGATCCCTAGCACCCCGGCGCCCGGTCCAGAATCCGACACGACCACGAGGCGCCCGGCTGAACCCGTCGGCCCGGATGACGCGGCCGGCACAGCCTCCACCGTCTGCGCCTGGTTGATCTGGTTGCCGTTGGCGTCGAACAAGGTGAACTCGTAGACGACGCCCTCCTCGAGGAACAGCTGGCAGGACTGCCCCGAGGAGTTGGAAACCTCGCCGCGCGAGTTCAGCGGGATCGGGTTCGGCAGCGGCGTCGCGCCGGCGCTGTCCTGGTAGGTCGCATAGTTCACGCCGCCTACCTGCGTGAGGATGCTGCCGCCCGCGTTGGGCTGACCCGCGTTGTTGAAGAACTGCAGGATGGGCGCCGGCGAGATGCCGTACGTGGTCGTCGTCATTGCTGGTGGCCCCGATTAGGGTGAAAATGGCCCATGGACATGCAAACCCTGCAGGGCGCCATGGCCGTGTCGGCTGTCGCCGCGGTGAAGGAGCTGGTCGTCAACCCGATCGTGCGTTTCCTGCATCGCAAGGGCGTGCTGCATGGACCGCTCAACCCTCCGTTCCTCAGCCTGCGCATACGCTGGCGCAACATCTGGGTGTTCCTCGCGTTCACCGCGGTATGGCTCGGGCTGATCTGGGGCGTACCCCACATGCTGGGGCTCACGTAGAGGCTCATTGCTCGCGTCCCCTGGCCTGCTGCAGCGATACCGCGAAGGGCGTGCCGAGACGCGCCAGCAACCGGTTCTTGGCCGCCTGGGTCGGCGTCGCGCTCAGCAGCGACTTCAGGGTGACGCCGGGGTTCAGCGCCGACTGAACGTCGGTTGCAGTGCGCGCAGCGGACAGCCCATCTGGAACGCTTTTGAGGTAAGGGAAGTGCGCGGCGATCTGGGTCAGGGCGTTGTTCTTGAGCATCGAGACCCCGGCATTGACCAGAGCCGACCCGCTGTTCGAGGTGTTCACCGCGGCGCCCACCGGGAACTTCTTCGCCGCCTCGACGGTGTCGGCCAGGTTGCGGAAGGTGCTGACGGCCGGTTGCGGCAGCAACGCGTCCATGAGGGCGGACTTCACCGGGGAATTGGCCCATGTGCGCAGCACCCCGTCGGAGACCGTCCCGCGCTCGTCCGAGGCCGAGCTGAGCGCCAGACGCTTGATCTCACCCATGAGCGTCTGGCCGATCTGCTGCGGAGCGCTCGGATCGAGCTGCGACAGGAACTGCAGATTCTTGGACGCTACCGAGGGTGCCTCGCCCATGAAATGCGCGGAGAACAGCTTCTCGGGCGGCTGGCCATCCATCACTACCGCCTTCACAAGCGGCTGAAAGTTCGGGTTCGGCTGGCCGTTCGGAAGATCCGAGTCGATCAGGGACATCTGCTGTGCGTGAGCTTGACGCGCCGCCATGTACGCGGTGCGAGCTTGATCTCCCACGTCATCGGCGATCGGCGAATTCGCGAGGATCGCGCGCGCCTGGTTGATCGCGTGTGCAGTCGACCCGTCAGTGCCGCGCGCTGCGAGGCCCCAGATCTTGTCCAACGACTGCATCTGCGAGACTGAAAATGGCAGTTCGCCCGTGCCGAGCTCGTCAATCGTGCGCCGGATGTTGGCCGGCAGCATGTCGTAGAGATGGCCGGCCTGAGGCGTGTCCAGGGCGGCCTTGATGTTGTCTGCTGCGGCGACACCATCCATCGCCGACGATTGGCCTTGGCTGTTGCGCACCGCGCCATACAGGGCTTCCTTGCGAGCCTGCAGGGCGTCCCAGTAGCTGCGCACGTTCTGCGCAATCTGGAGGCCGGTCGACACGGGATCTGGCGCATCCTTGGCGCCCAGCGCGTCGAGGTTGCCGATGAACGCGGCGTTCTGCTGCTGCAGTCGCCCGGTGAGGGGCTCGCCCACGCCCTGGATGCCGCGCAGGTTCTGCTCGCGCGCGAACAGCATGGGGTCGCCCGTGGCCTGGCCGCGCATGAGCTGCACGGGCACCGGGAGCGATTCAGCGCGCGCGCGGTTGGCCACGGCCGTGGGCGAGATGTCGGCTCCGATGTCGAGCGCTGATTGCACGTCCTGGCGCATGCCCTTGAGCAGGCTTAGGTTGATCGTCTCCGGGTCGGTACCGGTCGACGCCAGCGCATCCTTGACGACTTGATCGGCGGCTTCGGTCGACGACATCGTGCCGTTGGAAACCATGCCGCGCGCCTTGTTCATCGCCAGGCGCAGCGCCGGCGCGGCGCCCTCGACAGCCGAGGACAGCGCGCCGCCCATGGCGCCACCGAGCGCGGTGCCTTTGGCGGTGTCCCACCACAGATCCGCCGGATTGGACACCGTGCCGGCCGCCTGCGCGCCGCCGACGCCTGCGCCCTGCAGCGCCGCCTGTCCGATGCGCGCCGCCGCGGTCGCGCCGATATCCTCTGGCGCCATGTAGTTGACCGGGTTGGCCACGTTGCCCGCAAGGCGCCACCAGTCGATGCCGTTCTGCCCAGCGGAAGCGCGCGCCTGGTCGTAAGCGTTCTCGCGATCGGCGACGATCTGCCCGAAGTCCTGATTCGAGACCGGAGCGAACAGCGCCGCCGCATTCGGCGCGCCCGCGGCGCTCAGCCCGGCGCTGATGCCGCGGCGCGCGAGGTTGAGCGCGGGGCCGGCGGCGTGTTGCGCAAGGTTGCCCAGGCCATAGAAAGTATCGCCCATGCCCTGCGCGAAACGCTGCATCGGCGTCGGCGCGGGGCCGGGAGCTGGCGCGCTCTGCGACCCTTCGTCTGCCGCCTGGAGTGCGGCGAGCACGTTGACGCCGGACGGCGCCGCGGCCGGGGTCGTCGGCGCAACATCGCCGGGCTCGGGTCCCTGCAGCGCGCCGAGGATGTCGATCGCCATCAGAGCGCCCCAAGAGACTTGAGGACCTGGTATTTCTTCGCCAGCTCCTTGCGCTCACCCGCCGTGATGTGAGTCTGGGCGTACTTCAGCGCGTCAGCCTGGTTCGGCTGCCCGTTCATCTCGAACAGGCGCGGGTCGGCGTTGTCGCGCCACAGCTTCTCGAATTCCTGCTCGTTCGCAAGGGTGTTGCCCGGCGTTTTCAGCCATGCGTCCATCGCGTCGGCCTTGGCCACGCCCATGCGCACCAGCGCCTGCTGATATTCGGCGATGCCGATGATGGCCTGCGGGCCGATCTGCGCATTCGGGTTCTGGTGCATCGCCAAGTCGACCCGCGCGTCCGACCCGTCGAGCCCGAGCTGCCTGCCCATGCGCACAGCGTTTTGCGCCATGAACTTGGCCAGCTCGTTGTAGTTGCTCGCGTATTGCTGCGCGCCAGACATGCCGGGAATCGCAGACACCGCCGTGGCCAGCTTGGCGACATCGCCGCTGCCCGGGCCGAGGTATAGGTTCGGCGTCTGCGCGAGGCTCACGATGTGGTCGAGCACGTTCAGCTCGGTCTGTGCGTTCGCTGCCATCAGGCGGTTCTGGTTCACCGTCTTCGTGTTCTGGCCGATCACGTTCTGCTCACCCATCTGCAGCGTGGGCGGCGCATAGCCGCCTTGAGAGCCCTGCGGCTGCGCCTGAGGCGCGAGCTTTTGCAGCTGCACCTGCAGGGCCTCGATATTGGCCTTGGCCTGCTCTGCCGCCTGCGCGTTGCCGCTCTGCGTGGCTTGCTGCAGGCGCTGCTGCTGCTGCGCGAGCTCGCCCTGCATCAGGCGCGCGGCCTCGGCATCGCGCTGCGCCTGCAAGGAGGGAGGAATTTGCGCGGCGCCTCCCTGCGCCGCCGGCGCCGCAGTGGCTGCCTGCGCCGGCGCGAGCGGCGCGCCGCCGCCCAATCCGGGGAGCTGACCGCCATGGCCCACGAGGATCGTCTGTCCCGGGTGCTCGGTATTGAGTGCGTAGGGGTTTCCTGCGGCGTCGGTTCCGAGTGCCAGTGAGGGCGCATAGCCCTGCGTGGGTGCCTGCCCGTAGACACCAGGACCCCCGGGGGCGTACTGGTTGGTCTGGTAGTGCTCAAGCGTGCCGCCCGGGCCGGTGAAGGTCTCGTTTTGCACCTGCTGCTGACCTGCCGTGGTAGCCGCGGGCTGGAACTCCATGGCCAGGTGCTGCAGCGCCTGGTCGCGCACCCCTTGCGGCATCCCCGGCGCGAGATGCTGAATCAGCGCCTGCGCGCGCGAGATCGCGCCTGAGGCGTCCGGGTTCTGCTTCCCGTAGGCGTCAAGCGCCGCGCCGATCTGCTGCGGGTCTTCCTGCGTTCCGATGGCCGAACGCACGATGCCGGAGATGTCGTTGCGATACTGCTGTCCAAGGCCGCGCACGGCGTCATTCAACTGAATGCGGTTGTGCTGGGTCTGGATGATCGACTGCATCACGCCCTGCCCGGTCAGCGGCAGGTCGGTGTTTGCGAATTTCGCCAGCGCGACCGGGTCGATCTCGCCGTCGGGGCCACGCAGCGCCATGCCGTCCGGCGTCTTCCCGCTCGCCATGGCCTGCTGCAGCATCTCGCGCTCGTGCATTTGCTGCTGCGCCTGTTGCACGTTGCTCTGGCCGACGTCGAGCTGCTGCTGGCCGAGCTGCAGACCCTGGCGCTGCTGGGCGATGCCCATCAGGCCGCCTAAGGTCTGCAGGAACTGGTTTGGATTGGACTGGATCTGGTCCGCGACAGGGGCGCCGAAATCGGGCATCGTTCAGCCTCCCGCGTTGTAGGCGGACGGGTTGTTGTAGGCGGCGCCGGTGGGCGACGTGTACGCACCCGTTCCTGGCCCTGCGACGCTGCTCAGGTTGTTGCCCAGCGCGAGGTAGGCTGCCGCGTTGTTGAGGCCTCCGCTCAGTGCATTCGTGCCCCCGACGATCCCGGCAGCCTGTGACGCGCCGGCCGCCGCCTGCGCGCCGGCGATACCGGTGCCCAGCGCGGTTCCCTGCGTGCCGACGTTGGTCGCGGCGTTCTGGCCCAGCCCGGCGATACCAGACAGGCGCGAGAAAATGTTGTTCTGCTGCGTCTGGAACTGGTTGAAGTAGTTCGCGTAGTTGCTCGCGGCCACGCCCTGGTTGAAGCCCGCAAGGCTCTTGAGCGCCGCGCCCGACAGCGCGCCGCTGCCCGGGGTGTTGGCGTTTTGCACGCCCTGCGCGCCCGTCTGCAGCTGGAACTGGTAGCCCGGGTAGGACTCGAGCTGCTGCTGCGTCGGGTTGAACGTCTGCGTCAGGAAGCCGGACGGAAGGCCGCCGACAGTGCTCGGCGCCGGCGCGGCGCTCGCCCCACCTGGCTGCATGCCGCCTGCGACCGAGCTGATGGCAATCGGCGGTGATCCTCCCGAAGAGGTCGAGGTCGACGGCAGGCCCAGCAGCTGACTAAGCGCGGTCGTCGCACCGTAGCCGGCCTGCATGAAGGGCTGTTCCTGCTGGTTGATCGTGTTGAACATCTGCTGCTGGGTGGCAGCAGCCTGTTGCTGGGCGCCGGCCTGCGTGCTCGCAGCCTGCTGAGAACCGACATACCCGAGAACTCCCGCTCCCGCGATGGCTACCGCAACCCAGCTCATGAAAGCACCTTCTGCGCGTTGCGCGCGTCGAACAGCGCGGTGTCGTCTGGCTCGATCAGCTCGGCCTCGATTTCGTCCAGATCAGTCTTGTCGGTGCGGTGCACGGTCAGGCACGTCGCGTCCGTCACGGCCAGCACCGCGCGCTTTGTGCCGGGCTTGGACACGATCACCGCGGGGCCGGTGATTTCGCGCGCTGGACCTTCGCCGCCCGTCACGCGCACCGTGCCGCAGCACACGATGTAGAAGTGCTCGGCCTTGTGGACCTTCCCGACGATGAGCGTTCCAGCGGCGCGCGGCAGGAACCGGCAATACATGCCTCCGGCGAAGAAGTGCTCGGTGGCGAGCTCGGCCTGAGGCATCGCGGCGATAGCCGCCTGCAACGCATCGATGGCCTCACGTCCGACCGGGCGCGCGACGTCGTTCATTGCACGACGAGGCCCGAGGCCGTGAAGGTCACGCTCGCCGCGGCGCTGGCGTGCGCGTGGATCTGAGATCCGGCGGGGATGACCGCGCCGGCAAGCTCTGGGGAGACGTAGGATTCGCCTGGGGCGATGGGGCGCGCAGGGATCAAGGTCGTCGAGGCTCCGAGTGCACCGCCGGGGGTAATCCCCGCGGTAATGGTGAGGGCACTCGCCGACGTGTTCGTGAACACCGCCCGGCCGATCTTGGCCGTCGTCTGCGTGGGTGCAGTGTAGACCGCACCATCGGCTGCGCCCAGCTGCATGGGGGCCACGAGCTGCGCTTGAGTGATAGTGGTCACAGGGGCCTCTCAGTCGGGCAGGAACATGACGGTGGGCGTTGCCACGCCTCCGGGCAGCGTGCTGCCGTAGGTGATCGTCACCTCGTCGAGCCGGCGCAGGCGCACCATGCCGGAGGTGAGCACGGGCGACACGGCCGCGCCTTGGCGCGCCAGGGAAACCGCAGACACGGCGCCCCCAGAGATCGACAGCACGCCGTTTGCGAGCGCCCGGAAGACGAAGGGGGAGGCGCCGACCGTCACGCTCTGCATGTGGGGCGCCTGAGGCTCGAACGGTGTCGTTGTGGCGTCCAGGTCGACCATGTCGATGATGTCGGCCTGCGAGGTTGGCACGCTGCCGCTGGCCTGCCCCGACAGGATCTGGTTCGCCAGGTTGTAGAGGAACAGGTACCAGTTCTGATCGACGAAGACACGCCCCTGCGCGTCGACCGTCCCGAACGGCACCGACTGCGGCTGGATCTGACCGGGGAGCAGGCTCATGCCGAGGAGAACGCCTTGAGCGTGCAGCCGATGAGGTCTCGGCGCACCGGATCGATCACCTCGACGTCGAACACCAGGTCGCGCCCATACCCGAGCCGGCGCCACATCGTGCGCGTCTCGCGCTCGCCGATCTTGCCCAGTGGCGCAGGCCACGCCTGGCCGAAGGTGATGCCTCCGTCACGCGATATGCGCAGCTTGGCCTGCGGGTCGGCGCCCATGCCGCGCGCGTTGCCCACGCCCGGCAGAAAGTCCAGCTGCAGGCTTTGCGCGAACACGCGCCCGCGCTGCCCCTTGTCCCAAACGTGCGGAGAACGGCGTTTGGCCAGCAGCGGCCAGCCTGCGTCCGTGTAGGCCGTGCGCGTGAGCCAATACAGCGCGCCGCACTCGTAGTCGCCGACGATGCGCATTCCCTGGAAATTCATGAAGCAGTTCGAGCGGTGCCGGTGCCACGCCTGCGCGTAGGGGTCGTAGGAGAGACGCTTGTGCAAAAGCCCGCTTTGCTGGTCGTACACCCAGGTCGTGTCGGCGCTCGGGAAGGTGAGCACGTAGAACTCGTGCGTGTCCTCCTGGTAGGTGTAGCCAATCGCATCCGACGTGATCGGATAGGTGGCGACCTCGTCCCCGAAGGAAACCGAGGAGATCACCTGGTCGATGAAGCCCTGCGTGCGGATGATGACGTTCTCGCCACGCTCGGATCGCCCGAACCAGATCAGACCCTCCTGGCCGTCGGTGTAGAAGCGCGCCACCGAGTGCTTGGCCTTGCAGCCCGACTGCAACAACGTGCCCACCAGGCGCGAGAACGGAAAGTAGGAGCCGCCTGCGTCGTACCAGATCTCGGTCGTGCGCTCACCGAGGAGCCACAGCTCTTCCTTGTTCTCGAAGACAGCCATCAGGTTGTCCGAGGCGGCATCCTTCAGCGCGTAGTAGGTCGGGTTGAAGTTCAGCGCGTACGGCTGCGAGTTCGTGTAGAAGGTCTGCGTGCCTGGGCGATTGAACACCCACCAGCCGTCGATGTAGGACACCGTGTCGGCGCCGAGGAAACCGGGGTCGATGATGCGCGAGAAGGGCGAGAGTGTGCCGGTGATCGTGTCGGATGCCGCCGTCAAGGTTGCCGGCTGGCTCGCGGTGACGGTGCCCGCGTTGAAGTCGATCGACAGCAGTGTGGTGCCCAGCGGAAACGCGCCGCTTGCCGCGCTCAGCCCCATGCCGACGGCGATGCCGATCGGCACCTGCGCGCCGAGCTGGATCACCTGGCTGCCGCTGGTCACCGATCCGGCGAACGTCTCCGGCGCGGGGCCGTTGATCTGGTAGAGGTAGCCGTTGGGGCCGTCGACGATGACCGCATAGCCGCCGGCGTTGTTGTCGCGGATGGACACCGGCCCAGAGCTTGTCAGCAGGGTGCCCACCGGGACGAGCGAAAGCGACGGAAAGGAACTGGGCGTCGCAACCGTGTTGAGCGACACCAGATAGCAGGTGCTCCCAATCACCGCCAGCGCCTTCTCGCCCCCCGGAAGCTCCCATACGCCGCGCACCGGCAGCTTCGCGCCGGAATATGGGCGCGGCCACTCGGTCATGTTCGGCGAGAAGCCGGGAGCGCCCCCGCCCGGCGCCGCGCACAGCTGGGCCAGCCCCGGCGCGCCGAGCAGGCCGACGACCTCCTTCGGGTTCTGCTGGTCGACCTCGGGGTACCAGTTGATGCACAGCTGCACGTCCTGCAGCGGGTTCGGCGCGGGGTCGTGGCCTCCGACGAACCCGAAATCCCCGAAAAGGGAAAGCGGCCCGTTGTTGCCGGACATTACCGGTACCCCCCGTGCAGGATCCAGCCGCCATCAGGCCGGTTGCCACGCACCACCTCGCGGTCGTAGCTTGCGACCGAGGCCGGCTTGGCATTCAGAGCCTTGACCCAGTCGCGCGCCTCGCGCGCATTGATGATCAACGCCTCATTGAGCGGGAACCCGAACTCGGTGCATATCTCCTTCGCCAGCAGCCATTTCAGCATGCGGCTGTAGCCCTGGGGCATCACCAGCACCTGGTGCAGCGTCAGGTTCTGCAGGATGGTGTCGGTGAACAGGTGGCACTCGACGCTGTTTCCGGGGGTCTGGTAGACGTTGAGCAGGCCGTAGGGAAAGGTGTTGTTGTACCAACCAACGGTGGGCCACGGCCCGGGCTGCGCCTTGTACAGGAACTGCGTGTACTGGGTCTCGGTCTCGTACACGTCGAGCATGAAGTCGAGCGCGTTGAACCGGGTGAAGCCGTGCGTGATGCGCAGCGGCCGCGGGATCGGAAGATCGCCTGGCACCGTGAAGGTGATGCTGTCCAGCCCCGTCGAGTTGCCGATCGCGTTCGCCGACATGGTCACCGTCTTTGCAGCGGCGTCGAACGCGGTCACCGTGGTGTTGGTCGGGATCAGGCCCTGCGTGTCGGTGAGTATCGAGCCGGACCCCATCGCGTAGGCCGCGCCGGGGCCGGCCACGAGTTGAGCCGGTAGGTTGGTCACCCCGGTGATGACGTTGGACCCCGCGGTGAGCGTCCCCGTGAAAGGCTGCAGTCCCAGCAGCGTGCAGATCGGGTTGCCGATGCGGTAGAGCATCTGCCCAGCATTCCAGGACAGGATGTTCTCCTGCGACCCAAACACCAGCTGCTTGTCGGTGCTCAGGCTGTCCAGAAGGTCGTTGAGCGTGTCCAGGCAGTCCGCGGCGTCAAGCGGCGCGAGCTGCTCGCCCGACTGGTACGAGTTGATGCGGCGCAGCGCGGCCTGAATGATATTAAGTGCGGTCGTGGTTCCGATGGTCATAATGCACCTTCAAATTAAAAAGCCACTTGCGACGACAGGATTTTTGCGTACATGGTTTAGAACGTGATCGAGCCGGATGCGGTAAATTTGTAAACGTACAGCGAGCCGTTCATGGTCAGCGTGGGCGAGCCGGTTGTGGATGCCGCCGCGCTGGTCGCGCTGATGATGACGATGCCGGAGCCGCCAGCGGCGGCACTTGCCGCGTTATTGCCTGCCGCCCCGCCGCCGCCGCCGCCGAGGGCATTTGTCCCGGCGACGGTTGCCGCCCCGCCACCCCCAGAGCCTCCGGAGCCATTGCCGCCTGAGTAGGAGCCTCCCCCACCGCCGCCGCCGTAGTAGGTCAATGTGCCGGTGATGGATGATGGAGTGCCTGCGCCGCCGTTGCCGCCGGTCGTTGATGTCCCATTCGCCCCGGCCGCCCCGGCGCCACCGCCCCCCCCGGCGCCGTAGCCTCCGCTCCAGTTGGTGGCTGCACCGCCGGCATTCCCCTGCCCTGCCGTGCCCGCTGCGCCAGCGATCCCGGTCGCTCCAGAGCCACCGCCGCCAGAGCCGCCCGACGCTGGGAGTACGTACGACGATCCCGCGTTGGCCCCGCCGCCGCCGCCACCGACAACCGAAACGCTGATGGCCCCGCCCGTGATCGATGAACTGCCGCCGTTATTCCCCGTGCCGGCGCTGTTGACAGAGCCGCCAGACCCGACATTGACTGTGTATGCGGTCCCCCTCGCGAGCAGTGACGATCCAGACAAGACGCCGCCTGCACCCCCGCCGCCACCAACACCAAGACCGGCCCCGCCACCCCCGCCGCCAGCGACGACGAGATATGTCGCGCTCACCGCGGCGGCGACGCCACCAAACCCAAAACCCCGCGCGCTCGCAGCGCCAAATGTGCTGATCGAGGGCATGGCTTAGAACTTAGTCATGGACGCCAGCACGGTGAAAGCGCCAGAGCCGGTCTTGATGATGGTGTATGTGTACACGTCGATGCCGCTTGCATTACCAGCCGTGGGTGCCGTGCCGCCCTGCCATGCCGGCGTTACTGCGGACCCGTCGATCTGTACCGCACTGTTGTAATAGGCCGTCGCGCCCTGAGTCGTCAGCACAGCGCAGGTGACCGCCTGCCCAACCGCCATCGCCGTGTTCAGCGTTGTGCCGCTGGAGAACGTCAGGTTCAGCGTCCAGTTCGCACTGGCCGCAGTCGTGAAGTACGCCACCGCGCCGCTTGCGATGTCGAGGGTCTGCGTTGCCGAAGGGGCCGCAGCGATGATCTGAGCAGGTTCTGCCGCGTTGTTGAGGATCGCCGCAAGCGACGACGCCGAGCCGTTGAAGGTCTGCGTGCCCGTCCAGTCGTTCGCGTGCGCCGTGTCGAGCGCAACATCGATCGTCCCGCTGGTCGTGACCGTTCCGCTGCCGGTGAGGCCCGAGGTGCCGACGACCGAGACGCTGGTGACGGTGCCCGTCGCGCCGCCGCTCGTGCCGCTGGTGACAGAGGTCACCTGGCCGAGCTCGTTCACCGTGATGCTCGACGGGTAGGCATACGCGCCGCTCGTCACGCCGGTGCCCGATATCGCGATGTTGATCGTGCCGCTCGTGGTCACCGTGCCGCCGCCACTCAAGCCTGATCCGGCCACCACCTGCACGCTCGTGACCGTTCCGCCCGCAGCGACGCCGCTTGCCTGCCACACATAGCCGGACGACCCGGACGCAACGGCGGTCAGCACCTGGCCGGAGGCGGTGGGCGCGGCCACGGCGATAGGCGAGCCGTTCGCGCCGCCCATCACCAGTTGGCCGAGCGACGTCATGGGGTTGGTGATCTTCGTCGCTTCCTCGGCCTCGGCGCGCGAGGTCTCTGCAGAGATGGCGGCCGCGTTCGTCGCGTCGCCGCTCGCGCGCGCCGCGGCCTCGGAGGTCAGCCCGGACTGCAGGGATTGCACACCGGTGCTCAGCGCGTCGAGGTTGGCCTGCACGGAGCCCGAGGTCGCACCGATGATGCCGGCGCCGCCCGAGGTCGATAGCCCCATCGCAGAGAGGATCTCCGACCGTGTCGTGGGCGCGGCGCCCCCTGGCCCGGTCGAGGTCCCCAGCAGCCGATAGACGACCGCGTTCACGTCGTTGAACCATCCCTGGTCCGTGAGGGTTTCCTGATTGACGAATGCGGTATCGCTCATTGCTTGAGTCCAACGATCATGAGGCCGACAAGGCCGATGCCCACCACGCCGGAGCTGCTGCCCTTCGGCGCGAAAAGGCTCGCGACCATGTTCGAGTCGTACGCGCCGAACGAGTACAGGTTCGACACGGCCATAGGGAAGCGCCCGATTTCAAGCGCAATGGAGGGCGAGTAGCCGCTTCCGGCGCTGAGCTGGGAACTGACGTTCACGGGAAGCCCCCGGGACGGGTATTGCCGTGACACGATCCCAGGAGGGACGTCGGGGGTAAAGGAAGCGCCGAGCGGCCATGGGCTGAAATAGCCCACCGTCGGCGGAGGCTTGTCGATCGCGGGCACCGAGCCATCGTTGGGCAGAATCCCGGCCTCGATGAGCTGGAAGATCGCCGCGCGATAGTTGAGCCCCACCAGGTTGGGCATCGTCGCCATGCTGATCCTTCAATGAAAAAGGGCCGGCAGCTTGGCGGCCGCCGGCCCATCGCCGCCCCACAGGGAGGAGCCGCTTAGAAGTCCATCTGGTTGCCGGAGGCCGGCTTGATCCAGTTGGGCTGCGGTCGGCTGACCTTGAGCATGTACGAGCCCGACGCCGGCGGCGTGATGCTGCCGCTTGTGGCGTTGACGAAGGTCACCGCGAGGGTGTCCTCAGCCGAGACGCGAGCACCGACGATGCCCACGCCAGCCGTGGCCACCATCGCGGCAAGCGACACGAAGTCGCCCGTCTTCAGGCCAACGCCAGTGTTGGCGAAGGCCTGTTCGGCGGTGGTGTTCGCGGCGACGGCGGCCGGGGTGAGCTCGAGCGAGAACACCCCATCCATCTGGACATTGCCGACGGGGCTTTGCGTCGTGTCGGGGTAGCCCGAATCGTTCGGCCCCGGGTTCGAGCCCGTGATGTTGGTGCTGCTGGGAAATCCCATGGTCCTTCTCCTTTAGCCCGAGACGCGCACGCCCAGGGACCGGTACAGACTGGAGAAGCCATAGGCCACGTCCATCCGGGTGGGTTCAGCGTCGTTGTTGACCGTGTACTGGGTGACGACGCGAATCGACAGGCCCAGGTCCTCGTCGAATGCGCGACTGGATTCGGCCGACGTGCGCGGAAGCGGCAGGTCGACGAAGGCCAGCGCGAACGCATCGCGATGGAAGTACAGGTTCTCGGTCGAGGAGGTCCCAGAGGCTGCGCCGCCGTTGATCGTCACCGCCTTGCCCGCGATCGAGCCGCCGCCGTGCACGGTGCAGTTCTGGAACTGGCCGCCCACCACCACGCACTCGCCGATGGTCAGATCCACCGCGCCGGAGGCCGACGAGGTGTAGACACCGGTGGTGGCGTTGAAGCTGCCGTTGGCCAGGTTGGCCGGTGCGAACTGCGGGCCGCCGGGCGCCGCCGAGCCGGTCATCTGCGCGTATCCGCCGGGCGGCAGCACCACGAACTGCTTGAGCGCGTTGCCGTAGCGGCCGCGGTTCTGCGGGTTGACCGGATAGACGTCGGCGATCTGGATCGTGTCACCGACCTGGCACTGCGCGGCACTGTTGGTCAGACCCGAGAGCGTCAGCGTGCCGGTCTGCGCCCATCCCGAGGTCAGGTAGGCGCTTCCCGGGACCGTGTTCACCACCGGGGTTCCGGTGAGCGTGCCGGTCGCGTAGCTGGCGATGTTCGGATCCTCGAACCAGTCGGCGCCGGCGGTCTTCGAGGCGATCATGCCAGTCTCGAAGAACTCGCTGATCTTGGCCTGCGGGTTGTACAGGCCCGAGAGCGCCGGGGTCAGGTAGGCGTTGGCCAGTGGGTGCAGCACCGCGGTCGGGATCAAGCCCTTGGGCATGCCCTCGGAGATCAGCAGCGCGCGGGCATTCGTGAACGCCTGCAGGGCCTGCTGCGCGGTCTGGCCGCTGCCCGGAGGCGTGCCCGGCGTGCCCTGCCGGTTCGCGGTGTTCTGCATCGCGAAGTAGGCGCCGTCCGAGTCGATGCGGTTCGCCACGGCGGTCGTGGCAGGCTTGATGAACCGCTCCTCGAAGTCGTCGATGTCCAGCAACATGTTGATCGTGTTGAACTGGATGTCGACGTGATACTGGTACAGGATGTTCACCGGCACGTAGTTCTCGGTCGACGGCTCGACGTTGAGCGCCGGGCCAAAGGTGCCGAGGTAACGCGGGGGCAGGCGCACGTTGCAGGTGGCGCCGATCTTGCGGCCTTTCTGGCCGAACTCCTTGTCGTACTGGCGGTTGAATTTATCCGTCAGCACGCACATGTTCGCCAGCACCGGGAGAGCCCGGTTCGTGATCTGGCTGATCGTCAGCAGTTGGTTGCCCAAAGCAGTCTCCGATTGCGCTCAAGAGCGCGGGGAAATCGAAAAGCGGCTTCGGGCACTCCGGGCGCGGCTCAATGCCGCTTGCGTGCGCCTAGGTTGGACTTGTTGCGGCGGGACCAGTCCTGGATCGTTTCGCGGATGTTCATGTCCGCGGGATCCTTCTGGGTGCCCGCACTGCCAGTGCCTTCCAACGGCGTGATCACCGGGGCCGCGTTGCCGCGTGCCTTGCTCGGGGCCGCCCCCGTGATTTCGCTCGGCGCCGGCGCGGCCGGTTTGCCGTTGGGTTGCTGCTGACTCGACGTGGTGTCGTGCTGGACCGACGTGGTCGATCCGAATGGCTGAAGAGTACTCTCGATCTTGCCGATTTTGACCAGCTGCTCGTCGGGTGCGAGCTTAGTGAGTGATACCAGCACCTCAGGGTTCTTCGCGAGGTGATAGCCCAGCTCGGCGAGCATCTCCGACTTCTGCATGTAGCCGGCCACGGACGGAGGAACTTCCATGTCGGAGGCCCCGACCACTTCGAGATAGTCCGGAACGAGCTCTGCCGCGCGCTGCACACGGGCGCGCGCCGACTCGATCATGGCCGCGTGCGCGCGCTCGGCAGCTTCCTTTGCCTCCTGCTCGCGCTGCGCCGCAAGCTTCTGGCTGACGCCGAAGTCGATCATCGCGTCGAGGAAGTCCGACTCGTTGGCGAAGTCCTTGCGATCCGGCTTGGCGGCCTTCTGCGCTTCCGCGCGCTGAGGCGCTGCGCCGCGCATGCGCGTGAGCTCCGCTTCCAGTTCCTGCGCGCGGCGCTGCGCAAGCTGCGCGGTGTTGTATTGCGCCGCGGCGAATTCCTCTGCCTCGCGCAGCGCGCGGTGCTTCTTGCCAACGGCCTTCTGCATCTTCTCGGTGAGCTCGCGCTTCTGACGCGGCGTCAGGCCGTCTTCCCCCTCGACGTCGTCGGTGTCCTCGGCGGCATGCGCCGCGGCGCCGGTGTTTTCGGACGCTCCCTGCTCCCCTTGATCGGCGCCCTGCTGCTTGCCGCCCTCGGCTGCGGCGCCCGCGCCTTCCCCGCTCGACGCGGCGCCCGCTCCCGCCGCGCCTGCGCCAGCAGGAGGATCGAGTGTCACGCCCGCATCGGCAAGGATGGCGGGCAGGTCATTGCCGTCGATAACGGTCACGGTCATTGCTGGGCTCCGGTGGTGGGTTGGGGTTGGGCTGCAGCGGCCCGGTCAGCCGCGGCGTTGGCGTTGTCGTTGACCATGGCGGCGGCGTCCTGGCTCGCCTGGTGCATCAGCTGTCGCTCGAGCATCTGCGCTTCGTGACCGCGCGCCACGCGCGCATCGATCATCTTGCCGGCGGCGTTGATCTCGGCGACGTCGCGCGCCGTCTGCGCGCGGGTGTTCGTGTCGTGCAACTTCGTGGCGGCGTCCAGATGCGCCTTGCCCATGTGCAGCTTGATCTCCTGCTCGGCAGCCTGGAGTTTTTGCTGCAGCATCGAGTTCTCGTTGGCCAGGGCCTGAACGACGTTCTTGGCGCGGCTGGACAGGCCGTCCAGGATCTTCTCCAGACCCTCCGGCGTCTGCGCCATGAGCCTGTCGGCCAGCTCCTGCATGTACGGGTGATCGATCGTGCGGAACACCAGGTCGGGCGCGCGCTGCGCGATGATCTCCGCCAGAGGGGCGATCTTGACCATCTCGAGCAGGTTGGAGGCGCCCTCTTCGCGCTTGGTCTCGTAGCCCGGGCCGGTATCCATCACGACGTCATAGCGCCCGATCGACAGGTCGTTCTTCACGCGCGCCAGCGCACCTCCATCGTCTGCGACTCGCTCGTTGATCTTGACCATCTGGGGGGTCGAGTCCTCGCCGATGATGCGCTGCATGCGCTCCTCGCTGAAGTACTCTGGTATCCACTCGAGCATGACGCGCCAGCAATGCCCAATGGCCTGGGTCAGGTGCTCGTAGTACTGGAAGTGCGACTGGTCGGAGAGCCACTGGCGGCGGTTGATGGCGCGGCCCGATACGACCACGCCCTGTTCATCCTGGCCGGGCTCGTTGGGCATGCCAGCCACGGCGACGAGGTTGGAGCGCATGCCCTGCACGAACTCGCTGAATCCCGCCTCGATCTGAGCCGGGGGCTGGCGTGCCGGGGGCGGCACCATCACGGGGAGGCTGCCGGTCTCAAGGATGATCGGTTTGTAGGTGAGCACCGAATAGGGCTTCTGGTTCGCGTCATCCCACTCGGGGTGGCCGTCCAGCTGTCCTTCGGCTGCGATCCAAGGCGCTTTCGGTGCAAGGCCCAGACGCTTGATCTTCGCGACCTCACCGTAGTTCACCATGCGCTGCGGGTCCATCATGGCCTGCACCATGCCGCGGCGGCGGATCTTCCCGTCGATATCGACCGCGTTGCCGTCGACGCGAAACACCGGGATGAAGCTGCCCGGGATCACCTGGCGCTCAAGCACCAGCAGCCCGTTGAGCCTGAACCACTGCACCTCGCGCTTGACCGAATCGCGCTCACCCTCGATGCGCAGCCCGCGCGCCGCCAGGCGCTCCACGACATCGTCCATGACCACTCGGCCGTTCTCGCTGCGCGGAAGCTCAGAGCGATAGCGCGTGAACTCCTCGTTCTCGCCGCGGATCAGGTAGAGCTTCTCGGGCTTCTCCAGGATCCGGAAGTACTCGGCCAGGCGGATGTCCTCCTTGTCCTCCCAGTCCAGCCGGCTCGCGTCGTTCCCCTGGTCGTTCCAGTTGACGTTCTTGGCTCGGGGGAAGCGTCGCTTGTATTCCTGGCGCTTCATCTTCACGGAGATCAGGCACCAGTTCTGGTCCGAGCCGCTGGGCATGATCGCGCTCGGGTCCATGTAGACCGAGAAGATGTTCCGGATCGGCATGATGCGCAGATCCTTCTGGAAGCTGTCGGGCGCGATGTATTCGGCGATCAGCCGGAAGTAGCCCACGCCGGCGTCGACCGCGCGCTCGGCGGCCAGGTCATAGGCGATATCCGCCTCGGAGCGCACCTCGATGTGGCGCCCGATGCCGTTGATGATCTCGGCCATCTCCACGTCGGCGCCGTCCCCGACAGGGTGACAGCGGCCGCGCGGGCGCTGTTGCTTGATGTTGTTCACCACGCGGCGCACGTATGCGTCCGTGAGGTTGATGGTCAGCTCAGGCGAGTCCTCGGACGCTGTCGTGACCACATCATGGTCCCACTGGTCGCCTTCGCGGAACAGCATGGCCGCCTTCGCGCGCTGACGGTTGTCTCCGTCGGCATCGATGGCGATCTTCAGGCGGTCGCGCGCCTCCTCCCAGATCTCTTGATCGGTCTCAGCCGGATGGTCGCGGTCTTCACCCGTACGATCGGCAGGAGGGTTGGTGTCGTGGTCGGCCATTTCAGGTCCTCATCCATGCGGTGTTGGCGCCCAGGCGCCGGTGAATGATCTGCTGCTTCGGCGCCTGGACCTCAGCTTCGGGCTTCGTGAGATGCGGGAAAAGGTCCGCGAAGCCCCACACCATGGCGTCCATGCGGTTGGGGCTGTTCTCGCCCATGTAGCCGTGCGTCGTGGTGGCGCAGCACTCGTCTTCGAGCTCGCGGAAGACGCCGGCCATGCGCACCTTTCCCTGCTCCACAAGCGCGCTGATCGGCTCGGCTCGCACCGCCTTTCCGCGCGAGGCCTTCACGGGCCGGAACGGGGTGTTGGGGCGCACCGACTTGATGACGTGGTGCACCATCGCACCGCCGAAATTGACCTCGGCCACGATGCGGTCGGCCTCCCATCGTTCGAAAGCGTCGCACGCCACGCGCCCCCACACGCCAGGTCCAGCCTTGCAGGTCAGGTCCTCGAGCACGTAGCCGTAGCCGTCGATCCCGAGGCCGACAACGACGATGCCGATCTCGTCGTTGTCGACGTTGTCCGTGTCGTCGGCGCCGCTGGGGTCGACCGCGACGACGATGCGCAGCATGTCCGGCAGCTCGTCGTCGAGGTTGCGCCAGCGCTCGAACCAGTCGTCGCGGAAAAGGGCGTTGGGCGCCTCCTCCCCAAACTCGCCCAGCAAGAAGCGCTTGCGCAGGCGCTCTGGGAGCGATTCGAGGGTCTTGATGTAGTCGGCGCTGATGTTGGCCTGGTTGTCGCGCGGGTTGATCTGGAAGAACGCGAAGTCGTCGGGCTCGAGCTGCCGGCGCGTCTCCGGATCCTGCAGCAGCTTGAACATGCGGTACGTCCAGTGCCCCTTCGTCGGAGGGTTCTCGTCGTAGTACATCTTCAAGACGAGATCGCGGCCGGTGGCTCGGTCGTGCACCTTCTGCGCCAGGCGCGTCACCGCGAAGTTGCGGCTTTCGTACGGGATCTGCGAGCACTCGTTCAGGAAGATGTCGGCGTACTCCTTGCCCAGCACCTTTTCGACGCGTTTTTTGTCATCGAGGCCCGAGAACCAGAGCTCCGATCCGCCGGGGAATGTCGCGTACAGGTCCGACTTGTTCAGGTCGTAGGGAACGCCTGGGAAGCACTTCGACATCACCGTGGGGAATGTGTCGAGCACGATCGACTGCCGAACATGTCCGGTGCGAAAGCGCAGCACCGCGCCGCGCGAGCCCGGCGCCTTCAGACGGCGCTGCACCTGCTTGCGCACGATCTGGAACGTCTTGCCTGAACGCGATCCGCCGGCGAGCATGATGTGCGTGGCCGTCCCGTTGAGGATCTCCTGCGCCTCCTGCTGCCTCGGCGTGAGCGCGAACTCAGCCATTGATGTCAGAGCCATTGAGCACGAGTGCCAGCGGCGCCGCGGGGTCGCCCGTGTGCGTGACCCGGTCGCCGTACTTCTTCGGGTTCCACTTCGCGAGCAGCTTAAGGCGCGTCTCGATGCGCAGCTTGGAACGCTGGACGTGCTCGCTGTTGAGCATCTCCAACTCGGGGCCGTCGCCGATCTGTCGCTTCACGAAATCATTGCGCCCGTCGTCTGCGATCTCGAGGCACTCCTCCGCGATCGCGTCCATGCCGATGTCGCGCGCACGCTGATAGGCCTCTCCGAACTCCGGATGAGCCTCGATCCAGCGATATACCGTGGGCCACGCCAAGCCACGGTCGCGGCAGATCTCACGCAGCGGTATGCCCTCGGACATGCGTTCGCAGATGTGCTGCCCGATGGCCTTCGTGAACTTGCTGCCGTAGCCCTTCGGAGGCCCGCGTTTGCGCCCTTTGGTGTCCTTGCGTGTATTCACCGCATGGCCCTCGGGTCGTGGTGCTGGCGCGCGTACCACTTCGACACGAAATCCTGGCACTGCACGGCGTTGGCGAAGCGAAGCGCGCGCCCGGGGTGCTGTGCATCGAACTCCTCGGGGTAGAGTGTCACCACGTACTCGCCGCCCATCGAGCGCACGTTGAGCAGCGCGCCATGCCCCCAGTCGGCCGGAGGCGTAGGCGCCTCTGGATCGCGCGCGATGTCAGGCGCGGACACGGCCGGCGGCGTGAGGCGTTGAGCGCCCAACGATGCCTGCTCAAGCACCTTGCTCTTCGGCGGCCGCTTCATGACTGCGCCCCAAACGTGAAGGTGACGACCTGAACGCCCGGCGCCGGCGTGTCGACGCCGAATGTGACTTTGCGTCCGCCGCGCGCGCCCTGCAGCAGCTTGAACAGCCACGCACGGTCCAGTTCGGATAGTCCCGCGACATCGACCTGCACCAGGGCGCGGCCGTGGGCGCAGCGCATGTCCAGGCTCAGGCTGTTGTCGTGGCGCCGCGTCTTCGAGCGCCAGTTCATGCCGCAACCTCCTGCGCCTCCTGGGAGGGCGCCTCGGCCTCCTGCACCACGATGCCGGATACATCAGCCTCACGGCACATGATGTGCATCGTCGTGCCCCAGATGAACTGCTGGAAGTTGTAGCCCGTGATGCGACCGTCCTCCTCGCGGATCGAACCAAGCTCGACGATGTCGCCCACCTTCACCTGAGTCGGCTGGAATCGGCTCGAGCGCCACATCTTCGTGCGCTTGTGCTTGTCAGGGTGGTCGTAGCGCATCGGGTAATGCCCAGGCCCAACTGCCTTGACGATGCCACGCAGGGGCTTGGTGTTCTCGACCACGTCGAGAATCTTCGAGTGCTCGACGGGCAGCGGCTCGACCACGATCTGGTCGTGCAGGGGGCGGATGGCGCAGTCCTCGGGTATCACCGTGGCCGATGCGTAGGACAGCTCGCCAGAGCGTCCGTTCGGGGCGCGCAGGATGCTCATTTCGAGCCCTTCGCGTCGCCGCCCTTCCCGCCACCGCCGTCGTCGCCGAACATCTTCTTGAGCGTGTCGGCATGCTCGGCATGCATCTCCTTCACGGCAGCGATGCGATCCTTGTCGGCCTTGATGTCGAGCGCGTCCGACAAGGTGCGGAAGTCGCGCTCGGCGCGGTAGCGGCGCTCACGCTCCCGGTCCTCCTTCGAGGGCACATAAGCCCCGACCGTGTTACGCGGCATGGTGGCGCTCCTTCTTGGATTGCTCGCGGGCTTCGGCGTAGCCGACCGCCAGGCGCTGCGCGAGCTTCGGAAACTTGCGCTCCTCGCGCTTGGACGAAACGAATCGTCCGATGAACTGGGAGAGCTTCTCCCCTTTCTCGCGTGCCGGCATGGCGTCCTCCGATGGATCAATGGGTTGCGAAAGGTCGACACCCGGCACGATAGGCGGCGCCGAGGTCGAATTGAAGATCAACTATCACCCAACGCCTGTTGCACGTCGGCCTCGATCCACTCCAAACGGGCCGTCATGGTGTACACACCGACCAGCGCCCCGCGCGTGCCGTAGCCGCGACGGCAGCGCGTCGGGTAGGTCAGCAGCATCCCGCGCCACAGGCGCACCTGTCGCCCCCCGGCGGCCTGCACCTTGCGGTAGATGCGCTCGGCAAGCTCCCGGGGCGTGGGGTGCCAGGAAGGGCGCGCGATGGCTATCGAGGAAATCGATCCGGCGCTCATGACGAAAAGTCCTCTGCGCTCCACCCTCCCCCTTCCTTCGCGGCTCGCTTCTTGAACGCCAGGAACCGCATCGGGTACAGGTCTGCGGCGAT